>WNGD01000878.1_pt1 | contig 32951 bp, 30 predicted proteins | sample 5400671 | NCBI WGS metagenome assembly WNGD01 (sample SAMN13153369, study PRJNA577476) | soil metagenome | isolation source: 40 cm soil or saprolite under grassland replicate 2 | place: USA:California | collected 2016-06-15 | reverse complement strand
CACCGGCTCCGGCGACGGCGATGACACGCCCTGACAGGGAAGTAGGCCGAACCGGATCAGCCATGCCGGATTCCACGAGGCCACGCTACCACCCGTCCGAGCCGAGGAACCGTCCTGAGCGGGTGCCACCATGGCGCGCATGCCGGGGCTCCGCCTCGTACTCGGAGCGCTCGTGGTTCTCGTCGCCGCGGCGATCGCGCACGCGCCTTCGGCGTCAGCTCATTCGTTTCGCACGATCCACGGCTGCGTCGAGAAGAGGTCGGGAGTCCTGCGGATTTCCCGTCCGAGCACGCCGTGCACCGCGTCGGAGCGCAGCCTCGACTGGCCGGCGGGCACGACCGAGTCGCCGAGGACGCTCATTCTGACGTGTGTCGACAGGCGCTCCGGCTCGCTTCGCTACGTGAAGAGCTGGTCGCGATGCGACAAGTCCGAGCTCCGCTACCGCTGGCAGGGATTCGTACGGAGAGCTCCCGAGGCCGACATCCATTCCTGCGTTCTCCGGCGGACCGGACGCTTCCGAATCGTCCAGGCGAAATCGACGTGTCGCCTGGGCGAGATCCGCGTCGACTGGCAGTCGGGGGTCGAGCCGGTGGGGCCGACAGGCCCTTCGGGGCCAACCGGCCCGTCGGGCGCGACCGGTTCCGGTGGGCCGTCCGGAGGGCCCGGATCGCCTGGGGCTTCCGGGTCTCCCGGAGTCGCCGGGCCCGCGGGTCCCGCCGGGCCGACGGGGCCGACCGGGCCGAGTGGGCCGATCGGGTCGGCTGGGGCGACGGGTGCCGCCGGGCCTGCCGGTGCCACCGGCGCGACCGGCCCACAGGGCGACACCGGTGCGACCGGCGCCGAAGGTCCAGCAGGAGCAGCCGGGCCTGCCGGCCCGGCTGGAGCGACGGGCACAACGGGCGCGACCGGCCCGCAAGGCGCCACCGGAGCCGATGGACCACCCGGCCCTGCCGGGCCGCAGGGCTTGGCGGGCGCAACCGGACCTGCTGGTGCGACCGGACCTGCGGGGGCAACGGGATCCGCTGGCGCGACCGGCCCGACGGGCCCATCGGGCCCAGCGGGGCCGCAGGGGCCGACAGGAGCTACAGGCCCCACGGGTGCGACAGGAGCGGCTGGCGCGACGGGTGCCGCCGGCGCGACTGGTGCAGCAGGAGCGGCGGGGGCGACGGGCGCCACCGGGCCAGAGGGTCCTGAGGGCCCGACAGGAGCAATCGGCCCTGCCGGTGCAACGGGATCCGCTGGTGCGACCGGTCCGACCGGCCCAGCGGGGCCGCAGGGGCCGACAGGAGCTACAGGCCCCATGGGTGCGACAGGAGCTGCTGGCGCGACGGGTGCCACCGGCGCGACGGGTGCAGCGGGAGCGGCAGGAGCTACAGGTGCGACCGGGCCTGCGGGGTCCCAGGGGCCGGCTGGAGCCACGGGCCCCGGCGGAGCAACGGGCTCATCAGGCGCGACAGGAGCGGCCGGCGTCACGGGTGCGACAGGGCCAGTGGGACCCGAAGGCCCGACGGGCGCGACCGGTGCGACGGGCGCGACGGGTGCCACCGGAGCCGATGGACCACCCGGCCCGGTCGGGCCGCAGGGCTCGACAGGCGCAAGCGGCCCTTCTGGCGCAACCGGCGCGACAGGTGCGTTGGGCCCTACTGGTTCCACTGGCGCTACTGGAGCAACTGGACCAGCGGGGCTGCAGGGTCCGACCGGTGCTGACGGACCGCAGGGGCCGACAGGCGCCGTCGGCCCGACGGGTGCGGACGGTCCTGCCGGCGCGACGGGTCCGGCCGGCTCGACTGGTGCAGCAGGACCGGCGGGAGCGACGGGCGCCAGCGGGCCAGCGGGGCCCGCGGGCCCGACAGGAGCGACCGGCCCTGCCGGGGCTACGGGATCCGCTGGTGCGACCGGTCCGACCGGCCCAGCCGGGCCAGCGGGACCGCAGGGGCCGACAGGAGCCACGGGCCCCACGGGGGCGACCGGTCCTGCGGGCGCGACGGGTGCCACCGGGCCAGCGGGGCCTCAGGGCCCGACAGGAGCCGCCGGCCCTACCGGGGCAACCGGCCCAGCGGGCGCGACTGGGCCAACCGGTGCTGCCGGGCCGACGGGAGCGAGCGGAGCGACGGGCGCCGCCGGGCCTGCCGCGAGTCAGATCGTGTCGGGCGCGACGTCGTCCTCGGGAAACCTGCCACCGCTCGGAACCGCGGTCACCTCGACGGCTTCCTGCCCGGCGGGCAAGGTTCTCCTGGGCGGCGGATACACGGTCAGTGGCGGACTGGTCACACTGACCGTCGTCCCGACGGACAACCGACCGCTCTCGACGACGACGTGGACCGCGACGGCGACGAACGACGCGACGGGCATCGGGTCGTTCTCCATCCAGGCGTACGCGGTCTGCTCGGCCTGACCGATCACGTCACGCCCGGACGACTTCGAGCCAGTCGAAGCGACGGCCGCACAGCATCCGAGCCCGACTGGGCGTGAAGTAGAGGACGGACGTTTCCTCTCCGCCAGGTGGCCGGCGTGCCGCCAGAAGACCGGCCGAACGCCGCGCGCGAGTCGCAAGCTCGAGCACCGAGTCGCAGGGTGCACGGGCCGATGGATCGGCGTCGTCCCCGAGAGGCAGGTGCACGAGCACGGTCGGCGCCAGCCGTCGCTGCCAGACCTCGTAGTACCGGCCCCGCCATGCGAGGGCGTATGCCGCAGGCGGTCGGCTCCACCGGGGATCCCGCTCCAGGACGAGCGTCCGGTACACGAGAACGGCCTCGGGCTCGAGCGCGTCGAGGTCGGGAGACTCGCCCTTCGCCGCGAGCTCTCCGTCCCGTAACGGCACGGGCCGAACGCGCAGCTCGGAGGCACCTTCGGCGTCGAGGCTGCGCAGGAAATGGCGTACGCCGTAGGGCTGGTACTCGGTCATCAGCGTCGGACCATCGCCTGCGAACCGAGCACCGATGCTCTCGAGCTCCGTGAGCCGGTCGTGAGGGGCGAGATTCGGATCCGTGAAGGCGAGAGCGTTCGAGCAGAGAACGCCGCCGGCGACTGCTGCGCCGAGCGCCAGTCCCGTAGCCCGTCTACCCGCCCTCGCGATGCTCGTCGCACCAACCAATGCGAGCAAGGTGAAGGCGGGAGCCGCCACGGCAAGAGCCTTGGCGGCGAGCCAGGGAGAGCCCAGCGACACGACCACGGCCGCACCCGTGCAACATGAGGTCACATAGACGAGCAACGGCTGGGCTCGATGCCGCCACGCCCAGAGGAGTCCGAGGACCGCGGCAACGATCGCGAGCCCGAGGAGCCCTGCCGTCAGGCCGGGAAGCTCCGGTTTCAGGCGGAAATCTGTGCTCGGCCAGATTCCGAGGATCTGGAGCGGCGAGAGAGGAGCGAGGAGGTTGCCGAGCTCGTCCGTCGACGCGAACGAGAGCCGGTTGTCCCCGCGGAGGAACTGCGCGGACGCGACCAGCGCGGGGAGCCCGAGGGCGAGGGCGAGCGCGGTTGCGGCGACGCCTCGAGTCGGTCGCCTGAGGAGCAAGATCCCGGCTGCCGGCAGCAGCCACAAAGCCGCACCTATGCTCGCAGCGAGCATGAGCGCCGCTGCCGCCATTGCGGGCACGAGGGCCGTTCGGATTCCCTCGCGCGCCCAGAGGAACGTCGCGGCGACGAGCGCGACCGCGGGAGCGGCGTACAGCTCCTTCACCCCTCCCCACTGTGCGAATCCGTACAGGAGAGCGGGCTGCGCCGCGATTCCAGCCACGAGAGCGTGCATCCAGGGACTCCGCCCGACGCCGCTTGCGAGGACGTAGAGCACGAGTGAGAGCATCGCGGCGAGAAAGGCCAGATACGGCTGCAAGAGCCATGCCGGGTCCGTGCCGACCAGCCTGGCGCCTACTCCGAGCGGCAGAAGCGACCCGGTCGGATAGCCGTGAGCCAGGTTGACGGCGAGCGTCGCCTCGTACGAGGACGGGGCGAGCCCGTGCAGGTCACGTCCGTGCTCGAGCGTCCGATCGGTCAGAGCGAGAAAGGTCGCGCTGTCGTCGAGCTTGACGTAGCCCGAGAAGGTCGCTTTTCCCGAGGCGATCACGGGTGCGCCCACCGCGAGAAACGCGGCGAGCGCCCCGGCTCCCGCGCGCCAGTCGAAACCGGCGAGCGCTCGCCGCCGGTTTAGCCCGAGCCCGAAGATCCCGAGCCCGACGAGCGCCGGCACGGTGAGATCGGCCGTCCGAGGCGACAACGTGGTGAACCCCGCGACGACGGTGAGCGTGGCGAGACCGACGGGGAGGGGCAACGCGCCCGGAAGCTGCCGGCCGACGACTCGCTCGAGCAGACGTGCGCACCCGAGCGCGAGCACGGCGAGCACGAGCGGAAAGAGAAGCCAGGGGACGAGCAGCGTCATCGACGGCCGTCTCGCCGACCTGTCCCTTTAAGGGACCGGTTGCACGAATCCGGTCTTGACGAGCCGGAGGGCCTCGCGGGCGGAGGGGTCGTAGACCTCCACCTGTTGCGTGGCCCGACGGTACGCGACATAGACGCTCGTCGGACGCTCGACGTCGTACACGGCGAGCCCGCCGTGTGGAAGCGCGATCGCGACCGCTCCCGGTCGCTTCGAGGCGGCCCGCACGTCGGCGTAGGCGGTCGGTCGCGGATAGGTCGCGACCGTGAGGAAGTCGGGGCGCGGATCTCCAGGGGACGTGCTGCCCGGGAGATAGCGGACGAACACGTACCCCTTCGTCGTCTTCGTGACCTCGTAGACCACGTCCGGCCGAGGGCCGGCCCAATACACGCTGCTTCCTTGCAGTCCGGCGAGGGCCGTAAGACCGTCGGCGGTCATGATTCGCGGCCCATCTGCCGGTGCCGCCGGTGGCGCCGACGTCTCACCGGTCCGGCCGCGCTCGAGGACAATCCAGGCGCCGAACGCTGCGAGGATCGCGACCGCCAGGAGCACGCCGACCCTCAGTGTCGGCCCCACGAACGGCTTCGGGACGGCGACGTGCTGGTCCATCCGCCCAGCGTAGACTCGTCGTCGGACGCTTTCCGCTGCCCCCTAACGCGTCACGCGCCGCCTACGAGCTTTCCCAACTCGACGGCTTCCGCGACGGCGTGCCCGCGCCAGTCGTCGTTGAAGTACGCGTACACGTCGCCGTCCCCGAGCCATCCGCGTACTCGGCCCGACCACTCCCGGAGCTGCGCGGGGGTGTAGTTCCCGTCTCGCCCGCGCCCGCGATGGAAGCGGAGGTAGGTCCAGTCCGTGGTTCGTGTGAGGGTCTGGAAGCGGCGCTTCGGCTCGTCGGCGAAGACCAGTGCGGCGCGATGTGCCCGAAGCAACTCCTCGACCTCCGAGACGAACCAGCTCTCGTGTCTGAACTCGAAGCAGTGCCTCGCGGGCGGAAGAGCCTCGAGCGCTTCGGCAAGACGGTCGTCGTCACGGTGGAAGTTCTCAGGCAGCTGCCACAGGACGGGCCCTAGCTTGCCGGCGTCCGAGAGTGGCACGATTCGCTCGCTGAGGCGTCGCCAGCCGTCGGCCACGTCGCGAAGCCGCTTCACGTGCGTCAGGTAGCGACTGGCCTTGACTGCGAAGACGAACCCGTCCGGGGTGGCCTTCGCCCAGCCGGCGGCCGTCTTACGGGTCGGGAGCCGATAGAAGGTGGCGTTGACCTCGACCGTCTCGAGCGTCCCGGCGTAGTGCTCGAGCCAGTGCGACGTCCCGAGGCCCCGTGGATAGAAGACGTCCCGCCAGTGGTCGTAGTTCCAGCCCGAGCAGCCGACGTACACGTGCGCCATGTCTGCGGTGTGCTTACCCGGTTACCGCTTCGCAGCAAAACAGTTCGCAAAGAGCGAAGAAACGATCGACGCCGCCTCGGGGCGGCGAGTAGCCTCGTCGCCGAGCAACGGAACCGGCCCCATCGCGGGAACCAGTCCGGGCGACAGGCGACCAGCAGGAGCACGATGTGATCGCGGCACCTCCGAAGCGCTGAACGCGGCGTCCATGTCGGCGGCACGGGTCGGGGCGTGACGCGTGGTCCGGATCGTCATCGCCGACGACGACGAGACGTACCTCGAGTCGTTGCGAGGGGTGATCGAGGCACAGTCCGGCCTCGCAGTGATCGGTGAGGCACGAGACGGCCTCGAGGCCATCGAACTCACGGAGCAGCTCGGTCCCGACGCGCTCGTCATCGATCCGCACATGCCACGCCTCGACGGCCTCGCCGCCATCTCCCGGCTTCGCCGCGACTACCCGAGCCTCTGCCTGATCGCCCTGACCGGCGACCCGGCGCCCACGATCCATCAGGCGGCCTCCGCCGCAGGCGCCGACGGCGTCTTTCTCAAGGGCGAGTTCCTCGAGAAGCTGCTTGCGCGCCTCGCCGCCGTGCGGCGTGACTGAAGAGATCCACCTCACCCGTTCGCAGTACCTGCTCTCGGCAATCGCCGTAGCGGCAGCCTACGTCGTCACGGGCAAGCTGGGAATCAGCCTCTCCGTCGCACACGGTGTCATCACCCCCGTCTGGGCGCCGACCGGCATCGCGCTCGCCGCGCTCCTCGTCTTCGGCCGGTCCATGTGGCCTGCGGTGGCTGCCGCGGCGTTCTTGACGAACGTGACGAGCGGCGCTTCACCCTACGTCGCTGCCGGGATCGCGGTCGGGAACACCCTCGAGGCCGTCGCAGGCGCAACGCTGCTCCGGAGAGCGAGGTTCCGGATCGATCTCGGGCGAGTGCGCGACGTCCTCCTCCTCGTCGGCCTGGGTGCGGGCGTCAGTACGCTCGTGAGCGCGACGAACGGCGTCGGTGTGCTGGCGCTCGCCGGGATGAACCGGGGCTCGATCGGATCGGAATGGCTGCTCTGGTGGTTCGGCGACGCGGCCGGGGTGCTACTGGTCACGCCGCTTCTCCTGCTCATCTTCGTCAATCGGCGGACTCGCCCCACGAGGCTACGGCTCCTCGAGGCGCTCGTGCTCACCGCGACGCTCTCGGTCGCCTGCGGCGTCGTCTTTCTCGGAGGCGCCTGGCGCTATCCGTACCTCATCGTCCCGTTGCTCCTCTGGGCGACGCTCGGGTTTCGTCAACTCGGCGCGACCGCCGGCTCCTTCCTCGTCGGGCTGATCGCGACCTGGGGGACCGTCGTCGGGACGGTCCCGATCGACGTCTCGAGCGGGGCCGGCCGCGTGGAAGTCACGCAGACGCTGGTGGCGGCGCTCGCGATCGGGATGCTGGTCGTCGGCGCCACGCTCGAGGAAGGCGACGCGGCGAAGCGGGAGGCCGAGCACACGGCGGCGAGGTTGAGCGAGGCGCAGGCTCTGACGCACATCGGGAGCTGGGAGTCGGATCTCTCGACGGGCTCCGTGACGTGGTCAGACGAGCTGTACCGCATCTTCTGGATTCCGAAAGCCACCGAGCTCTCAGCGCGTCGCTTTCTCGAGCGTGTCCATCCCGAGGATCGGCCTCGACTGAAGGAGGCGGGACGGCGAGCGTTCCGCGATCAGCGGCCGTTCAGCGTCGAATACCGGATCATTCCGCCTGCAGGAGGGCAGCGAATCGTGCACACCCGAGGCCGGGTGGTCGACGACGGCTCGGGCAGCCCTGCCCGGCTTGTGGGAACTGCGCAAGACGTGACCGAGCAGCGCCAGGCGGAGATTCTGCGCGCGGACATCCTCTCCATCGTCTCGCACGAGCTACGCACTCCGCTGGCGGCGATCCTCAACTTCGCCATGACGCTGAGCCAGAAAGGGGACGAGCTCGGCCGGGAGACAGCGGCGCACATGATCGGGCAGGTCGGGAAGCAAGCGCGGCGCATCGACCGCCTCCTCGGCGACCTGCTCGAGATCGATCGGCTTCGACACGGGTTCGTCGCTCCCGCGCGAGAGCCGACGGACGTTCTCGAGCTCGTGAGCCAGGTCGCGTACAGCAATCGTGGGGACCACGCGATCTCGGTCGAAGGGGAGCCCACACGTGCCAATCTGGACGCGCCCAAGATCGGGCGCATCATCGACAACCTCGTCTCGAATGCCGTCAAGCACACGCCGCGCGGAACGCCGATCACCGTGCGGCTGCAACGCGAGGGCGCCGACCTCCTCATCGCAGTCGACGACGAGGGACCCGGGATCCCCGAGGAGTACAAGACGTCGGTCTTCGAGCTCTTCGATCGCGGCGACAAGGCGACCTCGGACGAGTCGGGAACCGGCATCGGCCTCGCTCTCGTCGCTCGGCTCTCGGCGCTGCACGGCGGCTACGCCTGGGTCGAGGACACGGCGGCAGGTGGTGCCTCGGTGCGCGTGCTGTTGCCCGAGTGCGTACTCTCCGAGCCTCGCGAGCCCGTGCTCACGACGGTAGGCGCTTGACCCCTCCGTCGGAAGGGTGCGATTCTTGTAGTAGGAAGGGAGGCGCTCCAAGGGGGAGGCTCGAGATGCTACGAGCAGTCGTCTTTCTGATTTTTGTTTCGCTAACGCTGCCCCTCACTGTTTCGGCGAGCGGCGGAGTCGAGACTTTGGTGACGTTCAACCCTGCCGCCAGCGAGTTCCCGGAAGGCGTTGCCGTCGACAAGACCGGCAACGTCTACGTGAGCGTTACGCCGATCGGTCAGATCCGCCGGTTTGCGCCTGATGGCTCGCAATCGCTCCTCGCAACGCTGCCTGCCACCGGGCAATTCGGCCCTACTGGCCTTGCCGTGGACGCCTCGGGCAACGTCTACGCGGCAGATGTGACGTTCTCGGCGGCGACGCGGGGGGTCTATCGCATCACGCGCGACGGGACGAGCGAGCGTCTTCCAGGAACGAGCGCGATCCTCTTCGCCAACGGCCTCGCGTTCGACCAGCGCGGCAACCTCTATGTCACAGACAGCATCCTCGGCGCCATCTGGCGCATTCCTCCCGGAAGGGCGGCCGAGATCTGGGTGCAGGATCCGCTCTTGGCCGGCAACGGCAGCTTCGGCTTCGGATTTCCCATTGGCGCGAACGGCATCGCCTATCGAAACGGAGAGCTCTTCGTCGCCAACACGGAAGTCGGTCAGATCGTGCGTATCCGAGTGCAGCCGGACGGTTCCGCCGGTGCGCCCGCTGTGCTCGTCCAGGGCCCTTCACTCTTTGGCGCCGACGGCATCGCGCTCGACGTGAAGCGGAATCTCTACATCGCGAACAGCGGACAGAGCACCCTCTTGCGCATCGGGGCCGATGGCGTGGTTACGACACTGGCGACCGCGGCCGACGGGCTCGACTCTCCCTCCAGCCTCGCCTTCGGTACGGGTAGGGGTGAGCGCAAAGCGCTCTTCTTCGTCAACTTCGCGTTCTTCGGACCACCTGCGACGGCCCATCCCGCGCTGCTGAGGCTGCAGGTCGGCGTACCCGGGGTGCCATTGCCGTAGAACCCGACCTCGATTTCGAGCAGTCCGTCGCCGAGGCGATCGACTCGCTGCCGGCCGACCTACGCGAGTTCATGTCCAACGTCGCGATCGTCGTCGAAGAGGAGCCTCCGCGGGGGATGCCGCTGCTGGGTCTCTACCAGGGCGTGCCTCTCACCGGACGCTCGAGCGCGTACGGAGGCGTTCTTCCCGACAAGATCACGATCTACCGGCGACCGCTCGAACGGCTCTATGGAGGCGACGCGGAGCGCCTGCGGCGCGAGATACGTCGCGTTGTCCTGCACGAGATCGCCCACCACTTCGGTATCAGCGACGAACGGCTGCGGGAGCTCGATCGGTACTAGCCGCTCAGCGTCGTATGCGCGCTCCGGAATGACATGCGAGTGCGGCTTCGGCTTCGCGTCGGCCCCGCCCCGGGGCTCGGTCGACCGTTCACCCGACGACGAAGAGCCCGAGCGCCGCGAGGACTGCGAAAGTATGGCGCGACCTGCGAACGAGACCTACGAGCTGTACCTTCGCTTTCTCGGTTGGGAGGCGTGAGAAACCATAGCGTCGGGGTACGCAATGCCTGTGCTTGTACGGCGGTCGGGGTTTGGGTCCCGAGCCCAGCGCCGTGAAGGCCTCCGGGAATCCTCCGGCACTTCGTTAACGGGGCCGCACGGGGAGCTCGGCGGATTGCCGATCGGGTGCACAACGCGAATCAGGGTTCTGCGTGAATCTTTGACTGCATCGCACAACCCTCGCGGGTGGCGACGATGCCCATGGACCGCTTGGCGGAACGATCAGGCCTGCGTGCCGGAATACGCCCACGCGGCCGGTGAGCGGGACGCGCGGTAGGTCAGAAGGGAGACCAGGCCGAGAAGCCCGGTCGCGAGCGCGAGGGGCGCGGCATTGTCGACCTTCAGGACGAGCAGGCCGCCGATGAGTGCGCCGAGCAGCATTGCGGCGATGGAGGGGGCACGACGACCGAGCCTCGAGCCGTGCCCGCCGGCGAGCGGTGCGTCTGCCGCGACACCCGTGAGCGTCATCGTCAGGACGGTCGTGGTGAGATCAGGAACCGCGAGCTGTCGAGCGGCGGTGTTCTGGATGCCCATGGCGATGGCAAGGAGCACGATCAGCGCATAGCGGCTGCCCGGCCCGAGGTCGTCGCTGGCGAGCGCCGCAATAACGAGCGCGCCTGCGACGAGGAGGAGTTGCGTCTCTGTCGCGACGGTGAGGTGGCGGGCGCGGTTGGTCGCCGCCCGCGCGCCGATACGGCCGCCAACCAGGCCGCCGACGAGGAACGAGCCGAGCGCCGTTAGTGACGCCCAGACCGAGATGCCGCCGGCTCCTGCGATCCCGAATCCGAGAAAGACGATGTTGCCGGTCATGTTCGCGACGAACACATGGCCGAGCTTCAGGTAGCTCGTTGCGTCGACGAGACCTGTTACGACCGTCAGCGTCAGAAGTAGTGGCGGCAGCGGACCGTCCCGGCTTTCCCGCCGGGGGCGGAGCGTGGCGGCCGCTTCCTGCCAGGTCCCCGCGATGCTGCCGAACGCGCGGTGTCGCTCAGTGGGTGGCGTCTCAGAAGACAAAGCAAGCGTCGCCGTGGCCCGGTGCTTCGTCCCAGAACGAGAAGCGTCGCGTTTGGCGTACGGCCGCCTGCGGCGGGTGGCCGTGAGCGATGGACATGCCGCGCGCAGTGTCCCCCGGATCGAGGGGTACTGCGCCGCTGCTCCGATCAATCACGTGGCCGCTCGGAGCGGTTCGCCGACCAGTTGCCGTAGCGTCTGGAAGAGCGCTGCGAGATCGTGGTGTTCGTGTCCATAGGCCCGTGCGAGCGTCAACACCTCGTCCGCCGCCGCCGCGGAAGGCAACGGGACGCGTGACGCTCTTGCGGCTTCGAGTGCGAGGACGATGTCTTTCTGCATCAGCCCGATGTCGAACCATGCCTCGTCGGGGAGCTCGAGGATGAGTGGTAGGCGTGCCTTGAGCATCGGTGAGCCGATCGGGCTTGCAGCCATCACGTCGGCTGCGGTGCTGGGGTCGATGCCGCCGCATTCTGCAAGGAGCAGGCCTTCGGCGAACGCGAGCATCTGCACGGCGAGGCTGATGTTGATTGCGAGTTTGAGCAGCAATCCCTGTCCGTTCTCGCCGATGTGCGTCGACGTGCCGAGTTCACGCAGGATCGGCTCGACGCGCGCGTACGCGTCCTTGTCCCCTCCGACCATGATCGTAAGAGTTCCTGCTTTCACTTGGGGAACGCTTCCCGAGACCGGCGCGTCGAGCATGACCGCTCCGAGTTCGTGCACTCGCTCCGCGAGCTCACGGCTAGCGCGCGGGCTGACCGTGCTCATGTCGACCCAGATCTTTTCAGCGTCGAGGCCGGCCAGAATCCCGTCGGGGCCTGAAGCAACCGCCTCCAGCACTCGGTCGTCGGGGAGGGACGTGATGACGATCTCGGCGGTCGCGGTAACCTCGCGCGGCGTGTCGCGCCACTGCAGGCCGTCGTGAACGAGTCCCTGCGCGTGCGCTCGGTTTCGCTCCTCCCCGTAGACCGGGTACCCGGCGGCAAGGAAACGGGCAGCCATGGTGCCGCCCATGTGCCCGAGGCCGACGAAGCCGATCCTCGTTGACGTCGTTGTAGGCATCTCACGCCCTCCCTTCGATCGTCGCAACGTCATTCTCTCCCAGCGGGAGGTCCGCCGGGGAGATCGGGTCGACCTGATCGCGCGCCGGAAGCCTGCGGGTCCCTCCTCGATCGAGTTCGCCTACGCACGCGCCAACAAGGCGAGGGCGGCGTCAGCCACGCCGGCGTTCGAGCGGCGTCCGGAGCTGATGCCGGCGTCGTCACGGCCGCTCAACGGGTCGAACTTTGACCCACCAGCGTCAGGCCGCTTAACTCCAAAGCCCGTCGAATCCAGGAGGTCCGCCTGGCCATGAGGCATCCGAGCTTCCACCATCACCCTGAGCTCGACCGCCAGTCGTTCCTGCTTCAGCGCGTCCAGCCCGGCCTCAGCGGCCTCATGGACGGGTCGCTGTCCACGCTCGCGCCCATCTTCGCGGTCGTGCTCGCGACCCATCAGCCGCTCACGGCCTTCTACACAGGGCTTGCGACCGCGCTGGGGGCGGGCGTAAGCATGGCGTTCTCGGAGGGGCTCTCCGACACCGGTGACCTGACCGGCCGCGGCAATCCTGCTCTGCGCGGTGCGATCACGGGCGGCGGGACGTTTCTCGGGGGCGTCTTCCACACGCTGCCGTTCCTGATCCCGAACTACCACGCAGCCATCGTGGTCGCCACCGTGATCGTCACCGTCGAGCTCGTCTTCTTGGCCTGGCTGCGCTACAAGTTCTTCAGGACCAGCTTCCTTCGCTCGTTCGTCTCCGTCACGGTGGGTGGGGCAATCATCGTCAGTTTGAGCGCAGCTCTGGGAGTAGCCGCCGCCGGTTGACTCTGTGCCCATCACCGCGGTCGAACGTGCTAGCAGTCCGTCCTCTGGAGCCTGGTGAATCGGGAGCACGCTTTCTGTCGTGCGTGCGGAAGCGCTCTCTCCGATCCGGCGCCGCGAGGCTTACCCGCCGCCGAGTGAGTGTACGAGCGCGAGAAGCAGTCCGATCGCGATCAGCCTGTGCGCGACCTTCCAGTGGCGGACGCTGAAGCGCCGGCGGACGTAGTACGAAGGGCCGAGCGCGATCAGGATCCAGGTGCCGACGACCCCGAGTCCGGTGGCGAGTGTCCGGTGCGGCCATACGAACGGGATGGCAAGACGCGCGAGGCTGGGTCCCAGCGAGGTGGCACCGAGCAGGGTGAGCAGGTGCAGACCGATGACGGCTAGTCCGGTCAGCGAGAGGGTTCGGTGGGCGGCGTAGAGGATCGCGGCGCGTCGCCCGTGGACGAGACGCCTGCCGACCACGAGCCCGAGTGGGAGCGAGGCGGCGAGCAGGATCAATGCGGAGAATCCGAGGTTGCGGGTTGTGTCCGAGAAGGCCTGGCTCGTCGGTTCGTCGCCGACGAAAGCCCGCGGTCCGATCTGGAGGAACCAAAAGAGCGCCGTAAACGTGAGCGCGGCGACAGCGGTCGTGACGCGCGTGCGTTGGAGCGTCACGGCGGTCGTCGCCGAGGCGCGCTTCACGAGCGCACGACTTCCTTTTGCCAATACCTCATCAACCGGAAGAGTGAACGATCTTGATGAGCCGGCCGCACTAGCGACAGCTCGCATTGACGGCTGGGGCAGTGAAGCGCGGAACGCTCAGTTTCCTCAACGTGAGATCACGCCCGCGGCCGCTGAACGCACGTCTTGCGATTGCCGCTCGCTGATCCCTCGCCTCCCGCGTCGGAACGTCTCGTTGACTGGCCGCTCCGCGCTGATCAGGATGCGCTGGGAGTGCTGCGAGCAGTCCTTTCACTGGTCGCGACCATTCTGGCTTTCGCCATCGGAGCTGCTGGTGCAGCCTCGCGTGTGCCGGACGAGAGTCGGTCCGTGGGCCTGGGCGGCACTGTCGAAGCTCAGCATCCGGCGCACTTCTCGAGCCTCCGCGTCTGCGCCTATCCCGCATTCAGCCTCGCGCAAAAGCGTTGCACCAAGGATCAGCGGGCGAGAATCCTCATCTCGAGCAAGTTCGCCTGCTCGGTGACGGTTCGTGTCACCCGAGCGAAGAGACTGCACGCGCGGCTGAAGTATGCGGGCGGAGCTGTATACGAGTACACGACCCGGACTCTCGGCAGAGGCCCGTGGAGCTGGTGGATCTCCGAGAATCTCGGCTCCACGCCGCTCCCCGGCGGCCGCTGGGGCTGCGACTTCTCCTTTGGTTCGGTCCATGCCGGCGCGAGCTTCCGAAGTGGCGGACCAACCGGAGCGGTAATCGGAGCAGCCGTGTGCGACGCGAAGGACTCGCTCTTCTACGCCCATCACCGAATACGCGTCTGCAAGGCCGACGAAAGCATGAGTCCGATACTGGCCACCGATCGCATCCTCTGCAGCGCCGTCTTCGTCAAGCAAGTAGGGAAGATGGGAGAGGTCCAGCTACTTGCCGGCGGCAAAGATGCTGCGAAGCCGGACCTGGCAACGCTTCCCTCCCCGCTTTCGATCTGGTGGACCGCATTCGTTCCGGCTACCCCCGCTGCGGATGGGACCTTCGCCGCTGGCGATTACGTGTGTCGATTCTCGGTGAACGGCGTATCCGTGGTCGAGAAGCCCTTCCAGATCGTCTCCGGCTGAGGGACGGTGATCACGCATATCCGCTGGGTGGGCAACTCGTTCAACTGCGGATGTGCACGATGTCCGGCTCCCATCGCCATCGAGGAAGGAAAAGCAAGACCGTCCTCGGCGCCGAGCTACTGAAATAGACGCTCTTCATTGGACCCTCCATCAGAGCGCTGGTGGGGAGTGAATTGTCAGTGAAGTGTCAGTTGTCGCCAGGTAGAGACGTCGAGCGTCTCGCATCGTGGGAGCCTTTCCCAGGCTGTCGCGAGCAGTAGCCTTCGTTTGAGCCCGAGTAGCTCAGGGGATAGAGCGACCGCCTCCTAAGCGGTAGGTCGCAGGTTCGATTCCTGCCTCGGGCACTGCACTCGAGACCCTGTTTCCAAAGATCCTCAGATTTGGCTCAACCATGCGGGTTGAAGGAGTAGAACCCGCTGCTCTGGCCACGAAGCTACGGGGCCCCTTGGGGAGCGTACCGAGCTGGGAGCTGTCTTCCCCCAGCGCTGTGTGTGTCGACAAGACGTCGCCGAAGGCCGCCTCTGCTCTATCCACTGAGCTACCGGAGCCTGAGGGGAGGGCAGTACAGGCCAAGCCGGCGAGACGGCCTGCGCGAGCGTCTGGCGGACCTCCGGAGGACGCGCTCAGGTAAGAGGGAAGAGAACGTCTGTGCGAATCGCCGTCCCAACCGTTCTCCTGCTCCTCGCGCTCGCCGGCGCGGGGTTCGCGTCGTACGCCTTCCTCTGGAGAAAGGATCCGATCGCGATCCGCGTCCAGGGCGTCGAGCACAAGGTCGCGAGCGGCACGACGCTGGCCGCGGCCGTCCAGAAGTTCGGTCTGCAGCCGGAGGCCGGCGACCTCCTGGACGTCCAGGGAGACGTTCTTCGCGCCGACGAGTACGCCGGCCGGATCCTCGTCAACGGACGAGTCGCGCCGCGGACTACGGAGCTCGCGGCGGGTGACTCGCTGCGCGTCGTCGACGGCCTCGACCGGCGTGAGCCGAGCACGAGCTTCTACGTTCACGTCCCGGCCGGGATGCCCGCGAATCCGCAGTTCACGCTCGCGCGTACGCCCGGCGAGCAGGAGCTCGAGCGGGGCCGAATCTCGGGAAAGATCGTGCCGCTCGGGTTTCGCGCGACCGGCCCGTCGCGAACCCCGAAGGCCGTCGCGCTCACGTTCGACGACGGACCGTCTCAGTTCACCGACCGGATCCTCGCCGTCCTGCGACGGATGCACGCTCGTGCGACCTTCTTCGTGGTCGGACGCCTCGCGAAGGAGACTCCGCAGCTCGTGCGCCGGGAGCTTGCCGCCGGCATGGCGGTGGAAAGCCACTCCTACTCCCATCCGTACCAGCCCCCGTTCGATCGCCAGCCGCACCCGACGATCCTGCGGGAGATCCGGTGGGGCTGCGGCGTTCTGGCGCGGCTCGGGCCGGCGCCGACGCTGTTTCGTCCGCCTGGCGGGTCGTTCTCCCCGTACGTGATCGAGGCGGCGGGCTCGTACGGAGAGCGCATCGTGCTCTGGTCCGTCGATCCGACCGACTGGAAGCCCGGGATGACGGCGAGCCGGATCGCCCGCCGTGTGCTCGAAGCGGTTCATCCAGGCTCGATCGTGATCCTTCACGACGGCGGCGGGGACCGGGCGGCGACTGCCGAGGCACTCCCACGGATCATCCGCGGAATTCGGCGGAGGGGCCTTGGGCTCGCGCTGATCGATCCCGAGCGCGTCGGCCCTGGCTGAGCAACCGAGCTACCTGAAGCGCTCGACGATTCGCTCCGCGTACAAGTCCTCCCGGCGCTCGTTAGGTTCCTCCGCCGCACGACGTACTGCGTTTCCGCCGCCTGGTGGAGCAAGGCGGCGATCTGCCGTATGCGTTCCTCTCCCTGCGCGTTCCTCCCTTCTCGCAAGGTCGGGTCGTCCGGCGATCCTCCTCTAGACTCAACCGCGATGAGGAGGAGCTGGCTCATCGCGGGGATTGCCGTGGTGGCGGTCGCGATCCTCGTCGCCGTCGTCCTCGTGAGAAGGTCGGACAGCGGGTCGAAAACGGTCGGGACCACCGAGTGGGCCGGGCAGGTCTGCACCAGCCTCTCCGATTGGCGAACGTCGATCACGTCGCTCGCAAACGTCTCGACCGGAACGCTGACGCGCGACGCTCTTCGGGAGAAGCTGACCGATGCCCAGGTCGCGACCGAGCAGCTCATCACCGACCTCAAGAACATCGGCCCCCCGGAGACTGCCTCGGGAACCGAGCTCAAACAACAGCTCCGGCAGTCGGGCGACGAGCTCGAGCAGAGCTACCAGGACCTGAAGTCAGGCGCGCAGGGTACGCTCGACGCGCAGAGCGTTACCGGCTTCCTTCAGGGTCTGGCGAAGCTCGCGCCACAGTTCCAGAAGCTCCTCGACCAGATCACGAGCACGATCCAGACACTCGAGAGCTCGAACGTCGCCGGCTCCTCGGCGGACGAGGTCCGGCAGGGCTTCAACGACGCCGATTCCTGTAAAGAACTGCGTTCCGAGCAGGATTAAGGGACGGCTGAGCGGCTTGGGGCCGCGGCGCTCGCGGCGACCCCGGACGCTACGATCCGCGCATGACCTTCCTCGTCTTCTTCATCGTCCCGCTGATCATCGGGCTGGTGGCGCAGTCGCGAGTCAAGAGCACGTTCGCACGCAACCTCCAGGTACCGATCGCCAACGGTCTCAGCGGCGCGGAGGTCGCCCGTCAGGTGCTCGACGCAAACGGCCTGCACGACGTGCCGATCGAAGAAGTGCAGGGCGCTCTCTCCGACCACTACGACCCGCGCAACCGTTCGGTGCACCTCTCCTCCGATGTGTATCGCGGACGATCGATCGCCTCGACCGCCGTCGGCGCACACGAGGTCGGACACGCGATCCAGCATGCTCAGGCGTACGCGTTCTTCCGTTTCCGAAGCGCGCTCTTCCCTGCTGTGTCGTTCGCCTCGAACATCTGGTTTCTCTTCCTGATCGGCGGCCTCTTCTTCCAGGTCTTCCAGTTCTTCGTGATCGCGATCGCGCTCTACTCGATCGCGGTGCTGTTCCAGGTTGTGACGCTCCCGGTGGAGTTCGACGCATCGAGGCGTGCGAAGCACCAGCTCCACGACCTCGGGCTCGTGGCCTCGACTGAGGCTGCCGGCGTCAAGAGCGTGCTTACCGCAGCCGCCTGGACGTACGTCGCCGGTGCGCTCGCCGCGGTGGCGATGCTGCTCTACTACCTCTCGATCTTCAGCAACCGCTGACACGACTTCTATGGCGAGGGCCGGGCCTACGGGCTCGGCGGCCCTCTACTCGTTCGGCATCCAGCTGAACCGGCGAAGCGCGACGACGACTCCGGCCACACCCCAGGCTGCGACGATCGCCACGGCACGCAGATCGGAGAACAGCGACTCGCCGTGGAGGTACACGCCGTTCACGATGTCGAGGAAGTACGTCAGCGGGAGCACGTCGGCCACGGCCTTCAAGAACCGCGGGAGGTCGGTCCGCGGTCCAAACGAGCCGGAGAGGAAAGCCATCGGCAGTAGCACGACGTTGACAACGGCAGAGGCGCCGTCGGCCGAGCGGATGAGTGCGGCAGCTCCGATTCCCATACCGGCGAAGCACACGACTCCGAGGACGATCGCACCGGCGAATCCGAGCACGTTGGCGGGCATGCTCGCTCCGAAGAGCGCGCTCCCGAGCACGAGCAGCGCGACCGCCTGGATCGCGAAGACGACGAGTGTCGAGAGGATCACGGCGACGATGTAGGTCGCCGGGGGGAGCGGCGTCGCACGCAGTCGCTTGAGAGTCCCGGTCTCGCGTCTCCCGACGAGGATGATCGCGAGCCCCGCGAAGGCCGTGTTCGCTGCTCCGTAGCCGAAGAGCCCGGCGAGGAGGAAGTCTGCCGAGGCCACCTTCGCTCCGTTCACGGTGATGTCCTGGGAGTACACCGAGCTCAGGAGCGAGTAGAGGAGCAGCGGGAAGATGAAGATGAAGATCGCCGCCTCGCGGCTGCGCCAGAACATCCGCTGCTCCGCCCCCAGCTGATGAACGACCAGCCTCACGTCCCTGGACGCCTCCTGCTCCCGCCCGGCAGAGCCCGGCTCCGCCGGAGGCTGACGCCGCTCGCGACATGCTTCCCACTCGGCGCTTGCCCGTACCGCTCGTACTGTGCTGCGCGCCTCGCGCTCGCCTCCTTTGCGAGCGCCGGCCCGGGAACGTGAGGAGACCTCACCCCTCGCCTTCCTCCTCTTGGACGAGCTCGAGGTAGACGTCCTCGAGAGTCGGTCTCCGCACCTCGAGCTGCTCGAGCTCGCGACCGTCGGCTAGGGCCTGGGAGGTCAGCTCATGCAGGGCTCGAGTCGGCTCCTCCGTCTCGATCACGATCGGCTCCCCGTTCCGGCGAAAGCGGATCTCGACCGGCCCGCCTGCGCCGATGAGCTCCTCCGGCGTCCCGAGCCGCACGATCACTCCGGATCTGATCACGGCGACGCGATCGGCGAGCTGCTGGGCCTCGTCGAGGTAGTGCGTCGTGAGGAGGATCGTCTTCCCGAGCGATCGCAGCGAGCGGATCATGTCCCAGGCCGTGCGGCGGGCCGCCGGGTCGAATCCTGTCGTGGGCTCGTCGAGGAACACCAGATCGGGATCGCCGACGAGGGCGACGGCGAGGTCGACGCGCCTGCGCTGGCCGCCGGACAGCGTCTTGATGCGGGCGTTTTTCTTGTCCGCAAGGCCGACGAGGTCCAAGACCTCGTCGACGTCACGCCGCTGCGAGTAGTAGCCGGCGAAGATCCGGAGAAGCTCGCGAACGGTGAGGTTGGACACGAGCTCCGACTGCTGGAGGACGACGCCGATCCGCTCGCGGAACGCGCGGGGCGCTTCGCCGGGGTCGAAGCCGAGTACGGTGACGTCGCCGGCGTCGCGCGTGCGGTACCCCTCGAGGATCTCCACAGTCGTGGTCTTGCCGGCGCCGTTCGGACCGAGCAGGCCGAACACCTCGCCCTCGGCGACCTCGAAGCTGATGCCGCCGAGCGCGGTGTTTCCGTCGTAGGACTTGCGCAGGTCCTGGACGGCGATCGCGGGTTGGGCCATCCGGGTGTTCTAGCCGCTCACGGCTCGGCGTGGCGCGAGCCGGCGCGACGTCTCATGGACCGAGCGTGAGCTCGAACACCCCTCCGGTCGGGAAGCCGGGGTCGTGCCCGGTGAGCTCGCGGGCGACGTCGGAGCAGTCCGGTTGGTGACCGACGACGGCAACAGGCCCCCGCGCGCCGTCGACCGCGGCTTGGACGTCGGCGGCGGTCGCGCCCGGAGTGAGGCGCTCGTCGACCCGTAGCTCGGCGCCGACTTTTGCCGCGATCGTCTCCGCAGTCTGCCGGGCCCGCGCCAGGGGGCTCGTCAGCACGAGCAGCGGCGGCATGTCGTGCGCGGCGAGACGATCCGCGAGCATCCTGGCTTCCGTCTTGCCGCGCTCGCTCAACTGCCGGAGATCGTCCGGGTCGCCCGGCTCGGCGTGGGCATGACGCACGAGGAAGACGAGCATCGTTTCGAGCATAGTCCGCACGAACCGGCTCCTTGCCGCGAGTAGGGTGGCCCCGTGCCCTCGCTGCGCTACGTCGTGGCCGATGTCTTCACGGACACGCCGCTGACAGGGAACCAGCTTGCAGTGTTCACCGACGGGCGAGAGCTCGACGCGGAGACCATGCAGGCGCTCGCGCTGGAGGTCGGGTTCTCTGAGACTGTCTTCGTCCTCCCCGCCGAGGCCGACGGCGACGTGCGCATCCGAATCTTCACGCCTCGCGTCGAGCTTCCCTTCGCCGGGCACCCGGTGCTCGGGACGGCCTTCGTTCTGGGTGCTCCTCTCCAGCGCGGGGTCCTGTCGCTAGAGACGGGGAGCGGCATCGTCCCGGTCGAGTTGGAGCGCGACGAGTCGGGCTCGATCGTCTTCGGACGTATGACCCAGCCGGTCCCGACCGTAGAGCCCTATCCGGACCCGGAGTCGCTTCTGGCCGCGCTCGGCGTCGCGCGTTCGGAGCTACCGGTCGAGCGCTACGACAACGGCGCGCAGCCCACGTTCGTCCTCCTCCGCTCGGAGCAAGAGGTTGCCGATCTGCGGCCGAACGTCGCGGCGCTCGCGGCGCTCGAGGTGATGGCGAGCTGCTCGGCCGGCGCCGGCGCGCGCTGGAAGACCCGAATGTTCGCGCCCCACGCCGGAGTCGCCGAGGATCCGGCGACGGGCTCTGCAGCAGGTCCGCTCGCCGGTCATCTTTGCCGCCATGGCCTCGTCGCCTGGGACGAATGGATCGAGATCGCCCAGGGTGCCGAGATCGGCAGGCCGTCCACGCTCTTCGCCCGCGCCTCGGGTGGGGACGGCACGATCGAGAAGGTGGAGGTCGGCGGGCGCTCGGTCGTCGTGGCGCGCGGCGAGTTCCGCCTCTAGCTCTCGACCAGCGAGTGGCGGAACGCGCTCGCGACCGCCTGAGCGCGGGTGTGGACTCCGAGCTTCGCGTAGATGTGCTCGACGTGCGTCGCGACCGTCTTCTGCGTGATCCCGAGCCCGACGGCGATCTCCGCCGGTCCGAGCCCGTCGGCGAGCAAGCCCAGGATCTCCCGCTCGCGGCTCGTGAGCCGGGCACCCGCGCCGTTCCACGTCTGCAGCCGTCGCAGATGACGCTGCACGCGCGCGACGAGCTCGCCCGGCTGCACGGGCTTCGCGAGGTAGTCGTCCGCTCCGAGCAGCAGGCCGGCCACCCGGTCGGATGACTCGGTTCGGTCCTGGGAGACGAAGATGATCGGGAGCGCCTCACCGTGCTCCTCTCGAAGACGCCTGCAGACCTCGTAGCCGCTCGTGTCGTCGAGGCGAACCTCGAGCAGGACGAGCACGATGCGCGCCTCGCCCGCCACCGCCTCGAGGGCTTCGCTCCCGGACGTCGCAGCGCGAATCGTGAGACCCGTCGGCGCGAGAACACGTGCTGCCTCCCGCTGGAAGTCAGCATCTCCGTCGACAACCAGAATCGTCTGGTCGCCCCCGCCTGCCTCGAGCACATCTCCCTCCTCTCCCCTTTCTGCAACCCGGTTCTATCCGACCCCGGCTAGGGCCGCCTCCCTAGGGAGGGTGACCGAGCGGCTGTCCGTAGGACTCCCTCTGGTGGGCACCTACGGGCGGGCATACGGTCTGAGCGTAAGCCGTCGAGCAAGGGGGAGAAGCACATGCCAACACCTGCACGGGTCGGATGGGCTGCGCCCGTCCGCGTTCCGGCGCGCTCATGCGGCGAGCACGCCCTCTATTGGAAGGAGTTCGCATCATGAAGAGGGTTGCAGCGAGGAGGTTGCTCGCCCTGTTGTCCCTGGGTGCGCTCGTTCTCCTCTTCCAGGTCTTGACAGCAGGAGCAGCGCCGGGGGACGGGCTCGCAACCATCTCCACCTCTCCGCCGTGCACCGACGGCGCCGCCGGCATCGGGGTCGCGTTCGACGGAAACAACATCCTCTATACGTGCGCCGACGAGGCGGCGGTCCACAAGACCGATCTGGCCGGCGCCAATCTCGGATCGGTCGCGATCCACGATGGCGCCAACAATCCGGTGTCCGTCGACGCGATCGCGTGGGACAAAAACGAGGCAAAGCTCTGGGGCGGCGACCTGGACGGCGCGGGCAATTGTCGGATCTGGAAGATCGACATGGGCACCGGCCTTGCGGCGCTGCAGTTCAGCTTCACCGATCCGAGTGGACTCTGTAGCGCCGAGTTCTACGACGGGATCACGGTCGACACGAACACGAACACGCTCTACCTGAGCCCGGACGTGAACCCGACGATCCGCCACTTCGACAAGGCCGGAAGTCCACTTCCCGACGATCCAATCCCGTTTTCGACGCTTGCCGGATCGACGTGCGGGGGCTCACCTTGCCCGAACAGCGGGCTTGCGATCGGGATCGACGGGACGCTCTTCGCGGGCACGAATGGGTTCGGGAAGATCGTCGAGCTCGATCCAACCGTGCCGTCGTTCCTCGGCCAGTTCGCCTCCGTGAGCGGGCGTGACGAGGACCTCGAGTGCGGACCCCTCTTCACGAAGGCAGACGGGAGCGTGGTCGAGACGATCCTCTCCCGTGAGTTCTTCAGCGGCCGAATCGACGTGCTCGAGGCACCGCCTGGAACGTGCGTCGTGTTTCAGCTCGGACTCACACCGCCGACGGCAACAAACTTCACGGGAACGTCCCACACCGTCACCGCGACGCTCACTGCGAACGGAAGCCCGCTCGCCGGGAGGAAGATCCTCTTCACCGTGAGCGGAGCGAACAGCGCTTCCGGCAGCGGTACCTCCGATGCCGCGGGGCAGGCGTCATTCAGCTACACGGGCACGAACCCCGGCGACGACACGATTACTGCGTGCGCCGACATCAACAACAACGGCTCGTGTGATCCCGAGGAGCCGACGGCCACGGCCCAGAAGACCTGGGAAGCGCAGATCACGGTGACCGGCACGACCTTCAACGCCGTGGAGGGGAACAGCGTCACGGCCGTCGTCGCAACAGTGACGGATCCGGATCCCGCTTCTACTGGAGCTGAATACTCCGCGACGATCGACTGGGGCGACACCACGAGCTCGGCGGGAACGCTCAGCGGTCCCGTCGGCGGCCCCTTCGACGTCAGCGGTACGCACACGTACGCCGAAGAGGGCACCTACACCGTCACGGTGACGGTGACCGACACGGACTTCCCAGCAAACCACGGCACGGTGACGTCGACGGCCGACGTGGCAGATGCGGCGTTGACCGCGAGCTGCGCAACGCCCGCCGTCTCGCTACAAGCGTTCAGTGGGAACGTCGCCACTTTCACCGACGCGAACCCGCTCGGTGAGACCGGAGACTTCACCGCCACGATCGACTGGGGTGACATCTCGAGCTCGGCCGGAGTCGTGACCGGACCAGTCGGTGGGCCGTTCACGGTCAGCGGAAGTCACACGTACGCGTCGACCGGCACCTTCACGATCAAGGTGCACATCGTGGACGTCGGCGGGAGCACTGCCGACACGAGTTGCGACGTCCTTATCTTCGCCTTCGCTCCGGGAGGCGGGGCGTTCGTGATCGGAGACAAGAACAGCGGCAACGGCACCCCGGTCACGTTCTGGGGCTCGCAGTGGTCGAAGCTGAACTCGCTCAGCGCAGGCTCAGCCCCCGCGAGCTTCAAGGGCTTCGCCAAGAACCCGTCGGTGCCGAGCTGCGGAACCGACTGGAGCACCGATCCGGGCAACAGCGCCCCGCCGCCTGCGGGACCGCTGCCGGCCTTCATGGGGGTGATCGTGACGAGCTCGTCCTCGAAGTCCGGAGCGCAGATCTCCGGGAACACGCCGCATATCGTCGTCGTGCAGACGAACGCGGGCTACGACGCCAATCCCGGACATGCGGGCACGGGTACCGTCGTCGCGCAGGTCTGTTGACACGAGGACGGCCAGTTCGCTGCTGACCCAGGCGGCGGACAGCAGCGTTGAGCGGAGGGCCCGGAGACGGGCCCTCCGTCATTCCGAGGACAAGAACTCGCCGACCGCGTCGGTGGCGCGCCGCGCCGCTACGAGCGGATCCTCTCCGCCGGCCCGCGCGCTCAGATACGCGGCCGCGAACATGTCTCCCGCTCCGGTCGGATCTGTCACGCCCCGAACCTCGTGGGCCCCTACGTGCTCGACGAGCTTCTTGGTGACGACGAACGCCCCACGCGACCCGTGCGTCAGGATCACCTCGGGCAGCTCGAGGGAGCGCAGGTCCTCCGGGGCGGAGCTTCCGACGAGCAGCTCGGCCTCTTCGGCATCGAGCTTCAGGATCGTGACGTGGCGCAGGACGTCGCCGATCTCGTTGTCCGTTCGCAGCGCCCCGAGCGCGGCCGTGCGCACCAGGCCCTGCCCGTCGACCAGCAGCCGGCGCCCGTCTGCAAGAGCAGCCAGTGTCGCCCCGGGGAAATCCGTGCGCGTGAGCGCGCCCACATGCACCCAGGCCGCATCGGCGGCAGCGTCGACCGCCCGGGACGGAAGCCACGGGTCGCCGACGGCAGTCTGCCGCATGATCCTGCGATCGCCTTCGTAGCGGAAGCTGTACTCGGTCGTCGCCTTCGACTCGTACCAGCGGACGGGGAGGCCGAAGGTCTCGAGCTCGGGAAGCAGCTCGTCCTTGTGGTCGGCAGAGCACGATGCGGCAACGTGCGCGTCCGCGCCGACTCGCGCGAGGGTCCGGGCCGAGTAGAAGACGGCCCCCCCGGCGCGCGGAGGCGCCCCGTCGACGATGTCTCGGCTGAGGTGACCGATGGCCGCGATGCGGCTCACGCAGGCGCGGTCCGCTCCGCAACTCGCCGGGAGACGACGCAGACGGCGGAGGCGAGCGCGAACGCGACCACGAAGCTCGGAACCGTCGCGCCGATGCCCCAGTCGGGCGGGTGGAGCTTCGAGACGCGGTCGACCCACCACGAGGGCCCCGTCGGATAGAGCCACTGGTAGGCGGCGAAGCCCGCGACCCAGGCGAGGACGAGGCCGGGTCGCCACTCGGGCGCGTCGAAGACGTCGGCCTCCGAGTAGTGGCGTCCAGCGGTGAGCCAGTCGGCGAGGAGCACAGCGAAGAGCGGCACGAAGAACGATCCGAGCAGGAGCAGGAAGCTCTGGTACGAGACGAGGTCGAGGACGAGGGCGCCGGCCACAGCGACCGCCGTCACCACTCCGATGAGCAGCTTCTGAGGCACGCGGGGCACGAGGTTCTGCAAGGACACAGCGGCCGAGTACACGTTGGCGAACGCCTCGTCCGTCTCGGTCACGAGCAGCGCGAAGAGCGCAAGTGTCGCTGCAAAGCCTCCTGCGACCACTGCCGTGGGCAGCGCGGCCGGATCGCTCAGGCTCCTCGAGAGCACGAGTATCGCGCCGAGCGCGAGGAGCCAAGCGTCCGGAACGAGGTAGCCGAGGCCGGTGCCCAGGAACGCGCCTCGGCGATCGCGCGAGAAGCGGGTGTAGTCCGCGGCGTACGGAATCCAGGACACGGTGATCCCGACGACCACGTCCGCGCCTTGCCAGACCGAGAGCCCACCCTTGCCAGGAGCATCCCAGAGCGCACGCAGGTCGGCCCCGTCGAGTGCCCACCAGGTGAGGTAGATGACGGCGAACGGGACGGCCCAGACCGCGATCCGGCGGACGAACCGGCGGACGAACCCGATAGGCCCCATCCAGGCGAGGGCGAGCGTGACGAGCCCGAAGACCAGCGTCCAGAGCCACCGTGCGCCGAAGCCGAAGATCTTGTCCGAGAGCGCCGCTGCGGCGGTCGCGATGATCAGGAGCTCGAACACGGACCAACCGAGCCCTTGCAGCACGTTGATCCCGGTCGGGAGATAGGAGCCGCGGCGTCCGAGCGGTGCCCGGAGCAGAACCATCCCGGGAACGCGGGCGTCGGCGCCGATCGCAGCGGCGACCGCGAGCATCAGGTTTCCGATCACGCACCCGAGGACGATTGCGGCGAGCGCGTCCGGAAGGGAAAGCGCCGGCACGAGCGCCGCTCCGGCGACGATGACGAGCAGCGAGACTCCGAGGTTGCCCCAGAGCAGCCCGGTGTCGAGCGCTCCGAGCACGCGCAGTCGCTCCGGAACAGGGTCGATACCCCAGCTGCCCTCGACCTTGTCGTGCATCCGCGGACGAGCGTACCGATCGCCCGGCGACGAGAATACGCCCGGTGATCCCCCGCTACTACGTCGTCGCGGAGAGCGAGCACGAGCTCCAGAACCCCATCTCGGAGGAGAAGCTCCTCGTGCTCGGGAAGACACTCGCGCTCGATCGAAGCTCGCGAGTCCTCGACGTCGCCTCCGGTCGCGGCGGTCCTGCTCTCCTGCTCGCGGGCACCTACGGCTGCAGTGTGGACGGGATCGAGATCGAGCCTGCCTTCCAGGCAGTCGCGCATGAGCATGCGCGCGAGCGAGAGCTCTCCGAGCTCGTCTCGTTTCGTCTCGGCGACGCGTCGGGCATCGACCTGGCGCCGAGCGCGTACGACGCCGCTCTCTGCCTGGGCGCGACCTTCGTGTACGGCGGTCTCGCGGAGACCGTCGCGGCGCTCGCGACCTCGGTGAAGCCCGGCGGTTATGTCGCCGTCGGGGAGCCCTACTGGCGCCGGCTTCCACTCCCCGCTGACTACGACGAGCGGAACGAGCTCTTCACGACGCTCGACGGCACGGTGACGGTGTTCGAGACGGAGGGGCTCCCGGTCGTTTCGGTGATCGCGTCCTCGGAGGACGACTGGGACCGGTACGAGACGCTCCACTGGCGGTCGGTCGCGGGCTGGCTGGCCGCGAACCCGGACGATCCGGAAGCAGAGGAGATCCGCTCGCGCTCGGAGCGGCACAAGCGGAGTTACCTCCGCTTCGGGCGCGACTACATGGGGTGGGCGATCTTCGTCGGCTGGAAGCGGCCGATCTAGTCGGCCAGCAGGCGTCGCAGCACGTAGCGCAGGATCCCGCCTTGACGGAGGTACTCGCGCTCGCGCTCGGTGTCCAGGCGCACCCGAGCGCGGAACTCCGTGTTGTCCGCTCGAACCGTGACGTCCTCCGTGTCCGCGTTCTCGATGCCCGTGATCGAGAACTCCTCTCGACCGGTCAGGCCGAGCGACTCGCGCGACTCGCCGGATACGTACTGGAGCGGAAGGATGCCCATCATGAGCAGGTTCGAGCGATGGATTCGCTCGTAGCTCTCGGCGATCACGGCCCGCACGCCGAGGAGCTTCGGGCCCTTGGCCGCCCAGTCGCGCGAGGAGCCTGAGCCGTACTCCTTCCCCGCGAGCACGATGAGCGGGACCGATTCGTCTCGATAGCGCTCCGCGGCCTCGAAGATCGTCGTCTCCTCGCCCGAGGGCAGATGCACCGTCCAGGTCCCTTCGGACCCGGGCACGAGGAGGTTGCGCAGTCGGACGTTGGCGAAGGTTCCGCGCACCATCACCTCGTGATTCCCGCGCCGCGACCCGTACGAGTTGAAGTCGCGCCGCTCGACGCCGCGCTCGGTGAGGTAGCGCCCGGCGGGAGAGTCGGGCTTGATCGCCCCGGCCGGCGAGATGTGGTCGGTGGTGACCGAGTCGCCGACCGAGACGAGACAGCGCGCCCCGACGATGTCCTCGACCGTAGTCGGTTCGATCGGCATGCCGTCGAAGTAGGGAGCCCGCCGAACGTACGTCGATCCGTCGTCCCAGGCGAAGAGGTCGCCTGCCGGCACCGGCAGCTCTCGCCAAGTTTCGTCCCCCGTGAAGACGTCCGCGTACGTCGTCCGGAACATCTCCTCCCCTATCGACTCCTCGATCGTGTGCTGGACTTCCTCGGGTGACGGCCAGATGTCCGCGAGATACACGTCTTTCCCGTTCGATCCGGTCCCGATGGGCTCGGTCACCAGGTCTACATCCATGCGCCCCGTGAGGGCGTACGCGACGACGAGCGGCGGTGAGGCGAGGTAGTTCGCCTTCACCTCCGGATGGATGCGCGCCTCGAAGTTGCGGTTTCCGGACAGGACGGCGCATACGACCAGATCGCCTTCGGACACCGCGCTCGAGATCGCGTCCGAAAGCGGACCGGAGTTCCCGATGCAGGTCGTGCACCCGTAGCCGACCGTGTAGAAGCCGAGCTTCTCGAGGTACCTGGTCAAGCCCGCCTTGTCGTAGTACTGGGTGACGACCTTGGAGCCTGGTGCGAGGCTCGACTTGACCCACGGCTTGCGCTCGAGGCCGCGCTCGACGGCATTCTTGGCCAGCAGGCCCGCGGCGACCATGACCGCCGGGTTGGACGTGTTCGTACAGGACGTGATCGCGGCGATGACGACCGAGCCGTGCTCGAGCTCGAACGTGCCTTCGTCGAGCGTGACCTCCACGCCCGCCTGCGCGTCGAGCAGCGCAGCGGACGAGACCGTTGCGGCTGCTTCCGCGGTCGCCGGCTCGTGGCCGGGCGCCGCCGACGCAACCGGGTCGCTCGCAGGAAACGACTCAGCGACGGCTTCGTCGTGCGAGTTGCCATAGTCGACGCCGAAGGTCGGAAGCGTGTCGAGGAACGCCTCCTTCGCCTCGCGCAGCGGAACCCGGTCCTGCGGCCTTCTCGGCCCGGCGAGCGAAGGCTCAACCGTCGACAGGTCGAGGTCCACGATCTGCGAGTAGGTCGGAGGGTCTTCCGGGTCGTGCCAGAGCGCGTTCTCCTTGCAGTACGCCTCGACCAGCGCGATTCGTTCGTCGGGGCGGCCGGTCAAGCGCAGATAGCGGAGCGTCTCGGCGTCGACGGGGAAGAACCCGCACGTCGCGCCGTATTCGGGCGACATGTTCCCGATCGTCGCGCGGTCGGCGACGGGAAGCCTCTCCAGCCCGTGGCCGAAATACTCGACGAACTTCCCGACGACGCCGGTCTCGCGCAGGATCTGGGTGACCGTGAGGACGAGGTCCGTCGCGGTCGCTCCTTCCGGCAGTTCGCCCATGAGCTTGAAGCCCACGACCTGCGGGACGAGCATCGACACCGCCTCGCCGAGCATCGCCGCCTCGGCCTCGATCCCGCCGACTCCCCAGCCGAGGACGCCGAGGCCGTTGATCATCGTCGTGTGCGAGTCGGTCCCGAGCAGCGTGTCCGGAAACGCCGTGCCGTCGCGCTCTTCGACCACGCGCCCCAGGAACTCGAGGTTCACCTGGTGCACGATCCCGGTTGCGGGCGGGACGACTTTCAGGTTCGCGAATGCCTCCTGCCCCCAGCGCAGGAATGCGTAACGCTCCCGATTGCGCTGGAACTCGAGCTCGGAGTTCCGGAAGATCGCGAACGGGGTCGCGAACTCGTCGACCTGGACGGAGTGGTCGATCACGAGCTCCGACGGAAGCTGGGGATTGATCTTGCCCGGATCGCCCCCGAGCTCCTTCATCGCGTCCCGCATCGCCGCGAGATCGACGATCGCCGGCACGCCCGTGAAGTCCTGGTGGATCACCCTGCCCGGAATGAACGAGATCGCCTGCGAAGGCTCGGCCGAGGCCACCCAGCCCGCAACCGCTTCGACGTCCTCCTCCGTGACGGCGACGCCGTCCTCGTGGCGCAGCACGTTCTCGAGCAGGATGCGCAGCGTGTAAGGGAGCCTCAGGATGTCGAACCGCTGCTGCAGCGCGTCGAGCCTGAAGATCTCGAACTCTCGCCCGTCGACCGTGAGGCGAGAGCGGGCTCCGAAGCTGTTCGGGTGCGCCATCTCTCTCGATTCAAGCAGGTCGCGCCTTCCCGGCCGCTTCGGTGCTCGACCCAGCCGTGGTTACCATGGGCGCCGATGGAGGCAGAGGCGATTCGCGACCTTCTCGCGCGGGCGTTTCCCGACGCGGTCGAGCTCGCCGTCGAGGATCGCACGGGGACGGGCGATCACTTCCAGGTAGCCGTCACGAGCGCGACCTTCGACGGGCTGCCGCTCGTCGACCAGCACCGGCGCGTGAACGCCGCGCTTGCTGCTTCGCTTGCAGACGGGTCCATCCACGAGCTGCGCATCAAGACGAAAGGAACGCCATGAAGGCTTTGCGAGAGCAGATCGAAAGTGTCATCAAGGAGGAGCCCGTCGCGCTCTTCATGAAGGGGACGCCGCAAATGGTCATGTGCGGGAACTCATCGCGGGCCCTGAACGCGCTGCATGCAGCGGAGGCTCCAATCACCACGGTCGACATCCTTCCCGACCCGCGAATCCGTCAGGAGCTCTCAGCGCTCTCGGGCTGGCCGACCATCCCCCAGGTCTTCGTCAAAGGCGAGCTGATCGGGGGTGCGGACATCGTCGAGGAGCTGCTCGACTCGGGCGAGCTCGTGCAGAAGCTCGACGGAGCTCTCGGGAGCGACCGCCCGCGGGAGGTCAAGGTCGTCGCGCTCGAGCTCGGCTAATTAGTGCGCAAGACCGGAATCTGCTAGCGCAGATTCCGGCTGCGCGGAAAATCCCTAGAGACGGGAATCTGCTCGCGCAGAGGCCGGTCGCGCGGAAATCCTGAAGACGGCCCCTCCACGACCTTGGCGCGGCTCTCCCTCGACGCGTCGCGATCGGCATGCGCCGCGCGCTGAACTCGGACTTAACGGCCTCTAACGCCCGATTCACGCGCAGCCATCTATAACCGCAGGGCGCGTGCCCGGACTCTCTCCCCTCCGTGCCTTCGCCGCGCTCGTTGCGGCAGCTGTCCTTGGCGGCGCCGTCGCGGTGGGCGCGGCGGCGCTGCTGGGCGGATTCTCATCTGACACCACAGTCGTTACCCAGACTGCGGCGTCCTCGAGCCAGCAGCCGGTCGCTGCCGGCGGGAACATGACTATCGGGGACATCTACCGGCGAGCAGCTCCGGGGGTGGTCCAGATCACGTCCACGATCAGGGGCGCGCCTTCGAGCTTCTCCGGTCAGTTCCGGTCGCCTCCACAGCAGGCGCTCGGCTCAGGCTTCGTCCTCGACAAAGCCGGTCACATCGTGACGAACTACCACGTGGTTCAAGGCGCCGACGCAATCAAGGTCAGCTTCTCGAACCAGGACACCGTCACTGCCAAGGTGGTCGGCAACGACCCCTCGACCGATCTCTCCGTCCTCCGGGTGCAGACGCCTGCGAACGCCCTCACCCCCCTCCCGCTCGGCAACTCCGATCGCGTGGAGGTCGGGGACGAGGTCGTCGCGATCGGGAATCCCTTCGGGCTGGCGCGCACCGCGACGGCGGGAATCATCAGCGCGGTCCAGCGCAACATCACGTCTCCCAACGAGTTCACGATCGACCACGTCCTCCAGACCGACGCTCCGATCAATCACGGCAACTCGGGCGGGCCGCTCCTCGACTCCGGTGGACAGGTGATCGGCGTCAACACCCAGATCGAGACCGGGGACTCGACCGGCGGTACCGGGAACGTGGGGATCGGTTTCGCCGTGCCGTCCAACACAGTCAAGAACGTCGCCGCCCAGCTCCTGCGCACCGGCAAGGTCGACCACGCATACCTCGGGATCCTCGGTCAGGCGATCACACCCGATCTCGCCCAGACCTACAAGCTCCCGGTGGGCAGCGGAGTGCTCGTCGCCAAGGTGACCAGGGGGAGCGGCGCGGCGAGAGCAGGGCTCAAGGCGGGCCACACGCAAGTGGTCGTCGCCGGCGAGACCTACGTCCTGGGCGGTGACATCATCGTCGCCCTCAACCGCACCCGGGTTTCCACGATCGATCAGCTCCGCGACGCGGTCGCCGCACACCAGTCGGGCGACAAGGTCAAGCTCGTGATCTTCCGCGATGCGAAAAGAACGAGCGTGCGCGTCACGCTCGGGCGGCAGCCCACTTCCCCCCAGGGTTAGCCGCACTTTCGGCACGGGGTCCGACTGCCTGCCCGGACTCCGTGCCGATTCATTCCTCCAGCCCGCGAACGCCGAGCTACGTCCAAGCTCCTCGTCCGTCAGGCGATAGCCGTGCTCGATGAGCGTCCATAGTCCCGGCTAGCGCTCCGGCGGACGTTCCGTAGATCCAGCCCACCCCGTTCCCAGAGCGCGCCTTCTCGGATCCGCTCGAGGAAGCCGAGCTCGAGTAGGACGGCGTTGATGCCTCCTCCGGAAGGGACGACCCCGACGTCGGCTCGGCCGCGTGTCACGGGGCTATTCTGCCCGGGTGGAATCAGAGCTTCGGCGGGGCCTGGCCGTCGCTCCCGGGCTCGACGAGCAGACCGAGGAAGAGCTCTGGCACGAGGACGATGGCAACGATCACAGCGGCTGGTTCTGCGTGCGGACCGATCCGTTCCCGTGCCCGGCGCCGAGCTGCGGCTTCGTCGCCGACTTCATGACCGCGGCTCATCTCGTGCTGGTCTGGGAGGAGCGCGACGACCCGAACCTCCTCTGGCATGCGCAGCGCGCGAAGGAGGTCGGACGCAACCCGCGGATCGTAGGCTACGAGCTCTCTTTCGGCCCCAGTGCTTCCTACTACGCGTGGGAGGCTGCCGGCAGGCCGGTGCACGGCGTACGGCGGAGGTAACCCTCGGGGCTAGCATGGGAACGTGCAGCAAGAAACCATCCGGGTGTCGGGTATACGGTGCGAGCGCTGCGTCGGCAGGCTCGCCGTTGCGCTCGAGAACCACGACGGGCTCGAGTTCGCGAACGCAAATCTGATGGGGGACGTCACGCTCGCGTGGGACGAGGAGCGGACGTCACGCGAGGTGCTCGTCGCGGCTCTTCGCAAGGCTGGGTTCCGCGAGGTGGAGCCCGCCTGGGAATAGCAATTTCCGGGAGGGCGTTTGCAGGCTCTTGTAAAGCAGCGGTACGGTAGCTCGGTGAGCGAGCCGGAGCCCGCCGTCGACGCGAGGCGCATTGCCGCGGAAGCGCGGAACCGCGTCCGGTTCGAGGAGGAGGCTCTCGAGTTCGCAGATCAGGTCTACCGGGTAGCACGGCGGCTCGTCGGGTCGCGTGAGGAGGCCGAAGACTTGGTACAGGAGACATACGCGAGAGCCTTTCGCAGCTGGCGGTCCTACACCCCCGGCA
>WNGD01000954.1_pt1 | contig 33095 bp, 34 predicted proteins | sample 5400671 | NCBI WGS metagenome assembly WNGD01 (sample SAMN13153369, study PRJNA577476) | soil metagenome | isolation source: 40 cm soil or saprolite under grassland replicate 2 | place: USA:California | collected 2016-06-15 | reverse complement strand
TCGTGCGTGCCGGAAAGGTGCGTTACGTCGGCCACTCGAATCTGAACGCCGCGCAAGTCGAAGAGGTCGACGCGATCTGCCGCGAGCGCGGCTTCGCGCGGCCCGTCAGTGCGCAGAACCAGTACTCGCTGCTCCGCCGCGACGCGGAGGAAGAGTTGCTCCCGACGTGCGAGCGGCTCGGCATCGGCTTCCTCCCGTACTTTCCGCTGGCGAGTGGGCTCCTGACCGGCAAGTACCGTCGGGACGAGCCGCCTCCGGAGGGCGCCCGCCTCGCCGGGCGGAACGAGGTGTTCACGCCCGAGACGTTCGACCGCCTCGAGGCGTTGGAGCAGTTCGCGAAGGAGCGCGACCACTCACTGCTGCAGGTCGCGATCGGGGGTCTCCTGGCCCAGCCGGCGATCGCGTCGGTGATTGCGGGCGCGACGAAGCCCGAGCAGGTGCCGGCGAATGTCGAAGCCGCGCAGTGGGAGCCCACGCCCGAAGACATCGTGGCGCTGAGCAGCCTCCGTTAGCGGCCGCGCAAGATCAGTCGTCGCCGATGTGGTCGCGCCACGACCACCGGGGCTCGTAGCCGAGTAGCTTCCGCGCCTTCTGGATCGAGAGCAGCGTGTCGAAGTCGCCCGAGGTCGGCTGATACGGCACCGATGGGTATACCTCGGCCATCAACTCGCGGCTCGGGCGGTTCATGACGGTGTCCGCGGCGGCGACGATGAAGTGCTCGGCGCCCACGTTGGCGTCGAGGGCGAGCCGGCAACTCTCGGCGACGTCGCGGGCGTCGACGTAGCCCCAGAGATTCCAGCGCCGCAGGCTCGGGTCGTCCCAGTAGGACGGAAGGCGCTCGTAGTCGTGTGGCTCCATGATGTTCGAAAAGCGCAGCGCGACGTACGGCGTGCCGGTCCACCGCTGCAGCTGGCGGCCGAGCTCTTCAGAGAGCAGCTTCGAGAGCGCGTAGCTCGATTCGGGATACGCCGGGTGCTCCTCGTCGATCGGCGCATACGCGGGCTGCTCGCGCTCGAAAGGCAGACCGAGGATCGTCTCGCTCGACGCCCAGACGACCCGGCCGAGGCCGAGCAGTCGCGCCGCCTCGAAGACGTTGTAGGTGCTGAGCATGTTCGTCCGGAACGTCGTTTCCTCGGTGCGGATCTCCGGCGCGGGAATCGCGGCCATGTGGACGACTGCGTCTCGACCCGCGAGGCACTCGACGGTCTGGCCGTAGTCGCTCAGGTCGGCAAGCAGAGACGGCGCAGAGGACTCGGCGGGCGGAACAACGTCGACCGCAAGCACGTCGTGCTCGTGCTCGAGCAAGGCGCGAACGACGGCACGCCCGGCCTTGCCGCTCGCGCCGGTGACGACGACCTTCATAGACGGAGCTTACGAGCATCCGACGAAGTGCCTGCAAAGAGGCCCTTTGTCGTCATCTTCGACGAATCCCTTCCTTCCCGCCGCCGTGGTCGACGTGGGCTGGGTCAACGGGCTCGCGGCGATCCGTTCGCTCGGGCGCGCCGGCATTCGCGTGCTCGCCGTCGATCACCGCCCGAGTGCGCTCGGCTTCCGTTCGCGCTACGCGGAACGGTTCGTCAGCCCGGACCCTCACGCCGATCCAACGGGGTTCATCGACTCGATCCGCGCGCTCGGCGAGGTCGTCGTCTTCCCGACGCACGACGAACAGCTGAATCTGATCGCGCAACACCTCGGCGATCTCGACGTGCTCGCGCCTTTCCCGGGCTGGGGCGTCCTCGAACGGGTGCAGAGCAAACGCGCGCAGCTGGACGAAGCCGTGGCCGCCGGGGTCGATGTGCCTCAGACCCACTACCCGCGCACCATCAAGGAAGCGCGTTCCGCCGCGGAGGAGATCGGTCTGCCTGTGCTCGTCAAGCCGGAGCATCCCGTCGGCTTCAAGCTGCGCTTCCGCAGGCAGGCGTTTCGATGCGAATCGCTCGACGAGGTCGAAGACGCCTACACCCGTGCCGAGGAGTTCGCGCCGATGGTGCAGGAGCTCGTTCCCGGCGGCGACGAATCCCTCTACACGGTCGGTAGCTACATCGGGCGCGACGGACGGGCGCTCGGCGTCTTCTCGGGCCGGAAGCTCCGGCAGACCCCGCCCGGCATCGGCACCTGTCGCGTCGGCGAGGCGGTCTGGGTGCAGGAGGCCGTGGACGCAGCCCTCCGGTTGCTCGAAGGGTTCGGCTACTTCGGTCTCTCCCAGGTGGAGTTCAAGCACGACCCACGAGACGGCAAGTTCAAGCTGATGGAGATCAACCCACGCCTCTGGCAGTGGCATGGGCTCGCCGCTGCCTGCGGCATCGACCTGCCGTGTATCGCGTACGCGGACCTCGTCGGCGAAACACCGAATACGGCGACGATGAACGGCGACGGCAAGCGCTGGGCGATCACGCTGCTGCCGGGCGAACGCCCGGCGCCGCAGAGACCACCGTACGTCGACGCCGTCTTTGCACGCGACGACCCGAAGCCGGCCGCCGTGCACCTCGCGCGGGTCGTGCGGAGCGCACTGCGATGATCCCCGTAGAGATCGATCGTCGCGCCCGCTGGGTGTTGGACTCGATCGGCGCGACAGACGTCGGCTTCGGCGACGACCTGCCATACAACTCGGAGGCATGGGAGCAGGTCGACCGTGGGGAACGGCCGGAGGGCGATGAGGTCGCCGAGGGCTTCTTCCACCTGGCGCGCGTCGAGGAGAGGAACGCAGGCCGGCGGGACGAGCACGGCCGCTTCTGCGCCGAGTGGTCGTGCCTCGACCCGCTCGACCCGCCACTCGAACGGTTGCGCCGGCGGTTGGGCGTCGTCTCAGCTGCTGGTCCGCGTTTCACGGTCGCGTTGACACACGACGTCGACAGTCCCTGGCGCTGGACCCGGATCGGCCTGAGAGGCGCGGCCGCGCGGTTGAAGCAGAACGTGCGGCAGGCGCGCCTCGGGCCGGCGGTGCGCGAAGCGACGGGTCTGGCGGCGGCGCCGGTCCATCTCGCGCGTGGCACCGACCCGAACTGGCGGTTCGAGCAGATCGTCGCGGAAGAGCGCCGTCGCGGTGCGACGGGCTCGACGTTCTTCGTGATCGCGAGTCACCACGACCCGCACGACGGCGCGGCGCCGGAGGAATACAGCCGGCGCCGGCCCCGGCTCGTCGAGACGCTCCTCGGCGCAGGCGCCGAGGTCGGCCTGCACGGCAGCTACGACGCGGCCTACGATCCCGCTCGTCTCGCCGCGGAAAAACAGAAGCTGGAAGCGCTCGCAGGCCCGATCGCGGGCCACCGCTACCACTACCTCCGCGTGGATCCGCACCGGAACCTCGCCCCCCTCGCGGCCTCTGGTCTCCGGTACGACACCACACTGGGATTCCCCGACGCGCTCGGCTTTCGCGCCGGGATCGCCCGCCCGTTCCGGCCGTGGAACTTCGAGCGCGACGAGCCGCTCGACCTCGTCGAGATTCCGCTCGCGGCGATGGACGCCACGCTCGCCGAAGAGCGCTACCTCGGGCTCGCCGCGCGGCGCGCCGAGCCCCAGCTGATGAGACTGCTCGACTGGGCGGCCGAGCACGGCGGGGCATTCGCCGTCCTCTGGCACCCGGACCGGTTCGACCCGCTCACCTCGGGCGGATGGGACCGTCTCTATTCGAGGCTGCTGGCTGCAGTCCAGGAGCGTGGCGGACGCTGTGTCTCCGCCGCCGAGCTCGTGTCGTCCCACTCGACCTGATCGAAGAAGCGCAGCGCGCGGCGCGTCGGCCGTACCTGCGCGCTCAGCTGCATCAGCTCTTCGCGGGTGATCTCGCCCAGCGCGCTCTTGATCCCGAGATACGGGAGGTTCAGGTCCTCCTGGTACACGATCGTGGAGATGCGCGGATTGATCTCGATCACGTGCTCGCCGACGAGCTGGATGTTGAAGAAGTACTCGATGCCGAGCTCGTTGACGATGCGCTGCGCGACCTCCATCAGCCAGTGGTCCTGCAGCGTCTCGAAGTACATCGCGAGGCCGGCACGCATTGACTCGCGTGTCTTCGCATGTCCGAGCAGAACCTGGCCGGAGCGGGCGATTCCGTCCACGGTGCGCTCGCGACCCTCCACCAGCTCCATCACGAGCAGGTCCGGCCCGCCCTCCTCCGGTAGGAGCTCCATCACGTCCTTCAGCCGCATGGCGAGGTTGCCCGGGCGCTCCTCGATCAGCTGTTTCGCCCTGTCGACGGTCGCATCGAGCACGCGGTATCCCCTCGAGCCCGAGCTGAACACGGGCTTGAAGCAAACCGGGCGGTCGGGGTAGCCGAGCTCCTCGGCAGCGAGTGCGAGTGATCGGCCGCCGCTCACCCTGCGCCAGGCCGGGGCACGCAGGCCGAGCCGTTCGAGCAGCGCGTAGGTCTCCGCCTTGTCGTTCGCCACCTGGATCGCGTCCGGCGGCGACACCATCACCGTCGTGCCCATGAAACGTTCGCGCGAGTCGGCGAGCGCCTGCAGGTCGTGGGACGATTGCGGCAGCACGGCATCGATGTTCTCGCGCCGCACCACGTCGAGCAGCGCATCGCCGAACGCCGGATCGTTGCCGGGAGGGACGACGTAGAAGCGGTCGCAGAACTGCCGGCCGACCGCCTGCGGAGACATGTCGGTGCCGACGATGCGGACGCCGCGCTCGCCGTTGAGGCGGAGTGCCCGCAGGAGCGCGGCCGTGCCGGGAGCGCCCGACGCGGTGACGAGGACGGTGATGTCTCGCATCGCTGCGGCGATGCTACTGAGGTCGTCTCGGGGACTGTTCGCCTAAGCGCTGGGAAAGAGAAACCGGACGCGGTTCCAGCGGGCGATCTCGCAACCGTCCGTCCGGCTGAAATGGGCGCGGACTAGCCTCCCGCGGAGGCGCCCTGTAACGAGCGCTTCCTCCGGCCCGCCGTAGATCTGCGTGCACGCCATCCCCATGGGCGTGGGTGCGAATGGGCTGTGTGTCTTCATCAGGTTCGTGCACGCTGCGGCGCGATGCGGCAGCGTCCCGCCGACAGGCGCGCATCTGAGCGTGTAGGTGTGCTTGCCGGGATTGCCGGCGCCGTCAGGCCAGACGGTGATGTTCAGGGAGGTTGCCGCCACGAGGATCGCGGCCAGAATACTCATCGTCCCAGGATAGGCAAGAGCTGCCGCAGCCGCCGCCGCTCGGCGGGCAGATAGAAGCCCAGGACGAGCAGAACCAGCGGAAACGCCGCTGTGAGCGCAAGCGCGACGCCGAGTGGCGCGTCGAGGACCTTCCCCAGGACGGTGAGGCCGACGGCCGCGATCCCGAGCGTCGCGACACGGCGCCACTGGTAGGACACGGGGAAGACGCGCTGGGCGCGCCATGCCATGCCGACAAAAAGGAGCGTGTAGGCGACGACGGTCGCGACTGCAGCTCCCATCCGTCCGTAGGAGGGGATGAGCGCCAGGTTCAGCGCGACGTTGACGGCCGCGGCGGCGCCGGTCACGAGCCAGTTCGAACGAGTCTGTCTCGCCCGGCCGGTTCCGATCTGCACGACGACGTAGGCGCCGAAGGCAGCGACGCCGAAGGCGAGCGGTGCAACGACGTTTTGCGCGGGATAGAAGGGCTCCGTCGTGATCAGCTTCACGATCCACGGCGCGAGCAGTCCGAGCGCGAGTGCAAGCCAGCAGCAGACGAAGACGACATACGTCAACACGAAGCTGTACGTCCGCTGAGCCTCCCGGTCGTCCTCGATCGAATAGGCGAAGGCAGGCCAGGCCATCCTGAAGGCGGTGAGCAGCAGGACGATCGCGGATGCGATGCGCACGCCGATCGAGTAGAGGCCGACCTCGTGGGCGTCCGCAAGCTTGATCAGGAAGAAGCGGTCGCTGAAGTTCGTGAGCCAGAGCGCGACTGCCGAGGGGACGAGCGGGAGGCCGAAACGATTCATCGCCCTGTAGAGGGAGCGGTCGAACTGCAGGCCGAGCGCATTCCGGCTGTAGAGAAGGAGCGCCGCGTACACGATCAGCGTCCCGGTGAAGTTTCCGACCAGCACCCCGAGTGGTCCCTTATGGAACACGACGACGAGGAGGATCGTGGCCGTGATCGTGATCGCAACATTCGCGAGCGTTGCGGCGACGTACGCAGTGGAGCGTTGCTCGACCCGGAACAGCGACGTCATCTGCTCGTAGTTCAGGGCGGCCCAGAGGCCGATGAACGCCGCGATGACGAGGCCGCGGTGGTCGTGCGTCCCGAAGAGCAGCCACGAAACCTGCGACGAGAGTGCGATTCCCGCCACCGTCACGGCCGTGGACGCTGCCATGACGTACCAGAACGCCGTGCGCACGACGAGATGCCGACGAGCGGGTTCTGCGGAATCGAAATAGAAGCGGAAGAACGCGCTCTTCATCGCCTGAGCGACGAGCGCCGTCAGCACGGCCGACAGCGCGACGAGCGTCTCGATGAGCCCGTAGTCGCTCGGCGAGAGGTAGCGCGTGTAGAGCGGCAGCAGCAGGACGCCGAGCACGCGCGCGACGATCGAGCCGAGCCCGTAGATCGCCGAGTGGCGCAGGAGCTCTTTGAGCCGCTCGATCATCGACGAGTCAAAGTATGGAGGCGTAAATCTCGATGAAGCGATCCGCCACCTTGTCGAGGTCGTGGACTCGTTCCACGTAGGCCCGCCCTTCTTCTCCGAGTCGCTTGCGCAGCTCGAAGGACTCTACGAGCGGCTGGAGCATCTCCACGAGATCTTCCTTCGTCGCGGAGACGATCGGCACCTTCACGCCGAACGCTTCTTCGGTCTGCGCGACCGCTTCGGGATCGAGGTGGGTGACGACGGGCTTCCCGTACGCCATCGACTCGATCGCGAACACCCCGTGCCAGAGGTAGTGCATCTGGTCGACGACGATGTCGGCGCGCTTGAACCGCTCGACTGCCTCCTCGTGCGGCACCCCGTGCACCACGTCGAGGTCCACCGGCAGCTGCGCGCACGCGTCGATCACGTGCCGCGTCCCCTTCTTCTCGAGATCCGAGGGTGCATGCACGACGAGCGGCCGCTCGCGTTCCACCGGCGCTACCTGCTCGTAGTCGCGCAGGTCGAGTCCCGGCGGGATGACCGCGGTCGCGTCCGGCACCCAGCGCGTCGCCGCGTACGAGCCGACGATCCAAGCGTCGAACTTCTTGCGGTACTCGAGCTCGTCCAGACTCTTGCCACGGATGTCGTCGCCGAGGAACTGCATCACCGACTTCTTTCGCGCCGCGCGCAGGATCGGCATGTTCAGCGATTTCGGGACGAGGGTCTTCCCGAAGTAGAAGTGGAAGATGTCCGCCTGCGGGAGGTAACGAGCGAGCGCGCGCCACTGCACGGCCTGCTGTCGCAGGAATCCGGACCGCGGCAGGTCGAGGTTGATGTCGTACTCCTCCGGTCGCCACTTCTGCGGCCAGAAGACAAGCAGCTTCGCGTCGACACCCTTGCGCCGCAGAGCGTTGACGTGGGCCCAGCCGGTGCCGGCGAGGTTCACGGGGAGATGGAGGACCCGGGCGTCGATGGGCACAACGATACGATCCGCCGCCTTGCGTTCCGCGCTGAAACGACGTCTGTACCGGGCTGTGCGCGACCTGCGTCATCCGGGTCCGGCCCTCGAACGCAGACGGATTCGCGACGAGGTCGCACGCTTCCTCGGCGGTCGGGACGTTCTCGGGCGCTACGAGCGTGAGGTACGCGACAGCGTGCTGATGGACCATCTGCTCGCCAAGGGGCGCGAGCATCATGCCGCGGTCGTGGCGACCGGTGCAGGTCACTCGCTCGGTGCGATCGGGTACACGGAGGGTGTCTACCTCTATGCGGTCGTGCGCACGGTCCGTCCGCAAAGAATGGTCGAGACGGGAGTCGCGAATGGCTTCTCGACCGCCTTCTCGCTCCTTGCGTTGCAGGCGAACGGCGGAGGGCATCTGCACTCGATCGACTTGCCGCGCGAGGTTGGTCGCGACTACGAGCCGGGAACGTTCTACGAGGGCGAAGGCCGCGCAGGTATTCCGGCCGGCGCCGAGCCGGGCTGGCTGATCCCGGAGCACCTGAAGGAGCGCTGGACGCTGATCCTGGGACGGAGCCAGGAGGAGCTACCGCCGCTGCTCGAGCGCCTGGGAACCATCGACACCTTCATGCACGACAGCGAGCATTCGTTCGATTGCATGTGGTTCGAGTTCAATGCCGCCTGGCCCGCCTTGCGGCCCGGCGGCGTGCTCGTGTCGGACGACGTGAACTCGACGGAGGCCTTCGCACGATTCGGGGTCCAGGAAAGCCGCGATCCCGTCCGGCTGGCCCGTGGAATGGCGCTGCTTCGGAAGTGATTTGACAAGTTAGTGACTAGTAGCTAACATGCCGCACATGCCAGTCACAGAGCGAAAAAGCGCCGAAGAGCGGCGCGAGCAGATCCTCGAAGCCGCCCTCGCAGAGTTCGCGGCGCGGGGGCTCGACGGCGGCTCGACGGAGGCGATCGCGAAAGCGGTCGGCATCTCGCAGCCGTACGTCTTTCGCCTCTTCGGCACCAAGAAGGAGCTCTTCATCGCCACGATCGAGCTCTGCATGACCGGGACGCTGGAGATGTTTCGCACGGCGTCCGCCGGCCTGAAGGGCGAGGAAGCCCTGCATGCGATCGGCGAGGCGTATGTCGAGCGTCTGGCCACGGATCCGACGTATCTGCGGTCGCAGATGCAGGCGTATGCGGCGTCCGACGACCCGGAGATCCGCGAGGTCGTGCGGAAGGGATACGGCGAGCTCGTGGAGTACGTCGAGCGTGCCTCGGGCCTGCCGCCAGACCGCGTCTCCCACTTCTTCGCGAAAGGGATGCTCCTGAACGTCATGGCCTCGCTCGACCTGCTCGGCGCCGATGAAGGCTGGGCGCAGCGGCTCGTCGAAGGCTGCCGCGAGGACGTCTAGGCGCTCTTTTTTTTGGACTGAAAGTAAGTGACCACTCACAAGCATATGCCGGTTAACCGCACTCCCAGACGCCAGAAGACCGCATTCGCAGGGAGGCCCGGCGGACGCACCATCAACGAGATGAACCCCAAGGAGGAATCCATGAGTGCCAGGACTCGAACGCTTTGGACTTTCGCAATCACCTCGGTGGCGGTATTCATGGCCACCCTCGACAACCTCGTGGTCACGACGGCGCTGCCGGTGATCCGCAAGGACCTGCACGCGACCCTCGCGAGCCTCGAGTGGACGGTCAACGCGTACACGCTGACGTTCGCCGTCCTGCTCCTGACCGGCGCCGCCCTCGGCGACCGGTTCGGGCGCCGGCGCATGTTCGTGATCGGGATCGCGATCTTCACCGTCTCGTCGGCGGCGGCTGCGCTCGCGCCGTCGGCAGGCGCTCTCGTAGCGGCACGCGCGGTCCAGGGCGTGGGCGGCGCGATCATCACGCCGCTGACGCTCACGATCTTGAGCGCCGGCATCCCGGCGAACCGCCGCGGCGCCTTCATCGGTGCGTGGAGCGGGATCGCCGGCCTGGCTGTCGCACTCGGCCCGGTCGTCGGCGGCGCCATTGTGAGCGGCATCTCCTGGCACTGGATCTTCTGGCTCAACGTTCCGATCGGCATCGTCCTGATCCCACTCGCATTTCGCCGCCTCGACGAGTCGTACGGGCCGGCGTCCAGGCTCGACCTGCCGGGCCTCGCGCTCGCTAGTGCCGGTCTGACCGGGATCGTCTGGGGCCTCGTGCGCGGCAACGGCCAGGGCTGGGGATCGGCCGAGATCGTGACGTCGCTGGTCGGCGGTGCGATCGTCCTGGCGCTGTTCGTCCTCTGGGAGCTCCGCGTGAGCCAGCCGATGCTGCCGATGCGCTTCTTCAGGAACCGCGCCTTCGCACTCTCGAACGTTGCATCCCTGTTCATGTTCTTCGGGATGTTCGGCTCGATCTTCCTGCTGAGCCAGTTCTTTCAGATCGTCCAGGGCTACAGCCCTCTCGCGAGCGGCGTTCGCATCCTTCCGTGGACGATCATGCCCCTCTTCGTGGCGCCGGTCGCCGGCGCTCTGTCCGACCGGATCGGCGGGCACCGGCTCATGGGAGTCGGCCTGATCTTGCAGGCGTCTGGGCTCGCGTCCATTGCGGCCATCTCGACGACGACCACGCCCTACTGGCACCTGGTCGCGCCCTTCGCGATCTCGGGCATCGGCATGGCGATGTTCTGGGCGCCGGTCGCGAACGTCGTCCTCTCCTCGGTGAAGCCTGAGGAGCAAGGTCAGGCGTCTGGTGCGAACAACGCCATCCGCGAGCTCGGCGGAGTCTTCGGCGTAGCCGTGCTCGCCTCTGTCTTCTCGGCATACGGCGGCTACCGCACGCACGAGACGTTCGTCAGCGGGCTGAACGCGGCCGTCTGGATCGGCGCCGGTGTGGTCGCCGTCGGAGCGGTCGCGGCTTTCGCAATCGGCAAGAGTCGAGTCCGCGCCGAGGAGCAACCCGTGCACACGGAGGGATTCGCAGAAGCCGCCTAGCCCTCGCTTCGCGCCCTGCCTCGTGGCCGCTTGACGGACGGCGAGGGCGGCTTTACGCTCGACTGGTCAGTGGTCTGACATGTTGCGCGCGCCGCGTGAGAAGGGAGATTTCGCATGGCTACCCAGATGACGTCCCCGACGAGCCGCGGGAGCTGGGAGCCGTTGAAGCTGCCTGCGAACGGCCACGGCTTCGTCCGGGCAGACGGCGATGCCTTCGAGAGTCGCGACCCGGTCACGGGCGAGGTTGTCGCAACGCTGCGGTCGTCCACGGCGCAGGACCTCGACTCGGCCGTGGAGCGCGCGCAGGGGGCGTTCCGCGCGAGCCGCTGGGCCAGCGACGGCGCTCTCCGCGCGCAGGTGTTGCACGCGTACGCCCGGGCGCTGACCGAGAACACCGATCGGCTTGCGGAGCTCCTCACCCGGGAGCAGGGCAAGACGATCCACGAAGCCCGGATCGAGCTCGGCGGGTCGGCGAAGATGGTCGACTACTACGCCGGCCTCGCCCGCGCCGTCTATGGGCGTTCGGCCCTTCTCGGCCCCGAGGGCACAGGCGTCATCCTGCGCGAGCCCGTCGGCGTAGTGGCCGTGATCACTCCCTGGAACTGGCCGCTGACGCTGCTCGTGCGCTCGCTCGCTCCTGCACTCGCGGCCGGGAACGCCGCGGTCGTGAAACCGGCGAGCCTGACCTCCGCGGTAACCGTCGAGGCGCTTGCGCTGCTGGCCGCTCAACCTGACCTGCCCGACGGGATTCTCGGCTGCGTGCTCGGCTCGGGCGCTGTCGTCGGCGATGCGCTCGTCGGCCACGACGGCGTCGAGATGATCGCGTTCACCGGCGAGACGCGAACCGGCATCCACGTGATGAAGCGGGCGGCCGAGGGCCTGCGCAAGGTCGCGCTCGAGCTCGGTGGCAAGGCGCCCAACGTCGTCTTCGCCGACTCCAACCTCGACAAGGCGCTCGCCGGGGCGGAGAACGCGATCTTCACGACCTGCGGGCAGATCTGCACGGCCGGCAGTCGGCTGCTCGTCGAGGACGGGATCTTCGACGAGTTCGTCGAGCGCCTGGCCGCCAACGTCGATGCACTCCGCATCGGGGACGGCCTCGAGCCTTCGGTCCAGCTCGGGCCTGTCGTCTCGGCCGACCAGCGGGACAAGATCCTGCAGTACGTCGAGCGAGGCAAGCGTGAGGGCACGCTCGTCGTCGGCGGCGCGCTGCTCGAGGGTAACGGCTACGACGAAGGCTTCTTCGTCTCGCCGGCGATCTTCACCGACCTGCCCGCCGATTCGACGCTGATCCGCGAGGAGATCTTCGGGCCGGTTCTGACGGTGCAGCGCTTCGCGGACGAGGACCAGGCGATCGCGTTGGCGAACGAGACCGAGTATGGGCTGGCGGCGGGCCTCTGGACGCAAAACCTGGACCGGGCCTGGCGCGTCGGCCGGGCGATCCGAGCCGGGACGGTCTGGATCAACACGTACCACCATTTCTACGACGAAGCGGAAGTCGGCGGCTACAAGCGGTCCGGCGTCGGGCGCCAGCAGGGTATCGAGGGCTTGCACGAGTTCACGGAGACGAAGCACCTCAACTTCGACGGAAAGGCGACGCTGTGGTGAAGGCGCAGGCGTCGCCCGCAAAGAGCGCCGAGCAGGAGCTCGCGGGCCAGGTCGCCTTCGTGACGGGCGCGGCGCGCGCGATCGGACGGGAGACCGCGGAGACCCTCGCGGCGCGCGGCGCGTCGGTCGTCTCGATCGATCTGGCGGAGGCGGACGAGACCGTGGCCGCGATCGAGTCGCGTGGCGGCTCCGCGTTGTCGATCGTCGCCGATGTGTCCGAGGAGGGCGCCCTTACAGCAGCCTTCGAGCAAGCGCTCGACGCGTTGGGGCGGATCGACATCCTCGTCAACAACGCCGGCGTGTTCGCCGGGGTCGAGCGCCGGCCGTTCTGGGAGATCCCCGTCGAGGAGTGGGACCAGCTGATGGCGGTCAATCTCCGCTCCGTCTTCCTCTGCTCGCGCGCGGCGTCGCGACCGATGCGCGAGGCGAGGCAGGGACGGATTGTCAACATCGCCTCGAACGTGATCACCTTCGGGATGGCGAACCTGATGCACTACGTCGCCTCGAAGGCGGCGGTGGTCGGGATGACGCGCAGCATGGCCCGCGAGCTGGGACCGTTCGGGATCGCGGTCAACGCAGTCGCGCCCGGGCTCGTCACGACGGAGATCACCGTGCAGACCGTTCCGGAGGAGTACCGGAAGCTCGTCGCCGACGGCCAGTGTCTGACCGAGGCGATCCTGCCCTCGGATATCGCAGCCGCGGTCGCCTACCTGGCTGGGCCGTCGGCACGCATGGTCACGGGACAGACGCTCCTGGTGAACGGGGGAGCGACCATGGGCCCCGCTTGAGGCACTCGGTCTCGATCAAGTTCATGTGGGCCGACCTCCCGCTTCCGGACCGGGCGCGGCGCGCGGCCGCTCACGGCTTCAGCGACGTCGAGCTCTGGGACTGGCGCGGCGAGGACATCGACGGGCTCGCCGCAGCGTGCCGGGAGGGCGGCATTGCGATCGCCGGCTTCTTCGGCCATTCGCACGCCGGGCTGATCGATCCGGCGCAGCGGGAGACGCTGCTCGGTCTGGTGGCCGAAACCGTGGAGGTGGCCGAGCGTGTTGGTGCGCGACAGCTGCACATGTTCTCGGACGATCGCGGCCAGGTCGGCTTCGCGAAGCATCCGCCGCTGACGGAAGCCGCGATGCGCCGCTCGTGTGTCGACGGGCTGCGCGAGTGCGTCGAGCTGGTCGAAGGCAAGCCGCTCGAGCTGGTCATCGAGGCGATCAACCCCGTCTTCGTCCCCGGCTACTTCCTGCGCGATACGAGCGCCGCGCTCGAGCTCTGCCGCGAGCTCGACCACCCGCAGGTGACGATGTTCTTCGACTGCTACCACCAGCAGCTCGGCGGCGGCAGACTGATCGACAACCTCGTCGATGCACTGGACTGGGTCGCGTCGGTCCACGTCGCCGACGTCCCTGGCCGTCACCAGCCGGGGACCGGCGAGATCAACTTCCGGTCGATCAAGCGCGTCCTGGACGAGCACGGCTATGACCGTCAGCTCACCTTCGAGGTGGTGCCGGCAGGCGGCGACAGCGACGCCGCCGTCGCGGCGATCAAGGAGGTCTTCGCCTTCTGATGCAAGGGCTCGAGTCGCTGCGTGTACTCGTGACCGGCGCCGCCGGTGGGATCGGCGCGGTGGTCACGCAGCGACTCGTCGACGAGGGTGCGCGCGTCGTCGCGGCCGATCTCGAGCCACCCGATGTCCCCGCGGAGGGCTCCGTCGGCGGGGACGTGACCGACGAAGCCGACGCGGCGCGCGTCGTCGGGGCGGCGAGATCCGCGCTCGGGGGTCTTGACGGGCTCGTCCTCACCGCGGGGATCCACTACGTCGGGCCGACGCACGAGATGGCCGCCATCGACTTCGACCGCGTGCTTGCCGTGAGCGCGCGCGGGACGTTTCTGTGCCTCCGCGCAGCGCTGCCGGCAATGCTGGAGCAGGGCTCTGGCCGTATCGTCACCTACGGCTCGACGGCAGCGCTCGTCGGGGCGCCCGGCCTGACGGCATACGCGGCCGCGAAGGGGGCCGTGCTTCAGATCACGCGCTCCGTGGCTGCGGAATATGCGTCGCAGGGGATCCGCGCGAACTGCCTCTGCCCGGGCGCGACCGACACGCCCCTGCTCCGTCGGCTCATGGCCGACCGTCCAGACCCGGAGCAGTTCGCGCAGGCGCACCCGATCGGTCGCTTCGCGAACGCGGACGAGATCGCCGCGGCAACTGCGTTTCTACTCAGCGACGACGCCTCGTACTTCGTCGGGTCAGCGGTCGTCTGCGACGGAGGGTTCACCGCCGTATGACCGTCGCCCTCGTCACCGGAGGTGCGCAGGGCATCGGTGCCGCGGTGGCCCGCCGCTTCGCGGCGGACGGCGTGGACGTCACGGTCGGCGACCTCGAGGAGAAGCGCGCCGCGGCGGAGAGCGAGGGTGTCCGATTCGCCCCGCTCGACGTCACGGACGAGGGAAGCGTTCGGCGTGCGATCGCCGACACCGGCGACGTGGACGTGCTCGTCAACTGTGCCGGTGTCACGATTGCGGGCCATCACGTCGACGACGTCTCGCTCGCGGACTGGCAGTTGCAGATCGGCGTCAACTTGACGGGCACGTTCCTGACGACGCGTGCGGTGGTGCCGTCCATGCGCCGCCGCCGCCGCGGCAGGATCGTCAATCTCGCCTCCGCGCTCGCCACCCGCGGACTGCCTGGCAGCAGCGCCTATGCCGCTTCGAAGGCCGGGGTCGTCGGCTTCACGCGAGCCGCAGCGGCGGAGCTCGCGCCCTACGACGTGACGGTGAACGCGGTCGCGCCCGGCTACGTGGACACGCCGATGACCGCCGGCTTCCCGCCCGGCCTGCGCGAGCAACGCCTCGCCGAGATCGGCGTGGGACGTTTCGCGGCTCCCGAGGAGATCGCCTCGGTCGTAGCCTTCCTCGCCTCCGACGAGGCAGGCTACGTGACGGGTGCACTGATCGAAGCGGGCGGAGGGTTCCGCATCTGAGTGAGAGAGGTGAGCGAGTGAACGAGACGACGTTGCCGCCGGAGCGCCTGGTCGAGCTCTACCGGCTCATGGTGCTGATCCGCCGGTTCGAGGAACGCGCCTCGGAGCTCCGACTGGCGGGCTTCATCCCCGGCTTCCTGCACCCGTCGATCGGGCAGGAGGCGGTGGCCGTAGGCGTCTGCGCGGCGCTTGGCCCGAACGACGCCATCACGAGCACGCACCGCGGTCACGGGCACATGCTTGCCCGGGGCGCCGACCCGCGACGCATGTACGCCGAGCTGTACGCGCGCCGCGACGGCTACAACAGGGCCAAGGGCGGCTCGCTACACATGATCGACACGGAGCTCGGCTTCCTCGGCGCCAACGGAATCGTCGGCGCCGGCATCCCGCTCGCTACGGGCGCCGCACTTCAGCTCAAGCGCCGCGGCACGCGTGCGGTGGCAGTCTCCTTCTTCGGCGACGGCGCGACGAACGAGGGCGCGTTTCACGAGTCGCTCAACCTCGCCTCGCTGTGGAATCTCCCGGCCGTCTATGTCTGCGAGAACAATCTCTACGGCGAGTTCACCCGTCAGGACAAGCACCAGACGGTCAAGGACGTCGCAGTGCGCGCGGATGCGTATGCGATGCCCGGCGTGATCGCTGACGGAAACGACGTGCTGGAGACGTTGCGGATCACGAGCGAAGCCGTCGCCCGCGCCCGCGCGGGCGAGGGGCCGACGCTGATCGAGGCGAAGACCTACCGGCACCGCGGACACTACGAAGGCGACATGGGTGCCTACCGGCCACCGGAGGAAGTCTCGGAATGGCTTGCGCGCGACCCGATCATCCTCTTCGGGCGGCAGATCGTCGAGGAGCGCGGTGTGGCCCAGGAGCGGTTGGACGAAGTCGCCGCGGACGTCGAGCGCGAGCTGGAGGAGGCGGCGGCGTTCGCGGACGCGAGCCCGCATCCCGCACCGGAAGAGGCGCTCGAGGACGTCTACGCCGAGACATACGACGGGGCGGCGCTGCTATGAGGACTGTCACCTACGCCGCGGCAATTCGCGAGGCGCTCGCCGAGGAGCTCGAGCGCGACGAGCAGGTCTTCCTGATCGGTGAGGACATCGGGGAGTCGGGCGGCGTCTTCGGCGTCACAAAGGGCCTGATCGACCGCTTCGGCGCCGAGCGCGTCTTCGATACGCCGATCTCGGAGGAGGCGATCGTCGGCGCCGGCGTCGGCGCGTCGCTGCTCGGAGGCCGGCCCGTCATCGAGATCATGTTCAGCGACTTCGCAGCGCTCGCGATGGACATGATCGCGAACCAGGCGGCGAAGACGCACTACATGACCGGCGGCCGGCTGAGCGCGCCGCTGACGATCCGGCTCGTGACCGGCACCGCAGGCGCGACCGCGGCGCAGCATTCGCAGAGCCTCGAGGCGTGGTTCGCACACATCGCGGGCTTGAAGTGCGTGGCCCCGTCGACGCCGGCCGACGCGAAAGCGCTCTTGAAGGCGGCCGTCCGCGACCCTGACCCGGTCTGCTTCTTCGAGCACAAGCTGCTCTACAACCGCAAGGGCGAGATCGACGACGAGGTCGAGCCGCTCGCGTTCGGGCAGAGCCGCGTCGCGCGAGAAGGAACCGATGTGACGGTCGTCGCCTACCTGAAGACGCTGCACGACGCGCTCGACGCCGCCGAGCTGCTCGAGTCCGAAGGATTGTCGCTCGAAGTCATCGACCCGCGCACGCTTGTCCCGTTCGACCGCGAAGGTCTACAGGCCTCGCTCGAGAAGACCGGCCGGCTGTTGATCGCGCATGAGGCGCCTGTGCGCGGCGGCTTCGGCGCCGAGATCGCGGCCATCGCTGCGGAGGAGATGTGGGAGGCATTGCAAGCGCCGGTCGTCCGCGTCTGCGGGACGAACACGCCGATGCCGTACGCGCCGGAGCTCGAGGGCTTCGTCATCCCCGACGCCGCGCGCATCGCCCAGGCGGCGCGGTCGCTCGTCGGGGCGGGAGTCGCCTGATGGCCGCCACGGTGAAGCTCCCGAAGTTCGGGCTGACGATGGAGGAGGCGACGATCAACGAGTGGACGATCGGAATTGGCGACCCCGTGGAGCAGGGACAGACGCTCGCGACGATCGACAGCGAGAAGGTGACGATGGAGCTCCCCTCGCCTGCGAGTGGCGTCGTCGCCGAATACCTCGTGCAGGTCGGGGAGACAGTCGCCGTCGGCACCCCACTCGCCGTGATCGTCCCCCCGGACGAGTTCGAGCAGTACGCGAGCAAGGAGGCGTGACATGCCCGTCGTAACCGTCGAGCTGTGGGAAGGACGGACGGTCGAACAGAAGCGCAAGCTCGTCAGTGCGATCACCGAAGCGATGGTTCAGCACGCCGAGGCAAATCCGGACGCGCTGCACGTGATCATCCATGAGATCCCGCGCGAGAACTGGGGACGCGCCGGCGTGCTCGGGGTCGACAGGACGGACGTATGAGCCTCGAGGCACTCTCACTGGACACGACAGCGTTGCTCGTCGTCGACATGCAGAACGCCTTCTGCCATCCGGAGGGGACGCTCGGGATCTCCGGGGTCGACGTCGGCCCTGCCCAGGCGACAATCGAGCCGGTGCGCCGGCTCGTGGAGACAGCGCGCCTGGCCCGGGTGCCGGTGCTCTGGACGCAGCAGGAGCACTTCCCGGTCGACGCCAGCCGCGCGCGGAAGCGTCTCGCGTCCCACACGGCGAAACGAAAGCGCGTCGCCGCGCTTTCCGGGACCTGGGACATGGACCTCGTGGACGAGCTGAAGCCGCTCGCGGACGACCCGAGCTTCGTGATCCGCAAGCATCGCTTCGGCTCGTTCTACGAGACGCGGCTGGAGCAGGTGCTGCGGATGCTCGGCGCCGAGGCATTGCTCGTCTGCGGCACCACCGCCAACGCGTGCGTCGACACGACCTTGCGGGAGGCGTACCTGCGCGACTACGACGTCGTCGCGATCACGGACGCGATCGCCGCCGTCCGTCCGGAGTGGGAGCCGACCGCACACGCCGTCTGGGCGCAGTACCTCGGCGAGCTCGCGACCACGGAAGACGTGGTCGCGTGGCTCGAGCGCGATCGGGCGCCGCGCGCTCTCGCCCTCGGACACCTACTGATCCAGACCGCCGACCTCGGGCGCAGCGAGCGTTTTTACCTCGAGTTCCTCGGCCTGACGGTGCGTAAGCGGGACACGTTCCGCGACGGGCGTCCGCTCGTTGTCACGAACGAGGGCATCGGCCTTACGAACGGACGGCCCGAGGGCGGGGACGGCCCGGTTGAGCACGTGGCATTGCGCGCGCGGGGCGTGCGCGAGCTGGCAGACCGCGCGCCGGGCGCCGGTGTCCGGATCGTGCGCGGGCCCGAGCCGTCCGCCTATGGGATCTCGCTCTACCTCGCCGATCCCGACGGCAACCAGATCGAGGTCTTCGAACAGGAGCCGGGGTGACCGGCACGCTGTCGACCGGGATCGCGGATGAGATTCTGGCGAAGACGCGGCGGGCGATGGACGAGCGGGGGCTCGATGCTGTGGTCGCGACCTCTCCCGAGAACGTCGCCTATGCGTCGGGCGCCGCTCCGCCCTCCCAGAAGACCGTCCGCTCGAGGCTCGCTGCCGCGATCATTCCGGCCGAGGGCGAGACCGAGGTCGTTGCGGTCGCGCTCGAAGGACCCGTCGTCCGAACGCAGTCGCGGCTCGACTCGATCCAGCTCTACCAGGAGTTCGTCGAGGACCCGATCGAGGTCTTCGCCGAATCGCTCCGTCGGCGGGGGCTCGATCAAGGCACCGTTGGCATCGAGGAGACGCACCTTTCGCACGCCGACTACTCGAAGCTGACGGCAACCCTCTCGAAGGCACGCTTCGTGCCGGTAGACGAGCTCTTCTCCGACCTGCGGATCGTCAAGACCGCGGCGGAGATCGAGGCGATCCGTGACATCGGCGCCGCCGCTCAGCGCATCCACGACGACGTCTGCGCCACGTTCGGAGCGGGCGCGACCGAGCGGGAGATCGCCAACTTCGTCGCCGAGCGCTACGCCGAGGAGGGCGGGGACGGGCTGACGATGCTCGTGGTCGGTTCCGGGCCGCGGTCGGCGGCGGTCAACTCTCCAGCAACGGGCCGGGTGCTCGAGCACGGCGACATGCTGCGGCTGGACATCATCGGCACGAAGGCGCACTACCACTCCGACGTCGCACGCACCGCGGTCGTCGGCGAGCCCACCGAGGAGCAACAGCAGGTCTACGATCTCTTGCTCGGCGTGCACCGTCGCTGCCTCGAGGCGTTGCGCCCCGGTGTGCTGAGCTCGGACGTTTATCGCATCTACAGCGAGGCGATGGACGCCGCGCGCCTTCCCCGGTACCACTTCGTCGGCCACGGCCTGGGGATCACGCTGCACGAGGAGCCGTTCGTGAACGAGCTCAAGTCGATCCCGCTGGAGGAGGGGATGGTGCTGTGTATCGAGCCGTTGACGCTGCTCGAAGGGCGCTTCGGTGTCCAGATCGAGGACGAAGTGCTCATCACCGCCGACGGTTACGAGCCATTCTCCGAGGCCGGCGAACTGCTGCGGCTGGGCTCGACTTCGTGAAGATCGCCGGCTGCGAGGTCTTTCTAATTGCCGTTCCCTCGCGGCGTGAGCACACGTGGGCGAGCAAGATGGAGACGCCGATCGGCCATCACGCAATCGTCCGGGTTGACACGGACGAGGGCGTCTCGGGCTGGGGGGAGGCGCCGGCGATCGCGACCTGGGGCGGCGCGCACATGCGCTATTACGGGGAGACGCCGGAGACGGTCAAGCACATCGTCGAGAGCTACCTGCTGCGGGCGATCCGCGAGGTGGATCCCGCCGAGATCGCGGTCGTGCACTCGCGGATGGACAGGGTCGTCAAAGGCCACCCCTACGCGAAGGCGGCGGTCGACATGGCCTGCCACGACCTCGCCGGGAAGCAGCTCGGCGTTCCGGTCTGGAAGTTGCTCGGCGGCCGGCAGCGGGACGCGATCGAGGTCACTCACTCGCTGGGGATCATGGAGATCGACCGCTGTGTCGCCGAAGCGGAGCAGGCTGTCGGCGAGGGGATCCGGACGATCAAGTGCAAGACCGGCCTCGACCCCGAACGGGACGTGGAGCTTGTTCGCCTGCTCCGCGAGACGGTCGGCCCGGAGGTGAAGATCCGTGTCGACGGCAACGAGGGCTACCGGACCGTTGCGCAGGCGGTCGAAACGACGCGCCGTCAGGAGGAATATGACCTGCTCCTATGCGAGCAGCCGGTCGCCGGCGCGGAGGCGCTCGCAGCGGTGGCGGCGCGGATCGGGAGTCCCGTGATGGCGGACGAGTCGGCCTGGACGGTGCACGACATCCTCGAGCTGCACGAGCTTCAGGCGGCTGCGTTCTTCTCTTGCTATGTAACGAAGCCCGGCGGCCTCCACCGCGCGCGCCAGCAGGCGGAGGTGGCGGGCGCGCTCGGGTTCGTCTGCGACATCGGCGGCTCCATCGAGCTCGGGATCGGGAATGCCGCCAACCTCCACCTCGGCGCGGCGCTGCCGATCGCCGAACTGCCGAGCGTCTGCCCCGTGACGAAGCCCGCCGGCGCGGCCGGGCCCGAGATCGCAGGCATCTACTACACCGACGACATCGTCACCGAGCCGTTTCGCTTCGAGGACGGCCGCGTCCTCTGCCCGGACGGGCCCGGCCTCGGCGTGGAGGTCGACACCGACAAGCTCGCCCAATACGCCGTATGAGGGTGGCGGTGCTCGGAGCGGGTGCAGGGGGCGCCGCGGTTGCGGTCGAGCTGACGCTGCGGGGGAACGCCGTTCGGCTCTGGAACCGCTCGCCGGCCACGCTGGAGCCGTTCCGCGGGCGTGTTCGCTATGAGGGCCTCCTGGGCTCCGGCGAAGTTCGGCCCGAGGCGATCTCAGCCGAGCTCGGCGAGGTCCTGGACGGCAGCGATGCCGTGCTCGTCTGCCTGCCGGCGCTCGCACACGAAGCTGTCGCGGAGGAGCTTGCTGCCGCAGGCGTCTCCGTGCCGATCGTGCTCAACCCGGGTCACACCGGCGGCGCGCTGCACTTCCGCCGGGTGTTCGGCGACGCCGGCGCGGCGCTGCCGCCGCTTGCCGAGTTCTCGACGCTGACGTACGTGGCCCGGAAGTACGTGCCGGGCACGGTCACTATCTCCGGCGTTGCGGGACGCGTGCGCGCGGCTGCGCTTCCGGGCGGCGACGAGGCGCTCTCACTTGCCCGCGAGCTGTTCCCGGCGGCAGCGCCCGAGCGGGACGTCCTGGCGCCGGACCTTGCCAATGTCAACCTCGTCCTGCACCCGCCCGGCGCGATCCTCGGCGCCGCGTGGGTGGAGGCGACCGGCGGTGACTACCTCTTCTATGCGGAAGGGGTGACGCCGGGCGTGGCACGGGTGATCGCGGCGCTCGATGTTGAACGCCTGGAGGTGGCGCGCGAACTCGGACACGAGCTCGAGCCGTTGCACCGGGAGATGGCAGCGATTGGCACCGCCGACCGCGCTGCGGCGGAGCGGGACGATCTCGCCGGCGCGATCCGAGACGGCGCTGCGAACGCCCAGATACGCGCGCCCGATTCCCTCGGACACCGCTACTACCTGGAGGACTTCGGCTACGGCCTGGTGCCGCTGCTCGTGCTCGCGCGGATCGCACACGTCGGAACCCCCGTCGCGGTGGCACTGCTCGCACTCGCCACGGCACTGCTGGAGCGCGACTTCGAAACGGAAGGCCTGAACGCGACGCGGCTCGGCATCGACGGCCTCGACCGCGCGGGCCTCCTCGAGCTCGTCGCGGGTACGCGCGTGTGAACTGGTCCGAGCTCGAGATCGCGATCGTCGGGGGCGACGAGCGTGAGCGCGAGATCGCGCGGCTGGCCGCGGAGACAGGCGCGACCGTACGCGCGTACGGCTTCCCGTTCCCCAACGGCGGGATCCCGGGCGTGACGCAGGCGGCGAGTGCGGCGGAGGCGATGCGCGACGCCCGCTACGCGCTCTTCCCGATCCCCGGGCTCGCAGCAGACGGCGCCCTTTATGCCCCGGCGGCGGACGAGAAGATCGTCCCCGACGAGGAGCTGCTCCGTCTGCTCGGCGCCGGTGCGCACGTCATCCTCGGCGCGTCGGACGACCGGCTACGCGTCGTCGCGGCCGCGACGGGCGTCGAGCTGCACGAGTACGAGTCGGACACGGAGCTGATGCTCCTGCGCGCGCCGGCCATCGTCGAGGGAGCCCTCGCGGCGGCGATCGAGAGCAGCGACGTCACGGTCCACGGGAACGAGGTCGGCGTCGTTGGCCAGGGGAACATCGGCTCCTTGCTCGCGCGCACGCTCGCCGCGCTCGGCGCACATGTGCACGTCTTTGCGCGCAATCCCGTGCAGCGCGCCGCTGCCTACGCAGCAGGGACTACGCCGCACCCGCTCGAAGAACTGCCGGAGACGGCGCCCCGGCTCGCGCTCCTGTACTCGACCGTGCCCGCGCCAGTCGTGCCGCGCGACGTGCTCGAACGCATGGTGCCGGGCTCGGTCGTGATCGATCTCGCTGCGCCGCCCGGCGGGGTCGACCTGGACGCCGCCCGCGAGCTCGGCCTCACGGGGATCTGGGCGCGCGGCCTCGGCAGGTGTGCCCCGGTTACCGTCGGCGCGAGCCAGTGGCGCGGGATTCGCCGGCGAATCGAAGCGATCAAGGAGGAGCAATGAAGGCCGATCTCGTCATCCGCGGCGCGCGCGTCGTCACGCACAGCGGTGAGTTCCAGGGCGGCGTCGCCTCGTCCGGAGGCCGCATCGTCGCGGTCGGCGCCGACGAGTCGCTGCCGCAGGGCCACCGTGAGATCGACGCCCGTGGCCGTGCGCTCCTCCCGGGCGTGATCGACCCCCACTGCCACCTCGGAGTGAACTATCCGTACGACGAGGACATGCGGACGGAGACGGCGCAGGCCGCGCGCGGGGGGATCACGACCATCCTTCTCTACATCCGGACGAAGGAGCCGTCGTACATCCCGTTCTACAGGGAGCGGTCGCGGATCGGCGAGGAGAACGCCCATGTCGACTTCGGCTTCCACTTCGGAATCCAGCGCGAGGAGCACGTCCACGAGATCCCTCAGATCGTCGAGGAGACCGGCGTCCGCTCGTTCAAGCTCTACTTCGGCTACGAGCCCGACAACCCGATCGGGATCGTGCCCGCCACCGACGGCTGGGTCTACGCGACGATGCGGACGGCCGCGCAGGTCCCGGGCGGAGTCGTCTCGGTGCATTGCGAGAACACGGGAATCGCGACCTGGCTGAAGGAGGAGCTGAAGGCGACTGGACGCCAGGATCTTGCCGCATACTCCGAGTCCCGCCCGCCGTTCTGCGAGGTCGAGACAGTCGGCCGGATGATCTTCCTCGCCGAGTTGACCGGCTGTCCGCTCTACGTCGTCCACACAACTGCTGGCGCAAGTCCCGTCGTAGCCGAAGCAGCCCGGGCCCGCGGGGTCGACGTGACGATCGAGACCTGCCCGCACTACCTGACGCGCACCACGTACGACCCGGACCTCGACATGCGCGCGAAGATCTCGCCGCCGCTCAGGCACCGCGAGGAGGTCGAAGGCCTGTGGCGCGCGATGCTGAACGGAACGATCCACAGCCTCGGCTCTGACCACGTGCCGTTCTTCCCGAAAGAGGGCAAGGACCTCTGGGCCGAGAAGCCGGGCATCGTCTCCTTTCCGTGGGAGCTCGCCCTGCTCCTGGACAAGGGTGTCCACAAGCGCGGCCTCCCCCTTACGCGCCTCGTCGAGCTCAACTCGTACGGACCGGCGCGGCGATTCGGGCTCTATCCGAAGAAGGGCTCGCTCCTGATCGGCGCCGACGCCGACCTCGTGCTCGTCGACCTCGACGAGGAGCGCGAGGTGGCCCACGAAGGTAAGGGCACGTGCATCTATGAGGGGATGCGGCTGAAGGGCTGGCCGGTGCTGACCGTGTCGCGTGGTCGCGTCATCTTTGAGGAAGACGAGGTCGACTCCGACGCCTCAGGTCACGGCCGCTGCGTGACGCGGCCGTCGCCGTAACCGGGGTCCCGTGCGACTTGAACGGCCAATCTCAGAGCTGTAGTGTCCGATAGTCGTCACACGTCTGACCAGCGGATCTAGGGTTCCTCGGAGGAGGGGAAGATGAACATGACTGCTCGATTGGGTCGTCGCGGACGACGTCACCCGTACGTCGTTCTCTCACTCGTTGCCGTCTGCCTTGTGGCCCTCGCCTCGAGCGGCGCTGGGAGCGGCGGGACGGCGTCGCCGCGGAAGCTCACCCTGATGCTCGACTTCATCCCGAGCACGCCTCACATCGGCATCTACCAGGCCGTCAAGGCGGGGTACTACAAGAAGAACAACATCGCCCTCAAGATCGTCACGCCGACGTCGGCGGCCGATTACGCGCGCCTCATCAGCGCAGGCAAGGCCGACATCGGGATGGCCGACGGCGTCGACCTGTTGACGTTCATCGACAAGGGCACCAAGTACAAGGGATTCATGGCGGCGCTCCAGACGCCTCTCGCAGGCATCGCCGTGCTGAAGTCGTCCGGCATCACCTCGCCGAAGCAGTTGGTGGGCAAGAAGGTCGCGACGCCCGGCTCGCCGTCGAACAAGGCGTTCCTCGTAACCATGGTGAAAAACGCCGGCGGTGACCCGAGCAAGGTGAAGCTCGTCACGACTGGGTTCGACTTTGCCAAGTACCTCGTGGCCGGCAAGATCGACGCGTTCACCGGGTACTGGACAGACGCGATCCAAGCGGACGTCGAGAGTGGAGTGGGGCTCCGCTTCATGAGGATCGACAGGTTCGGCGGACCCAGGTACCCGAGTCTCCTGTTCTATACGACCCAGGCGCGCCTCTCTCAAGACCCTCAGTTGATTCGCGACTTCGCAGATGCGACGGCTCACGGCTACGAGGATCTGATCAAAAACCCGACCGCCGCCCTGAACGCGTTCCTCAGTCAGAACAAGTCAGTGAAAGCGAAGCCGACGAAGGCCGCACTCATGGCGATCGTGCCCCTGTTCAGGGCCGGCGCACCGCAGTACGGGCACGTGAACTTCGGCGATCTCACGAAGCTCTCCTCGTTCCTCGTCAACCACCATCTGATCAAGAAACCCGTTGCCGCACAGGTGGCCGCGACGAACGCGTTCCTTCCGAAGCGCTAGGGGCCACGCGTCCGCACGTCGTGCAGGCGAAGCTACGGACCGAGAGCATCTCAAAGGTCTTCCGCGGTGGCGTCGGTGGAAGCGAAGTCCGGGCCCTCGAGGGGATCGACATCGAGGCAGGAGGGGGTGAGTTCGTCTCGATAGTCGGCCCGTCCGGGTGCGGCAAGTCGACCCTGTTCAACATTCTGGCCGGGCTGACCGAGCCGACCACAGGCCGGGTGCTCCTCGACGGCAAGGCTGCCGGGCCTCTGCTCGGAACCTTCGGCTACATGCCGCAGAAGGATCTCTTGATGCCGTGGCGCTCCGTACTCGACAACACGACATTGGGCCTCGAGATAGCGGGGATGTCACGCCGTGCCGCGCGCAGGCGGGCGCTCCAGGACTTCCCCCGGTTCGGTCTGAGCGGGTTCGAGCGTGGCTGGCCGGCGAGCTTGTCCGGTGGCATGCGGCAACGCGCCGCGCTTCTCCGCACGTTTCTCGCCGGCCGTGACGTGATGCTGCTGGATGAGCCGTTCGGTGCGCTCGATGCGCTGACCCGGCAAGAGATGCAGGCCTGGCTGCTGGAGATCTGGCAGGCCGATCGCAAGACGATCATCTTCGTTACCCACGACGTCGAGGAGGCCGTCTACCTTTCGGACCGTGTCTACGTGCTGTCGGGACGTCCTGGACGGGTGGTGCTCCGGGTCGACGTCGAGCTGTCACGGCCGCGCCCGCTCTCGGTGATTGCGACACAGCCGTTCATCGAGCTCAAGCGGCGCCTGCTCGAACTGCTGCTCGACACCGGCAGCCCGGCAATCGGTCTCCGGTCGTGACCGAGGTGCAACCGGTGCTCACCCGCTCGGCTCGGCGCGGGTCAGGGCGGCGGCATCCGCGGCGCGCGCGCAGATGGGTCGAGCGGATCGCCCCCCCGCTCGCCGTCGCGATCGTGGTTCTCGGAGGCTGGCAGCTGTACGTGGCCCTCACGAACATCAACCAGATCCTGCTCCCCCCGCCGACAGACGTGGCCGCGGCGCTCTGGTCCAATCGAAGCGTTCTGGCAACGGACGCCTGGGTCACGATCCGCGAGATCGTCTACGGCTATCTGCTGGCCGTCGCGCTCGGCGTCGGCCTCGCGATCTTGATCCACTCGTCGCGCATGATCGAACGCGCGCTCTATCCCTGGCTCGTCGTGTCGCAGATGGTGCCGATTCCGGCGGTCGCACCGATCTTCGTGCTCTGGACAGGATTCGATATCCGTCCCAAGCTGATTGTGATCACGCTCGTCTGCTTCTTCCCGATCGTTGTGAATACGATCGACGGCTTGCGCGCCGTCGAGCCCGAGCTTCTCGACCTCCTGCGAACTCTCGGTGCCTCGAGCCTCCAGCGGTTCCGCCTCGCGCGCATCTACGCCGCCCTGCCCTTCGTGTTCTCGGGCCTGAAGATCAGCGCCGCCTTCTCGGTGCTCGGTGCCGTCTTCGGCGAGTGGGTGGGCGCCAACTCAGGGCTCGGCTACGAGATCCTCGTGCTCAACAACCAGTCGGCCACAGCCGAGATGTTTGCCGTCATCGCGCTGCTTTCCTTGATTGGCATCGCCATGTTCACGGTCGTCGCGACCCTCGAGCGATTGATGCTGCCGTGGTACTTCGAGACACGTCGCGAGCGCCGCGACGACGTGACGGCAGCCGACGTTCCGCTTTCCACCGTCCCGGTATGAGCGGCGAGACGCCGCGGCCGATCCTCGATCTCGTCGACCGGCAGGCCCGTTCCTGGGAACGCAACGACTTCGGCCTGGGCGCCGCCGACTGGCTCCCCGACGGCGAGCTCGTATCGCCCGCCGGCCGCGTCACTGCGGACGAGCTCGAGCGGGAGCTCACCGAGTTCCACACCCTCTACATGGACCTCGACGTCACCGTCCTCAACGTTTTCTCGACGCCGGACGGCGCAAAGGTCGCGATCGAGTGGGACTGGGAAGTGACGAGGCGAAGCGACGGGGTGCGGGGGATCACGCACGACGCGATCATCGTCGACCTCGTCGATGGAAAGATCGCGTCGTGGCGCGAGTACTTCGACCTGGGCGGATCCGTCGAAGCTCCCACGAGGGACGCCGGCTTGTGACCGTGCCGGCAGCGCCGCGGGGCTGGTTCGAGCTCCTCCTCGATGAAGACGACGCCGAGGGCCTGGGGCTCCCCGACGCCTTCCGTGCGGTGTACGGGGGGGATTGGTTGCTTCCGCTGCGTGATCAATACATCTACGTCAACTTCGTCGTCGCCCGCGACGGCCGAGTCTCGTTCGCGGATCCCGGGCACGCCGGGGGCGGGGATGTATCGGGCTTCGACGCCCACGATCAGTGGTTGATGGGGCTGCTGCGTGCTCGCTCTGATGCGGTGATGATGGGCGACGGCACGCTGGCGTCCGAGCCCGGGCATCTATGGACAGCCGAGTTCATCTGCCCGACGGACGGGGAGGCTTTCGCAGCGCTGCGGCGTCTTGAAGGGCGACGGCCTGAGCCGCTCGCGGTCTTCGTGTCGCTTCGCGGCGAGTTGCCGTGGGACGCGGCGGTGTTCGCCGAGCCTGCCGCAGAGATCGTGATCGCGACGACGGCAAGCGGCGCACGCGCGGTCGAAGCCGCTGGGCCGAGCGTCGCCGGACGCCTCGACGTGCTCGCATTTGGCGACGACGAGGTGGATCTCCGCTCGCTCGCGGGCGCGTTGGCGGCGCGCTTCGGGGTCGAGCGGCTGCTGTGCGAGGGAGGCCCGCGCCTGTACGGCTCGCTCCTGCGAGCCCGGCTGCAATGCGACGAGTTCGTGACGCTCTCGCCCCTCGTGCTGGGAGACGACGGCGTCTCCGGATTGCGCCGGCCGAGCCTTGTGGAAGGGGTCCGCTTCGAGGTTGACGGCGCGCCCCGGTCGCGACTCATCAGCGTTCGTCGGGCCGGCGACCACCTCTTTCTGCGGTCGCGTTACAGCGGTGTTGACCGTGCCTCGTAGTTAGGCGGCCGAAGGCGCGGACACAACCGCACCCGCGCGCACGACGGTGCGGCGACCGGGGCGCTGCGCCAGCGCGTCTTCGAGCGAGAGCGCGTCTACGATGACGAGGTCGGCTGGGTCGCCGACCTCGAGCCGGGTGCGGCCGTTGCAGACACCCGCGAGCAGCGAGTCCTCGTCGTCGACGTGTGCGGTGAGCGCGGCGAGGAAGGCGCTCTCGAGCGGGTCGGCGTCGCCGTACGGATAGAAGACGTCACGGACATTGTCGCTGCCGAAGCGCACCTCCACGCCGGCATCGAGCAGCTCACGCACGAGCGTCAGCCCGCGCGCCCGAGGAGTCCCGTCGCCGCGATCCTGGAGGTAGAGGTTGAGCGCCGGCTGGGCGATTACCGTGATTCCGGCTGCGGCGACCTTCTCGATCGTCCGGCTGGCGTCAGCCTCGTGAACGCTCGCCAGCGAGCAGCAGTGGCTCGCTGAGACGCGGCCCTCGAGGCCGAGCGCGAGCGTCTCGTCCGCGACTCGTTCGAGGCGGAGAGCTGACGGGTCCGTCGTCTCGTCAACGTGCAGGTCGGCCGGCACGCCGAGCTCGCCTGCGAGGCCGAGGATGGCGGCGATCGAGGCCTCGGGATCCGCGTGGAAAGCCGGCACCCCGCCGACGAGGTCCGCACCCGCCTCGACGGCAGAGGTGAGGCGGCGCCTGCCGTCACCAGTGGTCGGGTCGCAGAGCTTCGTTCCGAACGCGACAATCTCGACGTCCAGGCGGCCGGCGAGCTCCGCCCGTGCTGCGAGTACGCCGCGGAGGGCACGTTCTTCGACCAGTTCATCCACGTCCACGTGCGTGCGGGCCTGCAGGGTGCCGTGGGCAAGCGCGCGCCCGAGCAGTCGCAGCGCGCGCTCTCGAACGGCCTCCTCCGTCGAGGCGCGCTTGACCTCCGAGACGAGCTCGACGGCGTCCGCGAGCGAGCGCGGCGGCCGCGGCCCGCCGGCGTAGGCCCGATCCGCGTGAAGGTGGAGGTCGGCGAAAGCGGGCAGCGCGAGCCGCGGTCGCTCCGCGTCGATCGCACGAATGGTCGCGATCTCCCCGTCGACGACCTCCAGCTCGAACGTGCCGGCCGCGCCCGGCAGCAGCACCGGCCCGAGCACCACTACTCGTAGAGCGTCGTCGTGACCGGCGTCGTCACGCGGTCCAGGCCCGCGCGGCGCACGATCGCAGCAGCCCGTTGCCGCGCCTCGGCGTGGATCGAGGCCTCGTCGACGGTCTCGACGCGGCCGTCACGGAACAACGGCACGCCGTCCACCCACGTCTCCGCGACGCTCGCCGGAGACGCCGACCACACGAGGGCCTGGAGCGGGTCGTCGTACGGCGTCCACTCGAAGTTGTCGAGGTCGAAGAGGACGAAGTCGGCACGCTTCCCGACCTCCAGCGAGCCGATCTCGTCGTCCCAGCCAAGCGCACGGGCGCCCTCGATGGTCGCCATCCGCAGCGCCTCGCGCGCGCCGATCTCCTCTGGGTCGAGCCGCGCGTCCTTGAACAGCCCGGCCGCCAGGTAGAGCTGCCGCATCAGGCTCAGGTTGCCCGCCGCCGACACACCGTCCGTCCCGAGCCCGACGGTCACGTCCGCTTCGCGCATTTCCGGATACTTGCCGATCGCAGTCGCTCCCTTCGCGAGCTTGAGCGACGTTGAGGGGCAGAACGCAACCTTCGTGTCGTTCTCCGCGAGCAGAGGGATCTCATCGTTTGCGGTCGCGACCGCGTGGGCGATGACGAGGTTGGGGCCCAGTCCGCCGAGCTCGGCGATCCGCGTGATCGGCCAGCGACCGTACCGTTGCTCGGACAGGTGCGCCTCCTCGATGCTCGACGCGAGGTGGTAGGTGGTGCCGACGCCGAGCCGCTCCGCGAGGGCCCGCGCGCCGACGTGGAGCTCTGGGCTGCACGGCTCCTTGCCCTCGATGTTCACCCAGCAGCGGATCCGCCCGTCGGCGTAGCCGTTCCAGTCGCGGACGCACTGCTCGAGCACCTCGAGCGCGACCTCCGCACTGGGGAAGAAGTGATGCTCGACCATCTCCTCGGTCCAGCCGCGCGGCAGTTCGTGTGGCGGGTTGTCCGCCGCGTGGCGGCCGGTGATGCCACGGATTCCGACCTCGGCCGCGGCTCGCACGGTCACGCCCGGGTCGTTCTGCGCGCCCATGTCGAGGAAGCACGTCGTCCCGCAGCGCAGCATCTCGGTCGTCCCGAGCAGGACGCTGATCCGCTCATCCTCGTTGTTGACGTGAGCGTAGAACGGCTTTGCCCAGTTGAAGACCCACGCGCGCGTGCCGAGGTTGTCGGGGAAAACCGCCCGGGACAGCGTCTCGGAGAGATGGACGTGCGAGTCGACGAAGCCCGGGACGATTCCTCGGTGGCGGCCGTCGATGACGGTGTCGACGCCTTCGCGTGAGACCTCCTCCGTCGGACCGATCGCCGCGATCCGGCCATCCTCGACAAGGATCGCCGCATCGCGGATGACGCTGTCGTCTGCGTCCACCGTCAGCGCGAACTCGAGGTGCTCGATCAGCGTCGAGCTCATGGCGAGCTCCGGGGCCGGACCTGCGTCCGGCCCCGAGAGCCGCCGGCTACTTGCTTTTCGCGCAACCCTTCTTCGGCAGCCCGATCTTCGGGTCGATGAAACGGTTGGTCGCGATGTTGCTCGCCCGGAGGTTCGGATTGATCGTGTCCAGGCCCTTCGCCTTGAAGATCGGCAGGACCTTGTTGATCACGCCCTGGAGCCGCTTCATGTTGAAGTTCCCGAGCGTGCAGTCCGGGCCGTTCTGGACGAGGCCCAGCTTCTTCTGCGTGGCCGTGTTGTAGGCGTCGCCGGCCGGGGTCAGCTTCCAGAACGTGTTCAGCTCTGTGACGAGCTTCTCGAGCAGCTTGTTCGTCGCCTGCGGGTGCTGGACGTAGTTGATCTGCGCCTTCTGCACCATGGGCACGAGCAGCTTGAAGCACGCAGCCTTCGACTTCACGACGCTCGGCTTCGCCGCCAGCGTCTGCGGATAGGGCGTGTAGCCGGAGTCCTTGATCAATAGGTACTTGACGGCCTTGCCGTACTGCGAGATGTCGTGCTGGTACTGCCACGGCTCACTGGTCGCGAAGCCCTGCTGGACGATCTTGCCGTTGGACGCGACGAACCGCGTCGGCGACCCGTCATAGGACGTGTCCACCTGGCTCGCCGAGACCCAACCCCTGCCCTGGAGGTAGTCGATCCACGCGCCGCCCGCGAACACGAGGACCTTCGCGTTCGTTCGCTTGATGTCGGCGAAGGTCTTGATGTTCAGCTCCTGCGGGTTCCACATCAGGATCTGCGGGCTGTACTCGAACGGCGAGACGATCGAGACGAGCGGGAGCTTCTTCCCGAGCTGGATCTGCTCGTCGCTCGTCGCGAATCCGAGCGTGATGCTCGAGTCCTGGTAGATCTGCGAGATCGGCTGCTGGAAGCCGGTGAACGGGCCGCCTGCGCGGATCTCGATCTGGACGCCCTTCGTACTGCCCGTGTAGCGGCCCTTTTCCTTGTCGAACGAGCCCTTCGTGCCGGCGAGCTGGTAGACCGCTCCGTGCTCCGGCTCCGGGAACCAGTCGCTCTGGATCACGATCTTCGAGCCGCACGCCTTCCTCAACGGGCTCTGCGCCGAGGTGCCTCCCGTCTTCGCGGACGCCTGGCCGAGGCCGGTGCTAAGGGCTGCGAGCACGGCCAGAGCCGCGCCCAGCGCAGCAGCCGTTCCCGCAACGACTCGTCGTCGCCGCCGTGTCTTCATGTCACTCCTTTCGTCCGCAGCGCGGAAAAGGGCGCCTCGCAGCGCGAGGGGTGGGTGGCGCGCGCCTCGTAGGGTCCTACTCCCGCCAACTGGTCTGATATGTTGATACCTGCTGGATCGCGTGTCAAGCGGCCCCGGTTCAGCGATTCCCTTCCTCGTACCAGTTCTTCGTCAGTTGCCGGCCGGCAAACCCGACAACGAGGAATGAGGCCAGTCCGAGGGCGACGCAGAAGAGCAGCGAGCTCATCATCAGATCGGTCTCGAGGTACGCCCGGTAGACGTCCAGCAGTCGGCCGAGCCCTGGCGTCCCTTGCCGGAAGAAGAACTCGCCGACGATCGCGCCGATCACCGACAGGCCCGCCGAGACGCGCAGGCCGACAAACACATCAGGCACCGCGTGCGGGATCTGCAGCTTCACGAGCCGCTTGATCCGCCCCGCGTGGTGCAGCGTGAACAGATCGTGCAGCTCGCTGTCCACCGTGAGCAACCCATGCAGTGTGTTCGTGATGATTGGAAACACGGCGATCAGGACGCAGACGACCACGCGTGCGGTGAAGTCGTAGCCGAACCACGTCGCGATCAGCGGCACGATCGCGAGGATCGGCGTGACCTGGACGAGCACGGCGTATGGATAGAGAGAGCGCTCGATCCACTTCGCCTGACTCATCACGAGGGCCACGGTGACCCCGATCGCGAACGCGATCAGCAGGCCGACGATCGACACTTGGGCCGTGTCCCAGAGCGCGGTGAGCTGCTCGTGCAGGTGGCGGCCGTTCAGGAAGCCGTTCTTCACGATCTCGTGCGGCGGTGGGAAGAGCCAGCGGCGCCCCGGGCTCAGGAGCACGTAGCTGACGAAGTAGGCAAGCCCGACGAAGACTCCAAACAAAACGAGTGGCGGCCCCAGGTTGAGGGCGAGCCGCCTCGGCAACCCTTGGCCGCGCCTGCCCCGCAGTTCGATGGCGGGATCGAGCGTATTCATCGCCTGGCTCGTCACTCGTAGCCCTTTCGGAGCGCCTGGGAAACGTCACCGGCGATTCGTGCGAAGTCGGGGTCGAAGCGCAACTCTGGCGACCGCGGGTAGGGGAACGGCACCTTGAACTCCGCGACGATCCGCCCAGGCCGAGGGCTCATCACGAGCACGCGCGAGGAGA
>WNGD01000882.1_pt1 | contig 33125 bp, 28 predicted proteins | sample 5400671 | NCBI WGS metagenome assembly WNGD01 (sample SAMN13153369, study PRJNA577476) | soil metagenome | isolation source: 40 cm soil or saprolite under grassland replicate 2 | place: USA:California | collected 2016-06-15 | reverse complement strand
ATTCGACGCGACGGGCCATCCGGAGCAGTACTATTGCCGCAGCGATCATTACATGTATGCGCGCTACGGCATTCCGATCGCGTTCTTCACCACGGGCAATCACCGCGACTATCACCAGGTGACGGACGAGCCGCAGTACCTCGACTACGACAAGCTGGCGCACGTGTCGCAGTTCGTGCACGACGTCGCGACGGCCGTGGCGAACCTGGATCACCGCGTGGTCGTAGACAAGCCGAGCTATCGGCTATTGGCTATCGGGTAACGGCGCCCGCTTGCTTCGTTCGAAGCGCGCGCACCATGCCGGCAAGCAGACGACGAACCTCAGCCGTCCTCTCGAGCACTTTTCGAGCCTCGGATGGAGTTAGGTACTCAAGTCTCTCCGATATCAGAAACTGAGTTTCTACCTCCATGAGTGAGCCTGTTGCGATAGAGAGGTGATAAAGAAAGCCGCCCAAACCGAATCGCCCTCTGCCTTCCGCGATGTTCGACGGAACCGAAACGGACGCCCTTCGAAGTTGTGCGATGAGACCGAACCGTTCGTCGGATGGAAATGTCTTCGTGAGGCGATATGTCTCGACCACGAGATCCATGGCCTTCTGCCACACCTCAAGATCCTGGTATCCGCGAATCGCCCTTCCACGAGAGGCCATCGAGGCGCGAAGTTAGGCACGTGACTTCAACTGTCATTCAAAGGCGCTAACCATAGCAGGCTACTCTGCCCGGTCGCTAGTCGACAAGCTCGGCATCAAGACTGGAACACGCATCGCGATCATCAACGCACCGCGTGGCTACCGAGCTGTGCTCGGTGCGTTGCCGGCCGGGGTGACTGTCTCATCCTCAATTCGAGGCAAATTTCCTGTTATTCATTTCTTTACGCGCAGCCGTGGTCTCTTTCAGACGAAGGTGCGCGTCCTTCTCGAGGCGCTCGAGCCTGACGGGGCGCTCTGGATTTCTTGGCCCAAAAAAACATCCGGTGTGGCCACGGATATGACGGAAGACGCGGTACGCGAAATTGCCCTTCCCACCGGATTGGTTGACATCAAGGTCGCTGCGGTAGATGACACTTGGTCCGGCCTCAAGCTCGTACGGCGACTGCGAAACCGGTGAGGCACCCCCCAATAGCCAATAGCCGATAGCCGATAGCCCTTTGCACCGCAAAGTACTTGACAAAACACCGCCCCCTGCCGTAGCTTGCCTCCCATGACCTCACCGCAACCACTCCACGATCGCGCGCTCGATAATCTGAAGTTCATCCGCTCCACGATGGAGCGGGCGGGTTCGTTCACGGCCGTCCCCGGCTGGGGCATGGTCGTGCTCGGCCTGACCGCCCTGGCCGCGACGGCCTACGCCGGATCGCTGCCGGTCGCGCCGGTCTACGGCGCAGCGCAGAGTCGGTGGCTGTGGGTCTGGATGTTCGAAGCCTTGCTCGCTGCGGGCATCGGAACCGCGGCACTGCTGTACAAGGCATTGCGCGCCGGCGACACGATCATCCACGGCCCGGCGCGACGGTTCGGGCTCAGCGTACTGCCGCCGTTCATCGTGGGTGCGCTCCTGACCTACGTGCTCTGGCACGCGCAGCAGCTCGCACTGCTTCCCGCGCTGTGGCTGTTGTGCTACGGCACGGGCGTGGTGACCGGTGGCGCGTTCTCATTGCGTGTGGTGCCGGTGATGGGACTCTGCTTCATGCTGCTGGGCGCGGTGGCACTGTTCACACCGCCCGCCTTGCACGCGTGGCTGCTCGCAGCCGGTTTCGGCGGATTGCACATCGTGTTTGGGCTGATCATTGCACGGAGGTACGGTGGCTAAGACCAGTACGGCGCGGATTCCCCGCGCAGACGCGGAACGACCAGGAAAGACGAAAGTCCAGACCGCCCCGGCGGACCTGGACCGGCTGATTCACGAGCGCGTGCGGCTCGCGATCGTCAGCGCGCTCGCGGTGCGTGACAGCGTCACATTCAACGAGCTGAAGGCGTTGCTCAAAACGACCGACGGCAACCTCAGCGTTCATGCGCGGAAGCTCGAAGACGCCGAGTACATCACGTGCGACAAGTCGTTCGCGGGCCGCGTCCCCAAGACGGAGTACCGACTCACCGCCCTCGGACGGCGGGCGCTCGAGCGCTATCTCGATCACATGGAAGCGTTGATTCGCGCGACGCGCGCACGCTGACGGTGTCATCTTTTTTTTGGCTGGTGACTTTATGAAGCAAAGTACTTCTTTCCACGTGGCCATTGTCATGGACGGCAACGGGCGCTGGGCGACGCGCCGCGGGCTGCCGCGCGCCGCCGGCCACCGCGCCGGCGCCGCTGCCGTGCGGCGCGTCGTCGAAATCGCGCCCGGCTGCGGCATCACCGCGCTCAGCTTGTACGCCTTTTCTTCCGACAACTGGAGCCGGCCCGCGGCCGAGGTGTCGACGCTCATGCGCCTGTTCGCCCGGTACCTGCGCAGCGAGACGGCCGAGCTCATCGCGCAAGGCGTGAAGCTGATCGTGATCGGCCGCCGCGATCGCCTGCCGGCGTCGCTCGTCGCCGCGATCGCCGCCGCCGAGCAGGCAACTGCGCAGGCCACACGACTCGAGCTGCGCATTGCCGTCGATTACTCGGGGCGAGCCGCGATCCGCGCGGGTGAGCTGCTGCCCGACGTCGACCTGCTGATTCGCACCGGCGGCGAGCAGCGACTGTCCGATTTCCTGCTCTGGGAATGCGCGTACGCCGAGCTGTGGTTCACCGACCGGATGTGGCCGGACTTTGGCGCGTCGCAGCTGGCCGCGGCGATTCACGAGTTCCACTCACGCGACCGCCGCTTCGGCGGATTGCCGACGCAGGAGGCCGTTTGAACGCGCTCACACCGCGTACGCAGCTCGCTCTCGAGATCGCCGGACTCGGCATTGTCGGTGGTATCACGGGCGATGCACTGCTCCGCGCGATGCCGTGGGGGTTGAACGTCTCGATCGGCATCGTCGCGCTCGTCGGCGCGGGCGCGTGGCTCGTCCGCCGTCACGGCGTACAGGCGGGACCGGACGCTCCCTGGATCGCGATCACCGCGCTGCTCCTCGGCGCCGCGTTCCTGCGGCGCGACGCGCAAACCCTGGCGGCCCTCGATACCCTGGCCCTGATCCTGACCCTCGCACTCGCTGCAGCGAGCTTGCAGGGCGAAACGGTCTCGCGTTGGTACGCACTCGATTACGTGCGTGGCGTCGCGACGGCCGCATTCTTCAGCGTGACCGGCAGTGTGCTTCTGCTATTCAAGGACATCGAGTGGCGTGAGCTTCCGCAAGAAGGCCGGCTCCGTCACGTCCGCGGTGTCGTGCTCGGCGTGGTCATCGCCGCACCGCTGCTCATCATCTTTGCGGCGTTGTTCGCATCCGCCGATCCCATTTTCAATAATGTGCTGACAGGCCTCTTCGCGTTCGACATGGACACGGTGATCGTCCATGCGTTCTTCATTGCGTTCTGGGGAGCGCTCACCGCCGGCTTCTTGTGGTGGAGCTTCCTGCGCCAACCGCTCAAAGCCTTTGCGCCGGCGCCGAAGTCGCTTCCCTCGGTGGTTCCGCTCGCGACAGCGCTCGGATTGCTGGATTTTCTGTTTCTGATGTTCGTTGTGGTGCAGCTCCGCTACTTCTTCGGCGGCGCGAGCCTCGTCGTAGAAACGGGCGGCCTCACGTTCGCGAGCTACGCGCGTGAGGGCTTCTTCCAGCTCGTCGTGGCGAGCGGACTCGTGCTGCCGATCGTCCTGGGCGGTGATTATCTCGTCAGCAGCGCCACGCCGGCGCAGGTGCGGGTCTTCCGCCAGCTCTCCGGATTGCTGCTCGCGCTGCTCGCCGTCGTCATGGCGTCGGCGCTGAAGCGCATGCAGCTCTATGTCGCCGCGTACGGCCTGACGGACGACCGGCTGTACGCAACCGCATTCATGATCCTGTTGATCGGCGTCTTCGCGTGGTTCGCCTGGACGGTCGTGCGCGGTCAGCGGCAGCGCTTCGCGTTCGGCGCGTTGATGCAAGCGTTCGCGGTGCTCGCCGGGTTACACATCCTCAATCCCGATGCGTTCATCCTCCGCACGAATCTGAACCGCCCGGTCGACCAGCTCCCCTTCGACGCGGCGTACGCCTCCCGGCTGAGTGCGGACGCGGTGCCTTTCCTCGTCGAGGCACTTCCCCACATGACGGAGAAGGACCGGTGCATCGCCGCGGCCGGCCTCGTGCACCGCTGGAACACCGAGCCGCTGGACTGGCGCAGCTGGAACTGGAGCCGCGCCCGCGCCCGGAACATGGTCGCGGCGCGCATCACCGACCTCAAAGCCTGGGGTGACCCCTGCTTCGCCCGCATCCCACCCGAATGAATACTGACGGCTTGAACCCCTTCACCGTGTTGCTCTTTGCCGGGGCCGTCCTCGCGGCGGGCACGTTGTTTGTTCTCTACGCTATCGCGCGCTTCACAAAACGTGAGTCCCTCGCGCGAATTGCACTGCACGTCTTGCTCGGCGGCGCCGCCGTCTACGTCGTGCTGCTCCTCATCGGCTCAGTCACGAGCCGCAGCCGCGTGCTCGAGCCGGGTCAGGAAAAACACATCTGCGAAATCGACTGTCACCTGGCGTACTCCGTCGCCGCGGCGAAATCGGAATCGCTCGCCGGCGGGCTTATCCGGCATGTCGTCACGGTCAAAGTGCGCTTTGACGAGAAGACGATCTCCCCGAGCCGACCCAGGACGGCGACGCTGCGGCCGAACCGCCGCTATGTCGCGTTGGTCGACGACGCCGGGAATCAGTACCCAGGCTCGACCGACGGGCTGACGCGCCCACTGATTCCCGGTGAGTCGTACACGACCGATATCGCCTTCGAGGTCCCCATGAAGGCAACCGGGCTCCGCCTGATCCTGCGCAATGCGGACCCCGAGTCGCACGTGATCATCGGGCACGAGAACAGCCCGCTGCACGGTAAGACGACGTTTCGGCTGCCGGCCTGACGATGATGCTCGGAAACGACGTATTCGTCGCCGTGCTGGTGGGATTTGTCAGCGGCTTGTTCGGCGCTGAATCGATCGGTCTGGTTTTCATCCGGCTGGGCACGTTCATTCGCAGGCGAGGAAAGTAGATTTGGAGGCATGAGCCTCCGCATCACACAAGTCGACGCATTCACCAATCGCCCCTTCGCCGGCAATCCCGCCGCCGTTTGTATCCTCCCGAAGGCGGCCGATGCAGACTGGATGCTGAACGTCGCGCGGGAAATGAATCTCGCGGAGACCGCCTTTCTCGTGGCCCAGAAGGACGGCTACGATCTCCGCTGGTTCACGCCGGCGGTCGAGGTCGATCTCTGCGGCCACGCGACGCTCGCGAGCGCGCACGTGTTGTGGGAAGAAGGGCATCTCAAACCGGATTCCCAAGCGCGCTTTCACACCAAGAGTGGGCTGCTGACGGCCGATCGGCGTGACTCCTGGATCGAGCTCGATTTCCCGGCCACACCAGCGACCGCCGCGCCGCCGCCGCCGGGACTCGTCGAGGCGCTCGGTGCCACGCCGAAATTCGTCGGCCGCAGCCGCTTTGATTACCTCGTCGAAGTCGACAGCGAATCCACCGTACGCGCACTCGCGCCGGACCTGGGAGCGCTGGGCCGCGTGGAGGCCCGCGGCGTGATCGTCACGAGCCGCGCCAACGGCAAGAGCGAGTACGATTTCGTGTCGCGCTTCTTCGCGCCGCAGTCCGGCGTTCCGGAGGATCCCGTCACCGGCTCCGCGCACTGCGCTCTGATGCCGTATTGGAGCGCGAAGCTCGGGAAGACCTACCTCGTCGCCTATCAAGCGTCGGCGCGCGGGGGCGTGCTCCGCCTGCGGCTCGACGGCGATCGCGTGCGGCTCGGCGGGCAGGCAGTCACGGTGTTGCGCGGGGAACTGACCGCCGGCAATATGGCGTCGTGACCGCAGCGCCAGCACACAGGTCCAATCGCGTCGTCGGATATCTCCTCGCGCTCGGTGCAGGCGCCACGTGGGGAACGACGGGTCCGCTCTCAACCGGCCTGTATGACCTCATGCCCGCGACGAGCATCGGTTTCTGGCGGGTGTTGATCGGCACGATCGCCCTCGCGATCTGGGGCATCCTGTTTCGGCGTGCCTTGTTCAAAGCAGACCGGCGTGGCTGGCTGCTGGTCGGGCTCGGCGGCGGGGCGATGGTCGCGCTGTTCGAGATCGCGTATCAATTCGCGATCGGCGGCGTGGGCGTCGCGGGGGCGGCCGCACTTCTTTATACAGCGCCCGTGATTGTCGCCGTGCTCGCGCGCCTCATCCTCAAGGAAGCGCTGACACCAACGCGGATTGCGCTCGCATTTCTCGTAATGGTCGGAGTCGCGCTCACCGTGACGGGCGGCAGCAACACCGGCGCCGAAGCGGCACGCATGGGCGTGACGGCCGGGATTGCCGGCGGCCTGTTGTCGGCGTTGAGCTATGCCCTCACATCGCTGATGGGACGTTACGCCGCGCCGCGCTACGGCGTGGTGAAAGTCTTGTTCCTGGAAGCGGTCGGCGGTGTCGTGTTGATCTGGATTGCGCTGACGATCTGGGGTAAACCGCCGACGCTTCCACCGTCGCCAGCCGCGTGGCGGGGCCTGCTTGGACTTGCCGCCGGCTCCGTGATCGCCGCCAACCTGTTCTTCTTCGGCGCCATGAAGCGCATCGAAGCCGCCCCCGCGTCCGTGGCGGCGACCATCGAACCAGTCGTAGGTGCGTTGCTCGCGCTGTTGCTGTTCAGCCAGCGTCTGACCGCGCTTGGCTGGCTGGGCTTGCTCATGGTCGTGGGCGGGGTCGCCGCCGGCTACATGCTGGAAGGACTAAAAAACCAGCTCGACGCCGAGGCGGAGGAGGCGGGGCGGCCCGTATGAGAACAGCGGCTGTGTGAAGTCGCGCGCGGCCGCCAGGAACAAAGGCATCAGCTCCGACTGGCCTTCGATGAGGCCATTCGCATCGAGGTCCGCAAAGGCGCGATAGCGCGGCGACTCGTAGGGAATCGGCTCGGGGTGCGCACGATAGGCGCTGTCCGCGAGTGCCGCGATCCCCTGCGGCGTCAGCTGGGGCTCTCCCGTCTCCCGCCGCACCGCCTCGATGTTACGCCGGTTCAGCAGATTGCGAACGTCTACATACAGGCTTCCCTGCAACCCGCCAACTCGCAGCGGTCGCCGCAACAACAGGTCGACCGTGAGCAACCCCGGGAGCCGGTGGCTGTTCGGCAGACCGATCAGGGTATCGCCGGTCAGGTTGGTCATCGTGAACGGCAGTCCCGTGCTGACACGCACGATCGTCGCCACCTCGAGCCCGGCGAAGGGACGCACTCCCGCAACGCGCGGGTCGGCGCTGTCGGACACGAGGGCCTGACCGATGACGGTGAGACTGTGGCGGCGGTCGTAATCGAGCGGGAATTCCACCCGCGCCGGATTGATCGTGTCACCCGACGGGTCGACGCGAATCCGGCGCACCAGCTGAAAAGCATTCGTCGCCGTGGCCTGCGCGCGCTGCAGCGTGTACGCGACGCGCACGCCCCAGCCGTCACGCAGCGGGCGGTCCGCGATCACCTCCGCGCCCTTGACGTTGCCGAAATCCAGATTGCCGAAGACCGTTGAATCGGGATCGAGGCCGAGCGGCACCGAGGCCACGAGCCCGCTCAGCAGCTTGTTGAAGACGTTGATGCGCAGCGTCGTCGTCTCGCTGGGGCGGGTGCGCAGTGAGAACTCGTATTGTGTCGCCCCTTCGAATCCCAGATTGGGGTTCCCGCGCCGGAAGCGCCCGGTGCGCAGCGTGTCGTCGAACGCCGCGTCCACGAGATATTGGAAGTCGGGCGCCTGCGAGAACCTGCCATAGCTCGCGACGAACGTGGCGCCCTTCAGAACCGTGGAAAAACCCAGCCGGGGATTGATGCTGCGGCGGGCACCGAACGTCGCTCCCGGAATGCCGCTGCCGGGAGCGAACTGATCGTAGCGCAAGCCGAATGTGAGGACGAAGTCCGGCCCGCGCAGCTGGCCTTCGGCGTACGCCGCGGCGGATGTGGGGTTGAACGTCGACGCCGTCGCGGGGGGCACGCTGTCGCCTACCGGCAGGTAGCCGAGCGCACGTTGAAAGGTGCGCACGCGCTGGCGGGCGAGCTCGGCACCGAAATAAAAGTCGGCCCGCGGACCGCCCACGCTGAAGTCGGCCTGGCCCCGCAGCTCGCGGAAGCGGTTCCAGGCGATCTCGCCGCCCGAGCCGTTGCTCCGGAAGAACGCCGGCACGCCCCACGGCGTGCGGTCGCTCCAATCCGGCTCGGTGAACCCCGCCACGGGCGCGCGCGCGCGCACCGTGTCCTGGCGCTGCGCCAGATCCTCACCAATGAAATGGAACGTGTTGCCGGTAAACGCCCCGAACCGGTAGGCCGGCTGCTGTGTCAGCGTGCCACGCGTGAAGGCGCGTGCGAAATAGCCGGCGCGCAGGTCTGCGGTGAAGTTGTTGGTGGCGTGCTGGAGGTGCGCACTCAACAGGTCGCCGCTGACGCGACGGGCCGGCGCGTCCGCGTTGTCGTATTTGTAGGCAGGATCGAACAGCAGCCGTTGATCGACCGACCGCAGGGCGAAGAGGCGCAGTGTCTGCGCGCCGCCCAGCGGTATCCGGAGCTTGGCCGCCGCGTCGTAGCGCTCACCGCTGTTGTGCGGCAGGAGCGCCGGGTTGTCGTTCCGTGGATCGCGGGCATTGAGCGGCGCAGGGGCATTCACCGGATCCGCGTCCAGCCGTCCCTCGGCGTCGAGCACTGCGACGAGCCCGGCGCCGCGTCCCAGTGGTCCGTCCACCGACACGACGGCGCGATCCTGGCCGAGATCCGCGCTGCCCCACAGCAGCCGGTCGCTCTCGTACGCGGCGCGGCCGCTCCAGCGGTCGCCGCCGTCCTTGGTCACGACGTTGACGAGGCCCGAAATGGCCTGGCCGTAGCGCGCCGAGAAGCCGTTCGTCGAGAGCGACGCCTCCGTTAGCAGATCGGGTGGGATGCGCACGCCGAGCGGGCCGGTGGAGGCGTCGAGCTGATTCTTCACGCCCAAGCCGTCGAGGACGAACGCCTGCTGGCCGAGGCGCCCGCCGCGGTAGCTCTCGCCGACCGCGCCGGCCGAGAGGGAGACTGCTTCTTCGAGCGTCGTCACGGGAAAGCGCCGCAGCTCCTCGCCGCCGATGCGCTGTACCGACGCGACGACGGTCGGATCGAGAATCGAATCGGCGTACGCCTCGACGACGACGGGGCGCTCGATCGTAAACACGTCGACCGTGAAGTTCACGATCGTGACCTGGCCAGCGCGCACCAGCACGCTGTCGCGCCGCATCGTCTCGAAACCGATCGCGCGCACGAGGACCAGGTGCCAGCCGCTGCGCACCTCACGCATGCGGTAGAAGCCGCTGCTATCGGTGTGGGCCACCCAGCGGCCGTCGATTCCCACCTCTGCGCCGTTGATCGGCTGATTGCCGACGCGTTGGCGGATGTGGCCGGTGATGGAGCCGTTCGTCTGTGCGGCGGCCGCGCTGGCCGGAATGAGGAGCGCGAGACTGAGCAGCGTGAGTCGGGATGTCACGGCAGTTGAAAGAGCCAGAGATCGGCGGTGGCTGCCGTATTCCATGCCGAGACGACGAGATGCGTTCCGTCGGGCGAAACGGCGGGCCGCCGGAACCGCCACGCGGGATCGCCGACTTGAGTCGGCGGATTGCCGGGACTGAACAGAAACAGCGGGCCGCCGTGGTCCGGCTGGGAGCCGCCGAGTATAGAATCGACGCTATAGCTGACCGCCCCGCCGACGACCGCGGCGAATGTGCCGTTCGCAACACTCACGTCGCGCGCGATGCCGAATCCGAAGTCGTACAGCGTATCCGTCATCCCGCTCGAGAACATGTGACGGTAGACGCGCGAATCGCCGTCACGCGTGAAATAGAGGGTATCGCCGCTGACGTCAGCGGCGAGCGACGACGCACTGTCCGCTACGGCGAGGCGCGAGAGCGTCGGCGTCGCCGCCGTGAAGTCGACGATCACGACGCCGATCCCGGTGCGGATGGTGTCCGGCGGGCAGCCGCGGCACGGAATCGGATGGGTGACGCGCTCCCCGACCCCTGCAATGCGGCCTGATCCCAGCCACACCAGGTGTGACATCGCGTCGTAGGTCGTGCCCCCCCCCCCTCCCCAGGGCGCTGTGAACGGCAGGCGTTGCAGAACGCGGGCCGAGTTGGGAGCCACGACCGTCGCGACCACGAGGTCCTGCGCGTCCGGGGCAATTCCCTGCAGAAACCGCTCCGTGCTCACCCGGACGTACGCGATGCTGTCGCGCGCGAGCGCTGCGTCCTCGAAGACGTTGACGGAGTCGTCGGCGGCGGTCGTGCGGCACACATAGCGCGAGATCGCGCCGCCCGTTCCGGGCATGAAGGCGAGACAGCGATCGCGGTCGGCCCGGTCCTCTCGCTCCGCGGTGTACACGATGCCGCTGCCGTCCGGCAGCCACGCCGGGATCAGGTCCTGGCCGGGATTGTACGTCAGCCGAGTGGGGTCGCCGGGATTCAGCGGTCCGTTGGGCCCGTACTCGCCCGAACGAAACGGCGCGCCATGCTCACAAGCCACGAGCACGGCGCTCGCCGCGAGCGCGAATCTCATCGGGGAACGCATGGGAAGAGAGGGGATTTCGCCTAACGAACCGCCGTCGTCTCGGACTGCCGGAGCTGACCGCTGTAAAAGTTCGGTTTGCCCGACGCCTGCAACAGTCCGTGTACGACGAACTCCAGGCCCACGAAGAAGACGCCGCCCCACAGCAGCGGCGGCAGCTCGCTCGTGTTCCGCCCTGAGAGGACCAATGCCCAGCGCGCGAGCTCGTAGCACCACAACCCGCCCGCGAACCAGCCGAGCACTCGCACAAACTTGCCCGCCCCCGTCTCGATGCCGGGAATCTTCAGCAGCACGACCTCCACCAGATGGCCGACGTACGTGAAGGAAAACGCGAGTGTAAACGCGTCGAGAAAGTCCCAGCCAAACGTGCCGTGACGTGGCAGCAGCGCGACGAGCAGCAGTGCCAGCGGCAGCGCCAGCAGCGTGTTACGGGTGAGCGCCTTCATGCAGATGTACCTCCAGCCAGTCGAGGACCGTGCTCCACCAGATGCGGCGATTGCGCGGGCGCAGCACCCAGTGCCCTTCGTCCGGGAAGTAGAGGAACTTCGCATCGACGCCCATGCGCTTCGCGGCCGTGAATGCCTGATAGCCTTCGGACAGATCCACGCGGTAGTCCAGCTGCGAATGCACGATCAGCATCGGCGTCTTCCAGTCGCTCACATGATTCACCGGAGACCACTTTTCGTAAAGAGCGCGGTTCGGGGGGGCGTACACGGGGCCGGCGAACTCCCAGTCGGTGAACCACAGCTCTTCCGTGCTGCCGGCCATGCTGACCGTATTGAACACGCCGTCGTGATCCACCAGCACTTTGAAGCGGTTGGTGTGGCCCGCGATCCAGTACACCATGTATCCGCCGTAGGAGGCGCCGGCGGCGCCCATGCGCGTCGAGTCGACGTACGGCAGGCGGGCGACGACGTCCAACCCCTTCATGAGGTCCTCGAACGGGTAGTCGCCCCAATGCTGCGAGATCGCGTCGGTGAACTTCTGGCCGTAGCCGGTGGAGCCGTGGAAGTTCACCTCCGCGACGACGAAGGCGCCCCCCCGCCCCCCGCCGGCGGCGAACATCTGATTGTTCCAGCGCGGACCCCAGCTGTCGGTCCACGCGCCCTGCGGGCCGCCGTGAATGAGATAGATGAGCGGATACTTTCTCGCGGGGTCGAAGCTGGGCGGCTTCTGGGACCAGCCGAACACGGAGTCGCCGAGTGCGCCGACGAAGCCGAACTCCTCGAGCGGCGGCAGGTCGAGCGTCGCGAGGGCGGAGTCGTTGTGATGGGTCAACGCTTTGCCCGAGACCCAGACCTCGGCAGGCTGTGTGTTCGTCTGGTGGAGGTAGACCAAGGTCTTACTGTCGGGGCCTACCTGTACACCCGTGTTAACGCCGCCCGAAACGAGGCGAGTCCGTTTGAATCCCGGAATATCGATGCGATAGATGTTGTCGCGTCCTCGCTCCTCGACCACCGCATAGATGCACTTCGAGTTTGGGCACCACGTGTATGATCCCACCGACTGGTCCCACCCAGCCGTCGCTTCGGTGGGCCGGGTGCCCACGCGAGTTCGGTCGACCAGCATCAGGCGCTGGCGATCAGCCTCGAACCCCGCTCGCTCCATTGAGAGATAGGCGAGCCACTTGTCGTTCGGGGAGTAGCGTGGGGTATTGTCGGCGCCGCGGTTCCAGGTCAGGCACAGCAGGGGCCCATCACCGGCGACGGGGAGGAGACAGGGGTCGACGTTTGTGTTGTCGGCAACGACCGTGTCGCTGTGCGTCGCGACCGCGATCTCCTTGCTGTCGGGCGACACAGCAACGTCGCCGTCGCCGCTCGTCGCGATCGTCGGCACGTCGTGATCGACCGGCGTAAGATCCGTCGCCTTCCCGGTTGCGACATCGACGCGAAACAGATGCTGCCGTTTGCCCACGCGGAAATCGTCCCAATGGCGCCACAGCAGGTCGGTCCAGATCCGCGCCTCCGTCGGATACGCCCCGTTGCGTTGATCGATCTCCTGATTCGCGGGCCATTTGATGTCGCTGACGACCAGCAGGCCTGAGCCGTCGGGCAGCCACACCGGATCCGACGCTCCGTCGGCCAGGCTCGACACCTTGTGCGCGTCGCCGCCGGCGATGGGCAGCAGCCAGACCTGCGCCCCGCCCTCGCGCGTCGAGATGAACGCCAGCGTCTTCCCATCGGGTGACCAGCGCGGCTGGCGGTCCGATCCCGGCCCGTTGGTCAGCTGCCGCGACCGGCCGGTGGCGACCTCGACGACCCAGACGCGCGCCACGTTGCGATTGTCCTGGAGCGAGGGCGTCGAAACGGTGTAGGCCACCCATTTCCCGTCCGGCGAGAGCTGCGGATCGCTGACGGCCTTGAGCGCGATGTAGTCCTCGAACGTGATCGCGCGCTTTTGGGCGGAAACGGACGTTGAAAGGTTGGAAAGTTGGAATGTCAGAAGCAGAATGACCACCGCGCGGAGCCGAGCACCTTCCAACCTTCCAACATTCCAACGTTTCATTGTTCCCTCAGTATTCCGGGTGCGTAAGGATTGCCCGCACGAGATCGTCGAAGTGCTTCGACTCCGGGGTCACGTTGCCGTCCGCGTCGCTGTGGACGTTCCAGGCCGCCAGCTCGTTCAGCGCAGTCGCTTCCTCGTAGGTGAGGTGCAGCACGTGACCATTCGCGTTCTTGCTCGCTTTGTCGAGCACCTGCTTGAGCACGTCGGGAAGGTGCTTGGCAGTCCGCACCGCGTCGAACTGTTGTCTGGTCACGGTGAGGTCCATGCGCTAATCTTGGGTACCTTCGTAGTCACTCGCAACCCAGAGCTCTGATGTCACGCACGGCGTTCCTGTCCACGGGCTTTCACGTCCCCGCGCGGCTCGTCACCAACGACGATCTCGCGAAGATCATGGACACATCCGACGAGTGGATCGTGCAGCGCAGCGGCATCAAGACGCGCTATTGGGTGGACAAGGGCGACACCGGTGTCGCGCTGGCGCGTGAGGCGTCACAGAAAGCACTGGAAAAGGCCGGCCTCACGGCGAAGGACATCGATTGCATTATCTACTGCACCTGCACCCCCGATCATTTCGAGCCGGGCAACGGCGTCTTTCTGCAGCGCGAGCTGGGCCTCACCGACATTCCCGCCGTCGACGTCCGCAATCAGTGCAGCGGTTTCATCTATGGGCTCTCGATCGCCGACGCGTGGATCCGCACCGGCCAGTACAAGAATATCCTGCTGGTCGGCGCCGAGGTGCATTCGCGCGGGCTCGACAAGACGACGCGCGGTCGCGATACGGCAGTGCTGTTCGGCGATGGCGCGGGCGCTGCGGTGCTCGGACCGATCGACGATGACGGCCGTGGCGTCTTGTCCACGCACATCTTTGCCGACGGCCGCTACGCCGAGAAGCTGTGGGTCGACGGACCCGGCCTGGCGCACGATCCATATGTGAGCGTGGAGATGCTGGAGCAGGGGCTGCACCGCGCCGTGATGGAGGGGCGCGACGTCTTCAAGTTCGCATCGCTCAAGATGCCGGAGTCGGTCGCCATCGCGCTCACGACCAACCACCTCACTCCCGCCGACGTCAAACTGCTCGTCCCCCATCAAGCCAACCAACGCATCATCGAGATGGTCCAGAAGGCCACCGGCATGCGCGGCGATCAGGTCTACAGCAACATCGAGAAGTACGGCAACACCACGGCGGCCTCGATTCCGATTGCGCTCGATGAGGCGCTGGCCGAGGGGCGGCTCAAGCGGGGCGATCTGCTCGTGCTGACCGCGTTCGGCTCCGGCTTTACGTGGGGGAGTGCCGCGATCCGCTGGTAGAGTCCATCTCCTTTAATTCCTTGAGCTCTCGCGCCGCGCCTTCCGCCAGCGGCGAGCCGCGGTAACGCTCGACGAAGCGCGCCAACTCCACTCTCAAACGGGCGGTCCGGCCCATTTTGCGATACAGATCGATCAGGCCGTTGGTCGCACTCATCTGTTCCCGCGGGTTGGCGGGAGGGTTGGCATTGCGGATCTCGAGGTAGAGGCGCTCCACCTCGTCGAATCCTTTGAGCTGCGTTTCCAGGAGGTGCGCGAGGCGCAAGCGCGCTTCATGATCCTGCGGCTCGATGCGAAGATGGTCACGGAACCAGTCCGCAGCCTCCGCATACTTGCCTTGCACGATCAGGAGGTCCTGGCGCGGATAGGTGGGCGGTGGCGGAATGTCGCCGACGGCGTAGATCGTCTTGACCATCAGCACGGCGGCCCCGCCCACGGTGCGATGAATCGCGAAGATGCCGGCGAGCGTGATCGGGACGTTGAGTATGAGCAGGACAACGAAGATGCCGGATGAGATCCACCCCTTCTCCAGCATGAAGTACCACAACGACGACAGCATCACGAAGCACGCCGGCCCGAACCACGTCGCCACGCGCAACAGGCGAATGACATCCGTCGCATCGCTGTATTCCGGGCCCTTGGCCATCGCGGTCCAGAATTGCGCCTGAAACGTCGCCTGCGCAAGTTGCGTACAGGGCGTTACCCATAGGAGAACAGTATGCTCTGGCTTGCGGTGAGTGCCGCCGCGCTGATCGGCGGTTTCGTGGTGAGTCGTGGTTTCGTGCGTCGCCGGCTGCGCTTCGTCGATGCGGTTCAGAAGCCGGCGGCCCCGTTGATCGCCGGCGCAGCCGCCGCGGTCGTCGCGCTGCCGATCACCATGCTCCCGATCGTAACGATTGGCACGGCGGTGGCCTTCGGAATCGGCGTCGCCGGCGGAGTCGCGAGCGGGCGCTCCGGCCCTCCTCCTGCCCTCCCGCCGGGGAGTTAACTGACGCGCAACGCTTTGGCGGGCGCCGCCATTTCCGGGCGGCCCGCCACGACCCGTAGAGCCCGCACTGCTTCACGCGCAAATGTCTTCCCTGCACCCTTCTCCACTTCTTCCAACGCGCTCCAGCGCGTAAACGCCGGCCGCACGGGTGTCGCCATCTGCAGCGTTTCGAAGGCGTCGGCGACGGCAAGCACCTTCACGGCGGGCGCCATCGGCAACGCTTCGATGTCCCAATCGTCGCCCACGATCTCGTAATAGTGTGAGTACTCCGCGATGATCTCGGCGGCGCCGCGCAGTGCGCGCGCCACGGCGAGCGACTCATCGGTCACGGAGCGCGACAAGAGCCGCAGCAACCGCTGATCGGCGGTGCCCACCTCATGGAGCAACGCCGCGATGCGGAGGTTCTCGATGTCGCCATCGGTGAGCTTCAGCTCGACGCCCATCGCCGCCGCGAGCTCTCCCACGCGAGTCGAGTGACCTTCCTGGTGCCGCTCTGCCGACTCGATGTGGAATGTCAGCACCTCCAGCGTCGCGAGGTAGGCGTTCTTGAGATCCGCCAACCGCGAGGCACGCTGCTCGGCAAGCCCGCCCACCACATAGCCGGTGAGAATCAGGAAGCCGCCCCACGGGACGAGCAGCATCATCGCGTCCTGCGTCAGGCCCGGCTCCATGCCGACCCCCTGTGTCGCCTGAAAGAAGAAGACGAGCGAGGCGATGAACAGGCCGGCCACCACGGCAAAGCGGCGGCCGCCATAGAAGCCCGCCAGGATGATCGGCAGATAATAGAAGCTGAGAAACGCAAACTTCTGCTCGATCAGCTGGTTGATGACGAGCAGGGATGCGACCAGCAACAGGACGAGGATGCGCTCGAAGTTGCGGAAGAAGAACTGCTTCGCACGCTCCAGCGGTCGCTGCTGAACCACAAAGGCCTTTCTGCTAAGGGGATACGGGAGCGCCGGACCAAACTGAATGACAGGTGGGCATTCTGCAAGTGAGAGAGGTCACAAATGACCCTGGAGCCGATGGTAAAGAGCGCTCGCGCCGCACGATATGTCTGCGGCACGGAATTCGCCCATGGGATCGGCCGGGGGGGGTCGGCCTGCGCGTCCTGGGGGCCGCCTCCCTGTGGCGGGAGTCGCAATCATCTGTAATGCTCCTCGCCGTCCTGCTGCAAGACGAAGACATCGCAGCGCCGTGAAGCAGAGCTTTCCTATATCACCTACCACGCCCATCTGACGCATTTTTTATTTGCGCACATCATCGCGGAAGTGTGCGATGTGCTAGCTCTCGTCACGATCGCCTTCGGGCTCAGGAAGCCCCCCCCCATCGCGACGTTCGTAGCCGGGGCAGCTTAGCACCGGTAGCGGCGGGTAGCGGACAAACCGGGGGTCCGTCTCGGCGCGCAAGCACCGATAGAAGACGGACCCTCGCCGGTTCGTCACGATCCGCACCCATCTGCAGGTCGCGCATAGTCCTACGGCGTGCTCAGTCATTAGGTCGAATCAGAAGCTAGTTATATCTTGGACCGCGTGAACCAGGGTGGGGTCGGCGGCGTCGACGACTTCGGCCTGCCCCCCGGAGTCCGGGACGAGTACCTGCAGGGGGCCCGCGACCAGCTCGGAGCGATCGCCGAGCTAGCCGAACGGCTGATCGCCGCGGGCGACGACACCGCGGCGATCGAACAGTTGCGCCGCGATGCGCACCGCCTGCGCGGCTCCGCCGGCTCGTTCGGGTTCCCGCAGGCCTCCGTCGTCGCGGCGGATCTCGAGGACGCCGCCAAGAAATGGCTCGAGCATCCCGGGAATGGGGTGGCGGACCGAGGCCAGGCTGCGCGCAGCTTCGTTCGCCGCCTAGCAGCCGCGCTTTTCACAAAGCAGGCAGCAGCTCCACCATCACCGTCGGTGCCCTTCGCCGCCCCATCGCCGCCCCCCACCGCCCCCTCGCCGCCGCTTGATTCGAGCGACGTGCCGGAAGTAATAGTCGTCGAGGACGATCCCGCGCTCGCCGAGCTGCTCACCTTCGGCCTGGAGGCGCGCGGCTACCGCTTCCTGCACTTTCGCAACGGGCGCGAGGCGTTGGACCTGCTGAAGACCATGGACACGCATGGCAGCCCGCAGCCGCCGCTGTTGCTGCTCGACGTCGACCTCCCTGCCCTCGACGGCTATTCGATCTTCGAGGAGCTGCAGCAGCAGTGCCCCGGAAAATTCCGCGTCGTGTTCACCACGGTGCACGGCAGTGAAACGGAGCAATTGCGCGGGCTCGAGGCGGGCGCGATGGACTACATGGTCAAGCCGATGAGCCTGCGCGTCGCGCTCGAGAAGATCCGGCGCTGGGTGGGCCGATGAGCGCCCGCCATTTCCTCATCATCGTGGCGATCGTGCAGGGGCTGCTGCTCGGGGCTCTCGTCGTCCTCATTGTCCTCAACCGCTGGTTCAGATTGCGGCGCAGCACCCGGCTCAATCCCCGCCGCGAAGCGGTGGACGCCTCGATGCGCCGCTGGGCCGCCGGCACCACACCGCTCGCGGGCGTATTGGTGGGCTTGGCGCGCCTGCCCGTGCCAGTCGCGATCGACGCGCTGGTCAAATGGTCGGCGCGCGTCCCGGGTGAACGTTGGCGCCAACTGGCGCAGGCGCTGGAGCACACCTGGTGGGCCAGGCTCGTGCGCACCAACAGCACCTCGGCCCGCTGGTGGAAGCGGCTCGAATGCGCGCGGTTTTTGAGCGTGGCCGCGGTGCCACAGGACGTGGAGCGTCTCAGGCGCCTCGTCAACGATCCGCATCCCGCCGTCCACATCGCCGCCGTCGCCTCGCTCGAGCGGATGGAAAACACCTCGCTTACGCTCACGGCGCTGGATCGGCTGCCGCAGCTCGCCCCCACGGTCCAGGCGTACTATGCCGCGATGTTGCTGCGGTCGCGTCCCGTGGTGGTCGAGCATCTCCAGAAGCGGCTGCGGCGCGGCGACGATCCGGCCCTCCCCCGCCTCGCGGAGTTTGCGGCAAGGTTGGGCGAGCCCGCGTTGCGCGAGCGACTCACCGCGCTGGCCGACCATGCCGATCCCGAGGTCCGCATTCAGTCGGCGCGCGCGCTCGGCAGTTTTCCGCACCGCGAGTCCGTCGCGGCGCTCAAGCGACTGGTGACGGACGACGCGTGGGTGGTGCGCGCGCAGGCCGTGCGCTCGCTCGGGATGATCACCGACGTTAGCACGTTGCCGCTCGTGAAAGCGGCGCTGCAGGACAGCATCTGGTGGGTCCGGCTGCGCGCGGCGCTCGCGCTGATGCGCTTCGCGGCGCCGGGCCGCAATGCCCTGCTCGAGGCCGAGGTCGGTGCCGATCCCTGTGCGCGCGCAATGGCCCAGATGGTGCTCGGCCTCCCGGCGCAGGCGCTGGCGGAGTTCGCGGCATGAGCCTGCTCACCACGATCGTCGGCACCACGGACCTCACGATCCTCGTCTACTTCCTCGTGCTGAATTCCTTCTACGCGGTGCTGCTGATGCTGTCGATACCGGAGATCTGGGAGCAAACGCGGCTCGCCGAGGATGAGGATTTCCAGCGCCTGATGCAGAGCGATGCGCTGCCGCCGATCACGATTCTGGTCCCGGCGTACAACGAGAGTGCCACCATAGAGGCGAGCGTGACCGCGATTCTCACGCTCGAATACCGCAACTACGAAGTCGTCGTCGTGAACGACGGTTCGAAGGACGACACGATGGAGCGGCTGCGGCACGCGTTCGACCTCTACGAAATCCCGCGTGTCTATCCCGAGACGATCGCCACGAAGCCGCTGCGGGGGCTGTATCGCTCGCGCTCGCGCTCACGGCTGCTCGTGCTCGACAAGGAAAACGGCGGCAAGGCGGACTCGCTCAACGCGGCGATCAACGCCTCGCGGTTCCCGCTGGTGATCGCCGTGGATGCCGACACCCTCATCGAGCCTGACGCGCTGCTGCGCCTCACGCGGCCGTTCTTGCTGGGCCGCGAGATCGCGGCGGTGGGCGGCACGGTGCGCGTCGCGAACAACTGCACCGTGAAAGACGGGCGTGTGACGGATGCCCGTGTGCCCGGCAAGATGATCCCGGGCATCCAGGTCGTCGAATACCTGCGCGCCTTCCTGTTTGGCCGGCTGGGGTGGAATCGGCTGGGCGGCAATCTCATCATCTCCGGGGCGTTCGGGTTGTTCCGCAAGGAGTACGTGATGGCGGTGGGCGGCTATCGCACGAACAGCATCGTCGAAGATCTCGATCTCGTGGTGCGGATGCATCGTCATCTGCGGCGCAACAAGATCAAGTACGAGATGCCGTTCATTCCCGACCCCGTCGCGTGGACCGAGGTCCCGGAGTCGTTGAAGATCCTGTCGCGCCAACGCGAGCGCTGGCACCGCGGCCTCATCGCCGCGATGTGGCAGTACAAGACGATGTTGTTCAATCCCCGTTACGGCCGGGTCGGTTTCCTGGCGATGCCGTTCTTCGCGTTCGGCGAAATGCTCGCGCCCGTCGTCGAGTTGCTGGGATACGTGATCACGGTCGCCGGCCTCGCGTTCGGGCTCGTCAACTTGTCGTTCGCGCTGCTGTTCGTGCTGGTCGCGTGGGGGTACGGCATGCTGCTCTCGATCTGGGCCGTGGTGCTGGAGGAGGTGAGCTTCCGCCGCTATCGCCGCTTCGGCGACATGTTCCGGCTGTTGCTGTTCGCCTCGCTCGAGAACTGTGGCTATCGCCAACTCACCGTGTGGTGGCGCCTCAAGGCGTTCGTGAACGTGTTCAAAGGCGTGCACGTCTGGGGCGACATGGCGCGCAAAGGATTCGGGAAGCCGAGCGTCGCGGCACTCGTTCTGCTCGCCCTCGCGACGCCTTGCCGGGGACAGAGTCTCCGCGTCAACGCCTGGAGCTCCTACGAGACGGTAGACGCCAGTCAGGATTGGTCCAGTCTGGGCGCGCAGCTGACCCTGAGATCGGCGCGCGGCCATTCCGGGTGGGTCGCCGCGGAGATGCTCGGCCGATTTGGCGAGACCGATGTCGCCGAGCGCCTCGGCGGCGCGGTCCACCCGACCCAACGGCTCTGGCTCACGGCCGAGGCGGGAACATCGCGCGAACCGCAGTTCACGCCGAAGAACACGTGGGACGTGGACGCCAGCGGGCTCGTCGCGGCGCGCTCATCGATCGGGCTGGGTTATCGCCGCTGGAACTACGCGGTAGGTCCGGTGGACGTCCTGATGCCGCACATCACGACGGAAACCAGCCGCATGTCGTGGAGCCTCCGCGTCTTTCTGTCGCGGAACCCGTCACGCAGGACCGATACTGCCGTTTCCCTACGAGCGGCGCGCGCGCTGACCCGTCGCACCACGGTTTCGTTACTCGGCGCGGCGGGACGGGAGAGTTACCTCGTCGGCGGGGCGGTCCGATCACTCGAGACAGTGACCGGCAGCGCCGGGATCCGCTACAACGCGGCCCGCGGCATGACCCTGCGGTTCGACGCGACCGTCACTCGGTCGCGGCCCGTGCTGTCCCGGAATGGAATCGCCATCGGAGTAGAGCGGGGACTGTGACGCCGTCCTAGACCCGAAGCTGGGGGCGCTCCTCCACCAACCGGTGTCGGAGCGTGGGATGCGTCCGCCACACCTGCCACCCCATCGCCAACACGGCCAGGACATTCGCAACGGCGACTGTCCACCAACCGACCGTCCCCAAGACCCATTCCGCTCCGACTCCGATCGTCGCCAACACGAGCGCCTCGAGCAGGATCGCAGTGAGTAGGACGAGCAGCGCCATTGCGGGGACTCGCTCTACCTGCTCCGCCAGGGCAACGAAGACGATCCCGGCGACAGTGAACGCGGCAATGTGGACGACGGTGTAGGCCGCGACCAGGCCGAAAGTACCGACGATCTCGCCGGGGCCCGCCGCACCGAGCAACAGCGCAGAGCCGAGCGCCGCTGGAGTGCCGAATGGCTTGCCGGTCAGGAGATCCAGAACGAAGAACCACACCGCGACCACGCCCGCGCCGATTAACCCGGTGACCGCCCCACGCGCGAGGACGGGATGATCCCGCAGGGCCGCGAACCCGACGCCGAGCGGCCGGGGATCGCCTTCCGCGTAATGCAAATAGCTCATGAGCACCAGCCCGGCGGCGATGTTCGCGCCGACGACATGCGGCCAGGGAATCACGCTGAGGTGCGGAGCATGCAGCAGGCCCAGGCCGACATAGAACACGACTTCCTGCAGCAGCAGCCCGAACAGGAGGCCGAGCAGCAGGCGCGAAGGCGCCGGTAAGGCTGCGCTCAGCCACGCCATCCCCACTCCCAAAACGGCAAAGACGCCGAAGTGCAGCACCGTGTAAGCGGCGACGAGCCGGGGCGTGACCTGTGCGAGCTCCTGGTTCAGGAGCATCCCAGCGAGCAGCCTGGGCGTCCGGAAGGGTTGACCTGCCACCGTGTCCGCAACGAGGAACCACAGCACGACGACGAATCCAGCGAGGAGTCCACCCGCCACGCCGTGGACGATCACTGCTTGTGCGGGCCGTCTCATCCTCCCGACCTCGCGAAAAGGGGCTGCCGACAACATGGCGACCAGGCCCGCGACTGTCTACCGGTGCGTCCGCCGCATCTCGACCGCGACGCGCTCTGCCTCCCGCATCACCCGCAGCGTATTCAGTCCCGCCACTTTCTTCACATCCGCTTCCGTCCACCCGCGCCGCAACAGCTCAGCGATCAGATCGGGAAATTTCGAGACGTCCTCCAGGCCGACCGGCACCTCCGTAATGCCGTCGAAATCGGAGCCGATGCCCACGCAGTCGATCCCCGCGACCTGGCGGATGTGCTCGATGTGATCGGCCGCCTGCGCCAGCGTGGCGTGGGGCGCCCGCGCCTCCCAGCCGCGCATCGAGTCCGCGCGTGTCGCGGAATCCGCGCCCGCCGCGCGCAGCGCGCGTGACCACGTGGTCATGCTGTCCTCGTAAGTGCGCACCGCCTCCGACACGAATCCCGGATTGAAGTTGACCATCACGACCCCGCGATTGCCGGCCACGAGCTTCAGAATGGAGTCGGGCACGTCGCGCGCGTGGTTGGCCAGGGCGCGCGCCGAGGAGTGCGAGAAGATGACCGGCGCGCGGGACGTATGAATCGCGTCGGACATCGTCTGATCGTTGACATGCGAAAGATCGACCAGCATGCCCACCCGGTTCATTTCGAGCACGACTTGCCGGCCGAAGTCGGACAGGCCACGATGGGAGGAGTCGGTCGACGCCACGGCCCAATCGAGCGTGCGCCAGTGGGTGAGCGTCATGTACCGCACCCCGAGGCGCGCGAACATCCGCAACGCCCCGAGCGAGTGTTCGATCGCGTGGCCGCCTTCGATACCGATCAAGCACGAGATCTTGCCGGCCGCGAAGTTGCGCTCGACCGCCGCGGCCGTCGTCGCCATCGCCATCGCGCTCGCGTTGCGGGCGCAGAAGCGCTGAATCAGATCGATCTGCTCGAGCGCGTACACCCCAGGGTGAGGCCCGGAATCCATTGTAGTGACAGGCACGTACGCCGCCCAGAACTGGCCGCCCACCCGGCCACCGCGCAGCCGCGGGATGTCGGTCATCAGCTTCGGTTGGCTGACGGCAAGATCGACCGAATCGAGCCCACCCCGCTCACGGATGGCGTCGGGGAGGTCGTTGTGGCCGTCGATGAGGGGAACTGTACGGAGGATGCGGATGGCTTGGGCTCGGTAATCCTGGGCGGTTAAGCGGTTGGGCGGTTGGGCGGCTAGAAGAACGAGAACGCCGAGCATGCGAACCGCCGAACCGCCAAACCGCCTAACCGTCCCGTTCATGATCTCACCGCGTTCGAGGAGCCCAAAAGCTAGATTACCTCGTGCCCATGAGCAACGAATCGAAAGTCAAGATCGCGCTGACGGTAAATGGCGAACCGGCGGAAGTCGCGTTCGCCCCGCACAAGACATTGCTCGAGGTCTTGCGCGAGGATCTGGGACTCACCGGCACGAAGCACGGCTGCGAGCTGGGCGAGTGCGGCACCTGCACGGTGCTGCTGGATGGAACGCCGGTTCTCTCCTGCCTGGTGCTCGGGCTCGCGTGCGCCGGCCACGCCGTGCGCACGGTCGAGGGCATGGCGCAGGGCGGGAAGCTGCATCCGTTGCAGGAGACCTTCGCCGACCTGGGCGCGGCGCAGTGCGGCTATTGCACGCCGGCCTTTCTCCTCGCGGCCGAAGCCCTGCTCGCCGCCAATCCCACCCCGACACGTGAAGAAATCAAGGACGCTCTCGCCGGCAACCTCTGCCGCTGCACCGGCTACATCAAGATTTATGAAGCGATCGAATTAGCGGCGGCGCGGATGCAGCATGCATAGAGTCATCGGCAAGGCGCTGCGCAAAGTCGACGCCGTCGCCAAGGTGACGGGCACGACCCGCTTCGCCGACGATCTCGCGTTCCCCCGCATGCTGTACTGCAAGCTGCTGCGCAGCACCGAGCCGCACGCGCGCATCGTCTCGATCGATACCGCGGCGGCGGCAAAGCTGGACGGCGTGCAGGGGGTGCTGACGGGCCGGGATCTGCCGATTCCTTTCGGGATCCTGCCCGTCTCCCAGGACGAGCACGCGCTGTGCGTCGATCGCGTCCGCTTCATCGGCGATCCGGTCGCGGCCGTCGCGGCGACCACCGAAGAAACCGCGACGGCCGCCCTCGACCTCATCAAGGTCGAGTACGAACCGCTCAAGGCGTTTGCCTCCGCCGAAGAGGCTCTCGAACATCCCGAGCCACGCATCCACGACTACGGCGACAGCGGCAACCTCCACAAGCTGATCGATCTCGAGTTCGGCGACGCCGACGCAGGGATAGCCGCGGGCGACCTGGTGCGCGAAGACCTCTTCTTCTTCGAAGGCAACACGCATCTGCCGATGGAACAGCACGCCGCGGTCGCACAATGGTCACCGGACGGCAAGCTGACGCTGTGGACCTCGACGCAGACGCCGCACTACGTGCACCGCGCGCTCGCCAAGGTGCTGGAGCTGCCGGCCGCCCGGATTCGCGTCATCGCGACGCCGAACGGCGGCGGCTTCGGTGGCAAGAGCGATCCCTTCAATCATGAGATTGCGGTCGCCAAGTTCGCGATGCTGACGGGGCGCCCGGTGAAGATCACGCTGACGCGGGAAGAGGTCTTCTACTGCCATCGCGGCCGCCATCCGACGTTGATGTGGGTGAAGACGGGCGTGAAGCGCGACGGCGCGATCACCGGGATGCACTTCCGGTCGCTGCTGGATGGCGGCGCCTACGGCTCCTACGGCGTCGCCAGCACCTACTACACGGGTGCGCTGCAGACCGTCACCTATCACGTGCCGCGCTATCACTTCCAGGGCGCGCGCGCGTTCACGAACAAGGCGCCGTGCGGCCCCAAGCGCGGGCACGGCACGCCGCAGCCACGCTTCGCGCTCGAAGTCCACATCGACAAGATCGCCGAAGCGCTCCAGCTCGATCCCGCCGAGCTGCGTCTCAGGACGCTCGTACCGGCGAACTCGCTGACCGCGAACTACCTGCGCGTCGGCTCGATGGGGCTGGGCCAGTGCATCGCGAAGGTGGTCGAAGGGTCAGAGTGGAAGAAGAAATTCCGCAAGCTGCCGCGCGGGCGTGGGGTCGGGCTGGCGTGCTCGAGCTACATCTCGGGCGCGGGCCTCCCGATCTACTGGAACAACATGCCGCACTCGGGCGTGCAGCTGAAGTGCGACCGCGGCGGCGGCGTGACCGTGTTCTGCGGCTCGACGGAAATCGGCCAGGGATCGGACTCGATCCTCGCCTACATCGTCGCGGAAGTGCTCGGCGTCGATCCCTTCGACATCGCCGTCGTCACGGCCGACACCGATCTCACCCCGGTCGATCTGGGCAGTTATTCGAGTCGCGTCACCTTGATGAGCGGCAATGCGGCGCTGCAAGCCGCCGAACGGGCGCGCCAGATCCTGGCCGTGCATGCCGCCAGGAAGCTCGAGGTCCCGAGCGAGCGCCTCACGTTCGCCGACGGCCGCGTGTTCGACAGCAAGGATCGTAAGAAGGGGATGGCATTCGCCGAAGCGGTGCAGTGGGCCGAAGCCGCGGAAGGAACGGTCGGCACCGTCGGCTCGTACACGCCGCCCCAGAGCGCGGCGAAATACCGCGGCGCCGGAGTCGGGCCATCGCCGGCGTATTCCTACAGCGCCTGCGTCGCCGAGGTGGACGTCGATCCCGAGACCGGGATCGTGCGCGTGCCGACGATCTGGATCGCACACGACGTCGGCCGGTCGATCAACACCGCGTCTGTGATCGGACAGGTGGAAGGCTCGATCTACATGGGCTTGGGCGAAGCGTTGATGGAAGAGATGGCGTATCGCGGTGATCTCAAAGTGGTCCACAAGATTCCGTCCCTGCTCGAGTACAAGAGTCCCACGACGCTCGAGATGTGCGACGTCATCACCTATCTGATCGAGGATCCCGACCCGAACGGCCCGTTCGGCGCGAAGGAGGTCGGCCAGGGGCCGCTGCTGCCGGTGATGCCGGCGGTGGCCAACGCCGTCTACGACGCGGTCGGCGTCCGGGTCGACGAGGTCCCCATTACGCCGGAAAAGGTGCTCAAGGCATTGAGAAGGAAGGAGAAAGGCGAGCCCGGACGGTACGGTCCCGACCATTTCCCCGACATCGCGTGGCCCGAACCGACGCGCGTCCCCACCCCGTGGGAAGGTGGAGACGGAAAGGCTGTGTCGCCCGCAAGGGTCTGAGCGTCTCTTCTGGACACCGCACCAGGAGAGGCCATGACGCTGCATCCCGTTCGCTTTCTCACCTTGCTGCTTGGCGTGCTGCTCACGCCCCGACCCCTCACAATCGTCGAGACCGGCCGCATCGCCGGTCATGTGCGTGACAGCACGACCGGCGCTCCCATTCAGTACGCGCAGGTTGTCATCGAGCACACCAGCTTCGGCGCCATCACTGATCGCCATGGCGCTTATTCCATCAAGAACGTGCCAGTCGGGAGCTACACGGTCATCGCCCGTTACATCGGATACAGAGCCAAGCAGCAGGCGGGAGTGCAACTCAAGACCAACTCGACCGTGACGGTTGATTTCAAGTTGTTGCCAACCCCGGTCATGCTCGAAGGAATCGTGGTCAGCCGGGCGCGCTCCGCGCCCATTGCACGGCAGATGGCCGGCGCGCATGCGCTCATGAGCGCCGGTGTGGCCGACGCTTACGCGCCTCCCGGCCACGGCGTGCGCTTCGACAGCACGGAAGCGTGGCGCTACCAACGCCAGCCCGGCAACCGCGAGCAGTACGACGAGATCGTCGAGAATCCGTTCATCGCGGTCGCCGCCGATCCCCTGTCCACCTTTTCGATCGACGTCGATCGCGCCTCGTACAGCAACATGCGGCGTTTCATCATGCAGGACGGCCAGCTGCCGCCGCGCGACGCGGTGCGCATCGAAGAGCTGGTCAATTACTTCCCCTACGACTACGCCGACCCCGACGGCGACGACCCACTCGCCATCCATACCGAGGTCGCACCCGCGCCCTGGAAGCCGCAACACCAGCTGGTGCGCATCGGTCTGCAGGCACGGCGCGTGAAGGTCGAGAATCTCCCCGCGTCGAACTTCGTGTTCCTGCTCGACGTCTCAGGCTCGATGATGCCGCTGAACAAGCTGCCCCTCGTGAAATCGGCGATGCGGCTGCTCGTCAATCAGCTCCGTGCCAAGGATCGTGTTGCGATGGTCGTGTACGCCGGCTCGGCAGGCCTGGTCCTGCCGTCCACAGCGGGAGATCAGAAGGACAAGATCCTCGACGCCATCGACCGGCTCGAGGCGGGGGGGAGCACCGCGGGCGGCGAGGGGATTCGCCGGGCGTATGACGAAGCGGTCGCCAACTTCATCCGTGGCGGCAACAACCGCGTCATTCTCGCGACCGACGGCGACTTCAACGTCGGTCCCTCGAGTGACGCGGAGATGATCCAGCTGATCGAGGAGAAGCGCCGCACCGGCGTGTTTCTCACAGTGCTGGGCGTGGGCGAGGGCAATCTGCAGGCGGCCAAGATGGAGAAGCTCGCCGACAAGGGCAACGGCAACTACGCCTACCTCGACACCATCACCGAGGCACAGAAGGTCCTGGTGCACGAGCTCGGCGGCACCCTCTACACCGTCGCGAAGGACGTGAAGATCCAGGTCGAATGGAATCCGGCGCGCGTGCGGGCCTACCGTTTGATCGGGTACGAGAACCGGCTGCTGCGCAACGAAGACTTCACCGACGACCAGAAGGACGCCGGCGAGGTCGGCTCGGGACACTCGGTGACGGCGTTGTACGAAGTCGTCCCGGTCGGCGTGAACACGGACGTGACGATCCGCATGCCCGATTCGCTGCGGTATCAGCGACGCAGCGTGCAACAGAATAGCGCCGCCGGTCCCGAGCTGTTGTTCGTCAAAGTGCGCTACAAGCAGCCCGACGGTGACGTCAGCCGGCTGCTGAGTCAACCGGTGATCGCCACAGCCGGACAGGCGCCATCGACGGACTTCCAGTTTCAGGCGGCGGTCGCTGAGTTTGGTTTGTTGCTCCGAAACTCGGACTTCCGCGGCAAGGCCGATTTGAGTCGGGTGATCGCCGCTGCGCGTGACGCCCGCGGCAGCGATCCGGACGGCTACCGCGCCGAGTTTGTGCGACTCGCCGAAGCCGTCCGCGGCATCGGTCTGGCGCGCAGAGACGAGCACTAGAGTCTGGACGCGAGGGGAGCCGCAGCGTAAGGTCCACTTATGCTGCGGCTCCCGTCGTTCAGGTATCTCCAACCCAAGACGTTGGCCGAAGCCCTGCGCATGAAGGGCGACGCCGGCCCCGAGGGCATGTTCGTGGCGGGCGGCACGGACCTGTATCCGAACATGAAGCGGCGGCACCAAGAGCCGAAGACCGTGATTTCGCTGATGGGGATAGATGAGTTGAGAAGGTTGGAAGGTTGGAAGGTTGGAACATGTGTGACGCTGAGCAAACTTTCCAACCTTCCAACCTTCCAACGTTCGCAGTCAGCAGTCGCCACCGCCGCTCGCCTTGTATCGACTCCGTTGCTCCGAAACATGGGCACCCTCGGCGGCAATCTCTGCCTCGATACCCGCTGCAACTACTACAACCAGAGTTATGAGTGGCGGAAGTCGATCGACTTCTGCATGAAGAAGGACGGCCACATCTGCTGGGTGGCGCCGTCCTCGCCGCGCTGCTGGGCGGTCAGCTCGTCCGACGTCGCCCCGGTCATGGTGGCGATCGGGGCGGAGTACCGGCTGGTCGGGCCACAGGGCGAGCGCATCGTGCCGGCGGGGCGGTTCTATAACAACGACGGGATCAATTATCTCACGAAGCAGCCGGATGAAATCCTCGTCGACGTGCGTCTGCCGGCTCCCGATGGCTGGGATGCCGTCTACCACAAACTGCGGCGGCGCGGCTCGTTCGACTTCCCCGTGCTCGGCGTTGCCGCATGGATACAGTGGAAGGGCAAGACCGTCGCGGATGCCCGCATCGTGCTCGGCGGCGTGGCGAGTTACCCGCAGGAGGTCCCGGAAGCCGGCGCCGCGCTCAGGGGCATGTCGTTTGGCGCGGAAAGCATTGCGGCGGCGGCGGACGCTGCCTACCGTCCCTCAAAGCCGATGGATAACACCGACTTCGATCTTTCGTGGCGCAAACAAATGACGCGCGTGTATGTCACTCGGGTCCTGAATGAGTTGCGCGCGCGCAAGCGCTAAAGCACTTCTCCTCACAGTCGCGGTTGTCGCGGCTTGTCAGGATCCTGCCCGTGCGCCCATTCCGTTGACGGTGTCGTCCGATCCGCCCGCGCAGACCGCGGGTGGCATCATCACGCTGACGTCCGACCAGTTCTCCGGTCTGACCCTCCTCCCAAGTCCCGATACGCTCCGGACGAATCGCTGGACGAACTTTTCGGTGACGGTCGGGGCGGATACCGCGGACACCTGGCGTGTGGGACCAACGCAGATCGCGTTTCGCGTACCTCCAGTGTACACGGGTAACTACGAAGCCTTGATCGAGGCGCAGGGCTATGACGAAGCGCGCGCCTCATTTTTCGCGGTCGGACTTGCGTATCCCAGGTATTGGGGCGGCCTCAATGCGTACACAAACGTCACGACAGGCACGATGCTGCCCGGGCGTGGCCTGCTGATTGCGGAGGGGAGCGCATGGCCCGGTTTCTCGACCGGATACGGTCTGATCGACGTGCAAGATCGGCGACTGCGGATGCCGGCCGAATTGCGGGAGGCCGACTCCAATCGCGTAAAGATGTACACGCCAGGTCCGAGTTACCGGACCAATCACTACATCATCGATCTGTCACCCGCCGGCCGCGCAGCGGCCACGGTGTGGAAACCGGACCCGTGGACCCTCGTCGATTCGCTTCCCTGTGGCGTCACGGCCGGCGACTACACTGCCGCTGAGCTGTCCCCGACCACGTGCCTGTCCCTGCGACTGGGCGTACTAGTCAGAAATGGCACGGATACCATCATTCCAAACTTTTACAGCGCGCCGTCGGGAGAATTCCGTCTCGCTCGCGGAGGGAAATGGGCCGTCATCCGGACCGAGCTCGACTCCCGGCGATATCGCGCCGCGTCGTTTCCCATGTATTGGCCGGTGCTGAATCAAACAGGGGATGTCGCGTACACCATCGACACGCTCTTTCATGTGACAGGCGCGGCGTTCTCGACCACGGGCGATACGATGTTCCTCACGACGAGTGTGAGGGACAGCGCAGCCGCGAATCACCAGGGCGGCCGATTTTCCGTGTCGTTATACGAGACGGCGACGGGACGGTTCTTGACGGCGCGCGCCTTCCCGTCGACTCGCGCGCTCCAGGACATCACGCTGGATCCAGTCAGGCCACTCCTCTATGTCGGCGGGATCCAGTGGGAAGCGTCTTCGTCTCTCTTCCGAGAGTATCTCACGGTGCTCGATCGACGAACCTTGGATATCGTGGCGGACATGCCGGTTCCAGCGATTCCGTACCGCTCCTCGGTAGATGACGCGACGCTCGTGTATCAGGCCGGAAGGGTGAGCGTCGTCGGATGGTGCGGCTTCGATTGCGGCGGCCTGTGGGTGTTCACGTTCGATCTTCCGTAGCACCTTTTGCGAGTGCCTCAATCTCCACCGTAGCCTTCGCGAGGGCCTCGGAGACGTGCTTGCGCGCGGCATCACTCTCGGCCTTCCAGCCGGTCCTGTACACCGCCTTCACGAGCTGGCCCAGCGCCCGGTTGACCTCCACCATCGAGCCACCCACCGTGCGCTCGACGGTCTCGGTCACACGGTCGAAGATGTCTTCGACGACGTCTTTGTGTTCGTCCAAGAATGCCCGTCCTGTGTCAGTGATTTCGTAGACCTTCTTGCCTTCCACATCGCGCGCGACGACGAGACCCTCGTCCTCGAGCCACTGCAAGGTTGGATAGATGGTACCAGGCGACGGCGAGTAGCAGCCGTGCATCCGCTCTTCCAACTCCTTCATGACTTCGTATCCATGACGTGGCTTATCGCGGAGCAGCTTCAGGATGACGTATTTCATGTCGCCGGCGCCGAACCATTGACGCCGCCAACTCCTGGGTCCGCGTCCACGAAAGCCCCATGCCCGGGGACCGAACGCAAAACCAAACCCCTCCCAGCCGAACTTCCCGCCCATCTTTGCCTCTTGTGAGATGTTACGTTACGATATTCTTGTACGATATATCTTGTCAAGCACGTGATTTTTGGCATGTGCGCCAAGTCACCATCGGGCTTGAGCTTGCACGTTCGACGCACGCCTGTACATTGCAGCCACGCTTGGACCCTAGTTCCCCACGCCCGCGCCCGGGAGAGGAGCAGCAATGGCAGTGCAAGTGACGCCGCATCCGTCCTGGGTTGCGGACCTCGATACCACGCTGGAACCCAGCCGTCAGGCGATTCTCGATACGCCGGTCATCATCGACGCCTCGGAGAATCAGCTCGTGGACGGCCGGATCCAGGATTTCCTGGTCGCCTTCTATCCCATCATCCGTGACTTCCCGCAGTGGCTGCAGATGCTGCTGGACCGCTCACCCACGATGGGACGGGAGTTCTTCACCGACAACATTCGGGTCGAGCGGCGGCACGACGCGATGTGGCGGGCCATGGGAGACGGGTTCAACGTGCACAAGAAGCGGTTCCAGGAACCGGAGCCGATGATCCCCGAGGTCAAGAAATTCCATGCCTACTTGACCGACATGTGCCGGAATGCGGAATTCGGGCAGGCCGTCTCGGCGACGAATTACGCCGTGGAGGGGGTCGCCCAGAAGATTTCGGAAAAGGCACTGCGGGGGCTCGCCAAGAACGAAAAAATCGGCCCGCGCGGCCGCTGGTGGCTCGAAGAGCATGCCAAGTACGACGACGAGCATCCCATTCATGCACTCGAAATCATCAAGGATTGTGTGAAGCGCGGCAGCGATAGCCCGGACCAGGTAACGCAGGCCGCCCTCGAAAGCCTCAAGCTGATGAAGGTCTCGATGGAGGCGTCTTATCACGCGTGAGTAAAGTGCGTCGGATCTCGCCGGCCCCGGTCACCCGGGCCAGCACTACGGCCGCCAAGCGACCGCGGCTGGACCTGCTGCAGGCGGCAGCCGACATCGTTGCAGCCCTGCCCGACGCCGTCGTCGTGACCGGGACCGACCGGCGGGTGCTGGCTGCGAACGACGCTGGTGCGGAGTTGCTGGGCTGGAAGATCAGCGACGTCGTCGGGCAGGCCATCGCAGACCATGTGGCCCCGGGAGAGCGGGCTCACGTCGCCGCGTGCGAAGACAAGGTTCTCGCCGGCGAGCCACAGCGTTACGAAACGCGCGTCGTCAATCACCAAACGGGCGAAGAGCGGGACGTGGCCGTGTCGAGCGGTCCGTTTCGCGTGGACGGCGACCTCATCGGAACGGTCGCCACCCTCCGCGATATCACAGAGCCCAAGCGCGCGCAGGACACGCTCGCCCGCTCCGAGGCGCGCTACCGCCATCTGGTGGAGTCCGCGTCCGATGCGATCGTCACCCTCGACGCGAACGGCCGCTTCACCACGGTCAACCACGCCGCGGAAAACATCTCCGGATACAAGCGCGAAGAGCTCGTGGGGCAGTGGTTCGCGCCGATGCTCCCCGACGACGACCTTCCCAAAGCGCTGGGGCATTTCCAGCAGGCGCTCGCGGGCGAGACGGGGCTGTTCGACTCGCAGTTTTATCGCAAGGACGGCGAGGTCCGCACCATCTCGATCACGTACTCCACGCCGCAGAAGGACGAAGAGGTCCTCTGCCTCATTCGTGACGTCACCGACCAGAAGATGCTGCAGGAGCAGCTCATCCAGTCGGAGAAGATGTCGGCGATCGGCCAGCTCGTGTCCGGCGTCGCGCACGAGCTCAACAACCCGCTGGCGGGAATCTCCGCGTTCGCCCAGCTGCTGCTGGCGGAAAAGCGTTTCCCACCGGACCAGCGCACGGCGGCGGAGACGATCTACAGCGAAGCCCGCCGCGCCAGCCGCATCGTGCAGAACCTGCTGACCTTTGCGCGCCAGCACAAAGCGGAAAAGGTGCTGACGGCGATCAACCAGGTCCTCGATGACACACTCGAGCTCCGCGCCTATGAGCTGCGGGTCCGCGGCATCGACGTGCGCCGCGAATACGACGAGTCGCTGCCGGACACGATGGCGGACGCGCACCAGCTGCAGCAGGTCTTCCTGAAC
>WNGD01002208.1_pt1 | contig 33130 bp, 24 predicted proteins | sample 5400671 | NCBI WGS metagenome assembly WNGD01 (sample SAMN13153369, study PRJNA577476) | soil metagenome | isolation source: 40 cm soil or saprolite under grassland replicate 2 | place: USA:California | collected 2016-06-15 | reverse complement strand
CACAAGATCGCGCGGGGCTATGTTCCGGTCATGACCTATTCGGCCCATCATGTCGCCGATCCGGCCTTGCGCCGCGCCATCGCCGATTATCTGCGCCGCGAGCGCGCCTACGTCGAGGCGGCGGGCCGCGAGCTCGCCGCAACCGCCCCGTTCCGGAAGGACCTGCGGATCGAGGGCGGGTGAGTTCTTACCGGAACTTGACGCACCGCTTGTCGCCTGCGAGAGAGCGCGCCGGCGCGACCGTGGAGGAATTTTTATGCCGACCTACGACGATGCAAACCTCTTTGCGAAGATTCTTCGCGGCGAAATACCGGCCTACAAGGTCTATGAGGACGACAAATCGCTGGCGTTCCTGGACATCATGCCGCGCTCGCCCGGCCACACCCTGGTGATCCCCAAGAGCAAGGCGCGCAACATTCTCGACGTCGCGCCGGACGACCTTTGCCACGTCATGCAGGTGACGCAGAAGGTCGCCCGCGCGGCGATCAGCACGTTCGAGGCCGAGGGCGTCACCATCCAGCAATTCAACGAATCCGCCGGCGGCCAGGTCGTGTTCCACCTGCATGTCCACGTCATTCCGCGAAAAGCCGGGGTACCCTTGAAGCCGCCGGCGAGCGAACGGGAAAAGCCCGAAGTGCTCGCCGAGCACGCAAAGCGGCTGAACGCGGCGCTCGCCGCGGCCTAAAAAAGCGGGACGTTTCGCGCCAGCGCTTCGGAACGTTTCATTATGAGCGACACGCCCGAGACCGGCTCGGCCGGCTCCCTCTCCCATAGGGAGAGGGGTGGGGCGAGGGGTTTTGCCCTCTTGTTCGCCACCCCCTCACCCCAACCCTCTTTCCAGTTCAAGTCGGATGTTTCCGACTTGGACCGATTCATGATTACCAAACCCGGGAACACCCGGGTTTGGCGGGGAGAGGGAGTTTCACCGAGTCTGCGTCAGATCCTCGTGTCCCGGACGAGCGAGCGTAGCGAGTGAAGATCCGGGACCCGGAATCATCATTGGTGGCGAAGCCTATACGCAACGCTGTCGTCCCGGCCAAGCGAGCGAAGAGAGCGCGAGCCGGGACCCATGAACACGCGTCTACCCATTGAATCGAAGAGGTCGCGGGAGTCTGGATTTTGTCCCTCGATCAATGCGGAATATTAGAATTGCTCTCGGGCGCTCACGCTGGAGGGGTGTTCATGGGTTCCGGCTCTCGCGCTTCGCGCTCGGCCGGAATGACGGGCTCGGTGTGCTGGACCCCGGATCACGCGACGGCGCTCCGCGCCGCGCGGTCCGGGGGAACGCAGAAGCCGGATCCGCTCACACCTTGATCAGGGGCACCTTGGGAACCGAGCCGCGGCGCGGGCCGTCGCCTTTCGGCCCCTCCGGCTTGGCGCGGCGCGGCGCGCTCGGACGCCGCTTCTTCTGCGCGCGGCGCGGTTCGGGCAGCCGCTCCGGTTTGGGCGTCACCCGTCCGTCGAGATATTCGAACCGGAGCTTCTCCGCGCCGTCCTCGTCTTTCACGACGATCACGCGCACGTGGCCGCCGGTCTTGAGCTTGCCGAACAGCACCTCGTCCGCGAGCGGCTTCTTGATGTGCTCCTGGATGGTGCGGGCCATCGGCCGGGCGCCCATCTGCTCGTCGAACCCGTGCGCGATCAGCCATTGGCTGGCTTCCTCGGAGAGCTCGATGCTCACCGCCCGATCGGCGAGCTGGGCTTCCAGCTGCATCACGAATTTCTCGACCACGCGCGCGATCACCGCCGGGGTGAGATGCGCGAAAGTGATGATCGCGTCGAGCCGGTTGCGGAATTCCGGCATGAACATCCGGTTGATCGCCTCGATGTCGTCGCCCTCGCGCTTGGAGCGGGTGAACCCGTAAGCCTGCTTGGCCAGCTCGGAGGCTCCGGCATTGGTGGTCATGATCAGCACCACGTTGCGGAAATCCACCTGCTTGCCGTTGTGATCGGTGAGCTTGCCGTGATCCATGATCTGCAGCAGCACGTTGAACAGGTCCGGATGCGCCTTCTCGATCTCGTCGAGCAGCAGCACGCAATGCGGGTGCTGATCGACGCCGTCGGTGAGCAAGCCGCCCTGGTCGAACCCGACGTATCCGGGCGGCGCGCCGATCAGGCGGGACACCGTATGGCGCTCCATGTATTCCGACATGTCGAAGCGCAAGAGCTCGACGCCGAGCAGCGAGGCGAGCTGCTTTGCCACCTCGGTCTTGCCGACTCCAGTCGGCCCCGAGAACAGGTAGCAGCCGATCGGCTTCTCCGGCTCGCGCAGTCCCGCCCGCGCCAGCTTGATCGAGGCCGAAAGCGCATCGATCGCCTTGTCCTGGCCGTACACGACGCGCTTGAGCGTCCCCTCGAGATGCTGCAGCACCTCGGCGTCGTCCTTGGACACGGTCTTGGGCGGGATTCTCGCCATCGTCGCGATGGTGGTCTCGATCTCCTTGATGCCGATCGTCTTCTTGCGCCGGCTCTCCGGCAACAGCATCTGCGCGGCGCCGGATTCGTCGATCACGTCGATGGCCTTGTCCGGCAGCTTGCGATCGTGGATGTAGCGGGCGCTGAGCTCGACCGCGGCCTTGATCGCCTCGCCGGTGTAGCGCAGCTTGTGATAATCCTCGAAATAGGGTTTCAGCCCCTTGAGGATCTCGATCGCGTCCGGGACCGTCGGCTCGTTGATGTCGATCTTCTGGAACCTGCGCACCAGCGCGCGGTCCTTTTCGAAATATTGCCGATATTCCTTGTAGGTCGTCGACCCGATGCAGCGCACGGTTCCGGCCGCGAGCGCCGGCTTCAACAGGTTGGAGGCGTCCATCGCCCCGCCCGAGGTCGCTCCCGCCCCGATCACGGTATGGATCTCGTCGATGAACATGATGGCGTCGGGATAGGCCTCGAGTTCCTTGATGACTTGCTTGAGGCGTTCCTCGAAATCGCCGCGGTAGCGCGTGCCGGCGAGCAGCGTCCCCATGTCCAGCGCGAACACGGTGGCGTTCTTGAGCACGTCGGGAACTTCCCCGTTGACGATGCGGCGGGCGAGGCCCTCGGCGATGGCGGTCTTGCCCACGCCCGCCTCGCCGACGAACAGCGGGTTGTTCTTCTGGCGCCGGCACAGCACCTGGATGGTGCGGCTGATCTCGGCCTCGCGCCCGATCAGCGGATCGATGCGGCCGTCGCGCGCCTTCTTGTTGAGGTTGACGCAGTACGCCTCCAGGGCATCGCCTTTCTTCTTGTTGTCCTCGCCCGGCTTGGTGTCGGTGTCCTCCTCGACCCCGCGAACCGGTCGGGATTCGGAAAGGCCGGCACGCTTGGCGATGCCGTGGCTGATGTAGTTCACGGCGTCGTAGCGGGTCATGTCCTGCTCTTGCAGGAAATACGCCGCGTGGCTTTCGCGCTCGGCGAAGATGGCGACCAGCACGTTGGCGCCGGTGACTTCCTCGCGGCCGGACGACTGCACGTGGATCACCGCGCGCTGGATGACGCGCTGGAACCCGGCGGTCGGCTTGGAATCGTCGGCACCGTCCGTCACCAGGCTTTCCAGCTCGGATTCGATGTACGCCACCAGATTGCGGCGAAGCTTGTCGAGGTCGACGTTGCAGGCCCGCATGACCGCGGCGGCGTCCTGATCGTCGATCAACGCCAGCAGCAGGTGCTCGAGCGTCGCGTATTCATGGTGCCTCTCATTGGCAAGCGCCAGCGCCCGGTGGAGCGATTGCTCGAGGCTGCGGGAAAAAGTGGGCATTATGGCCTCTTCATCTCTGCGACCGTCATTTCTTCTCCATCACGCATTGCAGCGGATGCTGGTGCTTGCGGGCGAAGTCCATGACCTGCGTCACCTTGGTCTCGGCGACCTCGTAAGTATACACGCCGCATTCGCCGATTCCGTGGTGGTGAACGTGAAGCATGATTCGTGTGGCCGAATCGCGGTCCTTGTTGAAGAAGCGTTGCAGCACGTCCACTACGAACTCCATCGGCGTGTAGTCGTCATTGAGCAAGAGCACTCGATACATGTTGGGCCGCTTGACCTGCGGCCTGGTCTTGGTGATGACCGCGCTTCCCGGCACGCCGGGCAAGCCCGTGTCGCCGCCGCGGCGTTTGCGATCATCGTCTCCCATCCGGGGCTGCAAGCGTGTCGCCCCAATTTCGTCTTGGTCCATGGCCGGGTCGGTCGACCGAGTCATCGTCGCGTGAGTTATCGACACCGAAGCGGAATGTCGACGGCCCAGGGAATCATGCCCCCGGGCGGCACGAAGCGAAATGCCGAAAGGAATAATAAGCATGGGCGGGGCACAGTTCCAGACTGGGCGGAACTCGATGTCGCCGATGTCCGCATTCGGCCGCAATTTCATCGTGGCTCGAAGCCTCCCAAGAAGGCGGCCGCGGTTTGCGCGGGCACCTTGCCAAGCATTTTACACTGAGATTTGGCGAATGCTGGACGCTGCGACCGAATCCCGCAAGATGCTTCGGCGGCTCACCTCGAGGCTTCACCTCGATCTCGAAGCCGGAAGCGGTAAACACGTCCGCCGCCGCGGCGGCGCGCAATCGTGCCGCCCACCGCCACGCAGCCGACACAGCGCGCTTCCCGTCGACGCGGCTTATCGATGCGGGTGCCTCCGGGCGGCGATCCCGATTCTGCGATCCGCCGCTGCGATCCCCGGCTGCGCGGCCAGGGCCGCTCGGCTGACAGGACCAAGGCAGACCGGTCGGGTCCCCGATCCGCGTGTGCGAGCACGGGCAGGCCGGGGTCGGACGGCCCCGCGTGCCTCTTACCGCAGCGCAGAATAGCGGATGTCTTGTTTGCGCCGCAATGGTTCGGTCCTGTCCGGCCCGAAATCCTTAACGCTTTGGCAACCGGGCCGTCCTAGCGTCATCGATTGTCGCCTTCGGACCGGTCGCCGGGTCCCCAGGGCGGGAGGGGAGCGTCCGGCTTTCCGTTACGCCTGGACCAAGACGAACAGGGAACGTCGGGTGCGAGACGCCGAGCGCGCACCCCGCGTATCGAGGGACGGGGAAAGTTGATGCGCCGCCATCGTTCTCGAATTTTGCCCGCAATCCACCGCGCCCTTGTCGGCCTTGCCGCGGTCGCGATCCTGGCAGGCGGCGCAGGCGATCCCGCACAAGCGCGCTCCCGCCGCCATCATCACGCCGACCATGGTGGCAATGGCGGATACCAGCCGCCTTATGCAGCCATCGTGGTGGATGCCAATTCCGGCCGTGTCCTCCACGCCAGCAACCCCGACAGCCTGCGCCATCCGGCGTCGATCACCAAGATCATGACGCTCTATGTGCTGTTCGAACAGCTCGAGGCCGGCAAGCTCAAGCTCGATTCTCGATTGCCGGTGTCCGCTCACGCGGCGGCCCAGGAGCCCTCGAAGCTGGGATTGGAGCCGGGACAGGCCATCGCGACGGAAGATGCCATCAAGGCGGTGGTGACGAAGTCCGCGAACGACATTGCCGTAGTGATCGCGGAAGCGGTTGCCGGCAGTGAGGAGGATTTCGCCAGACTGATGACCCGCAAGGCGCATGCGCTCGGCATGACCCGGACGGTCTACACCAATGCCTCCGGCCTGCCGGACGACGAGCAAGTCTCGACCGCACGCGACCAGGCGCTGCTCGGGCGCGCCGTTCAGGATCGGTTTCCCCGCTATTATCGCTATTTCGCCACGTCGAGCTTCCATTTTCACGGAATGGACATTCGCAACCACAACCATTTGCTCGGCCGCATCCAGGGCGTCGACGGCATCAAGACCGGATACACGAGAGCGTCCGGTTTCAATCTGGTCTCCTCGGTGCGCCGCGGCGGCCGTCACGTCGTCGCCGTCGTGTTCGGGGGCTCCTCCAGCGGCGCGCGCGACGCGCGCATGCGCGACTTGATCGAGCAGCATATCGCCGAGGCCTCGATCCAGCGCACCGTCCCGATGATCGCGGAGGCGATCGAGTCCGAGCCCGCCCGTGCGAACACGCGAGTTGCCGCCGCCGATCCCGCCGCCCGGATTACCGCCGGCGAGCCGGCGCCGAAAACGCGGGCCGACGCCGCCTCGACCACGCCGACCGCGCCGACCGCCCCGCGGTCCGGATCGGTGGAGCCGATCCAGCCGATTCCGGTAAAGACCATCACGGTGCGGCCGCGCGTGATCCAGAGTTCCGCCCTCGGTTCGCTGGTCACGCCGGCGCCGCAGGCAAACATCGCGCCACCGCAATGGGCCGTAGCTCCTCCGGGCCCCGCGGCCGCTGCGGCACAACCTCCCGTACCCGCCGCAGCGGTGAGCACCGCGCCCGCGGCCATCGCGCGAGCCCCGGCCATGCCGGCGAGCGAGCCGGCGCCGCTGCCTCCGCCGCCCGGCGCGCGTCCCGGCATTCTCGGCACGCTACCGGTCCAGAGGGTTTCGGCAGAAAGCGAACCGGCTCCCGCAAGTGCGCCGGCGGCCCTCCCGGCGCCGGCCATCCAGCGAGCCGCAATGTCGCGCAGCGGGTGGATAATCCAACTCGGCGCCTTTGCCGACGAGGCGGAAGCCAAGCAGCGGCTGCGTTCCGCGCAGAGCATGGCGCATAGTCTGCTGGCGAGTGCGGACGGGTTCACCGAGCGGGTCGTGAAGGGCTCCAAGGAGCTGTATCGGGCGCGATTCGCCGGATTCGACAAAGAGAAGGCCGAAGCCGCCTGCCATTATTTCAAACGTAACGATATTGCATGTATGACACTGAGAAACTGAGCGCAGAAGAACCAAGGGAATGGCGTCCGGACGGGAACCGCTGAGTATTGTTGCGTCAGGAGTCCTCAGCGATGACGGCGAAGAAGAGTGTCTTTGGCCTCGTTGATACGGGCCGCGAGATACGTCGACCCCCCCTGGTCGGGATGCAATTTCTTCATCAGAGTTCGGTGCGCGCGCCCGATTTCCTCGGCGCCGGCACCCGGCTCAAGGCCAAGGATCTGATAGGCCTCCTCCTGCGTCATTGGCCCGGTCCGCGGCGCCCCGCCGGTCCCCGTTGCCGCATCAGCCTTCGCGTGCTCACGCCAGCCGGGATTCCTGCGGTCAAGATACGCTGCAAGTAGCGCGCGGCTCTCCTCGTCGATTTCGGCGAGCAGCCCCAACAGCGTGGCAAGGTCGAGCGCGTCGAGACCGACGCCTTCGTGGCGGCCCGCGAGGATGCGCCCGCGCATCGCGCCGGTGTCGTGATCGAGTTCCATTTCCAGGAAAGCCGAGCGCACGCGGGAAACCTGTCCCGGGCTCTTGCGCGCGCGGCGGCCGAAGCCCATGCGGCCCGGCCACAGTCCCAGCAAAAAAAGTCCGGCAATCCCCAGCGGCAAAGCGATGCCGACGCGCCCCAGCGCCACGAAGATGACGGCGCCGGCAAGCGCGGCGGTGCCTGCCGAGGTTTTCAGCACGCGGGCTGCGACCTTGGGATCGGTTTTCGTGAAAGCGTTGAGCGCCCACAGCAACAAGACGAGAGCGGCAATGCCCAGAAGAACACTGGCCATGATTACTTGAGCTGCCCGAGAAGCTTGAGCGCCGCCGTTCCACGCCGCGTCGAGAGATCCGTCAGCGCCTTGATCCCGCCGGCCGCGTAGGCGGCGACGGCGCGCAGCAGTTCGGCAAGCTGGTGAGCGGCTCCGGCGTCGAACCGGCAATAGGCCCCGCGGGTAAGCCGTGCGATTTCCCGAAAGGCCTGCTCGGCGACGGGGTCGCCGCCCTCCTGGAACAGGAATACCGGAACGCCGCGAAGCCCGAGCTCGCCCGCGGCGGCGGCGAGCGTATCGAGCGCCTCCTCCATGGCATCCCCGATGAACACCAGCGCCTGCACCCTGGCTCTCTCGGTCTCGCGCCGCGCGTGCGCCAAGATCTTGCCGATCTGGGTGTGGCCCCCCCGGCAGTCGATCCGGCTCATCAGCTGAGCCAGGCGCTCGCCGTTCGAAACCCAGCCCGACGCCCGGCACTCACCGAATCCCCGGTAATAGACCAGCTGGACGTCAAGTCCCCCGACTGCCGCCGCCTCCCGGAACATCTCGGCTTGCAGCCGGCACGCGGTGTCCCATGTCGGCTGCCGGCTCATCGTTGCGTCCAAAGCGAAGATGAGACGGCCGCGGCGGCCGGCCTCCTTGGTCGGCCCCAGCGTGCGAGCGCGCTGCACGAAGGCCTCGATCTCGGCGCGGGATGCGCCTTGGACCGGATCGGTCCCGCCCCTTGCCGGTGCAGGAGGATCGCCGGATCGGTCTTTGGCCATCGATCGAAGCCCTATGTGTCGGGGCGGCAAAAGATTGTAACCGCAATTTAGGTGGCGTGCCCCCCGGCCCGGCACAATGGCCACGGATCGGACACGGGGCTCGGCGGATCATGGCGGCGCCGCGCCAGGCAATGTCCGGCCCGCAGATCCGGCGGCGCAGCCTCAATCGGCCATGATGTCGTGGGTTTCGAGCGGCTTGTCGAGGGAGGCAAACCATTCCGCGCGTGCCGCGGCGCGCCGCCGCCCGCGCTCATCGAGAGGCAATTTGAGCGACTCGATCAAGGTTCTGACCTCCTGCCGGGCCGTCACATGGGACAAATTGGGGCGCACGCCCAGCGTTGCTTCGTCGAGGTTGTCGAGCGCGGTCAATCCGCGGGGGAAGAATTCCCGATAGATGACGCGTTCGCCAAAGCCTTCGGCAAGGCGGAAGCCGAGCCGCAGCCCCAGCTCGTTGAGGCTCTCCCCCACCAGCCGTTTGTTGCGCGACCCCAGGGTGGAAAGCCGGTTGCGGATGACCACCCAATCGGTCAGGCCGCCATCGACCAGTCGGCGTTGCCGGCGCGCCTCGCGCGCCATTTCCGCGTAATGGCCGATGCCCGTGATCGCGAAGGTGGCGGGATCGACAGAGCCCAGCACGTCGAAATCCAGAAAACTGTCGTTGAGCGGCGTCACCAGCGTGTCGGCCATCGAATGGGCGAGCCGCATCAGGTAGCTGTCGCTGGCCGGGGTGTCGATGACCACGAAATCGTGGCAATGCTCGACGGCGGTAATCGCTTCCGCAAAGCAGGCGAATTCCGCTGCCTCGTTTTGATCGACATTGGCGCCGGACGCCCGCACGATGTGGTGATGCGTCGGCAGCTCCAGCTCGATGCCGGCACGTTGCGCCCACGCGCGCCGGTTCTCGATGTAGTGCGTGAGGCTTTTTTGACGGCTGTCGAGGTCGATGCTGGCGACGCGCTGGCCGGCCTTCATCAGGGCGACCGTGACATGCATCGAGGTGGTCGATTTCCCCGAGCCTCCCTTCTCGTTCCCCAGCACGATCACGTGCCCGGAACGCGGCAATCCCACCGGCGCCTGCAGCAACATAACGCCACCCCTTACCCGGAATCATTTTCCGAATCGAACCGTGTCGGCGTCAAGCGAATGTACACGTTGCTCGATCTTTTCCGGTTAATTCCTGGGCCGGCCCCCGGCGCATCCTACGACGAGAACCGGACGGGCGTGCAGGAATCGCAACGCCGCGGTGCCGCGCCGAGCGTCGGGGCCTCACCGGAATGCCCCGATCGGGTATTCTTCGACCTGTCGGCCGGCTGCCGGCGAGAGTTTCGAACGCAGCCGCGCTACAGCAGGCCGAGGTCCCGGAGCTCGCGCCGCAAGCTCTCCGGCATCGCGGCGGCGCCGGGGGCCGCCCGGTCGAGGTCCTTGGGAGCGCTCCTGGGCTCCAGATAGCGCCAACCTTGAAACGCCCGGAACGGGCGCGGCTCGGTGAGCACCAGCTTCGGCTCGAGCACCAGCCGGCATCGGCCGATGCCGTCCCCGTCCCGGAACGGCCGCACGTCGCGGAGCCGCTGACGGCACAATATCTCGCCTCGGATCACCCAGTAGAGCGAGCCGCCGTCGATGAGTTCGTCAGCCCGCTTCGGCACCATGCGGGTGACATGCCAATGCTCGAGGGGCAGCCTGCGCCGCTTCTTCTCCTGCAACTTTTCGCGAATCCAGTCGCGGAGATCCCTGACGCTGTCGCAGCCGACGCAGAGCTTGATCAGATGCAAGGCCATGATCGTCGGGCGAGATCAAACCGGCTCGGGCTTCTTTGCCTCGATTGTCATCACTTTGGCGCCTTCGGCAACCTGGCCGCCTGGCGTTGCCGAGATCTCGCCGACGGTACCGTCGAACGGCGCAATCAACGCATGCTCCATCTTCATCGCCTCGATCACGGCAAGGCGCTGGCCCTTGCTTACCGATGCACCGGGTCGGACCAGGATGGCAAGCACCTTGCCGTGCATCGGCGCGGCGACGAGGCCGCCGGTATCGAGGTGGTCGACGTCGATCGCCTCGAAATCCTTGATTCGGACCAATGTCTGTCGGCCGTGGCGCAGGACGTAAACGGCATTCTCGGCCTCGAACGCAAGCGCGTCGGGAGCCGCGGGGATGCCATCGATCAAAACGGAAATGCCCTGCGGACCGTAGGACGCGCTGGCGGATGCCGGAACGCCATTGATCGACACCGGGACCCAAACCGCGCGGGCGCCGGACAGCTGGAAACCGTCGAGCGAATTCCACGGCGAGGCGGCCTCTTCCGAGGCGGATCGAGCGCGTGCCGCGATCCGGTTGGCTTCCCGCGCAAGGAGTTCGGCCACGCCCTTCGCGGCCGCGGCTCGATCAGGCTCCTTCGGGACGGCGCCGAGCGCCGCCAGGTTGCGATCGATGAAGCCGGTATCGAATTGCGCCTTGCGGAAATCCTCGGCCCGGCACAGCGCCGCAAGGAAAGCGAGATTGGTGCGGGGTCCGGCAACGAGCGTGCGGTCGAGCGCCGAGGCCAGAGCTTCGAGCGCCTCCCGCCGGGTCGCCCCGCGGGCGATTACTTTCGCGATCAGCGGATCGTAAAACGGCGTGACTTGCGTCCCCTGCTCGACCCCGGCGTCGACCCGAATGCCGTCGCGCGCCGGGAACTCCAAGGCAATGATCCTCCCCGTCGACGGCAGAAACCCCCGTTCCGGGTCCTCGGCGTAGACGCGGGCTTCGACGGCGTGGCCCGCCATGGCGACATCGAGCGAGGGTAGCTTCTCGCCCGCGGCGACCCGAAACTGCCATTCGACGAGATCGAGACCGGTGATGGCCTCGGTCACCGGATGCTCGACCTGGAGCCTGGTGTTCATCTCCATGAACCAGAATGCATCGCGCCGGAGGCCTCTCGAGCCGTCGACGATGAACTCGACCGTACCGGCGCCGACATAACCGACGGCCTTGGCGGCTTCGACCGCCGCTTTTCCCATGGCGGCTCGGACCTCGGGGGTCATGCCGGGCGCGGGCGCCTCCTCGATCACCTTTTGATGCCGGCGCTGCAGCGAGCAATCGCGCTCGAACAGGTGCATGGCACTGCCGTGGCGATCGCCGAACACCTGGATCTCGACGTGCCGCGGCGAGGCTATGTACTTCTCGATCAGGACCTGGCCGTTGCCGAACGCCGACTGCGCCTCCCGGATTGCGGACTGCAGCGCGGCTTCGAATTCGGCGGGTTCCTCGACGCGCCGCATGCCCCTGCCGCCGCCGCCCGCCACCGCCTTGATCAGCACCGGATAGCCGACCTCCTCGGCCTTTTGGGCAAGGAATTTCGTCTCCTGGCGCTCGCCGTGATAGCCGGGCACGACCGGCACGCCGGCGTGTTCCATCAGCTTCTTGGCTTGGCCCTTGAGTCCCATGGCGCGGATCGCGCCCGGGGATGGACCGACGAAAACGATTCCGGCGGCAGCGCAGGCTTCGGCGAATTCGGCGTTCTCCGACAAGAAGCCGTACCCGGGATGAATGCATTGGGCGCCTGCGCGCCGGGCCAATTCGACCAGCTTGTCGATGGCTAGATAACTCTCGCGCGCGGGAGCCGGCCCGAGGCGGTAGGCTTCGTCGCAAAGCCGGGTGTGGAGCGCGCCGGCGTCCGCGTCGGAATAGACCGCGATCGAGCGCAGCCCGAGGTTCCTGGCGGTGCGCGCAATCCGACAAGCGATCTCGCCGCGGTTGGCGATGAGGACCGATGCGAACATTGGGTGTCGACTCACCCGGAAATTCGAGAAATCGCCGCCAAGAACGTCCGGCAGGTCATTGCGGGGGCGGCTCGGTCCCGGCGTTGGCCGCGGGCGGCGGACCGATCTGGATCGGCGGCGCCGCCGGTGCCGTCTGCGCGCGCGCGGCCGGGCGCGCCGGTGCAGGCGGCCGCTTTTGCGGGCCGGCCGCCGGAGCCGGCCCAGAGCCGGTCTGGCTTGGCGGCTGCGAGGGCTCGTCCGTCATGATGCTGACGGGCGGAATGGAGGCCGCCGAAGGAAAGTTGATCCCGTTCCCCACGCTTGGTGCGGGCGGGGGCGGGGCCGCCGCGACCGGAGCGGCGGGGGCCGCGGCGGATGCCGGTTGCGGCCATCCGGCGGAATTCCGCGCGACGAGATTCTCGAAGGTCCGCGCCTTGAGATTGGCGCTCACGCGATTCGCATCGGCGAACAGCGCCAATTTCTCGCATTTCGCCGCGCTACAGCCCTCCCCGGCCAGCACCTGGGCAACCAAGCCGAACCGGTCGATCTCGAGCCGGTGGCGCAGCGCGGCGAGTGCAGCGTCGTAGTAGACGTCCCATCCATTCGCCGCGGCGTCCGCCAGCAGCGACAAGCTCCCCGCAACATAGGCGGTTGCCCCGGCAATCGTCTCCGGGTCGGCAAAGACCGCCTTCTCGCAGGCAGCATCGATCGTCTCGCCCAAGTTCGGTTCGAGGCATCCGAGCGCAGAGCCGGGGGCCAATGCGCGCGCGCTCAGTTCCAGGATGCGCTGATCGAGCGCGCGGCGCTCATCGGCGCGATCGCGCTCGGCCAATCGATCGACCACGGTCCAGGCCGCCACAATGCCGAACAAGGCCAGGCTCAGGCGAACGGCCGGTCCGACAACGGTCGGCCATTGGGCGCGATAGACCGCGAGAAAAACCAACAGAAGCAGCAGTCCGGCGAGAATTGCCGATTGCCAAATCGCAAGCGTGACGGTTCCGGCGGCAACATCGATGTCGGGGAAAGGCATGCCAATGATCCACCGCTGCGGCTCCCCGCGCCAGTATGGCGCAGCGCGGTAGGCGTTACCATACCGCGAGCGCGACGGCCATTGTGAAGGCGGCGACCCGGAGTATCCTCGGCGCGGCACGAGGCTAGATCCGCCGAGTGCTGCCGCGCGTTGATCCGCGCTGGGCATCGGCCCATGCGACAAAATGGGAGCTGCCGATGAAGAGCCTGCATGTGCTTCAAGCCCTGATTGCCGGCTGGTTCGCCCTCAGCTGCACCGTCGGCTCGAGCAGCGCGCAGACGGCGGCCGGCAATCCCGCGCCGGCTTCCGGCGGACCGGTCGAACCGGCGCTGCTGGACGACCTCGTGATCGCCAACCACGTGCTTGCGAGTCAGGGCGTGCTCGACGGGTTCGGTCACGTCAGCATTCGCCATCCGACCAATTCCGACCGGTTCCTGATGTCGCGCTCGCTCGCCCCGGCCCTGGTCACGGCGGTCGACGTCCTGGAATACGATCTCGACGGCAATGCCGTCGATGCGCGCGGCCGCGCCGGCTACCTGGAGCGTTTCATTCACGCCGAGATCTACAAGGCCCGGCCCGACGTGAAGGCGGTGATCCATTCGCATTCCCCTGCGGTCATTCCCTTCGGCACCACCCAGGTGCCGATGCGGCCGATGTTCCACATTTCGGCGTTTCTCTCGCCGCAGGTGCCCGTGTTCGAGATCCGCAAGGTCGGCGGCATGACCGACATGCTGGTCTCGAACGCCCAGCTCGGAAAAGCGCTGGCCGAGGCGCTGGGTCGCGGCGCGGTCGTGCTGATGCGCGGGCACGGCATGGCGGTGGCGGGGCCGAGCCTGCCGCTCGCCGTGTTCCGCGCGATCTATACCGAGGTCAATGCGCGCCTGCAGACGCAGGCGATCGAGATCGGCGGCCCGATCACCTTCCTGGCGCCGGAGGAATCGGAAAAGGCCGACAAGGTGATCGATCAGGTTCACCTGCGCGCTTGGGATCTGTGGAAGCGCGAGGAGATGGCGAAATCCGCCAAATAGCCCCTGTCGCGGGAACCGGGCCGGCGCACCCGCGTTGAGAGCCGGACCGCGTTTCGAGGGAGAGACCGATGCGGGTATTTTTGGGAGTCCTTCTCGGTATTTTCATCACCATCGCCGGAGCTTACATCTACGACTCCATGACGGTCGGAACGGCCGTGGCCACGGCGCAGGCCCCAGCCGGCGACGTGACGAAGCCGATGGTGAACTGGGACGTGGTCGACCATAACTGGCATGTGTTCACGGACCGGGTCCGGCATACCTGGAACCGGCTGGTCGAGCGCACCTGACGCCGTCCGAATCTCTCCGATCGCAGGGTGGGTCGAGCGCCGCAAGCGCGAAACCGATCCGTTCGCCTCTCGGATATTTGCTCGCAGCCAACGCCGTGCGCCCGCTGTTTCTTCGACCGGGCCGCGATCACTGCGTTTTCTGGCTTCGCGTCCGGCGGCGCAGACGTTCCGCGGTCACGTAGAGCAGCGGAATGACGAAAATCCCGAACACGGATGCGGCGATCATGCCGCCGAACACCGGGGTGCCGACCGCATGGCGCGTGGCGGCCCCCGCCCCGCGCGCGACGACAAGCGGCAGCAGCCCGAGGATGAACGCGAAACTGGTCATCATCACCGGGCGAAATCTCAGGCCCGCCGCCTCGATGGCGCTCGCCTCGATGTCCTTGCCGAGCTCCCTCTGCTCTACCGCAAACGCCACGATCAGGATGCCGTTCTTGGCGGCGAGCGCGATCAGCACGACGAGTCCGATCTGCGCGTAAACATCGAAGCTCAGTCCCGCCACCGCCACCGCGCCGATCGCGCCGAGTATCCCGACGCTGACCGACAGCAGGGCGGAAACCGGAATGTTCCAACTCTCGTAGAGCGCAACGAGAAACAGATAAGCGAACAGCACGGCTAGGCCGAGCACGATACCCGTGCGTCCGCTCGCCGCTTTCTCCTGCAGCGCGGTGCCGGTCCATTCGAAGCTGTAGCCGGCCGGCAGGGTGGTGGCCGAGATGCGCTCCATCGCCGCGAGCGACTGGCCGGAACTGAAGCCGGGCTTCGCCGCGCCGTTCACGGTCGCGCTGCGGTATCCATTGTAACGCAGCACCGTTTGCGGCCCTTGCACCAGCTTCGCCTCGGCCACCGCGCGCATCGGCACCATCGCCCCCTGGGCGTTGCGCACATAGATCCGATTGATGTCGTCCACCTTGTCGCGAAACGACGTCTCGGCCTGGACGTTGACCTGCCAAGTGCGGCCGAACACGTTGAAGTCGTTGACGTAGAAGCTGCCCAGCGTCGACTGCAAGGCATTAAAGATGTCGCTGATCTTGACGCCGAGCACCTGCGCCTTGTCGCGGTCGATATCGAGGTAGATCTGCGGCGTGTCGGCGGCGTACGTGCTGAACACGCCCGCGAGCTCCGGCTGGCCATTGGCCGTCACCAGCAGGCCACGAAGCGTCGCCGCGACGTCGGAAGGGGGCTGGCCCTGCAACGCCTCCAGCACGTATTGGAAGCCGCCGGTGCTGCCCAGGCCGAGGATGGGCGGCAGGTTGAACGGAAAGGCGATGGCGCCCTTGATGGCCGCCATCTGCGGCCGCAGCCGCGCGATGATCGCGCCGGCGCCCTGTGCCGGATCGGTGCGCACTTCGTAGGGCTTGAGCCGGATGACCAAGAACGCCTGGTTCGACGATGCGACGTAGTCGATGAAATTCAGGCCAACCACGGAAATCACGCCTTCGACGCCCGGGATCGGCGTGACGATTTCCTCGACCTGCTTGACCACCGCCTCGGTGCGGTTGATCGAGGCGCCTTCCGGAAGCCGCAGGGCGGCGAAGATGGCGCCCTGGTCCTCTTCCGGCAAGAAGCTCTGCGGCGTCTTGTTGAACAGCCACGCCGCGGTCGCCAGCACGCCGGCGATGGCCACGACGCCGACGATCGCCACGCGTACCAGCCGGCGCACCACCGCCACGTAGCCGTTGCGGACACCGTCGATCGCGCCCAGGACGTAGCGCATCGGGCCGCGGCTCGTCTGGCCGCGCTTCAGGAGCACCGCGCACAGCGCCGGACTCAAGGTCAGCGCGTTGAGCGCCGAGATCAGCATCGATACCGAGACCGCCACCGCGAATTGGCGGAAAAGCTGGCCGCTGATGCCGGGGATGAAGGCCACGGGAACGAATACCGACAACAACACGAGGGTGATGGCGAGGATCGGGCCGGTAATCTCCGCCATGGCTTTCTTGCACGCCTCCGGCACGGACAGCTCGGGTTCCTCCTCGATCACCCGCTCGATGTTCTCGACGACGACGATGGCGTCATCGACCACGATGCCGATGGCGAGCACGAGCGCCAGCAACGAGACGGTGTTGGCGGAATAGCCGATCGCCAGCATCACGGCGAACGTGCCGATGATCGACACCGGCACGGCGACCAGCGGGATCAGCGTCGTCCGCAACCTGCCGAGGAACAGGAACACCACCAGAGCCACCAGGGCGATGGCCACGGCCAGCGTGCGAATGACCTCCTTGATCGTCGCGGTGACGAACACCGTGGTGTCGAAGAACACGGTGTAGGCCAGATCGTTGGGGAAACGCGTCGCCAGGGTGTTCATGGCTTCGCGAACGTTGCGGGTCACGTCGACGGCGTTGGACCCCGGCGTCTGGTAGATGCCGATCGCGGCCGCGGGGGCGCCGTTGAAGCGGCTGTGGCGGTCCTGCGATTTCGCGCCCATCTCGATGCGGGCGACGTCTTTGACCCGGACGACCGAGCCGTCGCGATTGGTGCGCAGGACGATGGCGGCGAATTCCTCCGGGCGGGACAACCGGCCCTTGGTCTTGATGGTGATCTGGACCTGTTGCTCGTTGGTGATCGGTGCCGCGCCCACCCGCCCGAGAGCCGCCTGGACGTTCTGGTTCTGCACCGCCGAGATGACGTCGTTCGGCGTCAGGTTGAGCTCGGTGAGCCGGTCGGGGTCGAGCCAGATGCGCAACGAATAGTCGAGCGGCCCGAACAGAGTCGCCTGGCCGACGCCTTTGATCCGCGCCAGCGTGTCGATGATGTTGATGGTCGCGTAATTGCTCAGATAAATGGCATCGTAGGTGTCCTTCGGCGAGTAGATGCTTATGACCTGCAGCAAAGCGGCGGATTTCTTGCGGATGGTCAGGCCGGTGCGCGACACCTCCGGGGGCAGCTGCGGCGTGGCGAGACTGGCGCGGTTCTGCACGTTGACGGTGTTGATGTCGGGATCGGTGCCGAGCGCGAAGGTCACGTTGAGGGTGTAGCTGCCGTCGGCGCCGCTGGCGGACTGATAATACAGCGCGTTGTCGATGCCGTTGATCTGCTCCTCGATCGGCTGCGCCACCGTGGCCTCGATCACTTCGGCATCGGCGCCCGGGTAGGTCGCGGACAGCGTCACCTGCGGCGGCACGATGTCCGGGAACTGTGCGATCGGGATCACCGTGACGGCAATGATGCCGGCCAGCGTGATGACGATGGCGACGACGAAGGCGAGCCGCGGCCGGTCGATGAAGAGGCTGGAAAACATCGGTGTCAGTTTCTCGGCACGACGCTCGCGGCGACGACTTGACCGGGGTGCACCTTCTGGATCCCTTCGACGATCACCAGCTCGCCTTCCTTGAGCCCGTCCGTCACGACGACGTCCCTGCCCTGCTCGACGCCGGTCGTCACGCGTCGCAGCTCGACCTTCTTCGCCTCGTCGACCACCAGGACATAACGGCCGGCCTGATCGAGCAGGACGGCGGACTGCGGAACCACCAGCGCCGATCGCGGCGCGCCCCGCTCCGCAGTGACGCCGACGATCCCGCCGGGGATCAGAAGACCCTCCGGGTTCGGCAGTTGCGCCCGCACCGCCACGGTGTCCGTGGCGGGGTCGACCTGGACATCGAGTAGGTTGGTGAGGCCGGCATGCGGATAGGCGCTGCCGTTGGGCAGCCTGATGTGAACGGTCAGGTGCACGTTCTTGTCGGTCGATGCACCGATCCTGCGCTTGTACTCGAGAATATCGCGCTCGCTCGACTGAAAGACCACATAGATGGGGTCCTGGCTGACGATCGTCGCGAGCTTTCCGGACGAGGAGTCGACCAGATTGCCCACGGTGAAATTCGCAAATCCGATCCGTCCATCGATCGGCGAGCGGATCTCCGTGTAGCCGAGATTGATCTCCGCCTGCTGGAGCGTCGCCTCCGCCTGCAACACATTGGCCTGCGCTGCCGCCTCATCGGCCGCGCGCTGGTCGACCGTGGCTTGCGCAATGTTATGGTTGCGCACCAGCTCCTTGCCGCGCTCCAGCTGCAGCGCCGTGTTGACCTCCGCGGCCTTGGCCTTGGCGAGATTGGCGCGCTGCTGGTCGACCGCGGCGATGTAGGTCGCCTGCTCGATGCGGAACAGGAGGTCGCCGGCCTTGACCTGCTGCCCTTCGGTGAAATGCCGGTCCTGGATGAACCCGGGCACCCGCGCGACAATGTCGACCTTGTCGATCGCGGTCACGCGGCCGATGAAATCGCCGGTCTCCGTCACTTGGCGGCTGGCCGCAGGCGTCACCGCGACCGCCGGCGGCGGTGAGGCGCCTTGGGCGGCGGCAGCCCCACAGCCGGCGATGGCGCTCAGCGCAGCAACGAAGCAAGCGAGGGAGCTATTGCGACCAGGCATCAAGGTTCCTCCTCGACTGCGAACCGCGCCTTTTCGAGTGCGGGGCGGGTCGAGCGCCGCGGGCGCGAAACTCACCGTTCCAACCGCTGGCTCGGCGTGGTGGGTTTCGCTCCGCTCAACCCACCCTACGACCAAGCTCTACATCCGAAACACCCCGAACCGCGTCGCTTCGATCGGCGCGTTGAGCGCGGCCGAGAGCGCGAGAGCGAGCACGCGCCGGGTTTCCTGCGGCGTGATGATGCCGTCGTCCCACAGCCGGGCGGTGGCGTAATAGGGATTTCCCTCGCGCTCGTAATTGTCGCGGATCGGCTGCTTGAATTTTTCCTCCTCCTCGGCGCTCCACGTGTCGCCCTTGGCCTCGATGTTGTCGCGGCGTACCGTGGCGAGCACCGAGGCGGCCTGCTCCCCGCCCATGACCGAAATTCTCGCATTGGGCCAGATGAACAGAAAGCGCGGCGAGTAGGCCCGCCCGCACATGCCGTAATTGCCGGCGCCGTAGGAGCCGCCGATGATCAACGTGAGCTTCGGCACCTGCGCGCAGGCGACCGCCGTCACCATCTTGGCGCCGTCCTTGGCGATGCCGCCCGCCTCGTAATCGCGGCCGACCATGAACCCCGCGATGTTCTGCACGAACAGCAGCGGGATTTTTCGCTGGCAGGCGAGCTCGATGAAATGCGCGGCCTTGAGCGCGCTTTCCGAATAGAGGATGCCCTGATTGGCCAGGATCCCGACCGGCATGCCGCACAGATGCGCAAAGCCGGTGACGAGCGTCGTGCCGTAGAGCTTCTTGAACTCGTCGAACTCGGAAGCATCGACCAGGCGCGCGATCACCTCGCGGACGTCGTATTGCTTCTTGAGGTCGACCGGCACGATGCCGTCGAGCTCGGCTATGTCGTAGGCGGGCTCGCGCGGCTCGGCGAGCGCAAGGTCGATGCGTTTCCTGGTGTTGAGATTGCCGACGATGCGGCGGCAGATGGCGAGCGCGTGGCGGTCGTCGGCCGCATAATGATCGGCCACCCCGGAATGCCGGGCATGCACGTCGGCGCCGCCGAGATCCTCCGCCGAGACGACCTCGCCGGTGGCGGCTTTCACCAGCGGGGGACCGCCGAGGAAGATCGTGCCCTGCTTGCGCACGATGATGGTCTCGTCCGACATCGCCGGCACATAAGCGCCGCCCGCCGTGCACGAGCCCATCACCACCGCGATCTGCGGGATGCCCAGCGCGGAGAGCGTGGCCTGGTTGTAAAAAATGCGGCCGAAATGCTCGCGGTCGGGAAACACTTCGGTCCAGTGCGGCAGGTTGGCGCCGCCGGAATCCACCAGATAGATGCAGGGCAGCCGGTTCTCCCGGGCGATCTCCTGGGCGCGCAGGTGCTTTTTCACCGTCATCGGGTAATAGGTGCCGCCCTTGATGGTGGAATCGTTGCACACGATGACGCATTCGCGTCCCTCGATGCGGCCGATCCCGGTGATCACGCCGGCGGCGTGGATCGCATCCTCGTACATGCCGTTGGCGGCGAGCGGCGAGAGCTCCAGGAACGGCGAGCCCGGGTCGATCAGGTGCATGACGCGGTCGCGCGGCAACAGCTTGCCGCGCTCGAGATGGCGCTGGCTTGGGACCCCCCTCGGCCGCTTCGGCGCGTCGCGCTTCGAGCGCGAGCGCGAGCGCGCGCATCTGCGCGGCATTGGCGCGGAAATCCTCTGCGGCCGTGTCGATCAAGGAAGCGATCCGGGCCAAGCAGGCCTCCTGAGGTCATTCGGCTGGCACTATGGCGCGCGATTGGGCGGAAGAACGGGCGCGCATCATCGCGGCGTGTACCGCCCTATCCGAACACAGAGAAAGCTCATATTCCAGCCACTGGGGTTGCGAGCGCGCGCGCGCTCTTGATCATGGCCGCGTCGAACGTGAAGAGAGCGGCCCCGATGCGTTGTGCAATCGCGATATTGATCGCATCCGGCGTCCGCAGCTTGAGATCGAGGCGACGCAGGAAGGCTTCGGCCGCCTTTACGTCCGCTGGCCCGATCTCGACGCGCCGCGCGATCCGCGCCGTCCACGAGTCGAATGTAGCGAGCGCGATCCTTGCCTGCCGTTGCGCAATTTCCTTCGTCCGTACCTGACGGCCAAGAGCTGAGGCGAATTCGGCAGCCGCGAAATCGCTGACCATCAAAACCGACGCATTCTCGCGCAAGAAACTGTCAGCTCGACGGGTGAATGGATCGTCTGTGAATAGGGCAACGAGAACGCTGGCGTCGAGGTAGAGACTCAACGCTCTTCCTCATCCCTCATCCTGCTCACCAGGCTTCCTGCGTTTTCCGCTGGCGATAGCCTGCCGATCCGGCGCGCGGCCAGCCAATCCAGATCTTCTGGCGACACACACCGCGCAGCTTCCGGAATAGGCTTCAGCTCCACAACGGGCCTGCCGTGGCGCGTGATCACCACGTCCTCGCCTTCAAGCGCGCGGTCAATCAACTCCGGCAATCGGTTCTTGGCCTCGGCCACGCTATGGGTGCCCATGCCCAGCAATATAGCCATTCAATGGCCATTTTGTCCAGTCCCGACAATTCCCAGTCACGCCGCCGGGCGGTGGGTTGCGGTTTCGCCGAAACGAAAACGGCCGCACGCGGCGGCCGGGAAAGCTGAAAGGCGCACGGGCGCCACTCCGAGGTGCGACTATAAGGCTGCGCGGTGGGGATTGCGTCCTCTCACCCCACTCTTCGCCACGTGGTCGCCCGTGCAGGATCAAGTGTAGCGCGGCCCGGTTTCGCGTCAATCCGATTCCGCGCCATGCACAACAATCCACAGACTGATGCCGGCAGGAGGATGGGGGCGAGCGCGCGAATCCCGAGGCAGCGATCGTCCACGCGTGCGACCCGTCGCCATGCCACGGCCTGCTGAAAGTCATTCCGCTCTAGGCGCAGTACGCGGCAATTAGATCAAAAATATACGCAGGACCGAGAATTCCCCATATCAGCAAGATCGCGAGACATATTGCGAGAGCCAATGCACCCCCCGCCCAGAGCAGCCAACGGGGCCGGTTGCGCGGCAATGGCTCCGCTAGAGGCACCCGTGCGGGATCGCCTGCATCCGGCGCCGCCGGACCATCGGTACGGTCCGTGCTGCCGCCATTCATGACGGCGCTACTCCCAATGCGAGCCGCTCAACCGGCTGTTCGCGAATACGCCAGTGAATCAGCGCCGCAAACACCCCGAGCCCGACCGATATCCACCACATCGAATTGTAGTTGCCCTGAATATCGTAGAGGCGCCCGGCCCCCCAGCCGCCCAGGAAACTCCCCAGTTGGTGGCTGAAAAAAACGACACCCCACAGCATCGACATGTGTGCCGGCCCGAACATATAGCCGACCAACCCGCTGGTCAGGGGAACGGTGCCCAGCCACAGGAACCCGAGCGACGCTGCAAACACCAGCGCGGACACCCAGGACAGCGGCAGCGCAAGAAACACAACGAACGCCAGGGCGCGCAATGCATAGAGCAGCGCCAGCATGTCCTTGCGCAGATGGTGCCCGCCGAGCCATCCCCACAGCAGCGATCCGGCGATGTTGAAGAGCCCGACAAGGCCGATCGCCCATCCGCCGAGTTCGATCGCGGATATCGGACGTCCGAAGAAGGCCATGCCGATGGCATTGTCGGAGATATAGGAGGGAAGGTGCAAGCCGATGAACGACACGTGGAAGCCGCATACGAAGAAGCCGATGGTGAGCAGCCAGAACCCCTGGGTGCGAAACGCCTCCTGGAGCGCATTCTGGGTGCTTTGCGTGCGCGCCGCACCGAGAGGGCCGAAACCTGCCGCACGATTTTCGCGCAAGCCGAACGCCAGAAGCACCATCAATGCCGAAAGCGCGGTCAGCACGAACATCGTCGTATGCCAATTGTCGAAGCGGCTCTGGAGGATCGAAGCGAGCGGCACGATGGCGAACTGGCCGAACGAGCCGCCCGCCGTCGCGACGCCCAGCGCGACCGATCGCTTGTCGACCGGCGTTTGCCGCGCGATCGCTCCGAAGATCGGGCCGAACCCCGCGGCCGCCATGCCGATGCCGGAGAGCACGTTGCCGAGGGTCAGCATCATGCCCTCGGTCGCCAGCGCAATCATCAGCATCCCGGCCACGTAGAGCATGCCGCCGGCCGCAACCGTGCGCGCGGTGCCGAAACGATCGGCCAGGTTGCCCACGAACGGCGAGAACACACCCATCAGCAACATGGCAAGCGCGGTGCCGAATGACCACAACTCGCGGCCGACATTGAGATCCGCGGCGATCGGCTTCTGAAAAATCCCGAAGCTCTGGCGCGCGCCAATTCCGATGGTCAGAATCATGCCCCCGCAAATCACGGGAATCCAGAAGTTACGTTGACGTGACATGGCAATCCTTTCGGAGCCGCGGTGCTTCGATGCAGCGTTGGTCCGACCCGAGAAGTGCGACCAGGCAGACATGGGGCCTTCCCAAACAGGGCAATGGCTTTCCTATCCGTCTGATGATCGGGTGACGGCGGATTCCGCCCGGGCGGGATCAATGGCGACCACGGCGCGCAGCAGCGCGCGCAAGTCCGACGCGCGGGCGCTGCCGAAAGCGGATTCGAACTGGGCTTGCGCTTCCGTCCATCCTTTGAACGCTACCCGGAGCCGCTTTTGGCCGGCTTTGGTCAGGCGGATTTCCTTGCTGCGGCGGTCGGCGGCGCCCGGCTTGATCCCGATCAACCCGTCGCGCTCCAGCGGCAGGATGTTCCGTCCGAGCGTGGTGCGGTCCATGACCATGTCGGCGGCGAGCGCATTGATCGGCATCGGACCTTTCCGTCCCAGCCGCGCAAGAATCGAGAACTGGGTGGTACGCAGCCCGGCCGGCGCCAGCAACCGGTCATAGAATTGGGTGACGCGGCGCGCCGCCTGGCGGACCGCCAGGCAATTGCAGTCTTGCGCCGTCAACCGAGTTTCGAAAGGCATCGCTGGAATCCTCCTCGACAAGAGTGCATATACGCGTATGTGCGTCGATGTCAACAGGCGCATATACGCTGAATACCGTGCAGCAAAACCGGGCTGGCATCGGACGATCGATCGGCGCGGCGGCGTCACGTCTTCGCGCCTCGGCAAATATGGCCGGCAAAAAATCCAACATCGACAGGATCGGGATATCGTACATGCTTCAAGGAGAAGCCGGCGCCGATGGTTATCCCCGTGGCAAAACCCGACAAGGAGATCATCACAAGAAAGGCGGCCGCCTCGAAGTGAGCGCACGCGAGAATTTGGCGCCTCGATGCAAAGATTCAGAATCGTCCACCTGTAGCCCCGCTACTGGCACTTCGCAGCGGTGCCGGCAGCTTGCGGCTTCTTCCGCAGTTGAGGCAGAGCGGGCTGGGCCGCCGACGTGGTCGGAGGGTCTCAGGATGATCCCGAGCCGACCTTGCCGACGCGTGTTCTAAAAAACGCCAGATCGAGCTAATATCAACCGGGCCGGATCCCAGTCTGCTGCCGATACACCTGCTTCACGCGGATCGGCAGCGGCCGAAGTTGCGATCGTCACGCGCGGCCGGTCGGAGGCGGGCATGCCATTGAAGACCATCGTGGTGGCGGTCATCATCGCTGCCATCGTCTTGGTTTCCGGCCTGATCCTGCTGGGACTCGCCGGTGATTTCCTGGTCGATTGGGCCTGGTTTTCGGCGGTCGGGTATCTGAGCGTGTTTTGGACGATTCTCAGCACCAAGACCGTCATCTTCTTTGCCGTCTTCGTGTGCTCCGGCGCTTTCCTGTGGCTGAACGGGTTGCTGGCGTCCCGGTTTTCCGGCCGCAGCAAGCATGCGCATCCCCTACCCTTCGACTGGCAATCCGTCAGGGGACACACATTGGCCGAGCTGCTCAAGCTGATGCCCCGGCATGTAGCGTGGCCTCAGCTCGTCGCCGGGGTCGCCGGCATCCTCGGGATCCTGATTGCCGCAGCGCAGATGAGCAATTGGGACGTATTCCTGCGGTTCCTCTACCACGTGCCGTACGGACAGGACGATCCCGTATACGGCAAGGACATCGGCTTCTACCTCTTCTCGCTTCCCGCCTATGTCGCCCTCAAGAATTGGATGCTGCTGACCCTGGTCGTGGGCGCTTGTTTCGCCGGAGCCGTGTATTGGGTCCACGGCGACGTCGAATTCGACCGCCAGCCGCCTTCGGTGTCCCCGGCGGCCATCGCCCACGGCTCCGCCCTGTTAGGTCTGTTCTTCGCGGTGAAGGCCTGGTCCTATGCTCTGGACCGCTTTCTGCTGCTGTATGGCGACAATGGGGTAGTGGTAGGCGCAGGCTATACCGATCTCAATATCGGACTTCCCGTCCTTTGGTTGCTGATCGGGCTCGCGGTGGTCGCGGCCTTCGCGTCTTGGGCAAACCTGCGGCTACGCACTTACAAGCTCCCCGCGGCGGCGGTGGCGCTGGTTTTCGGCACTTCCTTCGTGCTGGCCGAACTGCTCCCCGCGGTGTTTCAGCGCGTGTTCGTGAAACCGAACGAGCTGGAGCTGGAAATACCCTATATCCGTCGCAACATCGCGCTCACCCAGCAGGCGTATAATCTCCATCAGATCGCGGTCAAATCGTTTCCGGTGGAACAGAGCCTCAGCTTCAAGACGCTCGCCGCCAATCAAGCGACCGTCGACAACATCCGGCTGTGGGACTGGCAGCCGTTGATGGACACCTACGCGCAAATGCAGGAGATCCGCACGTACTACAAGTTCCACGATGTGGACGTGGATCGCTACTGGCTAAATGGCACCTATCAGGCGGTGATGCTGTCGGCCCGCGAGCTCAAGTCGGCGCTGCTGCCCGCCAACGCCCAGACGTGGGTCAACCGTCATGTGCTCTTCACCCACGGCAATGGCGCGATCATGAGCCCGGTCACGCGCAAGAGCGCCGAAGGGTTGCCGATCTTCTATCTGCAGAACATCCCTCCGGTCGCAACGGGCGGCCCTGCGATCCAACAGCCCCGCATCTACTACGGGGAGGAGACCGATGCCTACGTCATCGTCAAGGGCAGCACCCCGGAATTCGACTATCCGAACGGAAAAGACAACGTCTATGGAACCTACGAGGGCACGGGTGGGGTCGCCGTGGGCGGGATCGCCCGAAGAGTGCTGTTCGCGTGGTATTTCCAGGACCTGAACATTCTGATCAGCCGCTACATTACCGGCGACAGTCGGATCATGTTCCGCCGTACCGTCCAGGACCGGATACGGACGATTGCTCCTTTCCTTCGCCTCGACCACGATCCCTACGTCGTCATCAGCGAAGGGCGGCTGTTCTGGATGCAAGACGCCTATACGACGAGCGATTATTTCCCTTACGCTCAGCCAGTTCCGAATCGGGAACTCAATTATATCCGCAATTCGGTCAAGGTCGTGGTCGATGCCTATAACGGCAAGGTCGACTTCTACCTCGCGGATCCCTCGGACCCGATCGCCGCGACCTACCAACGCATCTTCCCGGGACTCCTCAGACCTTTGGCCGCCATGCCGCAGGAACTGCAAAAACATATTCGCTACCCGGAGGACCTCTTCCTCATCCAGGCCCAGGTGTTCCGCGCGTACCACATGGACAGCCCCGAGGTTTTCTACAACCGCGAAGATCTTTGGCAGTTTCCCCGCCAGCCCGGCGGGGAGGCTGTCACGATGGTCCCCTACTACCTCATCATGCGCTTGCCCGGCGAGCCGCAGGCGGAGTTTTTCCTGATGCTGCCGATGGTGCCCACGCAGCGGCAGAACATGATCGCATGGCTCGCGGCCCGCTGTGACCCGCCGGACTACGGCAAGCTGATCGTCTACGAGTTTCCCAAGGACGAGCTCGTCTTCGGCCCGTTTCAGATCGAGGCCCAGATCAATCAGAATACGGAGATCTCCCGGCAGCTCACGCTGTGGAATCAGTTGGGCTCGAGGGTCATCCGAGGGCACCTGATCGTGATCCCCATCGAGAATTCGATTCTGTACGTGTCGCCGCTCTATCTGCGCGCCGAGAGCGGACAACTGCCGGAGCTCAAGCGGGTGATCGTCGCGTATGGCGAGCGGGTGGTGATGGAGGAGACGCTCGTTGAAGCACTGGCGACCCTCTTCAAGGAACCCGCTGCGGCCGCTCCGGCACCCCCGGCACCCCCGGCACCCGGAGCGTCCGCCGGACACCCGCCCGCCGGCCCCGAGGCGGATCGGGCGCGCGAGGCTCTCAGCCGCTACAACCGAGCCATGGAGCAGTTGAAGACTGGGGACTGGGGAGGGTTCGGAGCGGAACTGGACAAGCTGCGATCGCTGCTCGAGGAGTTGGCTCGAGCGTCCGGCGATCGTTAGCGCTTCGCCATCCGCCCCCGCGCGATTCGCGCGTCTGCCGCACAAGCGGGCATTGTCTCCGACCCTATGTCGGCCGCTGCCTCGATTTCCGGAAACGCGTGCTTTGCTGACGCGCGGCAAAGACCCGTCGGAAATCGCATATTGACTCGAAGCTGATTGAGAAACAGGCCCGGCGGGCCCGCTCGAGCGCAGGTCTGCCCTTCTATGGATCGGATGTTGCCGGGAGACTGCACACGGCTGATTTGGGGCAAACTCCTCGTGTAAATCGGTGCAAGCATGCCTGCACGCGCACAAGCCGCCGGCTTTCCACCGGGACGGCCCGGTAGGCGCCTTCGTCCTGCATCGCCGTTTCGCAGGATAGCCAGAAATAACCCTGCCGTGGATCCACCACGAGCCGCGCCGGTGCGAAGCCCGGTGCCAGGAGCACGGACAGGAAATGCACCGTTGACGACCACGACAGCCGATTGAGTTCAGCGTCGATCCGAGCGGATGATACGAACAAGGGATCGCCCAGGCCCGGATCGGCGGCCGTGCCATTTGCCAGCGAGCGCACCGCGGCCTTGTAGTCGGTCCACGCGCCGACAAATTTCGCGGTCTCGACCGCATGCACCAGCATCACGAGTCCGACGGCGCCTGCGGTTGCTTGAATCATCGGCCGCCCGGCGAGAGCGGTCATCAGCTGCGGCAGGAGGGGAACCGCAAGCTTCAGCCGGCCATCGGCGCGGAGCCCATACGCGGCCGCGAGCCCGCCGAGCACCGGTAGCGCCATCAGGAATATCGTGCGCAGGTAGTACCTGTTGTCGGCATGGAGGGCATGATCGAACCCCAGCCAGTAGGCGATCAGCGCGGCAAGGACGACTGCTGACGCATATGCACGGGGCCGTGCGACGGCGAGCAAGCGAAGGATCGCGACGGCGATGGCGTACCCGGCAACAGCGCCGGCCATCAACAGGAACCGGTCGCTCGCCGCGAGATTCCTGACGTCGATGAAATTAAGCGCGGCCCGGTGCAGGACATCGACGATGTAATCATCCGGCGGAAGCTCTGCCTTCACGGCTGCCCAGACCAGCACCACGCCGGAAAAGCCTGCCGTCGCTCTGAGCAGCGCGGGATCCCGCACCCCGCGCAGAGCGAGCGTAAACAGGATCGCGACGGCGAGAACCAGCGCACCTTCGTGCGTGAAGGCGAGCGCGAGCAGCGCGAGGAAAACCAGCGCGGAACCACCGATGCCCCGGGGCGTGCAATGGCATAGAGCGAGCGTGGGCCAGAACAGGGCATGCGCCATCCACATCTCGGTCGGGAAGCCGAAAACGAACGGGCAGAGGCAGGCGGTCGAGCCGCATGCGTAAGCGAAGATGATACGGCCTCTGGAGCGGTCCGCCGCCCATGTCGCCGCGAGGCCGATCAGCTGCGCCCCAAAAAACAAAATGCCGTAGACGGCAATTCCGCCCTGCGGATCCCGCGCGAGATGCACGTAGGCCTCAGCGGGCACGTAGCAGAATAGATAGACGAACAGGCGACCCGGAATGTTGTGCCAGTGAAACCTCCACGCCTCCTCGACGGCGACCGCATAGGAGAAGATCGAACCGTCGCCGAACAGCTGCAGTCCGTAGCCGAGCCCGGCAACGACGAACACGATCGCCCAGCACAAGCCGGCGCCGATGACGAGGCTACGCAGCAGGAGAATGTCCGAGGCAACGGCCGCGTCGGCATGTAACCCGTCGTACGCGGCCCTCGACGCCGAAAGCTCGGCAGTCATATCAATGGAATCTGCTAAGGCTGCCGGCTGCCGCATTTCGATCCCGCGCTGCGCTCGAGAGTTTCCTATGCCGGGGGGACCGGACCGACCGCCTGCCGGGTGCCTGCGCCGGGCGGGCAAGCCCGGGCGCACATGTTCTCTATGGCTTCGCGGTCCATGCCTTGAAGTCGGCCTCCGACACGTTTGGCAGCTTTCGGATAAACGCCACGATGGACCAGATTTCCTTGTCGTCCGTCCCGATCGCGCCAAAGCTCGGCATTGCGGTCATCTTGATGCCGTTCTTGACCACCCAGAACAGCTGGGCTGGTTGGCGTTCGTGGACGATGTCCTTCAGGTCGGGCGGATCGGGATTCAAGCCCTCGGAAAACTTCTGCCAGTTCACGCCGGGCGCGCCATGGCAATTCGTGCAGCCGCGCTCCGAGAATGCCCGCGCGCCGGCGCGCACGATCTCGGGATCGTCGAGATTGCCGGGAGCGGTGAGACGGGCATGATGGTCGATCGACGCTGCGCGGACCTTGGTCAGCGCCCATTTCACGATGCCCGGATCGGGCTCGCTCGCGGCCACGTTGAAATAGCCGCCGAAGAAGAAAACCGCGGCGCCGACGGCGATGATGATCGCAAGGGCACCGATCCCGGCCAAAATTCGCATGGACAATTCCTCCCGTACCGAAATCGTAGCACGGTCCGAGCGAGGAATTGAAGCCGTCAAATCGGACAAGCCGAGAGCCGTGTTCGGCGTCCCGGGCGATCTTGATCGTCTGGCGGGCTAGACACGGCCGGTCGTCAAAGGCGCTTGTAAGCTCGCGCCCTGGACAACATCGGCCTTCAGCTACGCGCGCACTTCCTGGCGCTGGAACACCACGTAGCCGGCCACGAACAGCAGGATGGTCGCGGCCACGAGGCTGACGATCTGCGCCCACACCACGAGCACGCTTTGCAACAGCGGCAGCGGCGCGCCCGGAATGGCACCGCGCTCGAGTAGCGTCAGCCCCATCGAGGCCAGCAGCGGCTGTTGGGTCGAGCGCACGGAAGGATCGAGCACCACCGCGACGATCTCGCCGTAGAGCGCGCCGGGGGAGACGCGGGCGAACGCCTGCTGGGTGCTCAATTGGCCCAGCAGCTCGCCGGCCGAGGTGATCGGGCCCGGCGCAAACGCCGCGGCCACGGCCGGGGACAGCAGCGGCCACAGGATCGTGAGAAAAAGCCAGATCCCGAGCGCCACCAGGGCGGCGGTCGCCGGCGAGCGGAACACGATCGAGAACAGCATCGCAAGCGCGAGCCACACCCCGGCATAGATGATTGTCACGCCCAGCATGATGAACGCGCGCGCCATCTCCTCCGCGCTCGGCGGCAGCCCGAGCAGCAGCAGACCGAGCCCGATCACCAGCAGCCACAACGCCACCATGCCGATGCCGATGGTGGCGAGCCCGGCCAGGAACTTGCCGAACAGCAGCGCGTCGCGGTAGATCGGCTGCGCCAGGATGCGGCTCAGCGTGCGCTGGTTGTGCTCGCTGTTGACGAGATCGAAGCCGAGCCCGATCGCGACCAGCGGCACCAGGAACGACAACAGCGAAACGAACGACAGCGGCAGCTGGCCTCCCGCCCGGGTGAACAGCCGCAGGAACAGGAACGGATCCTCGGCGGTCACTTCGCGGATCTGGGTGATGGCCGAGTAGATGGCGGCGACGCCGGTGAGCACCACCAGCCATTCGAGCACCCGCATGCGCACGCTGGTGAGGTGATCCGACAATTCCTTGAGGAACACGACCCCCATGCCGTGCCAGGGCGAGCCTTCACGCCGCATGCTGGGCTCCGTGCTCTTGGAAATACCGGGTGTAGATCATCTCGAGGCTCGGCTCCTCGACCGAGAGCCGGAATAATTTCCCGCCGGCGGCGACGACCGCGGCTGCCGCGTCCGGCCGCACGTCGCGGTCGGCCAGCAGCCGCACCCGGTCGGGCCCTCTCTGCTCGACCGCAGTCACCCCGGGCACCGCGCTGAGCCGCTCGGCGAGCCCGGAGCCCTGCGCCTCGACCTCGACCGCGAAACCGCCGCCCAGCACCTGGCGGCCGAGCTCGGCGACGGTGCCGATCAGCACGATCTTTCCGGCCTGGAACAGCGCCACGCGGTCGCACACGCTCTGCACCCGGTCGAGCAGATGCGAGGACAGCAGCACCGAGACGCCCTCGCGCTTGAGCGCCCGGATCATGTCGAGCAGCTCCAAGGTCGCCTGCGGGTCGAGTCCGGAGGTGGGCTCGTCCAGAATCGCGACCGCGGGTTCCTTCATCAGGATCTCGGCGAGCCCGAGGCGCTGGCGCATGCCGCGCGAGAAGGTGGCGACGCGGTTATCCGCGACTTCGGTGAGTTCGACCCGCCGCAGCGCCGCCGCCATCCGGTCCTCGCGCTCGACCTCGCGCATGCTCATCAGCCGCGCGGTGTAGCGAAGGTTCTCGGCCGCCGTCATGTGATCGTAGAAGCCGACGGAGTCCGGCAGATATCCGACCCGCCGCTTGACCGCGAGCGGCTCGCGCTCGGGATCGTGCCCCAGCACCCGCGCCTCGCCTTCGGTGAGGTCGGTCAGCCCGAGCAGCATCAGGATGGTGGTGGTCTTGCCGGCGCCGTTGGGGCCGAGCAGCCCGAAAATTTCGCCGCGCGAAACCTGAAAGCTCACGTGGTCGACGGCGGCGGCGCCGTTGTAACGCTTGGTGAGCCCCTCGGCTTCGATGACGAAATCGCTCATCGCCGGCCGAACCTTGCCACCGCGCCGACCAGGACCAGGAGCGCGATGGCAATGATGCCCACTCCCGCGGCGCCCCACACCGTCGAGGTCGCGACCGTGATCCGGAACTGGCCCGAGGTGTTCTCGCCGCGCGAGGAGGCGCGCAAGCTGGCGACGTAATCGCCGGCGATCGCCTTCTCGGTCGGCGTCACCAGCGCCTGCACCTCGCGGTTCTGTTCCGGCGCCAGCCGGTCGATCGTTTTTGGCTCGAAGCTGATCTTCCACCCGCTCGGCCCGGAGCCGGAAAGCTCGACCTCCTCGGCCGGCGCGGTGCCGGTGTTGGTGACCACCACCGGGATCGACGCCTCCTTGCCGGCGGTCGCCTCCGCACTCATCCGGCCCTCGCGACCCGAGAGCGAGAGCCGCGGCTGGCCGGTGATGTCGAGCTCGACCTGGGTCTGCGCCGTGGCGTCCTCGGCCGATACGCGCATGGTGACCGGATAGCGCCCCGCCCCCACCGTGCTCGGCGGCCGCACCTTCAGTTTCACGTCCTTGGATTGCCCGGCTTCGACCGGGATCGAGCTGAGCTCCTGGGAGCCGTAGGCTTCCGTGAAGGAGGTGTCGAAATTCGGCGGCCCCTGCGCGGCCAAGCTCACCAGCAGGTTCTTGCCGCTGTCGTTCTTGATCGTGACCTGGTACTCGAAGCTGGTTTTTGCGCTGCCCCGCAGCGACGGCAGCTTCGGATCGAGCGAGAGCTTCGCCGGCAAGTCTTTGGCGAGCGTCACGGCGACCGGCAGGCTGATCTTCGTGCCCTGCCCTTCCGCATTGACGGTGAGCGTCTGGGTGCCGATCGGGGCGCTCGCCGGCACGTCGAGCCGAAGCTGCAGCGACACGCTGCCGTTGGTCGCCGGCATCGCCGCCGCGACCGGCTGGCCGCCGCCGAGCAGGGTCGCGGTCCATCCCGACGGCACGCCGTTGACCGAGAGCGCAAGCCGGTCCGGCGCCTGGCCGTAGTTCTGCAGGCGCAAGCTGATCGTCGAAGTCGTTCCCGGGCGGACCGTTACCGCCGGATAGTCCGTGAGCAGGTAGACGCCCTTGACGTCTTTGGGCACCTCTTGGGCCCGGGCCGAGGGCGCAAGAAGAGCCGTCGCAACGGCCAGGATGGCGAGAGATAAGGCTCGCATGGAAGATCTCCGCGCAGCTGATTGGTATTCCGCCAGAAAGCCGCCCCCGTCCCTGGACGCGCCCCGCGCGGGCGCTGAGGGGACGGCGGCTGTATTTTCCCCGGAGGCGACGAAATCGGTGCGGATTTGTGGAGATTTTTGGGCCCGGGCGCAACGGTTCTTTTTGCCGCGCCTGGGTTATTCGACTCCGCATGGTCGTCCCCGCGCAAGCGGGGACCCATGACCACCGATCCATCGGATTTGATAGGGCCGTGGCCATGGATCCCGGCTCGCGGCCGCTGCGCGGCCTTGGCCGGGACGACGAGCGACGAGGCTTGCGGCCCGGTCAGGCCTTGAGCACGACCGGCCAGTCGGGCTCATCCTCGGGCAGAACCCAGGGCTCTTTCACCGCCGCGGCTTTCCATTCCTGCCAGGCAGGAAGCCCCATCACCGCTTCCATATAGGCCCGCGAACTCGGCCCGACGTCGACCGCATAGGTCGCAAA
>WNGD01000871.1_pt1 | contig 33134 bp, 29 predicted proteins | sample 5400671 | NCBI WGS metagenome assembly WNGD01 (sample SAMN13153369, study PRJNA577476) | soil metagenome | isolation source: 40 cm soil or saprolite under grassland replicate 2 | place: USA:California | collected 2016-06-15 | reverse complement strand
GTCAGATCTCGATGGCTTTTCCAATATGCTGCTTTCCCCCTCGCCTTTCAGCTTAAGGTAGATTGGATGACCCAGGAATATTCCTCTTCATTCCTCCTGGCTGGACCAGGAATACTGTGATGCGTGACATGGCGCACAAACCCGTAACGAATAGGTCAATATGGTCTCGATAGCGTGTCAGGCTTGTCACAATGGCTGGTGATGGTACTTGTATCCAGGAAACCAGGTCCACCTCGCCCGCCTGGTTCGAGTTGCTCGCTACTATGGCACGATATCCGCAGTCGGTTACGGCGTTGACCGGTAACCAGCTCAGCGTGGGGGTTGAGCTCCCTATCTGTATGTTGATCCCGCGGAACGTTATAATATCCGTGTCCGGATAGTCCGAACACCTGGTGATCCCATACGCTTCCAGCGTTTCGACGCTCCAGGTGAGCTGCTGGACATTTTGTATGGGTAAACCCGAATTGGCGATCCCCTGGAATTGGCAATTGTAGCTGAACGAGCTGCCCGACTGACCAGAGAGCGTCATCACCCCGACCAAAGTGTCGCCTGGATTGACTTGAATAAGTTGGCTATGGAACGCCTGTCCCCCTTGCCCGTCGGCGTACCAGCTTGCAACGGCCCAGTAGTTGCCCCCGCCTGCGGCCGATGAGCCCCATTGCAAGACCGGCTACTAGATCATGGTGGAGTTCTGAATCCCGTTGAAGAGAAAGATCGTTTGACCGGACTGCGTCGTTGGCGCAGGCGGAACGGTCCAGGTGGTGCTAAATGAGGAGATGGGATTTCCCGTCGTGTTACTCCAATCGGCATACGCAATCCAGCCGCTGCCAAAGGTGGGCACGATCTCCGACGGCACGGCCACATTCCCAGGCATGAGGGGGGTATTGCCAGGGCGAGGCGCAATGTGTCCGAAGTCGGCCACGACCTGGCCGGATGGGTCCAGCTTGCGATGATGGCCGCCGCTTCCATCTAGCACGTGGCCTGGCTCAATCAAGTGGACCAGCGACTTGTGCCTTAGACCGCCGGGCGTCAAAACAAAGTCTTCAGCCATATTTAGGGGTTCTCCTTCTTGTGTGCGGGGGATGATCCTCGCGTTTCCGCTCTCGTCAACATAGACGGCTTCGCCCGGCCCGACTGCATGCACGCGATCTTTGGGTCGGGGTCCACCGGGTGCGATGACGAGTTCTTCTTTCCTGGTTGTCTCATCTGACTCGTTGCTCATCGTTCTTTCCTCTCTGTCGGTTTTTTTCTAAGAGGCAGGCAACCTGCGTCAATGTAGCCGCCACGTTTATAGACGATGGAACTGTTTTTGATAATTTGATAACGATAATATTGGCATCAATTATTAATCGAAAAAGTCACCACTTCAGCCGCAACGCAAAATGCTCTCGCCGCTGGCTGTTCCTGGCAAGAAGCCAGGAACAGCCAGCAGGTAGCAACATTCCCAGTTAATTTTTAACGCAGGGCCTTATTCGACGACGAATATATCCAACTCCAAATCTTGTCCCCAACCTTGCCCCTCATTGTCAGGATCAATCCTTGTGATGAGAGTCGTAATGCTACTGGAATCTGTCGCAATGACTTGAGTTGCAAACTGGTCTGGGAAGTCGTTGTTCTGATTGTCAGTAAACTGGTTTTGTCTGGGGTGAAGCTGTATCATGAAAGGCGTTGGTGAGCTAAAGCTAAAACCAGTGATGGTGAGTAGTACAGAACTGGGCCAAGATCCCACATCCACAATAGCGACATCTACATTTCCGAGACCGGGTACAAAAATTCCTGCTGGAGCTGCCGCTCCGGCTTTCCGTTCTGCAAGAGAGAGCGTTTTCAAATCTCGGACGGCTTTGGTGGCCTTAACCACAGCTTGAGTGGTCATACATTTTCCTCCTAAACGGTTCTCATCCTCTGGATGAGAAGAGCAAGTGTACTGACTTCTACGAGAAAGGTGAACTGAGCTTCACTTTTGTCTTTCTCCTCACAAGTCTAGCATCATATGGTGCAGAATGCGCCATCAAAACTGAGGGTTTTTGTGAGGAGGAAACGAACCGCCCCCAGTCAAAACTGAAGGGGAATACGCATCAAGCTAAGAACTGTTGCGTTAAAAAAGGGAGAGCAAACAGGAATTCATGACTCAAGAGTTACCGGGATCACTCACGGTATAGGAATAATAGCTAATGCCATACACCGGTAATCCACCTTGAGATACAACTGGTGCTACAATAGTAGTGTGCTCATACGTCTTTATTTATTGGAGGCGAATTACTAGAAACCGAGGCAGGGGTATGGCATATCAAGGCAATAGGGATGACATGGATCGCCTGATCGGGCAGCAGCTCGACAACTTTCGGGTGATCGAGCGCATCGGGGTCGGCGGTATGGCAACGGTCTTTCGGGCATACCAGCCGTCCCTTGAGCGCTACGTGGCGCTCAAGGTCCTGCCGATAAAGCAAGCGCAAGATCCGGTATTCTTCAAGCGCTTTGTGCAAGAGGCGCGCTCGATCGCTCGCCTGGCTCATCCCAATATCGTGCACATCTATAACTTCGGCGAGCAGGGCGACATTAAATATATCGCTATGGAGTATGTCGATGGCGGCACGCTTAAGCAGCGCCTGGGCCAGCCGCTGCCCGTAAGGCAGGCGGCGGAGTTCGTCATCCAGGCCGCGAAGGGGCTCGAGTGCGCCCATAAAAACGGCATCATCCATCGCGATATCAAGCCCGCTAATATGTTGCTGCGCAAAAATGGACACCTCCTGCTCACTGACTTTGGTCTGGCGAAGATCCTTGAGGACACGACGAATATCACACGGACGGGCGCACGGCTGGGAACTCCGCATTATATGTCACCCGAACAGGGGACCGGCAAGCCCGTGGATGCGCGCACAGATATCTACTCGCTGGGTATAGTCCTGTACCACTGCCTGGCGGGCGAGCCGCCCTTTCACGCCGACAATCCGCTCTCCATGAGCGTCAAGCACCTGCAAGATCGGCTCCCCGTGGAGAAGCTGACGGCCAACAATCACGTGCCCGATCTGATCGTACAGGTCGTCCTGAAGATGACAGCGAAACAGCCAGGCGAGCGCTATCAATCGGCGGCTGAACTCATCGACGCCCTGAGCAATGCCGTCACGGCGACGGAGGCGATGGTGCGCAGGAAGAGTGGAGGCGATCCACGCCATGCCCCACCCGCTGACCCTCGTGCTACGCCGCAGGGGCAGCCGCACAATAACCAGCAACCGGACGCGAGCCGGGCCTGCTTCCGCTGTGGGGAGCCGAATAAGAGTTCGCGCCTCTACTGCATCATCTGTGGCGATGACCTGTCGAATAAACGGGCCAGCGCAGACCGCTACCTGGCTCCCAATGGCCTCCCGCTGCTGGCGCGCCTGTCGCTGCAGGACGGACCGATGGCCGGACGCGCGCTGCGCTTCCACCAGGATACCACGACCATCGGACGCGCCACGGGCAACGATCTTGTGGTCTCCGGGCCTACGGTCTCACGCTACCAGGCGCACCTCAACTTCGTCGACGGGCGCTGGTACGTGGAAGATCTTCAGAGCGCGAACGGGACGATGGTTAACGGGAAGCGCATTCACGAGCGCACGTTTCTAAAAGATGGCGACCTCATCAATTTTGGGGATGAGCGCGTCGTCTTCAATATCGTCACAGGCGGTCAACCCGGTATGGGCAATGGCGCCAACGCGCCGCACCCGAAGAGCGGTCCGGGTCCAGCACAGGGCCGCAGCGCCTGAGTGGCTCATTGAGGTGCTACCCAGACATGGGCGCTGTAGTCCATGCTGCCGGAGACGATCAGGCGCCCGTCTGGAGACCAGGCCACCGACCATAGGCCCTTCTTGTGTTTAGTGTAGAACAGCAGCGGCTTTCCGTCAACGATCTCCCAGACCACCACGAGCGGCAGGCCGCCACAGGCCGCCGCGATCATCCTTCCATCAGGCGACCAGGCGATCGCTTCTACGCCGTTGGAGACATTACTGCTGGTAGGCACCTTATAGGCGATAGAGAACTTCTCCGTGAAGGCATGCCACACCTGGATCGTGCCATCCTCACTGGCAGAAGCGATGAGATCGCTCTCCGCTTTTGGCGACCAGGCAACGCTGCGCACGGTCCTGTCGTGACCCTTGTAGGTCGTTATGACCTGCCCGTTCGCGGCATCCCAGACATAGACCGTGTTGTCGCCTGCCATCAAAGGATTCTTATTGCCAGAACCCGAAGCTATATAGCGATCATCATGCGACCAGGCAACGCCGAACACCGGACTTTTATGCTGCGTGAAGGTCAGTCGGCGCTGGCTCGTCTGTGCGTTCCAGAGCTGCACCTGGTTATCCTCGCTTCCAGATGCGATGAAGCTCCCATCATATGACCAGGCAAGCGAACGCACTGGCCTGGTATGCCCGGTATACGGTGATGCAGGCAAGTCGCTTCCGTCATTTGAAAGCCATACATGCACTTTGCCCGCCTCGTCGCCGGAGGCGATATAGGCGCCACTGGGCGACCAGAGCGCGGCCTTTACCGGATTTGTCTTGAGGGGCGGTGTGAGCTTCTCCCGCTTATGGCCCAGGTAGACCAGCTCGTGACCTCCATTTGTCGCATCCCACAGCCTCACCGTTTCGTCCTTGTCGGCGGCGGCGCTGGCAATGCGCTTGCTATCGGGCGACCATGCGACCGACTTTACCTCGTCGACATGCTTTGTATAGGTAAAGATGGTCGTGCCGGGGGATGGAGGATGCGCATTGATGGTCGTGCCGGGAAGCGGAGGACGCGCATTGATGGTTCCTCTATTGCTCAACTCAAAGGCGGCAATACCGGCGCTCAGCACAGCGGCAAAGCCGAACAGCGCGCCTATCACGGTGCGACGCGATGGACGCCAGGATCGTGCATGCGTCGACGAGGTCTGTGGCAGAGTTTGTGCCTTATATACAGGGGCGGCAGAAGGTACCTGTATGGGAGGAATGGTCGCAGCGCCCTGCAAGTCGCTCGAACTGGTCGATGCTTCGGAACCCCCTGGCTGGAGCGAGAGGACCGTAGGCGGCTCGTTGCTCGCATCTTCCAGAGCCTGCGCGAACTCCTGTACGGTTGCAAAACGCTCATGTGGATCCTTTGCCAGTGCCTTGAGCACCACTTTTTCTACCGCGGGCGAGATGGTGGGATTGATAGCACGCAGCGGTGGAGCAGGCGAGAATATCAATTGGGTAATCACTTCACCATACGAGCCTTCAAACGGGCAGCGACCGCACAGCCACTCGTAGGCAACCGCAGCCAGCGAGTACTGGTCGCTCGCGAAACGGGGTTTGCCCTGCGCCTGCTCAGGCGCCATATAACTCAGCGTTCCGGCGATTTCCTGCAAGGTTAGAGAATGGCTGGAAGGGAGCTCCAGCGACACGCCAAAATCAGTGAGCCACAGTTGGCCCTCTGGTCCCAGCAGCATGTTCTCCGGTTTGATATCGCGGTGAATGATATTCTGGCTGTGCGCGTAGTGCAACGCGTCAGCCGCCTGGCGTACATAGTGCACCACTTCGAAGGGAGCTAAACGGCTTCCCCTGGGATATCGCTTGCGCATGCTGCCATTCGCTGCGTATGCCATTGCGAGGTAGAATATTTCGCCCTCCACGCCACAATCATACGCTGGCACAATATGCGGATGCACCAGTTGACCGACGATCTCCGCCTCTTTGAGAAAATTTCCCTGATCCATATCAGGCAAACGCACATGCATAATTTTAACGGCAACACGCGTCTTCAGAAATATATGCTCCGCGAGATAGACATAAGAGAACGCACCCTGACCGATAAGATTCAGTAGTCGATATCTGCTAAGCTGATAATCTTGAGGATCTTGCATCTATTTATCCCATCTAGTTATGCATTGGAACGGGCATAAATACAGTCGTGATCGGGTCTTCTATACACATAAGTGCACTTCTTCTTACTTACAGGATTGCATATTACCATTATAGCCTATATAAGGGAGAGTGAAACAGGTCACAATTTCAGGGAAAGTAGCATAGAATGGATGACTCTACATACTATGGATGTGTTTAGCGAGAAAGATATATAGACGAGGCGTATCTGACGAATAGTGGCTCTTCCACACTATTCATCAGATACGCTTCTACAGAAACGCCTGTCTGTCGTAGGGGCCTGCCCTTGCGCGGGCCCTGCGTGGGGGCGCAGAATGGCTCCCAGGGCCCGCGCAAGGCAGGGCCCCTACTTTATGCCTTCTTCGCCGTAAAGATGATCGTGATGAGAACCTTGTTTTGTGCGACGGCGATATTCGCCAGATCAGGCGGCTGGATGCCGAAATCAGTCATATAGATGGTGCTGGTTGCCTTGCCCGTTACCATATTATTCTCCACCTGGCCCTGCACGTCAAATGTCTCTTTATTCGTTTTACCATGCATCGTCAAGTTGCCGATGAGCTGAAAATGGACGTTATCCCCTTCGCTGTAGTTCACCGGTAAGCCCTGGGTAGAGGTAGAGCCGAAGGTTGCATCGGGATAAGTGTCCGTCTGGAGGGCGTTTTGTCGCACATATTGGTCGCGCTTCGGCTCACTCGTCTGTAGCGTGCTCAAGTTGACCGTGATGTGCATCCCCTCGACGATCGGGGATGCGCCGGTGCGTATGTTGAAATTGCCCTTCACGTCGTGCGTGGTGCCGATTGCATCGTTGTTCGGCTTATTCTGGAAGATCAGATTCTCGAATACACTGTAGGATGCCGTGGTCTGGGCCGGCACAACCTGACACGTCTTCAGAGCGGCCAATGGTCTGGACGTACTGGAGGTCGTCGCGGCTGCCGACGGCGTTGTATCCGCCGACGTTGCCACAGGCCCCGGCGCGGTATGAGGCTGATTGACGGCACTGGCAAAGCGTGCCGCGTATACCACACCACCCCCGATAACAACAAGGATAACAATAGCCCCGATCAGCAAGATGGAACGTCTCTTCATAATTTCTCCTCAATTGGAGCCGTAGAATATAACAGGCTCTCATTTCTTAAGATGCGCCGTCGCTCATCCCTCGTTTGTCTCCAAACGGCGCCAGTCGATCATTTACTACCCTGTACTACGACGAAGGTTACGCCAGCCCGGCATCCTCCGAAACCCCTAGCGCCAGAGCCATCCAGTCCATCTCGCCGCGCCCCTTTGCAACTCCGGTCAGCAGTCGGTCATGGAGTAGGCTGGCGAGCAGCATTGGAACGTTTGATTGAGCCGCCGTCTGAAGGGCCAGATTGATGTCCTTCAGGCCCAACTGCATCTCGAAACCCACCGGTGTATACTGCTTCCTGGCAATCGAACGACCATAGTTTTGATAGATAGTACTGGCGAAGATGGTCTGACTGAGCATCTCAATCACTGCGGTGCGCTCGACGCCGTTCTTCTCCGCCAGCGTCAGGGCCTCCGCCATCGCCTCCATCGCCGAGGCGATCAGGAAGTTTCCAATCAATTTGACGAGGTTGGCGGACTCTGGCGCCTCACCAAAATCGAATGTCTTCTGGCCGATGGCTGCCAGAATCTGCCCGACGCGCTCTTTCCCAGCCTGCGGACCAGCGGAGACGATCCAGAGCTTCCCGGCTGCGGCGGCCTCCGGGCGACCAAAGACGGGCGCGGCCACGTAGAAACATTCGCGCTCCGCGTGTAGTTCGCCCAGGCGACGCGCGGTGGCGGGTGCAATGGTGCTCATGGAGATGTGAACGCCGCCCGGTCCCAGGCGCGACAGGAGGCCGTCCTCGCCCAGGGTTATGCTCTCCAGAGCGTTATCGTTGGCAACCATGGACACTACGATGCCGCCCGGTTCCATCACGTCGCACGGACGCGAGACCTGTTGCGCGCCCAGATCGACCAGAGGCTTCGCTTTATGTGCACTACGATTATACACACGCAAGTCGAAGCCCGCCTTTAAGAGATTAGTAGAAATAGGCTGGCCCATGCTGCCAAGTCCTACGAAACCAATTGTCTCACTCATGACGACTCCTTAAATTGCAGTAAAACTCCTTATGGTAATTATCTTACTACATCTATTGATCTACTGGGTATAACTCTTCAGGTCCCCCTCTCGAACTCCTCGCCGCGCCACCCACACCCAACCACAGGCGCTGAGGGATCAGGGGGTCTGACTCCTTGTGGCTCCGCGCGCTCTGCGGCTCGCTCCATTTTGATGTGGTTGGTGGCGTGGCGGCCGGGGCCGCCACGCCACCAACCACATCACACCCCTTGCGAAGCGCCGCAGGCGCTGAGGAGTCCTGAACAGTTACGGGGGGTGCAGGGGGTTACGTTCCCCGCAAAATTTCACGAAGCGACTTGACTTTCACCCCACGCATGGTCAACAATCACAATATGTAAATTTTATGTCAGATCTGCCGCGTGACTTCACGAGACATGCTAGAAAAGGTTGAACAAGATCAATATGAAGCTTCGAATCGTACAGGTAGGCATGGGAGGCTGGGGCCGTAGCTGGGCAAAAACCGTCGTCTCCCAGAACAAAGACATTGAACTGGTGGCCTGCGTCGACGCAGTTCCCGAGGTGCTATCCCTGGCACGGCAGGAACTCAGCAGTCTCGGCGTCGAGCATCATTTTCCCTCGCTTGCCGAGGCGTTCACCGCCGTCGAGGCCGACGCGGTGCTGATCACCGCCAGTTTGCCTGGACACGTCCCGATCGCGCTGGAGGCTCTCGACGCAGGCAAACACGTCTTGTTGGAGAAGCCTTTTGCGCCCTCGGTCGCGGAGGCGCAGCGCGTTATCGATAGCGCGGCACAACACGGGCGCATACTGATGATCAGTCAGAACTATCGCCACTTCCCGGCGGTGCGTGTGGTGCAGGAATTGATACGTGAAGGATCACTCGGTCCCGTTGGTACCGTCAATCTGGATTTCCGCCGCTATGCTAATACGGCACCGCGTGAAAGCCACCGCAACTACAAACTCTGGCAGCCTCTCCTGGTGGATATGTCTATTCACCATTTCGATCTGATGCGCATGCTGCTCGGTCAGGAGCCGGTGTGTATCGCCTGCCAGACGTGGAATCCGCCCTGGAGCAATTTCGTCGAAGCTGCTGCCGGGAGCGCAACCATCACCTTCGATGGTGCAGCGGTGCTCAATTATCGTGGAAGCTGGGTCAGCACGACGCCGCAAACCAACTGGGCAGGTGAATGGCATATCGAATGCGCAGGCGGCGAGATTATCGCTACCAGTCGTGGTGATAAGCCCGATTATGTCGCTATTCGTCCGCTGGGCAAGCGCCTGCGTACGCTCAAGCTGCCGGAGGTACCGTTGCGCGATCGACATGGGACGCTGGCCGCCTTTGTGCAGGCTGTGCGCACAGGCGAGGAACCCGAGACCTCCGGTCGCCGCAACCTCAAGACGCTGGCGCTTATGCTGGCCGCTGTGGAGTCCGCCGTCTCCGGTCAGCCTATGGCTATCACGCCTGATGTGGTGCATTCTGAGAGATACTAGAAAGCAGGTGAAATGATGCAGGCTCAACGGCAAAGGCTGCACACGCAGAAAAGAGTAGCGGCGACGACCGGTTCAGGCGTCAAAATTTGACGGGCACCCCGTTTTTATAACTTGACAGTAACACCGCCATTTGCCTACACTACACACAGGGTTCTACGTTCTTTCTCTATAGCACGCACATTTTCGCATGAATCACGCCACTACGGGGTGCACACGACATGAAGGGAGCCAGGGGATGACCAATCACACAGGACAGCAGTTCGGCCACTATCGCCTCACGCGTTTTCTGGGGCGTGGTGGCTTCGCCGATGTCTACCTGGGTGAGCACGTGTATCTTGGCACCCTTGCCGCGATCAAAGTGTTGGATACACAACTGACCGCTGATGAGATCGAGCAATTCCGCCAGGAGGCGCGCACGATCGCCCAACTGGAACATCCGCATATCGTACGCGTGCTGGACTTCGGCGTGGATGATAACGTGCCGTTTCTGGTGATGGGCTACGCGCCGAACGGCTCTCTGCGCCAGCGTTACCCGCGCGGCACCCGCCTTCCACTGGAGAAGATTCTGCACTACGTCAGGGACGTGGCCGGAGCGCTACAGTATGCACACGATCAGAAACTGGTGCATCGCGATGTGAAGCCCGAGAATATGCTGCTGGGGCGAAACGAAGAGGTGTTGTTGAGCGACTTTGGCCTGGCGGTAGTGGCGCATAGTTCGTCGCAGGATGGTCCGGGCGATGTATCCGGCACGGTTGCATATATGGCACCTGAGCAGGCGCGTGGGAAGCCGCGCCCGGCCAGCGATCAGTACGCGTTGGGGATTGTGGTATACGAGTGGCTATGCGGAGCGCGGCCCTTCGAGGGGTCGTACCAGGAGATAGCGGTGCAGCACGTGCTGGCAACACCCCCATCGCTGCATCAGTTGCAGCCAACGATCTCACCGGAGCTTGAGGATGTGGTCTTGAAGGCGCTCGCCAAGGACCCACACGAGCGTTACCCACGCATCCAGAACTTCGCGGATGCGCTGGAACAGGCCACGCAAGGCGAGAAGAGCTCCACAGTCATTCTTCCATCTGCTCAACTCCGGCCTGCTGGCGGTTCGTCCGATAGCACAACCAGTCGCATCCCCTCCGACACGATCTACGCCCTGGCATGGTCGCCCGACGGCAGGCGCATCGCCTCCGGCGGACTCGATCGGACGGTCCAGGTGCGTGGAACGACGACGGGCGTGAGCACCTTCATCTATCACGGGCACGGCGGCAGCATCAGCGCCCTGGCGTGGTCGCCTGATGGCCGCTCTATCGCCTCCGCTAGCCTGGACAAGACGATCCAGGTCTGGAATCCGACCGGCGGCGATCGGCTCGCGACCTACGATGGACATGCGGGGATGGTCTACGCCCTGGCATGGTCGCCCGACGGCAGGTATATCGCCTCGACCAGCGGAGGCGGGACCGACAATACGGTGCAGATCTGGGAGGTCGCAACGGGACAGAACGTCTTCACCTACCATGACCCCACCTACTGGTCACGGGCAGTCGCATGGTCGCCTGACGATCGGTACCTCGCGGTGGGACTGTGGCACGAGATTCAGTTGTGGGACATCGCCAGAAAGAGTAAGGTCGCCACATATCGCGGCCACCATAGCTGGGTCAGAGCGGTTGCATGGTCGCCCGATGGCCGACATATCGCCTCCGCCTGCGAAGACAAAACGGTGCAGATCTGGGACCCGGCGAAGGAGCGTCTCCTGCTGACCCATCACGGACACACCGACTGGGTCGGCATCATCGCCTGGTCGCCCGATGGCAGATACATCGCCTCGATCAGCAAGGATAATAACGTACACGTCTGGGACTCGACCACCGGTACCACCCTCGCCACCCATCGCGGGCACCCCGCTTCGGCATACGCCCTGCTGTGGCTCCCCGACGGCAAGCACGCGGTCTCGGCCAGCAGCGATGGCACTGTCCAGTTCAAGCTCTTCTCCGTTTAATGGCTGTTTTCGTCTCCACATCTATATGTAAATGCGTTCCTGGTTTTTTTCACAGAGCTGGATATAATCTCATTGTCGAGGTCACACATCTATCACGAATGGCACACACATATATAAATGCATCATAACTACTGGTAAAAGCGCTCAAGATATGTTTTGATATAAGCGGATGTATTGTCCAACGCAGGACGGCCCCGGAGATGTGTGTTCGGAGTGCTTGCACCACTGCTATAGCTATTCAACGCGGAATATCCATAATTTGCAGAAAGGGAGAGAACGCAATGGAAGCACGTATCTTGACTCAGAAGGACGCCGAGGCATTCTGGAACCTGCGCCTGCGCGCGCTACAGGAGGACCCAGAGTCGTTCGGCGCTTCATATACCGAAATTCTTGAGCGCGGCATCGCGGGCTCCACGCAGAATCTGACGAAGCGTAACGAGAACTGGCGCGACGACGTGACATTCGGCGCGTTCGACGGCAAGACGCTCGTTGGCACCACCGGTTTCAAGCGCGAGGAGATGGTGAAGATGCGGCACAAAGCCATCATCTGGGGCATGTTCGTCCCCAAAGAGCTGCGCGGGCAAGGCATCGGCAAGGCGCTGCTCGAAGCCGCCATCGCCTACGCCCGCGAGCTGCCGGAGCTCGAACAGATCAACCTGAACGTCGTGCTCACCAGCCGCGAGGCACGCCACCTCTTCATCGCGCTCGGCTTTGAGACCTGGGGCATCGAGCGCCACGCCCTCAAGCTACGCGATCGCTACTTCGACCAGGAACATATGACGCTCTGGCTGAATAAATAGCCGCTTTCCGACGAGCACAAAGGGGACATGTACGGTATCCGTTTATATTCCCTTTGTGCTCATCTGGTATAGAAACCAGCGGTTGAAAATCTGGAGAAACTACACTATATTGAAATTCATCGAACCGGAATTCTCATTCACCGTCAACAGCGCCCCTTGAGTTGACTGGCTGCTCACATGGAGTTGACTGCCAGACGAACCAGAAGGTGTTGGGGTACCCAGAGTGGTGCTGATATTGCCGGAATTCGTTGTGGCATCGATGTGGAAGGGATCGATTTTCGGCAGCTTGACCGAGATGTTACCAGTGTTATCATCGAAAAGGTTGCTACTGTATTGGTCGAGCGAACCATCGAACGAGATTGAACCGTTGTCAACGTGGAGGTGAGAGTTGCCGCGCAGAAGAACCTGTGAGGCTGCAATATTGCCACCGCTGAGATCCATCTGTCCCGTGATACCACTCACATCGACGGACCCGTTACAATCCTTCAAGCTCAGATCTGTCTGAGCGGGAACGTGGACTACAACCCAGGTATTATTGGGAAGAGTGGGGAAGGTAGCCGTATGCGTCGTGCTATTCAATTGCACAGGAAAAGATTGACCATTGGCTTCCGCCGTAAAATTGGTGCCAGGCCGCACCTGTATACCTCCTGTATGACAACTGCCACTGGCAGGGATCACAAGAGTATACTGTGAGTACGGCCAGTTCGGCTGCTGAGCACTCGCTTGAGCGGGGCTATACATAGCCATCAAAGCGAGTAATGCCATGGCACCCAGAGCCATACATGAGAGTTTGATCCATTGCAAGTTCAAGTGCAAGTTCAAGTTCATTTTCCTTTTTCATACCTTTTTTTCATAGAAACATTTCGTTTTGCCAGAGTAAAAACTATCTGTTGTTCATACCCACTATTAGGACGATACCAGATGAGTTTTTTGGCGTATTGCTCTTGAATTCGGTGGGAGTAGAGGACGGTAAAAGAAGGAAAACCTGAATAGTTGCTATCTTTCTCACCCGGTATTCAGCACCAGGCTCACCGCATCCTCGTAGCTCGAAACGAGATAGGCGAGATCGCCGAGCAATATCGAGACCTTGTAGAGGTGTGATACGATCTCGTTCCGCTTAGGAATATCCTCGGCCAGATTCTCCTCCAGGTAGACAAAGAACGCGGTCGTATCGCTGATCCGGCTGGTTAGCGCATCTCTCGCCTCGTTGAAGTGCTGGTGCTCCGTAAATACGTTCATGAGAGGTGCGAGGCGCTGCAGCGAGAAGATGGCCTGCTCCTCCTGCGTAGAGTGCGCATCTTGCTGCAAAGAGGAATGTTCCTCGGTATCTATATGCACATCGCTCCCCTCTAAGGCGTTAGAAAGGGTGCGCACAAGTTCCATGAACATGTAGTAGAGGTCGGCGATAAATGCGCGTACGCGGTGCAGCGGATCTTCGCCGGGCAGTTCCTGGAGATCCTGGTTCCTCTCGATGCGATGTTGTATCTCGTTCAGCGCCCCTATCACCGCGTCGAAGCGCACCACGAACGTCCCGATATTATTGCTCTGCTGCGTATCTATATAGGCGTGATAGATACGATAGAGCTCCTGCAATGTGCGCCGCTCGTCCCTTTGCGCGTCCGGCTGAGCGACAACAGGCGATGGGAGTGTCATGAGGGATTGCTGGAACTGTGGTCGCGGCGCCTGTTCCGTGGCATGCACGATGAGGCTTTCGCGCAAAAATTGCAGGCTGATATCGATCTCAGCGATCAGCTCATCCTTCTGTTCCGCGCTGAGCACCGTATTGTACTTAACCACGCTGCGACACGCAAAGACCGTACTCATGGCATGTTCCAGACCCTGGGCCTGCCTGCCGGACGCATTACCAGACATGATATTCTTTACCCTTTCAAGCGCTAACGCCTATCCTAAAACGCTTAACGAGACTGAGACCGTCGACGGGCTGACCTTTACAGTTACCCCTGTGGCATCCTGGGCTGAGAGCGTGACCTGTCCGCTGTAACTACCGAGCAGTTTCCCACTCGCATCGACATGCACATTGATCGTGCTCCCTGTATCACCCTCATTGCCCGCGCCGGGCGAGAGCGACAGCCAGTCGCGACTACCAGTATCCACCGATGTTTGCCAGGAGACGGGCCACGAGCAGTTCCCTGTGGCCTTCACACTTATATCCTGATCTGGTGGCTGCGCCTGTAACAGCGAGGAGGAAAAGGAGAGACTCGCGGGCGACACTTGCAGCGCACATGGCAGAAGCACATTCAGGGTCACGGGAAGTACCTGCCCTGCCACAGGCTGACCAGAGGCATCCACGGCATTCACAGCGACCTGTGCCCGGTATGTGCCCGTAGCCAGGCTACCGGTAGCAAAGGTGAGCACCGCCGTCTGTCCCGCATGTATAGATCCCTGGGTAGGAGTTACCGTAAGCCAGGACGGCAGCGACCCATTCGTCCCTACCTGCCAGTTGAGCAGGCCGCCTCCGGCGTTGGCAAATGTCACCTGCTGTGTCGACTTCTGCCCCTGCGTGACATTGAAGGTGAGTTCCGCTGGCGAGAGGCTCAGGCGCGGCGGAGTGTCCGCAGTATCGCTCGCCGAAGTACCAGATCCAGGCCGAGGGGAATTGCCATGCGTAGAAGGTGTGCCGCCCGATGGAGTCACCAGCGTAGACTGACCCTGCGCCTGTTCCGCCGACGTGGCGGCCAGCACCGTCAGTTGTACAGCAATTGTCTGCGTTCGATGGTCCGTTAAAAAGACGAGAAAGCCGCTGAACGTACCAGGTTGCAGCAGATCGCTTCCGATGCCAACCGTCACGCTCGTTCTAAACTGCGTCCCTGCCTGGCCGTTGGCGGGCGTTACAGACAACCAGTCCGCCAACGAAAAAGCCGACCAGGGTGTCATATTCGTGCAGCCGGGCGTGGCATTGACACTGATACGCTGCCCATCCGTCGTATGCTGACCGGCAAACGCGATAAACGACATACTCCCCACGTTCGCCACGACGCCACAGCGCTGCTGCACATCCAGCGCGATGGCGATAGATTGTGGAGTGTTAAAGATTTTCTGTCGCGAAACCAGCGTGAGCAGGCCGCTGTAGACGCTCGGAAAAAGAGTGTGGGCGTACACCCGCACATGCAACTCAACGGACGCACCAGCAGCCAGCGTACCGGAGTCGGGCGAGACACTGAACCAGTTCGACTGGAAAGGAATATTCTGATCAACTGATGCGCTCGCCACGCCCGGTGCAACAGACCATTGCAGTGGCGAGGTCCCTGGATTGCTGAGCGTTACATTCTGACCGGGCGGATCGTTCGCGCCATCGATGCTCGCAAATGAAAGAACAGGCGGGGTCACTACCATAACTGGTCCGGCATGCGTGGGCAGGGGACGCACAGACATCTTGACCTGGACGACTACCGGCGTGTCGGTATTCGAAGCTATTCTGATGGTTCCCTGATAGGTTCCGATCTTGAGATTGGCCCGTGTGGCGGCGACAGTGATCCTCTGACTGGCGCTAAAAACGCCGCTGGTGGGTACGATTCGCAGCCACGGCTGGCTGCTCTCGGAGGACCACGAGATCACGCCGCCGCCGTTATTTGAGAGCAACAGTGTGCGCAACGTATCCGCTCCCTGCCAGTCGACCCCCATGTCCAGCGTCGACTCATCAAGTTGAAGCTCTGGTGGCAGAACGGGTCCGGCACCTATGACTTGCAGCACAATGCTGGCCGTGTAGTGGGCGCTTACATCTTCGGCCTCGATATAATGGGAGCCGGGCTCCCATGCCCCTGCGACGAGGACATGCAGATCGGCGCTCCCGGTAGCACTTACGCGCGTCGAAGGAGCCTCAACGCGCAAAGGCTGCTGTACGTCACGCGTTAAAAGCACCTGCGCCTGGGGCGTAAAGTGGCTGAGGTGCAACTCAACAATCTGGCCCAGGTGAACGACGCCCGGCGTCACCGTCAGCAAGGGAAACGTTCCTGTACGCCCTGCAAGATGGGTGAAGCCAACTGAAACCAGGATGCTATCTATAACGAAGGCCAGGACGGCCAGTAGCGCCAACAAGATAAATATTCTGCGTATGAACCTGAGCTTGCCACGACGACGAGGCACGGGAGGACGAGTGATGTTCAATGGAACAGTTCGTGGCGAGGCTTCTACCTGCGCCGTTTCTCCGCCAGTATCCAGCCCTGTATCTGCGTCGGGAGGGGGTAATAGCGCCGTCTGAAACGACTCTGGTTCAGTTTGAGATGATTTTTGTAGAGAGCGATTGAGCAGTGCTGACTGGCACTGCTCACAAAAGATTGCAGACTCTATGCAGAGATTGTCGCAGCGCAAACACTGCTTCGTGCCTTTCATATATTGCGGTCCTCCTTTCCACTCTTGCCACCCCTTTGCGCGGCGTGCCTATTGATAATACCATTATTTTTTTCATTAAACTAGATCATAGGAGATTAATAGCCAATATGTAATGTATTAGCAGCAAGCAGTGTTTTTGATGTTATACAGGATATTTATGTAAAGATCTGCATATCCTGGCAACGCCTCAAGCTCAATTGCGTGGGCTCTTGTCATGTCTCTGAGTAACTATCAGTAGGGATGGGGCTTGCCCCATAGGCGCCAGGCTAAGAGAGAAGAATAAGAAAAAAGGGGGAAAGATGTAAAAGACATAAGAATCCTGATACAGTGAAATGATTGAAAACGCACTGTAGAAGGAGTGACTTCATACTTTACCTGGAAGCATATAGGTGCCAATGACGGAGGCCGAAGAACGCGGTGAAGCGGCCTGCAAGGCGACCGCCAGGGTCGCCTCTCCAAGAAGACGATGGCATTGGACACTCTGGTGTGTCCTTGTACGGGCGACCCTGGCGGTCGCCCTGTGAGCTATGGGCAACTCTCGCGGTCGCCCTGCCGACTAAACATTTACGGGTTCCTCTATCTGCACGGACAGCTCCGGCTGCTGTCTCTGCAGGGCGCGTGTCGCTTCGACGTACTGCGCAAGGCTGAGCGTCTCGGCGTCACGGGTAGTGATTGGTTGCAGGTGCAGGTTGATCTCATCTAGCCTTAAATCGGGGTTGTTCACTGTAACCACGTTGATGCCTGCGTTTTTCAGCGTGGCAAGCATACCGACGAGCTGCGCCGGAATGGTGCTCAACTGCATTAGATCAAGAATGATCAGGGTATCGATTGCTCGCTTGCCAACGAGCAGCCATAGTCCTTGTAGCCCTGTGCGCTCTATGCCTACCGTGTTAATACTTTCAGCATACAGACGGTCATCAATCGCGTACCCATGAGCCTCAGCATAGGCGAGACAGGACTGCTTTCTTCTCTCAAGTACTCGTGCTTGAGTGTCTGCCTCTTGTGGGTAGACACGATAGTAAATTGCTGCTTTCACCATAATCAGGTACTGGTATTCTCCTTTTATTTGTTTTGACCATGCATCCGAGAAAACAGATGCCTTCATATGACGTTGTACTCTATTTTCTCGATTGTTGCAAGCGGTATGGTACAATTACAGGTAGAGAACACTTTTTACCAACCACTCTTTAGCAAACAACGAAACGAATCTCCATGAAAATACATCTCCAACTTAAACATTGGCTTTTTTTCCTGTTGCTTGCTCTCGCCCTCATCGGTGAGGCCTGCACCTCTTCTACTGGCGCGCTGGGGGCGGCACCAGCCGTTAAAGCCACGCCCACGCCGTCGCAGCCCGTTTCGGCGCAGCAGATCCTGACGGGTCCCGTTACCTATGTGGCGCTGGGCGCTTCGGATGCCGTGGGCGTGGGCACCAGTCAACCAGCATCGCAGGGGTATGTGCCACTCCTGGAGCAGAAGTTGCCACAGGGTTCGCAGCTCGTCAATCTGGGCGTGAGCGGCATTCATCTGCACGAGGCGCTGCATGAGGAGCTCCCGCGTGCGCTCTCGACATCGCCAAAGCTGATCACTATCTGGCTGGTGGCGAACGATTTCGTCGCCAAAGTGCCCTACGCAAGCTATATACAGGACCTGGATACGCTACTCTCACGCTTGCGAGCGGGCACACAGGCGCGCATCGTGATGGCGAACCTACCCAACCTCACGCTGCTGCCTGCCTTTGCCAGACTCAACACCCCACAAAAGGCCACGATGGTTGATGCGATCAAGCGCTGGGACGTTGGTATCGCGAGCACGGCGGCGCGCTATCATGTGACCCTGGTCGATCTACAGGCCGAGGGCAGCCTGATCACGGCGCATCCTGAGTATGTGAGCGCCGATGGCTTCCATCCGAGCGCGGCAGGGTATGCGCAATTGGCTAACCTCTTCTGGCAGGAGGTCGAGGCGTAGATAAGCGCGATCTATCTGCGCCCCAGCTTCGCCAGGACCGCGCCCTTTAGCAGGCCAATCTCCTCGACTTTGAACAACAAGACGAGGCCGAAGTAGGCCGCCGCCGCCAGTCCGCCAGCGACAAGGACCGTCAACAAGCGCCCGACGAACTGCGCCAGTGAGAAGAGCGCGACGTGCCCCAGGAGGAGCTGTAGACCCCAGGCCAGGGCCACCATCGCGGCGGTCGCCAGCAGGATCTTCAGGACGAAAGAGACCATCGTGCGCAGGTGGATGGAGCCGATGGCTATTCTCAGCAGGACGAGCAGGATCAGCGCGTGCGATGTGTTCTGGACGGTGTTGGCGAAGGCGAGCGCGGGCATGCCGATCGTCTGGAAGAATGGCAGCGCGACGGCCAGGTAGCCGAGGATGCTGACGAAGAAGACGATCACCGGGATAATTGTGTTCTTGCGCGCGTAGAAGGCGAAGATCAGGAGCTGGTCCAGCGCGACGAAGGGCAACTGGTAGGCGTAGTTTTGCAGGGCGGTGGCGGCAAGATGAGCATTGTCGGCGTTGTAGTTGCCGTGCTCGAAGATGAGCGCGATAATAGGTGTCTGCAAGACGATGAGGCCAGCGGCGGCGGGGATCATCAGCAGCAGGCCCAGGCGGAAGCCGAGCAGGAGCGTATCTTTGAAGCGCTCCATGTTGCCCTCGCGAATATGCGTCGAGAGCGTGGGCAGGACGGCGAAGGAGAGCGCCGCCGCGACGAGTCCGCCGGGGAACTGGATCAGCGTGGTGGCGAAATCTTTGGCACCGGAGTTCTCCGCCCGGCACGTCGCCAGGGCCACGTTCTGCATGAACGAGGCGCAGGGCGTCGTGGAGGAGAGGTGCTGGTCCAGAAAGATCAGGGCCATGCTGCCGAGAAAGCTGACGGCGACGGGCGCGTAGAGTTTGAGGATGCGTCTCAAGGCCGGATGTTTCAGGTCGAGCACGAACATATACGCAAAGCGCTGCTTGCGCATCCCCGGCACAAGCAGGCCAATCTCGCCCAGCGCGCCGAGAATGACACCGAACGCCATTCCTATGTAGCCGAAGTGCGCCAGGCCGATCCAGCTTCCCGCGATGGTGCCGATGATGATGCCAACGTGGGAGGCCGCCGTGGCGAACGCGGGCCAGCCAAATTCTTTGAGCGCGTAGAGTGCCGCCTGGAGCACTGCGAACGGCCCCAGAATCACCAGCGAGAAGATGATGATACGTGCCAATTCAAGCGTGCGCTCCTGGTACGCGGCGGAGTAGCCGGGCACGAGAACGGTGCTGACAAACCAGGGAGCGATGAATAAAAAGAGCAGCGCAACGGTAATTCCGATGAGCAAGACGAGATTGACGACGGTGAAGACGAGGCGGCGCAGTTCATCGCGTTTGTCGGGCGCGGCGTAATCGTTGAATGTGGGGATCAGAGCGCCGGGTACTGAGCCGTTGACGAGCAGGTCGTTGAAGGTCTGCGCGGGTCGCAGCGCAGCCAGAAAGGGAGCAAAAAAGAACTGCCCGGTAGAGGCGACGACGATCTGGCGCGCCATGCCCATGATGCTGCTGCCCAGGTTGCCGAGCATGACCAGGGTCGCGGATCTGACGATCTCGCGCCGCTCGCTCGGTCTGCCCTCTTCTGGCACGACTGCGACGGCTAGCTCTCTGGCAAGCGCCTGTTCGGCTGATGTCGTATCCGTGGCGATCGGGACTACCTCGACGGAGGCGTCTTTTTCTTCAGATTGTTCATTTTCGTTCAGATCATCAGAAGATTGCATATTTTCGATAGAATCTTTTGCCATATATAGTTTGTCCCCTTTACGGGAGCCGCTTGATCTTTGCGATCAGCTCGCTTGTCGAATGGTGCGGCAAGTAGGGAAGGAGGCGCACCGTGCCGCCGTACGCCTGTACCACCTTCGCCTCCGGCAGGCGGCTGGTATCGGGTGCGCCGTCCTGGGCGCTCACGTAGTCGCCGCCTTTCACATAAATAGCGGGCTGTAACAGTTCGACGAGTGGACCCGCCGTCGCCTCGGAGAAGATCGTTACATAATCAATATACGGAAACGCGGCCAGAATTTCGGCCCGCTCGTCTTCGGGTACCAGCGGACGACCTGCGCCTTTGAGCAGGCGCGTGCTCTCGTCGCTGTTCAGGCCCAGTATCAGGAAATCGCCGAGCCTGCGCGCCTCCTGCAGGTAGCGCACATGACCCAGATGGATCAGGTCGAAGCAGCCGTTCGTAAAGACGGCGCGCTCACCGGCTCGCTGCCGGGCACGCGCTACGTCGGCGAGTTCGTCGCGCCGCAGTATCTTCTGCGTATTGAGTAAATTCTTCATGTCAGCACCCCCGCCAGTTCACTGGGCGTGTTACTGGCGCAGCCTAGACGCCTGACCACCAGGGCCGCCGCCGCGTTCGCCAGGTAGGCCGCCTCCGCCATGCTTGCGCCCGCCGTGAGCGCGAGCGTGAACGTCGCCGCAACCGTATCACCGGCTCCATTAGTATCGACGATCTCGCTGGCGTGCGGCAGGGGATAGATGGGCAGATGAAGGGGCGCCTTCCCTGCTTCGAAGAGGCTCATCCCCTCGCTGCCACGTGTGATGAGCACGCCCTGCGCATTGCTGCCGATGAGCAGGCGCTGGCCCGCTTCGTCGAGATCGGCCTGGTTCCTGATCGTCATGCCCAGCGATAGCTCGGCCTCGGGCTGATTTGGCGTGAGGGCGGTAACACCCTGGAAGCGGAACAGCGAGCCGTGCGAGTCGGCTACAACGACTTTGTTCAATGCACGCGCCGCCGGAATGCACGCCTGGATGATGTCGGGACTGATGACGCCGTTCTCATAATCAGAAAGTACTACGGCGTCGATCGAGGGCAGCAGGTTCGCAATGTAGTCGATGATCTGGCCCTTGCAGGGGTCCGCCAGTTCGGAGGTGTCCACGCGATCAATGCGTACCACGTGCTGCTGCACGATCTGCGGACTGCCCGCCAGGATGCGCGTCTTGGTGGAGGTTGGTCGCCGGGAGTCGGTGAGCAGGCCCTCCTGGTGCATGTGCAGGTCGCTGATCGCCCGGCGCAGGCTCTGGCCAGGCAAGTCGTCGCCGACGACGCCGGTCAAAAAGACTTCCGCGCCCAGCGCATTGGCATTAACGGCGACATTGCTTGCGCCGCCGGGAATGGTGCGCTCCTCGTCCAGCTCAAGGATCAGGACGGGCGCTTCGCGAGCGATGCGCGTGGGGCGTCCGATCAGATACTGGTCGGCCACCATATCGCCGATGACCAGCACGCGCCTGCCCAGGAAAGCGTCGATGAGCGAACGGAGACGCGCGAAGGTCGTCTCATGAATATCAAGTGTCATTTGCCGCGCCCCTTCCGTAAGACCAACATGGCGCTCTGTGGGAGCGCGAGCATACGCCGCCAGCGCCGGGGCTCACGATAGAGCCGGTAGAGCCACTCCAGTCCCAGTTGTTGCATCGCTCTGGGCGCACGCCGCTGCCGGCCTGAGAGAAAATCGTACGCGCCACCCACGCCTATAGCGACGGCGACGGACAACCGATCAAGGTTGCGGTAGATCCACAGCTCCTGCGCGGGCGCTCCGTAGGCCACGCAGAGCACATCGGCCTCCGCCGCGCGCACACGTTCGATGATCTCATCTTCTTCGGCGGACGCGGGCGAACCGGCATAGGTGCCCGCGATCTGCAGACCGGGCGCGATTTCCTGAAGACGCGCTGCCGCCAACTCCGCTACGCCAGGTGCCGCGCCGAGCAGGTACAGGCGATAGCCTTGCGCCGCACACCGTTGCGCCAGCAGGGGCAGCAAATCGGTGCCGGTGATACGCTCGGGAACGGGCTCGCGCAGATAGCGTGTCGCCCACACGATGCCCATGCCGTCGGCGACGACCAGGGCCGCCTCATTGATAGAGCGCTGAAAAACGCTATCACGCTGTGCCGCCATCAGGAACTCGGGATTGACCGTGACAACCTGCTGGCAGCGTTCGCCGCCCCCCCGCCGCTGCGCAATAAGGCGCTCAATGGCATCCAGCGCCTGTTGTTGGGTGACGCGATCGACGCGCACGCCCGCAACATAGGCAGGCGTGGGTAGAGATGGTTGAGACATATTTACAGTTTGCAATGACATAAATGCTTCTCAAAAACTATAACTCTTCAGTAGGGATGGGGCTTGCCCCCATCCGGTTCCCATCACGCGGCTCCCAGACCGGATGGGGGCAAGCCCCATCCCTACTTTGCCCCAGGCTATCAGTGCCGGGAAAAACTTACCATGTTATCAATTCGCTCTCAAATTTAGACATAATCACATCGGGACGCGTCTCCTCGATATAGCGCCGCACATGTTCCAGTGCGTCCCCGGCTTGCTGCTTGCTATTGCTCACACAGCTCACCCCGAGCGTCGCGACCTGCCACAGATCGTTGTCATCGACCTCGGCGATTGCTACTTCGAATGTGTTACGCACACGCGCGATAACGGATTTTACGGTCTGCCGCTTCTCCTTGAGCGAGTGGCAGTCCGGCAGATGCAGGGAGATTTCGCATACTCCAATAATCATAGCGTTAGTATAGCATAGTCCGTCACAGTTGCAACGAACCATGACCAGAAGGGTGGCTGCCATTGGGAAAGAAGAGGAAATGCTGGCCTCTCCCTCCTATTTGACACAATGCCAAAGACTCGACGCATATACGCAACTCTGTTACAATTCCTATAACGAAAAAGTACTACAAGGAGAACATTTACATGCTTGACACAAGTTCCCAGGAGGGACAGCCCGAACATCCTATGCAGGGCGTTCCCCAGCCGGCGCGCGACCAGGTGCTCGCACTCCCACGCGTCCACATCTCAAAGCATCCTGTGATAGCACACAAGCTGACGGCCCTGCGCGACCGGCATACGTCGCCGCCCGACTTCTACCGCCTGGTCAAGGAGATCGGCGAGCTGCTGGCATACGAGGCGACGGCCTCGCTGGCACTGGAGATCAGCGAGACGGAGACGCCATTGATGAAGATGGATGGCTATAAGCTGGCCGGCGGCATCGGCATCACACCTATTCTGCGTGCCGGGCTTGGATTGGCGGAGGGCTTTCGCGAGGTGATCTCCGATGCGCAGGTCTGGCACCTCGGACTACGGCGCGATGAACGGACCTTGCAGGCGCTGGAGTACTATAACCGGTTGCCTCACAAGGTCAACCTGCAGGTCTGCTACGCGGTCGATCCCATGCTAGCGACCGGCGGCTCGGCGATCGACGCCATCAATATTCTCAAGCGGCGTGGCATTCCGCGCATCTCGTACGTCGGCATCATCGCCGCACCCTTCGGACTGCAGAACCTGGTGCAGGCCCATCCCGATATCGACGTTTATATCGCGGCGCTCGATGAGAGCCTGAACGATCTGGGCTACATCGTACCTGGCCTGGGCGACGCCGGCGATCGGCAGTTCGGCACATTCTAACGCGCGTCATCCTGTTTTGACGCCTGTTTTAAAGGATTGATTTATCGTGTCTATACCTTCAGATGAATTCCCTGAATATAATGTGCAGCCTGATGAGAGCCAGGCCGATGTGGCGGAGGAGACGCCGATTGAGACAGACGCTACAGACGCTACGTCCCCGACGCCTGAAGAGGCTCTGCCGCCAGAAGCCCAGGGTGAGGCCAATGGCGGTCCGCTCGGCTGCTGCCTGGGAGTCGTTGTCGGCCTCTTCCTGACCTTCTGCCTGATCACGCTCGTCTCCGTCCTCCTCCACAATGGCGGCTATCTCGGGGTCGCGACGATACCCACCGGGGTCCTCGGCGGTATTGTTGGCGGCTTCCTTGGCTGGAAGATTGGCAAGGCGATCTACCAGGAGTACGAGCTGAGCGCAGAGCGCAAGAAACGCCTGGAAAATCTTAATCGGAAGTTTGGGAACCTGCCCTGATCAGGGCCACAGAGCGGATCAGGTAATGAGAGAACGCCTGGAATTTATAGGTAATTTGTCACTATTTATGGCAATGTAACAGGTGGTCGTATATATTGGTGGGTAAGCACTCTCCTATCGCTGGTGACTGATACACCAGACTTCTATAATTCTTGAGGTTTATAATGAAACAGGCGCAATACGGCACAGGCGGAGCTGATAATAACGTCACCGGAGAAGATACGGGCCTATCGCTCGACACCACCTTTCTTCAGGAAGGCAGTGTGCGCTATGATCTCGACCTGAAAGAGGCCACGCTCGCCGCTTATGAAGAGGCTATTCTTTTAGCACCCCAGGAGGCTATTCTCCACCTCCACAAAGGCCACGCGCTCGAACAACTGGGACGTGTGTTTGAGGCGGAAAGGTCCTACGAGGATGCACGCCGCCTCGGGTACAACGGGTAGGCATGTCGCTACATGCATGCATACAATCAGCGCTCACCGATGCGGAAGACCGCAATACGCTGGCGTAGAGAGTTGGTTAACTCCACCAGGTGAGCCATCGATTGCTGCATCTCGCGCATATGCTGCGTGATGTCGGCGGTCATACGCAGAATCTCGATCACAGAACTGACGACCAGTTGCGATCCCTGCGACTGGCTCTCCACAGTATTACAGACGCCCTCAATCAGCCTGCTGAGCTGCTCCGTTACTTCATTGATCACTTCGAGCGCAACGCCCGTCTGCGTCACCAGCTCGGTCTGCATGATGACGTGCTGCGTGTTCTGCTCGAAGCTGCGCGAGACTGCGCCTGTCTCATTTTGAATTGTAAGAATGTAGCCACCTATGTTGCGCACTGCCTCCGCGCTGCCAGTAGCCAGTGAGCGGACCTCCTGGATGATGGGGATAAAGCCCTTGCCGCTCTCGCCGGCGCGCGTTGCTTCGATGGCGGCGTTGAGCGCCAGGTGGTGCAGGCGCACGCTGAGATCGCTTACCGCCAGTATGGCTTCGCTGATGCCCTGTCCGCGCTCGCTTAGCGATTTCATAGTGCGCGATGATTGCATGGTTGCTTCACGCAGCTTGCTCATGCCTTCGACGGCGCGATCGACGGCGTCCTGCGCACCACCAGTAACGTCCAGCGCTTCGACTCCGATCTTCGAGAGGTGGGCGGCGCGCTCCGATACTTGCTGCATCATATCGGCGCTGTCCGTGATGACCTTCGAGATCTGGTTGACCTGCCGCTCCTGCTGACTGGTGTCGCGCACGAGGAACTCTGAGCTGCGCTGCACGCTGCGCGCGTGGTCGTCGACGGCCTGCGTGACCATCTGCACGCTACTCAGGATGCTGCTGATCTCTCCGAGCGTAAGGTTGATGGCGTCACCGATTGGCTGCAATTTCTGATGCGTGGGCTGGACCTGTTTGCGCAGGTCTCCACGCTGGATCGGCTCAAGTTCCCGCCGCAGTTGCGCGATGCCCTCATCCAGCGCTACCCGCTCGGCCTCACGCTCCTGAAAGAGGCGCGCATTGTCGATGACGATCGCCGCCTGATTGGCGAATAATTCGGCAACCTCGATGCTTTCGACGGTTGGAACCTTGCCGTCTTCGGGATCGTCGAGCGATAGTATGCCCAACAGCTTCTGTTCGCGTGGGCTGAATAGCGGTACGATGAAGGCGTCCTCTGGATGCCAGCAGCCCTCCTCCAGGTCCTCGGTGGTCTTTCTGACGATGGAGGTGCCCGGCAGATCGCCTGTATGCTCGTGCGAGATGAAATAGCTCTGACTGATACGAAACTCTGGTCGCATGAGGCCGGTGAGCTTATCGACGGGATCGTGCGCCGTGCGTAGTATCTGCTCTTCTTCCTCGGTCAGGCCAGCGCAGGCGACGTTTGCAATATAATTATTGGCCTCGTCGATCAGATTTACCGCCAATATGCGAAAGCCGGTGTAGCGCACGATGGAGGTGACGATTTGCTGCAAGGCCTCGTTGAGCCCCAGGTCGGCGCGCAGGAGGTTGCCCAGGCGGATGAGCTCTTTGATCTGTTGGGCCCGCCTCTGCGTTTCGCTGGCATAGCTCAGGTCCGGCACTGGCGATGTGGGTGGACGCACATCCAGTAAGTTCTCGCGCTCCCATTGCACCTGTTCGGCTGGCGAGCGGAAACGCAGGCGCAAGGGGACGTATTTATTTTGCAGTTTTCGTTCGGTCATGGGCTGCTCTCATTTCAGTCTCTCGCAGGCACAATTCCTCATCCTTCTCAACATAGCATATTTGATCGCTCATGCACAAGGCTGTAGCACTTTATGGGGAAGGTAAAAGGGCATTACCGGTGCAGCATGCGCGCGTATGGGATATAGTAGCCGCGCAGAGACTGGGGGATGCGGCCCGTGATATAGGTGCCCTCCGGCTCATGCTGCTCGGAATCGACGGAGCCGCGCCGGTGAAACAGCTCTACAAGCTCGCCCCTGGCGAACGGGATCATGACCTGCACCGGCTCCATGCTGCTGGCAAGGACTGCGCTGATCTTCTCAAGGAGCGCGTCCAGGCCCTCCTTCTTCAAGGCCGAGACCGGGACGGCGTTGGGGTAGAGGGTGGTGTCCAGCTCGTCTGGGTCGTCCAGCAGGTCGATCTTGTTGAGGGCCGTTACGCGTGGCTTGTCGGTAGCTTCCAGCTCCTCCAACACCTCGTTGACGGTCTCGCTCTGCTCGATGGCGTTTTCGTGGCTGGCATCCACGACCTCCAGCAGGAGATCGGCGTCTATGACCTCCTCCAGAGTGGCGCGGAAGGCCGCGATCAATTTTGTGGACAGCTTCTGAATAAATCCAACGGTATCCGTGAGCAGCGCCTCTTGATTATTGGGCAGGACGACATGACGCGTCACCGGGTCGAGGGTGGCGAAGAGCTTGTCCTCCGCCAGCACGCTCGCTTCGGTGAGCGCGTTGAAGAGCGTGGATTTGCCGGCGTTAGTGTAGCCTACGACGGCGACGACGGGGATGGCTTGCGCGGCCCGCTGTTGACGGTGGATCTGGCGCTGCTCACGCACCTCTTCGATATCTTCTTTCAGGGACGAGATGCGGCTGCGAATACGCCTGCGGTCGATCTCCAGCCGTGTCTCACCAGGGCCACGCACGCCGATCGCGCCACCTGCGCCGCCGCCACTGACACCACCGCCGCTCGCGCTGCGCGAGCCGCCCACCTGGCGCGAGAGATCGCCGCGACCGGTCAGGCGTGGCAGGCGGTATTCCAACTGGGCCAGTTCGACCTGCAGACGACCCTCACGCGTGCGGGCGTGCTGTGCGAAGATGTCGAGAATGAGGGCGGTGCGATCAACAATGCGGGCGTCGAGCAGCTTCTCCAGGCTGCGCTGCTGTGTCGGGGTCAGTTCATCATCGAAGATTACCAGGTCGAGGCCCAGTTGCTTCTTTAAATCGCTCAGTTCCTGAGCGCGACCTTTTCCTACATACGTGACTCCATCCGGGTGAGGGAGTCGCTGAATCATCGTGCCAACTACTTTTGCCCCTGCCGTGCGCGCCAGCGTTCCCAACTCTTGCACCGAGTCCTCGGTGCTCCACATGTTATCCTGGTCGCCCGCTTCAACGGCGACCAGGTACGCAAGTTCGGGTCCGCGCTGCGCGCCGGTTTCTATGAGTCGCTTTGTCGTATCTCTCCTCCTGTTATCTTTTTCGTACAAAAGACCTCTCTATACTATTGTATGAAGACAACGGAAAGAACGCAAGGGGGAAACTTTTCAACAGTAGGGATGGGGCTTGCCCCCATCCGCTTCCCCGAGAACCCCTCTCACGGCTTGATCGCGCGCCCCGAGCCGGATGGGGGCAAGCCCCATCCCTACTAAAGGCGCGCGAACTTCGGCAGGCCCGGCAGTTGCTGGACGAAGAAGCTGTTGACGCGCGCGAAGAGGCTGTTGGTCACGGCCTGGTTGTAGAAATCGTGCCAGGCGCGCAACTGGTTGACCGGGATGTTAAGGCCGGGCACGCTCGCTGCGCCCGCCGGCAGACCGCTCTGCAGGCCACCCAGGAAGTTGTGCAGCACGGCGAGCAGGATCACCCAGATCAGCCACGCCTCGACGAAGCCGACCGCGCCACCCAACAGCCCATCGGCACATCCAATCACAGGAATATTCTTTAGCACGCCACGCAAGGAGGTGCCGACGATGTGCAGGATCAGGATGGTGCCGAAGAAGAGGACGACGTATGCGATGATCGGCGTAGCAGGCAGGTTATTCGTCGCCAGCAGCGCGGTCAGGCGCGGACCATAGTAGTAGGCAATGGCAAAACCTATCGGTATACTGACGAGATTGATCAGACTAAACACAAATCCATTACGCAGGCCGCTTAAAACGAGTAATATAACAGTGATCAGAAAGAGAATATCAACCCAGTTTATAGTCATAACATTTCCTCCATAGGCCAGAGCCGCATCGCGCTGTAAATGAGTCTATTAGTGATGACGTTTCGACATACGACGTTGTAACAAAGATTGCGTCACGCTGTATTTTTGTATGTTCGTCAACTACGAACACATCTCGCCTCGCGTTACATTTGACATATCAAACCCTTTGGGTTATGCTTGATAAATAGAATCAATCACATATATCTCTTTTTATGGTGCCTGTTTGTCCTGTCTATTTGTAGTTCTACATTTCAGAGAAGAATGATGGAAGAGAGCGGAAAGAAGGAAGAGTCATTAGCATGGCGCCAGGTCCTGTCCATTGCTGCCGATGATCCCGCTGAGCGCAGAAGAATCGCGCAAGAACTGGATGTAAGCACCGTCACTATCGGGCGCTGGATCAATCGGACTACGCAGCCACGCCTGGAAAAACTGCGCATGTTGCCCGAGGTGCTTCCACAATACCGGGAAGGGCTCACCGCTTCGCTCCAGAGAGAGTACCCCCATATCTTTTCCGATACGCCAGCCGTGAGCACTGAGCTGCAGGTGTCCGCCGATTTCTATACCCGGCTCATCAGTAACTATACGATGAGCATACCGTTGCAACGGAAACCAATGATCCATAAAGAGATTCTGCAGCAACTTCTCAGGCAGCTTGATAGCGGGAGCCAGAACCTCTCGATCTTTATTTCGCAGTTTGTTCCTCCACAGCCCGGATGCAAGATTCATAGCCTGCGCCTGATAATGGGGCAGGGGAACACTCCCATGGCCGCCACCTTTGAGCACCAGACACTCTTCTTCGGCACGGAGTCCCAGGTCGGCGTAGCCGCTACGAAGGCCCGTCCACTCGTCATACAGAATCAGGAGATGAAGGAGCGCACATTTCCTATGCAGCCGTCGTTCGGGGCGGGCAGCACCGCCGCTATACCTATTGTACAGCATAATAGCATCGCGGGCTGTCTCTACTTCTCCAGCTTGCAAGCGGATTACTTCTCGCCTGAGCGCCTGAATCTTATCCAGCACTATGTGGATCTGCTCTCGATCTCTTTTGAGCAAGAAGAGTACTATGAGATAGGCTCTATCGAACTCCGGGTGATGCCTCCTATTGCCATCCAGAGACCCATCCTGGAGACGCTACAGCGACGCATCAACGAGCGGCTCATTCAGGCTATGCAGGAAGAACGTCAGCTCAACAGAATACAGGCGGAGCTGGAGATTTTGCAAGAGATTGAGGGAGAGCTGCTGCAGATCTCACTGGTCGTCTAAGGGTAAGCTATCTCTGGGCCAGTTATCTCCGACGCATCCATTTTGCTGCTTCCGCCATTGACCTCCATATGCAACAACAATGACAAGGAAATTACTTTGAAACAAGAAAACGAAGAGACGCCCGAAGCGTTCGGGGTCCTCTCTTCTGATGAACCGAAACCCTCCCACGATGCCTACAGCACCCTGCGTTACCGCGATTTCCGCCTGCTCATGATCGGCTTTTTTATCGCCATGTTCGGGCAGCAGATGCTCACGGTGGCGATCGGGTGGGAGCTGTACCAGCGCACAGACTCCGCGCTGGTGCTCGGCGGCGTGGGCCTGGCCCAGGTCATCCCGGTCATTCTCCTGTTTCTGCCCGCTGGCTACATCGTGGACCGTTACAGCCGCAAGTACGTCGTGATCTTCGCTCAGCTTGCGACGGCACTGGGTTCGCTGGGCCTGGCGCTGCTCTCGTATGAACGCGGCCCGCTGCTCCTCATCTATGGCTGCCTGGTAGTAATCCGTAGCGCCCAATCGTTCAGCGGCCCTGCCAGCTCGGCGCTCGTCGCGCAGGTCATACCAGAGGAGGTGTACGAGAACGCCATGACGTGGAGGAGCAGCATCATGCAGTTATCGTCGGTGCTGGGACCGGCGGCGGGCGGCTTCTTGATCGGCATCCTGCGCGGCGCGACCTGGGTCTACGTGCTGGATGGGATCGCCTCCCTTATCTTCGTCGTATTGCTCATACTGATGCACGTGCGCAAGCAGACGCGTCCCGTAGCGAACGGGCGGACGCTGAGTTCGCTGATGGAGGGAGTGCGCTTCCTCGCCAAAACACAGGTCATGCTCGCGGCCATCACGCTCGACCTCTTCGCGGTCCTACTCGGAGGGGCTGTGACGCTGCTGCCGATCTTCGCCAGGGACATCCTGCACGTCGGCCCGATCGGTCTGGGCTGGCTGCAGGCCGCGTCATCGCTCGGAGCCGTATGCATGGCGCTCATCCTCACGCACCGGCCCCCCTTCACGCACGCCGGTCGCACGCTGCTGATCGCCGTGGCCGTCTTCGGGGTGGGCACGATCATCTTCGGCCTCTCATCGTGGTTCTGGCTCTCATTCCTGATGCTCTTCCTGCTCGGCGCCTTCGACAATATCAGCGTCGTCATACGCAGCACGCTTGTGCTCGTCCGCACGCCCGACGAGATGCGCGGGCGTGTCAGCGCGGTCAACTCGCTCTTCATCGGGACCTCCAACCAACTGGGTGGCTTCGAATCGGGCCTGGTGGCGCAGCTCTTCGGCCCGGTGATCGCCGTCGTCGCGGGCGGCATCGGGACCATCCTCGTCGTGCTCCTCGTCGCCTGGCTCTGGCCCGAGATGCGCCGCCTGACGACGCTGCGCGCGTGAAATATTCTGCGCGCACGCCGAATTCATGCATGTTCTCTTTATCTCTCAGGTATGTCCTGATGACTCATCTCATGCTGTTCGTGGTCGTGATGCTCCATCTGGTCTGCGGGCATATTCATCATTTTGAGCATGGATAGTCCTCCGGTTCGGAGAAACCGAATCACCAGCAGGGCTGCAAGCACAAGAAAGATGATATTGAGCACGGTCGTATAGTTCCAGTGTACTCCTTCGGTAATCGCAACCACGTTGCGGTTCTGTGGGATAATCCCCAGCGCGGCAAACAGGAACTCGACGGCATAGCCAGCGGCAGCCATCGTAACATAAAAGGTGACGAGAATGTAGCCCATGACCTTCAATCCATAATACTTGCGATAGATATCCAGGATGGGCAGAATAATCAGATCTGCAAAGATGAAGCTCACCACGCCACCGAAGCTGATCCCACCTCTCCATAACACCGCAGCGAGTGGTACATTGCCCACGGAACAGACGAAACTCACGATGGCAACCAGCGGTCCCACCAGTGGCCCTTCAATCCTGGCAAGCGTGGGATTATTAGACAGGAAAAAGGCCCGCCAGAACGAATCAGGCATCCAGGCAGCTAACGCACCAGCAATCAGCAATCCAAGCACGATATCGACCCAGACCGAGGCCCAATCCATCACGAAGTAGTTGCTGACAGCCGTTAAGCCTTTTCCACTGAACAGTTTCTGCCAGAATGAGCCTCCCGACACGCTCATATCCATCGCGGCATGCCCTTCCATCCTCCCCACCGCCCCTTTCTCAGCCTGCGCTTTCGCCATCTCTACGAGGCGTGGTGTCAGGGTGAGCCGGAAGATCACCGCGAGAAAGATCACCATCAGGAGTCCGCCGAGATACTCCGCTGCCATAAATTGCCAGCCCATTAAGACAATGAGAATGATACCTAACTCGATCACCAGGTTGGTCGAAGCCAGTTCAAAGGCCATCGCCGAGGTAAAGCTGGCTCCTTTCTGAAAAATGGAGCGAGCCAGGGCGACCGCCGCATACGAGCAGGAACTGGAGGCAATGCCAAACAGAGTGGCAAGCGTCAGATGTTTCGGCGAGTCGCCACCCAATGCCTTTGCTATCGCCTGGTGAGACACCACGGCCTGGACAATTCCAGAGAGCGTAAAGCCGAGAATCAGGGGCCAGAGAATTTCCCAGAACATGCTGAAGGCCATAAAGAGAGCCTCTCGAATAGCCGCAAAAATGGTCATGATCCTTTTCCTTCCATCGTTTTTCAAGCTCGCGTGTAATGTTTGAGAACATCCATAATCTCGCGAATCTTCTCCTCGCCCTGCCCTTTCAGACGAGCAAGCACTGGAGTAAAATTCTCTAGCTGCCTTTCCTAAACCTGATTATAAGAGATTGAGATCAGAAATATGTATCCTAAAAATGCTTATTCTTCTCGTTTTATTGCTGACTCATTGGGTACAGCAAGCTCTCCTCGATGCCAAATGAGTCTAAACGCCCACGGGATGCGTGTATAGCTTCCCTACCTCGTAAGGGATGCGGTTTCCCCACATCGTAGACCTCGACAAGAAAAGACAGTACACTCCTCATAGAGATCGAAACATAGACGCATTCTAAAAGGAGAAGACTGTCATGG
>WNGD01000869.1_pt1 | contig 33150 bp, 29 predicted proteins | sample 5400671 | NCBI WGS metagenome assembly WNGD01 (sample SAMN13153369, study PRJNA577476) | soil metagenome | isolation source: 40 cm soil or saprolite under grassland replicate 2 | place: USA:California | collected 2016-06-15 | reverse complement strand
GACGCGGAATACCGGGAGGTCGTGCGGCTGCTCGGCACGGGCGAGCTGCGCCCCATCGTGGATCGCGTGTTTCCGTTCACGGAGGCCCGGGCGGCGTTCGAGCGGCTGGAGCGAGGGGAGCAGCTGGGGAAAATCGCGGTGCAGATCTCGGACTGAGCGTACTCAGGGACGCCGCTTCGCTCAGTGTGCTTCAGCACAATGTCGGCCGAGCCCCGGGCGTCAGGACTGGAACCAGGGTTGTAACTCCATTTCCCACCCCAATTTGGCGCCGGATTTCCCGTTGCTTTTCGCGGCCTAAGTGTTTAATTTTTAGGAACTTAGGCCGTTTCCGACCGACAGTCCGACCGTCCGACCGACCGAGCCATGACCGCACCCAACGCCCGCGAACGCATCCTGCCGCGCCTCATCGAAGACGAGATGCGAGAGTCGTTCCTCGACTACTCGATGAGCGTGATCGTGCAGCGCGCGCTGCCCGACGTGCGCGACGGCCTGAAGCCCGTCCACCGCCGGATCCTCTATGCGATGCACGAGCTGGGCCTCGTGCCCGGGCGCCCGTACAAGAAGAGCGCCACGGTGGTCGGCGACGTGCTCGGCAAGTACCACCCGCACGGCGACGTGGCGGTCTACGACTCGCTGGTGCGCATGGTGCAAGACTTCTCGCTGCGGTACCCGCTGGTGGACGGCCAGGGGAACTTCGGCTCCGTCGACGGCGATCCCCCGGCCGCGTACCGTTACACGGAGGCCCGCCTCACGCGCATCGCGATGACGATGCTCGAGGACATCGACAAGAACACCGTCGATTTCGTCCCCAACTTCGACGACCGGCTGCAGGAACCCACGGTCCTGCCGTCACGGCTGCCGAACCTGATCGTGAACGGCTCGGCGGGCATCGCGGTGGGCATGGCGACCAACATCCCGCCGCACAACCTCGCCGAGACCGTCGAAGCGGCCAATCACCTCGTCGACCACGCCGACGCCGCGATCAAGGACCTCCGGAAGTTCATCAAAGGCCCTGATTTCCCGACCGGCGGGATCATCTACGGCCGCGAGGGCATCAAGGAGTGCTACGAGAAGGGCCGGGGGCGGATCGCGATCCGCGCGCGCGCGGTGGTGGAAGAGACGGAGTCCACGGGGAAACAGCAGATCGTCGTCACCGAGATTCCCTACCAGGTGAACAAGGCGAATCTCATCGCCCATATCGCCGAGCTCGCCAACGCGAAGAAGCTCGAGGGGATCTCGGACATCCAGGACTATTCGGACCGCGAGGGGATGCGGATCGTCATCGAGCTGAAGCGCGACGCCGTCCCCGCCGTGGTGCTGAACCAGTTGTACAAGCACACCCAGATGCAGACCACCTTCGGCGCCATCATGCTGGCGTTGGTGGACGGCGTGCCGAAGGAGATGAACCTCAAGGAGCTGCTGCAGCACTTCATCGAGCACCGTCACACCGTCATCGTCCGCCGCACCGAGTTCGAGCTGAAGCGCGCCCAGGACCGCGAGCACATCCTCGAGGGCCTGAAGATCGCCGTCGACCACATCGACGAGGTCGTGAGGATCATCCGGAAGGCGAAGGACGTGCCGGCGGCGGATGCGGCGCTGCGCAAGCGCTTCAAGCTGTCCGAGAAGCAATCGGCCGAGATCCTCAACATGCGGCTGGCGCGACTCACCGCGCTCGAAATCACCAAGCTCGAGGACGAGTTGAAGGAAGTCCGCAAGTTCATCAAGGAATGCAAGGAGATCCTCGCGTCCAAGCCGCGCCGCATGAAGATCTTGAAGGAAGAGCTGGGCGAGCTGGCGCACGGCTTCGGCGACGAGCGGCGCACCGAGATCGTGGCCGACCAGGGCGAGTTCTCGATCGAGGATCTGATCGCGGAAGAAGACATGGTGATCACCGTGTCCCACGCCGGCTATATCAAGCGGCTGCCCGTGTCGGCCTACCGGCGGCAGCGGCGCGGCGGCAAGGGCGTCATCTCCGCCCACACCAAGGAAGACGACTGGGTCGAGCACCTGTTCATCGCCTCGACCCACGACTACATGATGTTCTTCACGCGGCAGGGCCAGTGCTACTGGCTCAAGGTGCACGAAATCCCGCAGGCGGCGCGCTCGGCGCGCGGCAAGCCGATCCTTTCCTGCGTGGCCATGAAGCCCGACGAGCGGCTGGCGGCGCTCGTGCCGGTACGCGAGTTCTCCGAGGACCAGTATCTCCTCTTCGCCACGAAGCAGGGGGTCGTGAAGAAGACCCGGCTCTCCGAGTTTGGCAACCCACGCTCGGTGGGCATCCGCGCCATCAACATCGAGAAGGGCGACGAGCTGATCGACGTGCAGGTGACCGACGGACGCAACGACATCGTGCTCGCCACCCGGCAGGGCATGAGCATCCGGTTCCACGAGAAGGACGTGCGCGACATGGGTCGCACGACCACCGGGGTAAAGGGGATCGAGCTCGACAAGAAGGACCAGGTCATCGATATGGTGGTCGTGCGGCGCGCCTCCACCCTCCTGACGGTCACCGAGAAGGGGATGGGCAAGCGCTCGGAGCTCGACGAGTATCGCGTGCAGCACCGCGGCGGGCGCGGCATCATCACCCTGAAGCGATCGGACAAGACCGGCAACGTCGTCGCCCTCAAGGAGGTGCTGCCGGACGACGAGCTGATGATGATCACCAAGAAGGGGATCATGATCCGCGTGCCGGTCGAGGGGATCCGGATCACCGGCCGCAACACGCAGGGCGTGAAGATCATGAACCTGACGCCTGGCGATCTCGTGGTGGACGTGGCGCGCGTGGTGAAAGAAGACGAGGGCGCGGACGGCGAGGGCGCAGGGGACGACGAGGACGCGCCGCGTCCGGCCCGCAAGGCCAAGAAGACGCCCGCCAAGGCGAAGCAGAAGAAGTAGCGTGGTCACCCCCCAGGACGTGCGGGAGGCGGCCGCCGGCCTCGTCGGCGTAGCGGTGCGAACCCCGCTGCGCTACGTCGAGCCGCTCGACGCCTACTTGAAGCTCGAGAGCCTCCAGCCGGTCGGCGCGTTCAAGCTCCGCGGGGCGTACACCGCCATCCGCCGCATGCCGGACGACGTACGACGGAACGGTGTGATCACGTACTCGAGCGGCAACCATGGGCAGGCCGTCGCGTACGCGGCGCAGCTCGTCGGCGTCCGCGCCGTGGTGGTCATGCCCGAGACCGCGCCCGCGGTGAAGGTCGCGGGCGTCGAGCGGTGGGGTGGAGAGGTCGTGCTCGCGGGCCGCACCTCGGAGGATCGCCACAGGAAGGCCGAGGAGATCGCCGCGCGGGAGCGGCTCGCCGTGGTGCCGCCGTTCGATCATCCGGACATCGTGGCGGGGCAGGCGACGGTGGGGCTCGAGATCGCCGAAGCGCTGCCCGAAGCGCGGACCGTGGTGGTGCCGGTAGGCGGGGGCGGGCTGATCGCCGGCATGGTGACGGGGCTCGCGGCGGCGGGGAGCGGCGCGACGGTGTGGGGGGTCGAGCCCGCGGGTGCACCCAAGCTTAAGCAGTCGCTCGCGGCGGGCCACCCGGTGCGGCTCGAGCGCACCGCCAGCATCGCCGACGGGCTGATCACGCTCACCGTCGGTGCGATTCCGTTCGCGCAACTCGCGGCGCATCGCGAGCGGCTCGCCGGCGTGGCCCTGGTGGAAGATGCCGCGCTGAGCGAGGCCGTCCATTTTCTCTGGCGTACCTGTCGCCTGGCGGTCGAGCCATCGGGTGCCGCCACGACGGCGGCGGTGCGGTCGGGCGCCGTGCGCCCCGTCCCGCCGACTGTGCTGGTCGTGAGCGGCGGCAACGTCGATCGCTCGGTGCTCGAGGACTGAGACGCGCCATGCCCGACAGCACCGCGGTGGGGGCCAAGATTCTCGTCGCCGACGACGACGTGTCGCTCGTCCGCACCCTCACCTGGATCCTGAAAGAGAACGGGTACGACGTGGTGACGGCGCCCGGGGGCGAGGGGCTGCTGGGCAAGCTCGAAGAGGAGCGGCCCAGCCTCCTGCTGCTCGACATCATGATGCCGAAGGTCGACGGGCTGCAGCTCCTCGCCAAGATGAAGTCCGACGACCGCTTCCGCGACGTGCCGGTGCTGATGATCTCGTCCATGCCGCCCGAGGAAGCCACGGTCAAGTCGCTCGGGCTGGGCGCGGCCGACTTCATCTCCAAGCCGTTCCGGGTGCGCGAGCTGTTGGCGCGCGTGAAGGCCCACATCCGTTCGGCCCAGGAGCTGGCGCGGGCGCGCGACGAGGCGCAGAGCCGCGCGGCGATCGTGGACATCCTCCACGAAGTCACCGACTCGCTCAAGCCCGACGAGATCTATCACATCCTGGTCCGGCGCGTCGCCCGCGTGCTGCAGATCTCCAAGTGCTCGATGGTGCTGGCGAAGCCGGGCGACCAGTTCGGCGTCGTGGTCGCGGCCTACGAGAATCCGATGCTGCGCAATCTCCAGATCGAGCTCGCCCGCTACCCCGAGATCCAGCGCGCCCTCACGAGCGGACGGTCGGTGCTGGTCGAGGACGTCGCGGCCGATCCGCTGTACGCCGAAGAGCGCATGCGCTGGCGGCGCGACGGGATCACCGTGCCGACACGATCTGCGGTGGCGCTGCCGTTCTCGATGAAGGACCAGCAGCTGGGCGTGTTCTTCCTGCGCACCACTGGAGAGGATCCGCCGCTCACGCGCGCCGACGCGCAGTTCTCCGAGACCGTGATCCGCACCGCGGTGGCCGCGATCGAGAAGGCGTACGACTTCGAGACCGCCGTGTCGGACAAGAAGCGGCTGGAGAAGCTCGCGGCCACCGATGCGCTCACGGGCTGCCTGAACCGCCGCGCGCTTTCCGAGGAGCTCGAGGCGGAGCTCGACCGCGCCCGGCGCTACAACCTCGCGCTCACGATCCTGCTCGCCGACATCGACCGTTTCAAATTGGTGAACGACACGCGGGGCCACATTGCGGGGGACTCGGTCCTGCGCCAAGTTGGCGAGATCCTGCGCCGTGAAGCCCGGTCGGTGGACCTGGCCGCGCGGTACGGCGGCGAAGAGTTCGTGGTCGTGATGCCCGAGACCGCGCTGCACGGCGCGGCGATCTTCGCCGAGCGGCTGCGGCGGCGGGTGATGCACCACGACTTCGCCGACCCCGGAGAGGATTCGTTGAACCTCACGATCTCGATCGGGATCGCGTCCTTCCCCGACGACCGCGTCACCGGCGCGGACAGCTTCGTGGCGCTCGCCGACCAGGCCCTCTATCGCGCGAAGAACGAAGGGCGCAACTTGGTACGTCAATGAGCGAACGCCGCTGTCCCAAGTGCGGGACTGTGTACGCCGGCGCCCCGCGCTTCTGCCCCCGCGACGGGAACCTGCTGGTCGAGGGGCAGTCGCGACCGGCGGCGGCGGCCCCCCCGGCCCCCGCCCCCCCGGCGCCGTCCTCGGCCGGCGGCACCGGCGTGCGTACCCCGCCCCACCCGTCCAAGGGCCTGGACCGCGCCGCCAGCCTCTCGGGCCAGCTGCTCGACGCGCGCTACCAGGTGCTCAAGAAACTGGGCGAGGGCGGCATGTCCTACGTGTACCTTGCCAAGGAGGTCGCGACCACGCAGGAGGTCGCCATCAAGGTGCTCTCCCCCAAGCTCGCGACCGACAGGAACTCGGTCGAGCGGCTGCGGCGGGAGGCCGGGCTCGCGATGCGCCTCGACCACCCCAACGTCTGCCGCATCATGCGGCTGGGCGAGTCCGAGGATGGGCTCATCTACCTCGTGATGCCGTTCCTGAAGGGCGAGCTGCTGTCGGACCGCGAGGTGAAAGACGGGCCGATGGACGTCCCCGCGGGGATCGCGATCCTGCGCCAGGTGTGCGCGGGGCTGCATCACGCCCACGAGCTGCAGATCGTGCACCGCGACTTGAAGCCCGAGAACATCATGCTGGTCGTGGGGGACGGGGGCGGCGATCGCGCCGTGGTGATGGACTTCGGGCTCGCGAAGGAGCGCCGCGCCGACCCCGCCATCGCGAAGCTCACCGCCACCGGGATCATCCTCGGCACCCCGGAGTTCATGAGCCCGGAGCAGATCCGCGGCAAGCCACTCGACGCCCGCTCCGACATCTACGCCCTGGGCATCGTCGCCTTCGAGATGTTCACCGGCAAGCTCCCCTTCCAGGGTCGGAACGCGCAGGAGATGATGATCGCCCGGCTGCGCGGTCAGCCGCTGAAGCTGCGCCAGCTCCGGCCCGACGCGTCCGAAGGCCTGGAGAAGGCCCTCGGGCGCGCGCTCGAGTCGAACCCCGATGGGCGCTACAACACCGCGCTGGAGTTCGCCGAGACGCTCACCGCCTCGAGGGAGGGGGGATTCCTCTCGAAAATCAAGGAGAAGCTCAAGTAGGGCTGCCGTGAAGCGCTTCCCCGCGTTCGATCCACCGGAATACGTCGACTGGAAGCCCGATGGCGGCCTGGTGCGCGCGTATCGGGCGACCATCGAGCGGGACGCGGAGCGCGCGGCTGTCGTCGCGCGCCTCTCGACCGAGGCCAAGCTCGCCCTGTACGCCGGCCTGCTGCGCGCGCGGCTTCACGACATCCAGCTCAAGCGTTGGGTGCGCACCGGCGTGCTCTCCAAGGCGTGGCTCGGAACGGGTGAGGAGGCGACCACCGTCGGCCCGGTGCATGCGCTCGAGCGCGGCACCGATGTGGTAGCCCCGATGATCCGCAACGCGGCCGCGTGCTGCGAGCTGGGGATGACCCTCGCCGACATGCTGCGGGCCTATCTCGCGACCGACGATTCGCCCTCGCACGGCCGAGACCTGCACGTCGGGTCCTTCGCGCACGGCGTGCTCCAGCCGATCTCGCACGTCGGCGACATGGTGCCGGTGATCGCCGGCGTCGCCCTCACCTTCAAGCTGAAGCGAGAGCCGCGCGTCGCCCTCACGTGGGTGGGCGACGGCTCGACCAAGACTGCGGCCGCGCACGAGGGGACCAACTTCGCCGCGGTGCAGAAGCTCCCGGCGATCTTCATCATCCAGAACAACCAGGTCGCGCTCGGCACCCGGCTCGCGCAGCACCACGTGCCGGGGCATTTCCGGGATTGGGCGGGGAGCTACGGCGTGTGGGGCGCCGAGTTCGACGGCAACCACGTGCTCGACGCGTATGCGGCGACCCGGCTGGCGGCCGACCGCTGCCGCCGCGGCGAGGGGCCCGCCCTGCTCGTCGCCGAGACGTTTCGCATGGGCGGCCACGCGACCCACGACGAGCGCGAGGCGCGGGACACGTTCCCGGCCGAACTGTTCCAGCAGTGGGGGAAGCGGGACCCGATCGGGTTGTACGAAGAATACTTGAAGGAAGATGGCGTCACGCCGCAGCGGCTCGAGGAGGTCGAGCTGGAGGTGACGGCGGCCGTTGAGCAGGCGGCGGCGGAGGCGCTCGCGAGCCGGGCGAAGATGCCGGCGGGCGAATCGGCGCTGGCGGGAGTCTATGCACGGGAGGAGAGCCATGAGCCCTAGGACGGGAAGGGACGGGGAAACACGGGGAAGGACGGGGAAGGTGATCACGGGGGTGGTCGTGGGTGCCGCGGGAGTACTCGCGGTTGCGACCAGTGCCCCGTCGTTCCCCGTCCTCCCCCGTCTTTCTACTGCCGACATCCACACCGAATACGTCAAGATCCCGAGCGGGCGGGACACCGTCACTGCCTACCTCGCGTATCCCGAGCGCAAGGATCGGGCGCCCGCCGTCGTCGTGATCCACGAGATCTTCGGGATGTCGGACTTTGTCCGCCACACCACGGAGCAGCTCGCGCAGGACGGCTTCGTAGCGATCGCGCCCGATCTGCTGTCGCGCCGCGGCGGGACGCCCGCGTCCGCCGACTCGGCCCGGAAGCTCATCGCGACGCTCGACCCCGACACCGTCACCAAGGATCTCGACGCGACGCTCGCCTACGTGAAACGCCTCCCCGCGGTGCGGCCCGAGCGGGTCGGCGTAATCGGATTCTGCTGGGGCGGTGGCCAGAGCTTCCGGTACGCGACGCACAACCCGTCGCTCCGGGCGTTCGTCGTCTGCTACGGGCCGGCCCCCGAGGCGCTGGCGATCGCCCGGATCCGTGCGAAGGGCTTCGGCGTGTACGCCGAGAACGACGCACGCATCGACGCCGGGTTGCCCGACGTGGACGGGGCCGTCCGGACCTACCATAAGGACTACCACTCCACGGTCTATCCCGGTGTGGGACACGGCTTCCTGCGCACGCGCGAGAAGCCAGAAGTGGCGGACAGCGCGTGGGGAGACGTGATACGGTTCTTGAAGGAGAGTCTGGAGCGCTAGGCGGCAAGGGCGGCAGAGACGGCAAAGACGGCAGGGTCACTTGCCGCCCTTGCCGCCTTTGCCCAGGTACTCCCTCGCCTTCTCCAACGCCCGATCGGTTCCCGCGAGCACGTCGCGCACGGTCTGGGCCACCGGGATGTCCGGCTTCAGCCCCAGGCCCGCCCACTCGGTTCCATCCGGCGCAGCGTGGCGCGTGACCGAGAACCACACCATCCAGCTCTTGGGGAGCGCGAACGCCGCGCCGTCTCCCGGCGTGCCGGCGGACGGCTCGCCGACGATCACGCCGCGACCGGTGGCGCGAAACGCGGCGAGGAAGTCTTCCGCCGCACCGCCGGTGGCGCTCGAGGCGAGCACGGCGATCGGACCACCGTAGAGCGGTTGGTCCGTGCGCGGCCGAACGGTGTCGGGGGGCGGCGCGTACCATGTCGTGGCGGAGTCGGGCTCGTTCCAGGCGTGGAAGACGGCGCGGTGCTCGGGGGTCTTCCAGCGAGCGGCAGCGAACGGCTTGTCGGTGAGGCGGGCGAGGATCTGGTAGCCGAGGTCGGTCCTCCCGCCCGCCGCGCGGCGCAGGTCGACCACCAGCCCCTGCACGCCGGCGAAGTCGGGGAAGGCCCGGTCGAACCGCCGCACTAGGTCCGCGTCCGCGAGCGAGTTGAGCCGCACGACGACGACGCTCCCCGGAAGCGATTCCACCGCGAACGCGGCCGGATCGAGCGGCCAGCGGTCGTTGAGCGAGACGCTGCGCGTGACGCTCACGCCGCGCTCGTCGCCCCCGGGAACGCGCAGCAGCAGGTGCAGCGTGGTGCCTTTCTCGCCTTGGAGCATCCACGCCACGGCGCGCTGCCAGCGGTCCGCCGCCGTGGCCGCGGCGATCTCCGGCAGCACCGAGTCCCGGATCCACGTCTCGACGGGGATCCCCTGGACGGCGAGGATCTCGCCCAGTCGCTCGGGGCGGGCGACCCGCATCTCATCGTTCTCGGCGTAGTCGAGGATGAACGCCCGGCGCTCGATGCTGGCGACGAGCAGCGGCGGCCGCGCGATGTGCGAGCGGACGGTCGGGGACGGGATGACGGCGGCCTGGCCGTCGCCGAGCAAGGCGACGAGACGCCGCAGCCGGCGGAAGAAGAGCAGATCGGATTGGGGCTGGGCCGCGCCCTTCAGGCTCGCGGCGAGCGCGGAGTCCCAGTCGGACCGCACTCGGTCCCAGTAGGCAAAATTGTAACGAGCCTCCGCCCAGATGGCGGCGACCGCCTCCGCGCGCTCGGTGGTGGTGAGCTGCTGGGCGGCGAGCGGCGCCAGCGGCGCCGCGACGCAACACGCAAGGACGAGTGAGCGAGTGGGCACGCGCCTAATCTATCTGCTTCTCTTCATCGCGCCCCAGGTGCTGGTCTATCTGTACCTGCGGGAGCGCCTCCCCGATCCGACGCGCCCGCGCCAGGCCCGCGTGTTGCGCACGGCGCTCGCCGTGGTGTTTGTCGTGTTCAACCTCCCGTGGCTCGCCGTCGCGTGGCGCGTGCTGTTCGACACCGTGTGGGGCGTGAGCTGGGTCCCGTTCATCGGTCCCTTCATGGCCTGGCAGCTGCTGGGGTGGGTGTTCTGCGGGTTGGTCGCGGTCTATCTCGCGGTGAAAGGCATCCTGTGGATCGTGGGACAGATCGAACGCTGGAAGGTCGGCAAGACGGACCCCATCGTCACCTTCGAATTCTCCAGCGCTCCAGCGGTCCAGCTGACGCGTCGCCAGTTTTTCGCCCGCGCGACCTACAGTTACGCGGCCGCCGGCGCCGCCCTTTCGGGCTATGGCATCTGGAGCGCCTACCGGCTGCCCGAGATCACCCGGCGCATCCTGAGCTTTCCCGATCTCCCGCCCGGTCTCGACGGCCTCACGATCCTCCACATCTCCGACGTGCACGCCGGCATCCACCTCGGCGAGGACAAGATGCAGGAGATCGTCGCGCGGGCGAACGCACTGCGGCCCGACCTGATCCTGCAGACGGGGGACATGATCGACATCTCCCGATCCTACATTCCGCCGTACGTGCGCGCCTTTCGCGAGCTGCGCGCGCCGCTCGGCGTCGTGACGGTGCTCGGCAACCACGACCGCTATACCGGCGAGCGCCAGGTCATCCAGGGATGCCGCGACGCGGGACAGGTGTTCGTGCAGAACGGCTGCCACGTGGTGCAGCGCAACGGCGCGACGCTCGCGTTGCTCGGGATCGACGACCCGAACAACTGGAAGGCCGATGACCCGCAGCCTGCGGACGTGAACAGTGCGTTGCGTGCGGCGCCGCCGGAGGCGTTCAAGGTGCTGCTCGCGCACCGCCCGGGCGCGTGGGACAGCGCGGCGCCCCTCGGCATCCCGCTCACGCTCGCAGGACACATCCACGGCGGGCAGTTGTACCTGCCCGTGCTGGGCTGGTCCCCGGGGCGGCTGATCACGAAGTACGTCATGGGGCACTTCCAGCGGGGGAGCAGCCAGCTGTACGTCAGCCGCGGCATCGGGGTCGTGGGAGTCCCGATCCGCGTCTTTGTGCCGCCGGAGATTGAGCTGTTCACGCTGCGCCGGGTGTGAGGCCGGAGGGGTCCCGCGCAGCGACTGCGTTGTTTTGTCGCGGTGCGGGACCCCTACGGCCGATCACCCGCGGCGGCGCCAATCGCATCCCACGCCCCCTCGAGCGCCAACACGACCCCGGCGTGCGTCTCGGGCCACTCCTTCGCCGACACCCGATCGATCGCCAGCGTCACCGCGCTCAGCCACACCGCGGCCCACACCTCGGCGGCCCCGGGCTTCACCGAACCGTCCGCCTTGCCCTGCGCGACCAGGCTCTCCAGGGCGAGCCGGAAGTCGCGCGCCGTCTTGCGGCTCTCGTCGTCCAGCAGCTCGCCGTGACGCTGGATGAAGAAGAGGCGCGCCACCGCCGGCTCGCGCGCCGCGCCGGCGACGAGGCCGCGCCCGAGCTCGGCGAGCTTCTCGCGTGGGCCCACCTGCAACGCATCGGCGTCCTTCACCAGGGCCCCCGCCCAGCGCGCGGCGCCGCGATACAGCTCATTCAAGAGATGCTGCTTGCCGTGGAAGTGGCGGTAGATCGTCCCTTCCGCGACGCCCGCCTTCTTCGAGATCTGCGGCGTCGTGGTGTCGTGGTAGCCCTGCGCGGTGAAGAGCTCCAGGGCTGCGCGCACGAGGCGCTCGCGGGTGAGGTCGGCCTGGGTCATCGGGCGCGAATCTAACGCGATGCCACGTGCTGTGCCGCCGGTCGGCCGCCGGGGTTCCATGGCACCCCAGCCCCCGCTAGCTTTCCCCCGCTCGTTTCCCGCCGGGTTGCTTCGGAGGTTCTTGCGCGATGCGCATGCTGGTATTGGGCGCGGGACTGCAGGGGTCCGCCTGCGCCTACGACTTGTTGCAGCAGCCCGCAGTGGAGCGGGTCACGATCGCCGACCTGAAGCCCGACCGCGTCCCGGCGTTCCTCAAGCCGCACGTGGGCAAGCGGCTCGTGCTCCTCAAGCTCGACGTGCAGGACGGCGCCGCGCTGCGCGACGCGATGCGGGGCCACGCGGCGGTCATGAACGCGGCGCCCTACTACTTCAACCTCGACGTATCCCGCGCCGCGGTGGCCGCCGGTCTGCACTCCGCCGACCTGGGCGGCAACACGGAGATCGTCTTCCAGCAACGCCTGCTCGATGCGGAGGCGGAGCGACAGAACCTCTCCGTCATTCCCGATTGCGGCCTCGCGCCGGGGATGGTGAACATCCTCGCGGCCGAAGGGATCCGCCGGGTGGCGGACGCCGAGGCGGTGAAGATCTACGTCGGCGGCCTGCCGCAGCACCCCGAGCCCCCGCTCAACTACCAGATCGTCTACTCGCTGGAAGGCGCGCTGGACTACTACACGACGCCGTCCTGGGTGCTGCGCGACGGCAAGGCCACCCGCGTGGACGCCCTCTCCGAGCTCGAGGCCGTCACGTTCCCTCCGCCGGTGGGCGAGCTCGAGGCGTTCCACACCGGCGGCGGTATCTCCACGCTGCCGTGGACGTACGAGGGCAAGGTGCGCACGATGGAGTACAAGACGCTGCGCTATCCCGGGCACGTCGCCATCATGCGACCGATCCGCGACCTCGGGCTCCTCGACCTGACGCCCGTCAAAGTGAAAGGCAAGGAGATCGTCCCGCGCGACGCGTTCATCGCCACCGTCTCCCCGAAGCTCAACAAGCTCGAGGGTCGCGACCTGGTCGCGCTGCGGGTCGAGGTGTGGGGGCGGGGGGGGAACGGCAAGCGGGCGGCCTGGCAGCTGCTCGACTACTACGACGAGGCGCACGGCATCAGCGCGATGATGCGAACGACGGGCTACTCGCTCGCCATCACGGGACTGATGCAGGTGGACGGCCGCATCAACGCCAAGGGCGTGCGCACGCCGGATGAGGCGGTGCCGTTTGACGAATACGTCAGCGAGCTTGCGAAGCGCGGAGTGGAGATTCGGGAGCTCTAGTAGCTCCAGCTCGTTCCGAACAGGAACTGCCCTCCCTCGCTGCCGCGGCCGTAGCCGACCACGACGAGCGAGTTGCGCTGAATCCGGAGGGCGAGCTCGGCGCCGCCGCTGTGGTGCAGGCCGGTGGTGGTGAGCCGGAGCGCCTCCCCCGGACCGAACACCCGCCCCGCGTCGTAGAACCCGACGAGCTTGAGCTCCACGAGACTCGGCACCCACAGCAGGGCGTAGCGCGCCTCGAGCCCGGCAATCAGCTTTCCCCGCCCCACGAAACGGCCGTCGTAGTAGCCGCGCAGCGAGCGGTAGCCGCCGACGGCGACGAACGGCCGCTCGCTCGATTCCATCACCTGCTCCGCGGCGAGCGGCGGCGTGCCGCCCATCCCTTCGGCGGCGAGCCGACCGGCGACCACCAGTTTCTCGATCGGGTGCACCTGGATACGCGCATTCGCGGTGGTGCGGGTGTAGCCGGTCCCGCTCGCGAACAGCGCCTCGACGAACACCCCGGCGTGCGGGTCGATCTCGTGGTCCCGGGTGTCGAGAATCACGCCGGCCCGCACCACCTTGTCCGTGAACGGGATCGTCGTCGAGTCCACGACGGCGGCGGCAAGGTCGCGCGCGAACACGCTGACGCCCGGGAGGGCGCGGAAGTCGATGCGCGCGAGTGTGGCGCCGGCGAGCAGGCGGATCGGTCCGATCACCCGGCGCTGCAGCGTGGCGCGTGCCACGGCGCGTGTGCGGCTGACTCGGTAGAAGTACGCGCCCAGGACGTCGACGCTGTCCCGGGAGTACCGCGTGTCGTTCCCAAGGCCGTAGTAGCCCAGCCGGTTGTCGCGGGCCACGCTGAGTGTGAGACCCGCGCGCCACCCGTCCCACCAGGCGGGTGCCTGGGCGTCGACGATCAGGACGTAGCTGCCGTGGGTGCTCGCGCCGCCGTCGAAGTTGACGGCCGCGAGGTCCGGCTCGGGGCGCTCGCTGAAGCCGGTGGGGCTGTAGGCGCCGGCATGGAACGCCCCCCACAGCCCGTCCGCCGGGGTGTAGTAGGCGTAGGGGGTGAGGGTGTGACGCCAGTAGCGCTGCGCGGCCAGCGTCGACGCGGCGCCGGCGCACAACGCGAGCGCCGCGCTAGCGGCTCGCAGCGGGCCGCTCGTACAGGTACGCCGTGTCCATCAGCTTCGCCTGTGTGCCGTCGTGCACGGCGCAGCGGCCGGGGTAGAGCGACGCGGCGCCGAACTCGCCGCGCTTGTTCACGGCGTAGAACTGCAGGTCGAACTTGGGTCGGCCGCGCTCGTCGAGCAGCCGCGCCTCGGTGGTCTTGACCACGCGCTTCAACGTCTCGAGACAGGCGTCGCCGGGCTTCATGCCGCGCCGCATATGCTCCACCGTCAGGAAGCCGCCGCACACCTTGATGTTCGCCTCTCCACGGCCCGTCGAGCCCGCCGCGCCGACGTCGTTGTCGGTGTATTGCCCGGCGCCGATGATCGGCGAGTCGCCTACCCGCCCGGGGATCTTCCAGGCGAGGCCGCTCGTGGTCGTGACCGAGGCGACGTCCCCGGCCGGCGTCACCGCGTCGCAGTTGATCGTCCCCGTGGGGCGCACGACCATGTGCTCGCTGTCCGGGACGTCGAGCCAGTCGTCGTTCGGGTTGAGGTTCGCCCGCCACCGCAGCCAGATCTCCCGTGATTCGGGTGTGAGCAGGTCCTCGTTCTTGAAGCCGTAGGAGAGCGCGAACTGCTTCGCGCCCTCGCCGACCAGGAAGATGTGGTCGGTGTACTTGAGGACGAGCTTCGCGACCTCGGACGGCGTCTTGATGCCTTCGAGACAGCCCACCGCGCCAGCGCGCTTCGAGGGGCCGTGCATGCACGACGCGTCGAGCTGCACCACGCCCTCCGCGTTGGGGAGGCCGCCGTAGCCGACCGAATGGTCCGTGGGATCGAGCTCCTGGATCTTCACCCCCTCGACTACGGCGTCGAGCGGGTCCGCGCCTTGCGTGATGAGATCGAATGCCTTCTGGACCGGGTGCAGGCCGTTGGCGCTGGCAATAACGACCGGCTTCGCCGCCCAGCGACTCGTGGGCGCGAGCGCCTGCGGCAGGCGCATCGGGTGGGCGATGTCACGCGCGCTCGCCGCGGCGATCCCGACCGTGGCGGAGGCGAGGAACTCCCGGCGGGACAGGATGTCGGACATCGTGCGCCTCCGATGTGAAAGCAGGGTGCGTAGGTTTTACGATGCCGCAGCGGCCCTGTCAACTTGCTCCGCCCGGAGGGCTCCCCTAACGTTCCGACCGTGAACTTCGACGATTCGCTGAGCCCGCGCGCGGTGGTGCGGGGCATCCTGGGCGGCGCCACGCTGCTCGCGGCCGTCGCGCTCGTGGTCGCGTCGGCTGTTTCTGGGCGAGTCGCGTGGAAGTTCGTGACGCTCACTCTCGCGCTGTGGGGCGCGTGGAGCTTCTTCGACACGCTCTTCGAGTCGCTCTTCGAGCCGCTCGGCCGCTTCCTGGGGAGCGCGCTCACCGGCGGAGATATGCCAGGGGACGAGGGCGGCGCTGGCATCACGATCGAGCTGGAGACGGCGGCGCTCGAGCGGCTGCTCGCTGCCGATCCGCCGCCGCCCGCGCACCGTGTGATCCTCGCCGGCATTCGGCTCGCCGAGATCTACCGTACGCACCTGCACGACGCGGCCAAGGCCGAGGCGCTGATCACCCGCCTCGCAACCCAGTACCCCGACGCTCCCGAGCTCAAGTATGTCCGGCCCCCGGCCCCCCCGGCCCCCCCGGCCCGTGGTTGACCTCTCGCTCGTCGTCCCGGTGTACAACGAACGCGAGAGCCTGCCGCTCCTGGTCGAGGAGGTCGGCCGGGCGCTCGCCGGACGGAGCTACGAGCTCGTGGCCGTGGACGACGGCTCGACGGATGGCTCGCTCGACGTGTTGAAGGCGCTGAAGCGAGATCACCCCGAGCTGCATATCGTCGTATTCGCCGCCAACGCGGGTCAGAGCGCCGCCTTCGCCGCCGGCTTCCGGGCCGCGCGGGGGCGCGTGACCGTGACGCTCGACGCCGACCTGCAGAACGATCCCGCCGACATCCCGGCGCTCGTGGACGAGCTCGAGCGAAGCGGGGCGACGGCGGTGGTGGGCTACCGCTCGACCCGCCGCGACAGCGGGTGGAAGCGGCTCCAGAGCCGGATCGCGAACGGCGTGCGCAACCGGCTCAACGGAGAGACGATTCGCGACACCGGCTGCTCCCTGAAGGCGTTCCGCGCCGACGCCGTGCGGGAGCTGCCGCTCTTCAACGGCATGCACCGTTTTCTGCCGACGCTCATCAAGATGCACGGCGGGCGCGTCAGCGAAGTGCCGGTGCGCCACCGGCCCCGCCGCTTCGGACAGACGAAGTACGGGATGTGGAACCGGGTATTCCGGACGCTCGCCGACGCGATCGCGGTGCGTTGGATGCAGCGCCGCGCGCTGCGCTACCGGGTACGGGAGGAGCTCCCCTGATGCACAACGAGTGGGTGCAGCAGATCGATCTGGAGCTGGACGGCGAGCTCAGCCTGCCCGCACGCGCCGCGCTGGCCCGCCATCTCGCCGGGTGCCGCCACTGCGCCGAGGCGCGCGTGAACCACCTCGAGATGCGGGTCGCCTTCGCCCGCTCGGCGGGCGACCCCCACGCGCGCACGGTGCCGCGCCCGCGCCTCCGCGGCCGCACCCTAGGGCTGTGGATGGCGATCAGCCTGGTCGCCGGCGCTGCGGCGGGGTGGCTGGCGCATCAACGGTGGGGCGGGCCCGGGCCGGCCTCGCTCGAGGCCTCGCGTGCGACGTTCCTGGTGCGCTAGCCTCGTGCCGTTCCAACTCGCTCCGTCCGCACGTCCCCCCGGTCACTCGGCACGAAGAGTTGGAACGGCACTCGTCGTCGCGGCGGCGGTCGTCGCGGCGGCTGCCCCGCAAGCGCCCAATTACCGCGTCACGTACCGGCTGCGGGTGGTCGCACGCACCGGGTTCGCCACGCGGCTGCTCGCCACCGGCGTCGTCAGCGGGCCGCCGGAGACGGCCATGCGGCTGTCGCTCCGCAGCGAAACGGCCGAGCTGCAGGGACTGCTCGCTACCCTCCCGGAGCCCGATACGGTGAATCTCGCGGGGGTGTTCTTCAGCCGTCGCCCGGCGGGCCGCTCGCGCCGCGGGCTGCCGCTGTGGGAGGAAGACAGTTACCGCCGTTGGGCCCGCGTCGGCTGGGACGGGACGGTGCGGCTCTATCCCTTCGGGCCCGACGCGGGCCAGCGCCGGGCGCTGTGGGTCGAGATCACGCTGAGCCGCGAGTTCGCCGCCGGCGAGACCCGGGCGAGCGAGGAAGTGACGCTGATCGACAGCGCCGTCGACTTCCGCGCCGAGGCGGTCGTGCCCCCGCGCCGAGTGACCGTCCGCATGGCGCTGGTGCGCGGGGACACCGCGAGCAGCCGCCAAGTGCTCGACCTCGTCCCCGAGACTCCCAGTCGCCGGGTCCGGTTCGCCCTCGGCCGCGAGCGGTCCGAGTTCGACGTGACGCTCGAGCGGCCCGAGCCGCCCCGGACCGGCCGCGACAGCGCCCTCGCCGTGGATGCGGAGGTCGTGTGCCTGCGGCTCGTCGCCCCCGGCTCGGCCGAGCCCGCCCGGATCCGCTGTGGCCGGCTCGACAATATCGCCCGCCGCGTCGCGCTGACGGGCGGGGACACGCTGGTGGCGACGTTCGCCTGGCCCGCGTTGCGCTGAGGGCGGTATCTTCCAGCGATGCATCGCAAGCAGCGGCTCGACCCGTCGATCTTCCACCTCCCCGTCGAGAGGATGCGGGAGGGCTATTACTCGGACAAGTATTTCGTCCGCACCCGCGAGCTGCTCCTCAAAGACAAGCACCGCCCCTGCGTCACCATGCAGGTGTTCGGCAAGGCGCACGCGTTCCTCGGCGGCAGCGATGAAGCGATCGCGATCCTCAAGCTCTGCAGCATGGAGTGGGACGAGCTGCAGGTGTACGCGCTGTACGACGGGGACGAGATCGAGCCGTGGGAAACGGTGCTGCTGATCGAAGGGCCCTACGACGCGTTCGCCCACCTCGAGACGCTCTACCTCGGCGTGCTCGCCCGGCGCACCAAGGTCGGGACCAACACGCGTCGCGTGGTGGAGGCCGCGAAGCCGAAGCAGGTGATGTTCTTCCCGGCGCGGCACGACCACTGGCTCGTGCAGACCGGCGACGGCTACGCCGCCCACATCGCCGGAGCGATCGGCGTGTCGACCGACGCGCAGGCCTCGTGGTGGGGCTCCGAAGGGATCGGCACGGTCCCGCACGCGCTCATCGCCGCCTACGACGGCGACACCGTGCTCGCCTCGCAGAAGTTCGCCGAGCTGACGGATCCGGGCGTGCGGCTCATCACCCTCGTCGACTTCGAAAACGACTGCGTCGGCACGGCGCTCCAGGTGGCGCGCGCGCTGGGCCAACGGCTGTACGGGGTGCGTATCGACACGTCGGAAACCCTGGTCGATAAGTCGGTCATCCCGCAGATGGGCACCTTCAAACCTACCGGTGTGAACCCGCAGCTGGTCTGGAACGTGCGCCGGGCGCTCGATCGCGAGGGATTCCAGCACGTGAGGATCGTCGTCTCGGGCGGGTTCACCGTGGAGAAGATCCGCGACTTCGAAGAGCAGAGCGTGCCGGTGGACATGTACGGGGTCGGCTCGAGCCTGTTTCAGGGTCGCTTCGACTTCACCGCCGACGTGGTACGGGTGGAAGGGAAGCCGGTCGCGAAGGTGGGCCGCAGCTACCGGCCGAACCAGCGGCTGGAGCGCGTGGAATAGCGGGAATCCGGCCGCCCCTTGCAGTTCCTGCCGTCCTGCATATTTTTCCGATGCAATGAATATTAATGCACCCGTACCCGTGGGCGTGCTCGGGGCCTCCGGGTATGTCGGGCAGGAGTTGTTGCGGCTCCTCGCCGGGCATCCGGGGGCCTCGGTCGTCTTCGCGACGGCTGAGGCGGCCGCTGGCGAGCGGCTCGAGGGCCGGCGCTTGGTCAAGGCCGAGGACGCGCCGCTCGCTCGCGCCGAGCTCGTGCTGTCGGCCCTGCCGCATGGCGTCTCGGGGCGCTTCGTGCACGAGGCGCGGGCGGCCGGCAAGCGAGCGGTCGACCTGTCCGCCGACTTGCGGCTCTCGCCCGAGGCGGTGTACGGGCTGACCGAGGTGACCCGGCCCCGCGTGGCCGGGGCCGAGCTGGTTGCGAACCCCGGCTGCTATCCCACGGCCGCGCTGCTCGCGCTGATCCCGTTGGCGCAGCGCGGGCTGATCGACCCCGAGCGCGAGGTCGTGATCGACGCGGCCTCGGGCGTCACGGGAGCGGGCCGGAACCCCAAGCGCGAGCTGCTGTTCGGCGAAGTGGCGGAGGACTTCCGCGCCTACGCCGTCGGCAACGAGCATCGCCACCTGCCCGAGCTCAAGGCCGCGCTGGACCGGGAGAGCGGTTTCGTTGGAGACGTCGTATTCACGCCGCACCTGCTCCCCGTGAAGCGGGGGATTCTCGAGACGATCCACGTGCCACTGACCCGCCTGCTCGACCAGGCGACGGCCGAGGGGATCTACGAGACCGTGTACGCCGACGAGCCGTGCGTGCAGGTGATGCACGGCGCGCTGCCATCCCTCAAGGACGTGGTATACCGCAACCGCGTGGCGCTCGGCGTCGCCCCCGTGGCGAACGTGCGCCGCCCGCGCCTCACCGTGATCGCCGCGATCGACAATCTGGTCAAGGGCGCGGCAGGGCAGGCGATCCAGAACATGAACGTGATGCTGGGGCTGCCCGAGACGTTGGGCCTCACATGCTGAAAACCCGGGTCGTGAAGATCGGCGGCAATGAGCTCGATCGTCCCGAGTGGCTCGCGACCTGCGCGCGCGCACTCAAGCCGCTCGAGCCCCTGGTCGTCGTGCATGGCGGGGGGCAGGCGGTGAGCACGCTGTCGCGCCGCCTCGACCTGCCGGTCGAGAGGCGGGGTGGCGTGCGCGTCACCACAGCCGCGGTGGCCGAGGTGGTCGAGCTGGTGCTGGCGGGGCCCGCCAACCGTGTCGTGGTTGCGGCGCTGCGCGAGGCGGAGCTCGACGCCATCGGCCTGTCGGGCGTCGACGGCGGGCTCCTCACGGCGCGGCCGGCGACGGGGGCGGCCGGGGGCCTCGGTCATGTCGGCGAGATCGCCGCCGTCCGGGCATCGCTGCTCGAAAGTCTGCTGCTCGCGGGTCTCACCCCGGTGATCGCGCCCGTGGCCCCAGGTCCGGAGGGCGGGCTGCCCTTCAACGTGAATGCGGACGCGGCGGCGGCGGCAGTCGCCGGAGCGCTGGGCGCCGCGGAGCTGTTATTCATCTCAGACGTCCCCGGCGTGCAGCTGGACGGCGTCGTCCAGCCCTCGCTCGCGCCGGGCGAGATCGAGACGCTGATCGAGCTGGGCGCGGCGACCGACGGCATGGCCGTGAAGCTCCGGGCCGCCGCGGCGGCGCTCCGCGACGGCGTGCGCGCCGTCCGGATCGGTGACGTGCGCCTGCTCGGGCATCCGTCCGCCGGCACGCGCATCGTCGCTGCTGCCGTCCAGCCGGCGTGACGACCGCGACGGCGGCGGCCGACTCGGCCCTGCTTGGCGTGTATGCCCGCGTCGGCCCCGTGTTCGTGCGGGGGGAGGGCGTGGAGCTGATCGCCGAAGACGGCCGGCGCTACCTGGACTTCGTGGCCGGCATCGCGGTGAACGCGCTCGGCTACAACCATCCCGTCGTCCGCGACGCGATCGAGCACGCGCTCGCGAGCGGGCTCATTCACGTCTCGAACCTCTATCGCACCGAGCCGGGCGAGCGGCTCGCGGCGGAGCTGGTGGCCCACTCCTTTGCCGACCGCGCGTTCTTCTGCAACTCGGGCGCCGAAGCGAACGAGGCGGCCTTCAAGTTCGCGCGCAAGTGGTCGGGCAAGACCGAGATCGTCGCGTGCACCGGCTCCTTCCACGGGCGCCTCTTCGCCTCGCTCGCCGCCACCGATCGGCCAGAGTACCGCAAGCCCTTCGAGCCGCTTGTTCCGGGCGTCCGCATCGTGCCGCGGGAAGATTGGGCGGCGGTCGATCACGCCGTGTCGGCGTCTCGGACGGCGGCCGTGATCGTCGAGCCCGTGCAGGGCGAAGGGGGTGTGCGCTCGGTCGATCCCGAGTGGCTGGGATTCGTGCGGGAGCTGTGCGCCGGTCGCGGCGTCGCGTTGATCTTCGATGAGGTGCAGTGCGGCTTGGGGCGCACCGGGACGCTGTTCGCTTACGAAGGGGTGGACGTGGTCCCCGACATGTTGACCCTCGCCAAGCCGCTCGCCGGCGGGCTGCCCATGGGCGCGGTGCTCGCGACGGACGCGATCGCGGCGGCGTTGAAGCCGGGCGATCACGCGACGACGTTCGGCGGTGGGCCGTTCGTCGCGAGCGTGGCGCTCGCCGTCGTGCGCACGATCGCCGAGCCGAGCTTCCTCGCCGCCGTGCGGCACAAGGGCGAGTGGCTCGGGTCGTCTCTGGCCCGTCTCGCCGCCGGCCGGGCGCGGGTGGGCGACGTCCGCGGGCGCGGCCTGATCTGGGGCATCGAGCTGACGGAGCCCGCGGCCCCCTACGTTGCGGCGGCGCGGGAGCACGGCCTGCTTGTCACCACGGCCGGGCCGAACGTGATCCGCGTAGTGCCACCGCTCGTCGTCACGCAGGAGGAGTTGGAGCGCGGCGTCGGGATCCTGGAGGAGGTGCTCTCATGAAGGGAGCAGGGAGCAGGGAGCTGGGAGCAGGCTCGCAGGCGACGGTACTGCTCCCTGCTCCCAGCTCCCCGCTCCCCGGGGTGGTGGTGCGAGGGGCGGTCCTCGCCGATGTGCCGCAGCTCGAGGCCCTCATGGCGCCTTACGTCGCGACCGGGGACCTCTTGCCGCGCAGCAACTACGACCTGTGCCGGCACATCAAGGAGTACGTCGTTGCGGAGGTGCCGCCCCCGGACGGCGGTATCGTCGGGTGCGGCTCGCTCAAAGTCTATTCACAGACGCTGGCCGAGGTCGCGGGCCTCGCCGTCCGGGCCGAGTGGCAGGGCGCCGGGGTAGGGCGGGCGCTGCTCGAGGCGCTCGTCGCCGAAGCGCGGCTGCAGGGGCTCGCCGAGGTGCTTGCCCTCACCCGCAAGCCCACGTTCTTCCAAAAGCTCGGCTTCGTCGCCGCCGAGCGGGAGCATTTCCCGCTCAAGGTGTGGGCGGACTGCGCGCGGTGCCCGCGGCAGAACTGCTGTGACGAGATCGCAGTTGTGCTGAGGCTCTAGTCTAGGCGGGTAGACGGGTAGACGGGTAGACGGGTAGACGCCGAGTGGTGGGTAGCATCGAGGCGTCAGGGGTGACCTTGACCCTTTATCGCTACACACCGTCTACCCGTCTACCCGTCTACCCGCCTCACCTGTCTCCTGTTGACACTCACCTGATTCCCCAGAGAGATTCCCGACGCTGGCATTCCTCAAGGAAGGTCGCATGGCCAGGGTCATCTTCTGGGACGTCGACACCCAGTACGACTTCATGCACGCCGACGGCAAGCTGTACGTGCCTGACGCCGAGCACATCATCGGCAATCTGAAGCGCCTCACCGACTACGCGCACACCCACGGGATCCGGGTCATCGCGAGCGCCGACGACCACGTCGCCGGCCACCCGGAGATCTCCGACACGCCGGACTGGAAGAACACGTTCCCACCGCACTGCATGCGCGGCACGCCGGGACAGAAGAAGATTCCTGAAACGGCGCTCAGGGACCCACTGGTGATCGAGCCCGCCCGGACCGACCCCGAAGCGCTCGCCGGGCGGGTACGCGCGCACAAGGGGGACATCCTGTTCCACAAGCACCGCTTCGACGTCTTCACGAACGACAATGTGCGGACGGTGCTCGACGTGCTCGCGCCCGACGACATCGTGCTGTACGGCGTCGCGACGGACGTGTGTGACAAGGCGGCCGTGGAGGGGTTGCTCGAGCGGCTCCCGCACACCCGGCTGTTCGTCGTGACGGACGCCGTGAAGGGCATCGACAAGGATATCTCGGAACAGCTGCTCAAGGAGTGGGGTGAGGAGGGGGTGCGTCTCGTGAGGACGACGGAGGTCGTGGAAGAGGGGCTCGTCGATGATCTCGCCCGCACCACGACATGACCGCCCCCGCCCCCGCTCCCGCCCCCCTCACGCCGCCCGTCTTTGGGCGGTTTTTTCTCCCCGGCCCCACCGACGTCCACCCTGAGGTCCTGGCCGCGATGCAGCGCCCGATGATCGGGCATCGCTCGAGCGCCATGGAGCAGCTGCTCGCGGGGATGCAACCGCGGCTGGCCCGCCTGTTCCGCACCACCCGCACCGTCCTCGTCGGCACCGCGTCGGCGACGGGCTTCATGGAATTGGCGGTGCGGAACGGCGTGCGCCGGCGCGCGCTGTCGCTCGTGAACGGCTCGTTCGGCGAGCGGTTCGCGAACCTGGTGCGCGCCTGCGGCAAGGAATGCGTCCGGCTCGACGTGCCACTGGGCTGCGCCATCGAGCCGGACATGCTGCGCGACGCGCTGCGCCGCACGCCCGTGGACGCCGTCACGCTCGTGCATTCGGAGACCTCGACCGGGGTGCTGCAGGACGTGGAGGCGCTCGCGGCCGTCGTGCGGGAGTTCGACGACGTGCTGCTGCTCGTCGACGCGGTGACGTCGGTCGCCGGTTCCCCGGTCGAGCCCGACCGCTGGGCGCTCGATTTCGTCCTGACCGGCTCGCAGAAAGCCCTCGCGCTGCCGCCGGGGCTCGCGCTGGGCGTCGCGTCGGAGCGGATGCTCGAGCGCGCGAAGACGCTCCCCGCCCGGGGACTGTACTTCGACCTCATGAGCTTCACGGAGGCGACCACCAAGCACCAGCCGACCAACACGCCGGCGATCTCGCTGCTCTTCGCGCTCGAGGCCCAGCTCGGCCGCATCGACCGCGAGGGCGGGGTGGAGGCGCGCTGGCGCCGGCACGATGCGATGCGCCGCCGCGTGGAGGCCTGGAGCGAGCAGCGCGGCGTCGCCTACCTGCCGCGCGAGGGGCGCCGCAGCTGGACCGTCTCCTGCCTCAAGCTGCCGGACGGGACGAGCGCCAAGCAGATCGTCAGCGGGTTGAAGGATGCGGGGTGGACCATCGGCTCGGGGTACGGCCCGTTGAAGGACTCGACGATCCGAATCGGCCACATGGGCGACCATACCGTCGGGGCCGTGGAGCAGCTGCTGGCCCTGCTCGACGGCCTCCTGTCGTGACGCACCGCGTGGTGATCGCGGACCGGGTGGCCGAGACGGGGTTGCAACTCCTCGCCGCGACGCCGGAGATCGAGGTGGCGAACTGCGCCGGCAAGCCGCGCGAGGAACTCGAGCGCGCGCTCGCGGGCGCAGCCGCCCTGGTGGTGCGGAGCGAGACCCGGGTGACGGCGGATTTGCTCACGCGCGCGCCGCAGTTGCGGGTGATCGCGCGGGCCGGCACGGGGGTCGACAACATCGACGTGCACGCGGCCACGCGCCGCGGCGTCGCGGTGATGAACGCGCCGGGCGCGAATACGGTAAGTGCCGCCGAGCACGCGATGGGCCTGCTGCTCGCGCTCGTCCGGCACATCCCCTGGGCGGCGGAGGCGATGCGTCGCGGGGAGTGGGACCGCAAGCGGTTCGAGGGCCGGGAGCTGCGTGGCAAGACGATGGGGGTCGTGGGACTGGGGCGGATCGGCGGGCACGTAGCCCAGCTCGCCCGTGCCTTCGGGATGCACGTGCTGGGGCACGATCCGTACCTGTCGCCCGAGCGGGCGGCGGAGCTGCAGGTGAAGCTCCTGCCGCTCGACCAGTTGCTGCGCCAGGCCGACGTCGTGACGCTCCACGTCGCGCATACCGAGCAGACGCATCATCTCATCAACGCCGCGCGGCTGAAGCTCATGAAGCCTACCGCCGTGCTGGTGAACACGGCGCGCGGCGAGCTGGTGGACGAGGCGGCGCTCGCGGACGCGATCCGCGACCAGCGCATCGGCGGCGCGGCGATCGACGTGTTCGCGGTCGAGCCGCTCCCCGCCGACGCGCCGCTGCGCAAGCTCGAACGCGTCATCCTGACGCCGCACCTCGCCGCCTCCACCGCCGAGGCGCAGGAGCGGGTGAGCGTCGAGATCTGCGGTGCCGTGCGCGACGCCCTGCTCGGAGGCGACCTCTCCTTCGCGATCAACGTGCCGGGGATCTCGGGCGAGCTGCTGCGCCGCCTCGGGCCGCTGCTCGACTTGGCGCGGCGGCTCGGGCGGCTCGCACTCGCGCTCGTGGACGGGCCGGTGTCGGCCCTGGAGGTGGACTACGGCGGACGGGACGAGGCGGCGCCGCGGCCGGTGCTGATGGCGGCCGTCGAAGGCCTGCTCTCGGCGATGAACGTGGAGCCGGTGAGTCTCGTGAACGCGTTGCTCATCGCGGAGGAGCGGGGCATCCGGCACGCGCGCCGGACCGGCGCTCCGGAGCCGGGCTTCGAGACCACCGTGGGAGTGTCGCTCGAGACCCCGCGCGGCCGCGCGCGCGTCGCGGGTGCCCTCGTCGGCAACAGCCATGGGCGCGTGATCCGCATCGACGATTACCACGTGGACGTGGCGCCCGAAGGGTGGATGCTGGTGATCCGGAACCGCGACGTGCCGGGCGTCATCGGACGCGTGGGCACGCTGCTCGGCGGGGCGGGGATCAACATCGGTAGCTACCACCAGGCCCGGCGCGCGGCCCCGGGCGACGACGCCCTCGCCGCGATCACGGTCGATCAGGCGCTCACGAACGGTGTGCTGGAGCAGCTGGGGCGCGCGCCGGACGTGCTGGACGTCCGGCTGGCGTACTTCGGGGACTAGCCGAGGGGGCGACTGAGTGCCTAATCCGCCGCCTGTCGCTGGGGTGGTGGCGCGTCGTCGGCGAGCAGGCGGAACGACTTCACCGCCCCGGTGAGGCGGTCGGACGCTTCCGCCAGATGGTTCGCCGACGACGCGATCTCCTCCGTCGACGCGCTCTGTTGCTCGCTGGAGGCGGCGATTTCCTCCGCCGACGCGACCAGGTTCTCCGTGCCTTGCGCCACCGAGGTGAGCCGCGCGCTGATCTCCTCCACCAGCGTACGCATCTCTCCCGCCATCTTCGCGATCTCGCGGCTCCAGACGTCGCTCGCCTGGGCCTCCGCGGTGACCGTGGACAGGCCTTGCGCGGCCGTCTGGGCCGCGGCGCGAGCCGTGCCCGCCCCTTCGGCGAGCTGTGCCAGCCGATCGCGAGTGGCCTGGACGCGGGCCAGCACTCCCCGCACCGTATCGGCGGTGTCGCCGGCGGCGGCCGCCGCGACCGAGGCGAGCTTGCGCACCTCGTCCGCGACCACCGCGAAGCCGCGCCCCTGGGGGCCGGCGCGCGCCGCCTCGACGGCCGCGTTGAGCGCCAGCATGTTCGTCTGGGTCGCCACCGCCTTGGCCTGGGCGACGAACTTCTGAATGTCGGCCGAGGCGCGGGCCAGCGCATCGGCCTCCTCCGCGCCGCGATGCACTTCCTCGGCGAGCTTGGCGAGCTGCGCCATGCTCTGATCGAGCACGTCCTTGTTGCGGCGCGCGATCTCCGCCACGGCGGTGTTGCGGCGCACGGAGTCCTCGGCACCCGCGGCGAGCACGGTCGCGATCTGCAGGATCTTCGCCGCGTCGTCGGCCGCGGCGCGCACCAACTGGGCCTGCTCGGCCGCCCGCTTGGTGAGGTCCTGGCAGGTGGCGGACATCTCCTCCGTGGACGCGCTCATTTCCTCGGTCGAGGCCGAGATCTCCGTGGCCATCGCGGCCGCCTCGTCCGCCGCCGTACGGATCGCGCCCACGAGCCGCCGCAGCGCCACGACCATCGTCTGCACGGACGACAGCAGGTCGCCGATCTCGCGGGTGACGGTCTCGCCGGCCGTGCCGGTCACCGTCAGGTCCCCGCTCGCGACGCGGGCCGCGACATCGCCTGCCGTGCGCACCGGTGCTGCGACGCGGGCGTTGAGCCAGCGCCCCAGCCACAACATCATCAGCACGGCGAGCGCGAAGAGGACGACGGCGCCGAGCCACACGTATCGCTGCGCCACCCGGGCGGTGGCGTAGGCGACGACGGTGGGCTCGCGGAAGAGCACCCAGTAGTAGGCCTCGTTGGCCGGGAAGCGCCCCCGCGCCGCCGGCACCGACACGACGAGCTCGGGGCCGCGCGCTGTTGGGAAGACGGCTCGCTGGGGCCGGTCCGGGTTGTAGAGCGTCCTGTCCTGCGGCACGTCGCGCAACGCTGCGTTGGCCGGGCCGTACAGCAGGTTGCCGCGATTGTCCACGAGCTGCAGGTAGGCGCTGTCGCCGAGATTCATCCCGGTCAGCAACCACCCGACACGGTCGAGCTGGTAGACGCCCTCGAGCACGCCCACCGGGCGGGCCGCCTGGGTCGGGCGAAGCGCCACCGCGTACCGCACGGTGACCGACCGCGTCGTGGAGTCGATCGCGGGATCGCTCTCCGCGGCTCCGTCTTTCATCGCCTGCTGCCACAACGGATTGTCCCCGTGCCAGAAGCGCCCGGGCGCGCCGGAGGTGATCACGACGAGCCCGTGCCTTTCGGTGACCGTGAGATCCGTGAATTCCGATCGCTCGGGGTAGCTCCGGAGGTACCGGGCGAGGTCGGGGTCGCCGCCGAGCTGGCGCGTGGCGGCGAACATGCGTTCCAGCGTCGCGGGCGGCACCTGGTCGAGGCGGCGGGCGAGTACTGACTGCCCGGCGTCGAGCGCGGAGCGGATCACGTACGGGTTGGCGGCGAACTGATCGGCCTCGGCGTGCCGCTCCCGAACGTAGTTCGCGACCAGCGCGACGGCGCGCTCCCCCACGTCGGTCCCGCGCTGGTCGGCGAGACGCTCCAGCGTGCGGGTGGCTTCCTGACCGGCGAACGACGCCAGCACGAGGAGGGCGACGAGCGCGATGCCGACCGCCCAGAACGTGAAGCGCTGCGCGAGGTCTTTGAGGCTCGAGGCCATGGCGTCGTGGCGCAAGGTATGCCGGGTTTCTCTGGGGAGCAAGTCTGTGTAATTTCAGTGACTTATGTCGAGCGTCCCCCCCTACGACCCGCAGGCCGTCGAGGCGAAGTGGCAAGAGCGCTGGGCGCGCCGGCGCACCAACGAGCCCGACCTCGACCGGCCGCGCCGGCCCTTCTACAACCTCATGATGTTCCCCTATCCCTCGGCCGAGGGATTGCACGTGGGGAACATGTTCGCGTTCACGGGCGCGGACATCTACGGGCGCTTCAAACGGCTCCAGGGCCACGACGTCTTCGAGCCGATTGGGTTCGACGCGTTCGGGATCCACTCGGAAAACTACGCGCTGTCGGTCGGCACCCATCCGGCGAAGCTCATTCCCCAGAACATCGCGACGTTCCGCCGGCAGCTGCAGCGGTTCGGCGGGATGTTCGACTGGCGGCAGGAGCTCTCGACGACCGATGCCCGCTACTACAAGTGGACCCAGTGGATCTTCCTGCAGCTCTTCAAGGCGGGGCTCGCGTTCCGGAAGAAGGCGGCGGTGAACTGGTGTCCCAAAGACATGAGCGTCGTCGCCAATGAGCAGGTGATCAACGGCTACTGCGAACGCCATCCCGACACCAAGGTCGAGCAGCGCTTCCTCGAGCAGTGGTTCTTCGCGATCACGCGCTACGCCGAACGGCTCCTCAAGAACCTCGAGCGGCTCGACTGGACGGACTCGACCCGCACGCTCCAGCGGAACTGGATCGGGCGGAGCGACGGAGCGGAGCTCGCGTTCGAGACGCCGGCCGGCGCCAGGATCCCGGTCTTCACGACACGCCCCGACACCGTGTTCGGGGCGACCTACCTCGTGCTGGCGCCCGAACACCCGCTCGTGGACCAGCTCACCGCCGACGAGCAGCGCCGCGCGGTGAACGCGTACCGCCGCGAGGTGCAGGCCAAGGACATCGTGTCGCGCCGCGTGGGCGAGAAGGCGAAGACCGGTGTGTTCCTCGGCTCCTACGCGCGGAATCCCGCCACGGGCGAAGCGATCCCCGTGTGGATCGCGGACTACGTCCTCATGGAGTACGGCACCGGCGCGATCATGGCCGTGCCGGCGCACGACAAGCGCGACTACGAGTTCGCGACGGCTTTCGGGTTGCCGATCCGCCAGGTTGTGGAGAGCGACGAGCCACTCCCCAGCGTGACGGAGGACGGCGTCCTCGTGAACTCGGGCCAGTTCGACGGGCTCTCGTGCCGGGACGGGCAGCGCGAGATCGTCGCCTGGCTCAAGGCGAAGGGCCTGGGCAGCCCGCAGGTCCAGTACCGGCTGCACGACTGGTGCATCTCGCGCCAGCGGTTCTGGGGTCCCCCGATCCCGATCATCTACTGCGATCGCTGCGGGCCCGTAGGCGTGCCGGAGCAGGATCTCCCGGTCGAGCTCCCGTTCATCGAGGACTTCCGCCCCGACGCGACAGGCGTGAGCCCGCTCGCCCGGCACCGGGAGTGGTACTACGTCAAGTGCCCGCGGTGCGGGGGCGAGGGGCGGCGCGAGACCGACGTGTCGGACACGTTCCTCGACTCGGCGTGGTATTACCTCCGCTACCCGTCCACCGAGTTCGACGACCGGCCGTGGGACCGCCAGCGCACCCAGACGTGGCTCCCGGTCACGAGCTACATCGGCGGGAACGAGCACGCCGTGCTCCACCTGCTCTACTCCCGCTTCATCACCATGGTGCTCCAGGAGCTCGGCCACGTGCACTTCGAAGAGCCGTTCCCCAGGTTCCGGGCACACGGCCTGATCATCAAGGACGGCGCGAAGATGTCCAAGTCCCGCGGCAACGTGGTGATCCCGGACGCCTTCATCCAGAAGTGGGGCGCGGATACGTTCCGCATGTACTTGATGTTCCTCGGGCCCTTCCAGGAGGGCGGCGATTTCCGCAACGAGGGCATCACCGGCATCCGGCGCTTCCTCGATAAGGTCTGGGCGCTGGCGCACGAGGCGGCAGCCCCGGGTTTGCCGCCCGCGGTCGAGCGCAAGCTCCACCAAACGATTCGCAAGGTCACGGCCGACACCGAGAGCCTCGACTACAACACGGCGATCGCCGCGCTGATGGAGTACGTGAACCTCGTGCGGGAGCAGGGTGCGGCAAGCAGGCAGGCAGTCGAGCCCCTGCTCATCATGCTCGCTCCCTACGCGCCCCACCTCGCCGAGGAGTCGTGGGAGGCGCTCGGCCACGACCGCTCGATCTTCCAGGAGACCTGGCCCGGCTACGACGAGCGGCTCGCCGCGTCGGGGGACGTGGAGGTGGTGGTGCAGGTGAACGGCAAGGTGCGCGGCCGGGTCACCGTGGGCCGCGGCGCCAGCGAGGCGCACGTCCTCGAGCAGGCGCTCAAGGACGAGTCGGTCAGAAAATTCGTGGATGGCAAGCCGGTGAAGAAGACGGTCTACGTGCAGGATCGGTTGCTGAGTCTGGTGGTCTGAGGCCTCCGGCCTGTTACGGGATTTTCGCGACCAGCCCTCCGACGACATAGCCGACCGCAGCGACTCCCAACCCGACGACGAACATGTCGATCCCGCTGCGGATCACGCCGCGCCCGGTGAAGAAGCTGCGCGCCGCGCCCACCGCGAAATGGCAGAGCATGGCGATCGAAAAGGCGGTCCACACCGCCGCCCGCCCGGAGAGCATGAGGAAGGGCGCGACGGGGATGAAGGCTCCCACCGCCGTGGCGACCCCGGTGACCCACCCTTCCTTGAACGGCGTGGCGTGCGCCTCGCCGATTTTCAGCTCTTCGCGCACCTGCTCGCCCAGCGCGCGCTGCGGATCGCGCATCACCTCTGCCGCCAGTTGCCGCGCGATGCCCGGTTCGATCCCCTTCGCCTGATAGACGAGCGCGATCTCGTCCTGCTCCACGTCGGGCATCAGCCGGATCTCTTCCTTCTCCATCGCGATCTCGTGGGCGTAGACCTCCTGCTCGCTCTTCGCGGCGAGGTAGCCCGACGCGCCCATCGAGAGCGCGTCCGCGATCATCCCCGCCAGGCCCGACAGCAGCACGATGTGCGGCGCCACCTCGGCTCCGATCACACCGGCCACCAGCCCGAAGTTCGCCGTCAGCCCGTCGTTGAACCCGTAGACCACGTTCCGCAGGAAGCCGCCCGACCCGGTCTTATGCCAGGGCTCGCTCGGGCGGCCGGCGAGGTCCGCCAGCGTCTCGGCGTGCGCTGCGGATTCCTTGGCGAGCTTGAGCGAAACGTCTCGGGCGTCGTCGAGGCGAGATTCCTTGTGAAGGTCCATGTACCCCTTCACCTCTTGCCCTTCCTCGCGCAACAACAGCGGCAGCAGGTAGCCGGGGCCGAAGCGGCGCCCGAACCACGCCCGCAGCCGCGCGTTCAGCGACGGCCGCGGCTGCGCCGCGGCCGGATGGCCGTGCTCGGCGAGGAGCTTCTCCCACATCTGCGTGTGGCGCTCCTCCACGGCGGCCAGCTTGATGTAGATGTCCTTCCGCTTCGGGTCGGGCTCCTGACCCGCCAGCACCAAGTACAGGTAGGCGGCGTCGAATTCGTCCTGCCAGTGGTGCAGCCAGGTGTGCAGCGTCGCTCGATCGGGGGCGGGTAGAGGCATGCTGGAAGATAGCTGCAACTCGTAGGATGGCAATGCGTTAGAGTGCGCCACGAAGCGGCGTCACGACTCCGACGTCCCGAGACGACGTCACGTGACGCCGTAATCGCGACGCTTCTTTGACGTGACGCATCTAGGTTTTCAGGAGATGACCATCTCACTCGCCGTCCCCGACATCCTGATCGCGCGCGCCCGCTCGGGCGATCTGGACGCGCTGGAAGCGCTGTACCGGGCGTTCGAGACGCCCGTGTACAACCTCGCGCTCCGCGTCCTGCGCAGCCCCGAGGACGCCGAGGACGTGCTGCAGGAGACCTTTCTCGAGGTAGTGAGGAGTATCGGGCAGTACCGCGGCGAGGGGCACCTGTGGGGTTGGATCCGGCAGATCGCTGCGTCGAAGGCACTGATGCGGATCCGCCGGGATCAGGTGCGCGAGACCGAAGCGCTGCACGAGGAGTCGGCCGCGGCGCGTGGGGGGTCGGAAACGGGCGCGGTGCCCGCCCGGATCGATCTGGAGCGTGCGTTCGAGCGCCTGAGCGCGACGTCGCGCGCCGTGGTGTGGCTGCACGACGTCGAGGGCTACACACACGAGGAGATCGCGGAGCTGATGGGCAAGACGGTGAGCTTTTCGAAGTCGCAGCTGGCGCGCGCACACGCGCGGCTGCGGCGGATGCTGGATGGAGAAGGAGCGGGACGATGATGCATTGCACGATGGAAGACCTGCTGGCGCTCAGGGGTGGTGAAGGGTCGGTGTGGGCGCGGCAGCACGTGGACGCGTGCGCGGCGTGCCGCACAGAGCTCGAGGCCCTGTACCAGCGCGTCGCGCAGCTCAAGGCCCTGCCCGCCCGCCGGCCCGCGCGCGACCGGTGGTCTGCCGTGCGCGGGGCCATGCTTGCCGAGCGGCGGCGGCGGCGCGGGCGCTGGGGCCTGTGGGCCCTCGCGGCGGCGGCGGCTGTCGGGGGGCTCCTGGTGCTCCGGCCCATCTGGACCAACCGGCTCGACGCCGCCGAGCTGGCGCGCGTCAAGCAGCAGTCGGCGACGCTGGAGCGGGAGCTCGGTCGCTTCGACCCCGACGCCCGGGTGACCAGCGGCCGGTCGGCGGCACTGGCGGCCGCTCTGGAGGACCGCATTGCCGTCATCGACGGCGCGCTGGCCCGGCTGGGCGCCCCGCAGGCCCCCGTCGGTTCTGCCGACCTCGTGAACCTGTGGCAGCAACGGGTGGACCTCATGCGGCAGCTCGTGAGGGTCCGCGTGACCCGCGCCGCCTACGTGGGGCTGTGACGCCCCGGAGGACATAGCTATGCAGCGCAAGTGGATCGTGATCGCGGCGGCACTCGCCGCCTTGCCGGCGGGGCTGGCCGCACAGGGGCGGCCCCGTCCGCCGAAGCTGCCGAGCGCGTGGGCATACGCCGCGGGCGACAACCGCGGCCGCATCGGGGTGGTCGTGCGGACCGACGCCGATCCGGAAACGGACAAGATCGGCGCCAGGATCGAGGGCGTGACGCCCGGGGGCCCAGCCGAGAAGGCCGGCCTCAAGGTCGGTGACATCATCACCAAGTTCAACGGGACCGCGCTCGCCGGCGTGAAGGCGGAGGACGAGGACGAGTCGGGGCCGGGCATGAGGCTCATCGAGCTGGCGCACAAGCTCGAGCCCGGCGACACGGTGCAGGTGGAGTACCGACGGGGGACGGACTCGAAGAAAGCGACGCTCGTGGCTGAGGATCTGGGCTCGACGTTCCGGGTCGAGATCCCGGGACCGCGGAGCATGGTCATGCCTCGG
>WNGD01001693.1_pt1 | contig 33175 bp, 29 predicted proteins | sample 5400671 | NCBI WGS metagenome assembly WNGD01 (sample SAMN13153369, study PRJNA577476) | soil metagenome | isolation source: 40 cm soil or saprolite under grassland replicate 2 | place: USA:California | collected 2016-06-15 | reverse complement strand
AATCCTGTTCGCTCCCCACGCTTTCGCTCCTCAGCGTCAGGTCAGGCCCAGAGAACCGCCTTCGCCACCGGTGTTCCTCCCGATATCTGCGCATTTCACCGCTACACCGGGAATTCCATTCTCCCCTACCTGCCTCTAGCCTGCCCGTATCCACTGCAGGCCCGGGGTTGAGCCCCGGGTTTTCACAGCAGACGTAACAGGCCGCCTACGAGCTCTTTACGCCCAATAATTCCGGACAACGCTTGCGCCCTACGTGTTACCGCGGCTGCTGGCACGTAGTTAGCCGGCGCTTCTTCTGCAGGTACCGTCACCCCGAAGAGCTTCGTCCCTGCTGAAAGGGGTTTACAACCCGAAGGCCGTTCGCTGCGTCAGGCTTTCGCCCATTGCGCAATATTCCCCACTGCTGCCTCCCGTAGGAGTCTGGGCCGTGTCTCAGTCCCAGTGTGGCCGGTCGCCCTCTCAGGCCGGCTACCCGTCGTCGCCTTGGTGGGCCGTTACCCCACCAACTAGCTGATAGGCCGCGAGCCCATCCCTAGCCGGTAACCCTTTCCACCGTGGCGGATGTCCGCCATGGTCGTATCCGGTATTAATTCCGGTTTCCCGGAGCTATCCCGGAGCTAGGGGCAGGTTGCTCACGTGTTACTCACCCGTTCGCCGCTCGAGTGCCCCGAAGGGCCTTTCCGCTCGACTTGCATGTGTTAAGCACGCCGCCAGCGTTCGTCCTGAGCCAGGATCAAACTCTCCGTTGGATGTCTATGTGCAACCACGCGTGTCACGCGTGGGCTGCTGACACATCGGAGTGGCCCCCAGCGTGGCGCCGAGGGCGATCTTGGCAAATCCGTCACGCGGTGGTGAGCCGAGGCTCAGCCCGCGTTGACGGGGAATGTGCATGTTGCACTGGCTTTTAGCACGCTGTTGAGTTCTCAAGAAACGGACGCACACCATCGGGAGACTCACGTCCCTCTCCGGGGCACAACCCTTCTAACTTACCCGGCAGACACCCTCCGGTCAACGAAGTTCGGTGAAACTTTGCTAACGAGAAAACGTGCCTTGACCCAAGGATACCGCCCGCCGACCGCCGTCGCTGACGGGTGCCTGCGGCTCGATGAGTGGGTCCCCGTAGATCGGCCGCCTCATGGCGTCCCGCTCTCTCCCGGGGCGGATGCAACACTAGGCGCCATCGGGCCGCACGTCAAATCAGCGCCTGATCACTTCGACGCCGCCGACGGTGCGCTTGCCCCGCCGCAGCACCAGGAACCTGCCGTGCAGGAGATCCTCTGAGCCAGGCACGCCGTTCTCGTCTGTGACCTTGCGGTTGTTCAGGTACGCTCCGCCCTCGGCGATCACCCTCCTGGCACCGGACTTGCTCGGCACCATGCCTGCGCCGGCGAGCAGGTCCACGACCGGAGGCGCTGGCTGCCCGGGCTTGACCGTCACGATGAGCTTGGGCACCTCGGCAAGCGCGGCCTCGAGGGTGCGCTCATCGAGCGCGGCGAGCTCCCCCTGGCCGAACAGCGCGCGGCTCGCCGCGATCACCCGCTGGCACTCGGCGGGGCCGTGTACCAGGGTGGTGACGTCCTCGGCGAGCGCCCGCTGTGCCGCGCGTGCGGCGGGGCGCTGCGCCACCTCGCGTTCGAGCGCCTCGATCTCCGCTCGCGACCGGAACGTGAACACCTTCAGCAGCCGCCCCACGTCGCCGTCCTCGACATTGAACCAGAACTGGTAGAAGGCGTATGGGCTGGTCAGCTCAGGATTGAGCCACACGGTGCCCGACGCGGTCTTGCCGTACTTCGTCCCGTCCGGCTTTGTGATCAGCGGCGTCGCGAGCGCATGCACGGCCGCGCCCTCGACCCGCCTGATCAGGTCGACTCCGGCGACGAGGTTGCCCCACTGGTCGCTGCCGCCGGTTTGCAGCGTGCACCCGTGCCTGCGGTACAGCTCGAGGTAGTCGAGCGCCTGCAGGACCTGGTAGCTGAACTCGGTGTAGCTGATCCCGCCGCTGTCCAGCCGCGCCTTGACAGACTCCCTGGCCAGCATCTGATTGACTGGGAAGTGCTTGCCGACATCGCGCAGGAAATCAAGCGTGGAGAGCGAGCCGGTCCAGTCCAGGTTGCTCACCACCGACGCGGCCGTCGGGCCGTCGAAATCGAGGAACCGCGTCACCTCGCCGCGGATGCGCTCGACCCATTCCGCGACCACCTCTTTGGCGTTCAGCGTCCGCTCGGCCGATCTGCCGCTTGGGTCGCCGATCAGCCCGGTGGCCCCGCCGACCAGGCCGATCGGCCGGTGCCCGGCCCGCTGTATCCGCGCGACGGTGAGCAGTTGCACGAGATTGCCGACGTGCAGGCCAGGCGCGGTGGGGTCGAAGCCGCAGTAGAAGGTGGCCGGTGCGGCCACGAGCGCTCCGCGCAGCGCGTCTGGGTCGGTGCTGAGCGCGACCAGGCCACGCCAGGTCAGCTCGTCGATGACGTCGGTCACGGCTCCTCCTCTCGGGTCATCGCACAGGGTAGCGGCGCGGTCGCCGCTGCGTCGAAGGGGTTCAGCGCGCCCGCGCGACGTGCGGGCGGTAGGGCGAGACGGTTGGGTCGCCGCTGATCCAGAATCGCCACGGCAGCTCCGCCGCGCCGCGGACGCCCGTTCTAGGTCCGCGGCGGATGACCCCGGGTGGCACGGGCTCGCCTCGCCTGGCCCGCAATGGGGAGGCAGGGTCGCAAACGTCGGCGCCGCCCGTGGCCGCGTCGATGGCCAGAGCCTGGCACAGCCGGCCGGGTCCGCGCGCCAAATCACGATCATCGGACCGCGGCGCCGCGGAGCGGCGCGCCGCCCGCCGTGCGCGCGCGAGCTGCTCGCCGTCGATGACGCGGCCGGCCCGGACGAGCACCGCCGCGGCGGTTCCCTCCGCCTGGCAAACAAGGTTGACGCAAAAATGCATGCCATAGGTGAAGTACACGTACGCATGACCGGGCGGCCCGAACATGACCTCGTTGCGCCGCGTCGGGCCACGGTAGGCGTGCGACGCGGCGTCCAACATCCCCGCATACGCCTCGACCTCGGTCAGTGCGACGGCAACGGTGCCATCGGCGGCCTCGTGCTCGATCACCTGGCCGAGCAGTTCCGGCGCGACCTCGAAAGCGGCCCGGTCAAAGAAGGCACGCGGCAGCAGCGAGCCGGGCGCGGCGCCGTTGCCGCGCGGTCGCGGTGTTCTATAGCTCATGGCACCCGGGCGGTCAGCCTGCGGCCCAGGCCGCGTGCTCGTCCACCGTCGCGCGCAGCTCCCTGAGCTGCTCGGCAACCCGGTCAGGTGCGGTGCCGCCGCGCGCGGCGCGTGCTGCGATCGCGCCGGTGACCGACAGCACGTCACGGATGTCAGGGGTCAGGTGAGGTGACACCTTTGCCAGGTCCTCGTCGCTGACCTCGTCGAATTCGACCCCATTCACCTGACACCAGACGACCAGGTGACCCACTGTCTCGTGCGCCTCGCGGAAGGGAACGCCGCGCCGCACGAGCAACTCCGCCAGGTCCGTGGCGAGCGCGTACCCTGCTGGCGCGGCACGCGTGAGCCGTTCGGCATTAATTCGGGCGGTTGCCATCAGCCCAGCGGTGGCGGGCAGCACCAGCATCAGCGTGTCCACCGCGTCGAACACGGGTTCCTTATCCTCCTGCAGATCCCTGTTGTAGCTGAGCGGCAGCCCTTTCAGCGTGGTGAGCACCCCCGTCAGGTTGCCGATGAGCCGACCTGCTTTGCCGCGCGCAAGCTCGGCCGCGTCCGGGTTCTTCTTCTGCGGCATGATCGACGACCCCGTCGCGTAGGCGTCGTCGATCTCGATCCAGCCGAACTCCTGCGACGCCCACAGCACGACCTCCTCGCCGAGCCTGGACAGGTGTACGCCGAGCAGCGCGGCCACGAACAGGAACTCGGCGGCGAAGTCCCTGTCGCTGACCGCGTCCATGGAGTTGCCCGCCGCCGCGTCGAAGCCAAGTTCCGCGGCTACCGCCTCGGGGTCGAGCGGCAGCGATGAGCCGGCCAGCGCGCCCGCGCCGAGCGGGCACACCGCGGCGCGCAGGTCCCAGTCCCTGAAGCGCGCCGCGTCCCTGGCAAACGCCTGCACGTGGGCGGCGAGCTGGTGCGCGAACAGGACAGGCTGCGCGTGCTGTAGGTGGGTCATTCCCGGCGCAGGAGTGCCTCGGTGGCGGTCCGCCTGTTCAAGCAGCGCCGTCTCGAGCTCGACAAGCCTGGACACGATCTGGCGGGCGTGATCGCGCAGATACAGCCTGAGGTCGGTGGCCACCTGGTCGTTGCGGCTTCGGCCGGCCCGCAGCTTTCCGCCGAGCGCGCCGACCCGCTCGAGCAACCCCCGTTCCAGCGCGGTGTGCACATCCTCGTCGGCCGCGGTCGGGCGAAATTCACCGCGTCGGCAGCGCAGGTCCAGATCGTCGAGCGCCGCGAGCATCCGGCTCAGCTCGTCATCGGTCAGCAACCCCGCGTCGCGCAGAACCCGGGCGTGCGCACGGGACGCGAGAAGATCATAGGGTGCCAGCCGCCAGTCGAACTGGACACTGACCGACAGCCGGTCCAGCGCCTCGGCGGGGCCCGCGTCAAACCTGCCTCCCCACAGCCGTGTCGGCGTCTTACGCTGCTCTGCCATCCTTGCCTCCTCGCGGGCGCTCGACCCCCGGGGGCACTCCCTTGGTCGTGCGCCTCCTACCCGGCTACACGGCGGTCCCGCATCGCCGCGATCTTGCTTGGCAACCCCCACAACTCCACGAACCCCTTGGCCAGTGACTGGTCGAAAGCGTCGCCTGTGTCGTAGGTGGCAAGCTCGTAATCGTAGAGCGAAACCGGGCTCCGCCGTCCGGTGACCACCGCGCGACCGCCCTGCATGCGCAGCCTGACGTCGCCGGTGACGTGCGAGGACGCCTGCTCGATGAATGCGTCGAGCGCCGTTTTGAGCGGTGAGAACCACAGGCCGTCGTAGACCAGCTCGGACCACCGCTGATCCGCGAGCCGCTTGAACCGCGCGAGGTCACGCTCCACGCAGACATTCTCCAGTTCCTGGTGGGCGGTGATGAGCGCGATCGCGCCCGGCGCTTCATAGATCTCCCTGCTCTTGATCCCGACCAGCCGGTCCTCGACCAGGTCGAGCCGACCGATGCCGTGCGCGCCTGCCCGCGCGTTCAGCGCAGCGATGATCTCCAGCGGGGAAAGCTCCTGTCCGTCGATCGCCACAGGCACGCCGTCGGCGAAGCTGAGCACGGCTTCGTCGGGTTCACGCGGCGTGCCGGGGTCGGCGGTGTAGGAATACACCTCGTCCTGCGGAGCGGTCCAGATGTCCTCCAGATGCCCGGTTTCTATCGAGCGGCCCCAGAGGTTCTGGTCGATGGAGTAGGGCGACTTGGCTGTCACGTCGATCGGCAGCCCCTTCTCCTCAGCGAAGGCGATCGCCTTGTCTCTGGTCATGCCGCAGTCGCGCACCGGGGCGATCACCGTCAGGGCAGGTGCGACGCTCGCGAGGCTGGCCTCGAACCTGACCTGGTCGTTGCCCTTGCCCGTGCAGCCGTGGGCGACCATGGTCGCGCCGTAGGCGACGGCGACCCGGGCCAGGTGCGCGGCGATGAGCGGGCGGGACAGCGCCGACACCAGCGGGTAGCGGTCCATGTAGAGCGCGTTCGCCCGGAGCGCGGGCATGCAGTAGCCGGCGGCGAATTCGGCGCGCGCGTCCGCCACGACTGCCTCTACCGCGCCGCAGGCCAACGCCCGCTTGCGTATCGTGTCCAGGTCCTCGCCGCCCTGGCCGACGTCAACAGCGAGAGCGATCACCTCTGCCCCCGTCTGCTCGGCGATCCAGCCGATGGCCACGGAGGTGTCCAGGCCGCCGGAGTATGCGAGTACAACGCGCTGCGTCATGTCTTCATCCCTGTTGTTTGGTTGGCGGGTCCCGCGGGCTCGCCGCGGACGTCTTAACTGGCCGGCTCGCGGCGGTCCGCGAGCCGAAGTAGCTGATCGGCCACGTGCGCGCCGCCTGCCGGTTCCCTGGTGATGACCACGACGGTGTCGTCGCCTGCCACCGTGCCGAGGATGGACGGCCAGCCGGCGTGGTCGAGGGCGGAGGCGAAGAACTGCGCCGCTCCTGCGGGCGTGCGCAGCACAACGAGGTTGGCGCTCGCCTGCGCTGAGGTGAGCAGCTCAGCCGCGATCCTCGCGAGCCGCACGTTCGCTTCTGGCGTGCCGCCCACCTCGCCCGCAGAGCCGGTCACGGGAAAGCCGCCGGGCAGATCCGCCGTGTGCGGCAACGCATAGACCAGCCCGCCGTCCGCGCCGCGCAGCCGTACAGCGCCGAGCTCTTCGAGATCACGCGACAGCGTCGGCTGCGCGACCTGAATGCCCGCCTGCGCGAGCAGCGCGGCGAGCTCGTCCTGTGAGCGGATTGGCATGCGCGTAAGGATGCCGGCGATTCTGGCGTGCCTGGCCGCCTTCGTGGCAGGGCTGGTGCCCGTCATGGCGATTTCCCTCCATCCCCGCTGACATCGACCGCCGCGCTCGCGCGCGCCGCGTTGTCGAGGATGGCGGGCAGCGCGGCCAGGAACGTTTCCGCCTGCCCGGCGCTGAGGATGAGCGGGGGCGCGAGCCTGACCGCGTCCGGCTGGACCGCGTTGACCAGGAAGCCCGCGTCCCGGCATGCGGCTTCCACCTCGGCCGCGGCCGGCTGGGTCAGCTCAGCGGCAAGCAACAGGCCGCGGCCCCGCACCCCGGCGAGCAACGGGTGCGAGCTGGCGGCGATCCCGTTACGCAGCAGCTCGCCGGTCTGGGTGGCGTGGCTGAGCAGGTCGTCGCGGTCGATGACGCCGAGCACGGCGAGCGCTGCCGCGCAGGCGACCGGGTTGCCGCCGAACGTGCTGCCGTGATCACCTTTGCCGAGCACGGACCCGAACCTGCCGAGACCGATGCAGGCGCCGATGGGCAGCCCGCCGCCGAGGCCCTTGGCCAGCGTCAGCACGTCGGGGCGGACGCCTTCGTGCTGGTGCGCGAACCAGGCGCCGGTGCGCCCGATGCCGCTTTGTATCTCATCGATGACGAGCAGCGCGCCGACGGCGTCGCAGGCGTCGCGCGCGGCGGACAGGTAGCCATGCGGCGCGGGCACCACGCCCCCCTCCCCGAGCGCTGGCTCCATGAAGACGGCGCCGCAGTCGCCGGCCACCGCTGCCCGCAGCGCCTCGACGTCGCCGTAGGGCACGAACCGCACATCCACGCCGAACGGCCCGAACGGCTCGCGTATCTGTGCCTTGCCTGTCAGCGCCAGCGAGCCCATCGTCCGCCCGTGGAACCCGCCCTCCGCCGCGACCACGTAGCGCCGCCCGGCGCCATCGAGCCCGGCGCCATCGAGCCCGGCGCCGTGGAACCGGCGGACGAGCTTGAGCGCGGTCTCGTTCGCCTCGGTCCCGGAATTGGTGAAGAACACACGCCCGTCCGTGCCGAGCAGGCCAAGCAGCCGTTCCGCGAGCGCGATCGCGCCCTCGTGCATGAAGAGGTTGCTGGTGTGCGCGAGCGAGGCGACCTGGCGTGTCACCGCCTCGACGATGGCCGGGTGAGCGTGGCCGAGGCAGGACACCGCGATTCCGGCGATGAGGTCGAGGTACTCGCGGCCGTCGGCGTCCACGACCCGGCAGCCCTGGCCGCTGGCCAGCGCCAGCGGCGGCACCCCGTAGTTGGGCATCAGGGCGGCCGCGAAGCGCCGCTGCAGCGCCGCCGTCGCCGCGCCGGGCGCAGTGGCCGCGCCGCCCACCGGGCCGCCATCGATGGCTGCGGCGCCACCAGCGGCGGTCACGGTGTCGCCCCGTCCGGCACCACCATGGTGCCGACGCCTTGATCGGTGAAGATCTCAAGCAGCAGCGCGTGCGGCAGCCGCCCGTCGAGCACGTGCGCGCGGCCAACGCCGCCGCGGACCGCGTGCAGGCAGGCAGTCATCTTGGGCGCCATGCCCTCGGTGAGCCCGGGAAGCAGGGCCTCCAGGTCGGCCGCGCCGAGCAGGCTGATCAGTTCGTTGCACGCGGGCCAGTCCGCGTACACGCCCGCGACGTCGGTGAGCACGACGAGCTTGGCGGCGCCCAGCGCGATGGCGAGCGCCGCGGCGGCGCTGTCGGCGTTGACGTTGTAGACCTCGCCGCTTGTTCCGCTGGCCACGCTCGACACGACCGGTATGCGGCCGTCGGCTATCAGGCTGTTCACCGCGCCCGGCCGAACGTCGCTGATTTCCCCGACCAGGCCGACGTCGATGATCTCGCCGTCGATCACCGGCTGCGCGCGGCGCGCGGTGAACAGGCCGGCGTCCTCGCCCGACAAGCCGACCGCCCACGGTCCGTGCCGGTTCACCATCCCCACGACGTCCCTGTTGACCTGCCCGGTAAGGACCATCCGGACCACCTGCATGACTTCGGGCGTGGTGACCCGCAGGCCACCGGCGAAGCTGGTGTTGATCCCGAGCCGGTCCAGGTGCGCGTTGATCTGCGGGCCTCCACCGTGCACGACCACGGGGCGCAGGCCGGCGTACCGGAGGAACACCAGGTCCTGCGCCAACGCGCGGCGCAACGACTCGTCGGTCATGGCGTGGCCGCCAAACTTGATCACAACGGTCTGGCCGTGGAACCGGCCGAGCCACGGAAGCGCCTCGATCAAGGTGGCCGCCTTGGCCAGCGCCGCCTCAGCCGACACCGCCTCAGCCGACACCGCCTCAGCCGACACCGCCTCAGCCGACACCGCCTCAGCCGACACCGGTGTGGGCGTCCGAGCGGAGCCCGTTTTATCCGCAATTTGGCGTGTCATGTCGAATATGCCGAGTTCTCGTGGACGTAGGCGGCGGTGAGATCGGTCGTCCGGACCGCGGTCGCGGCGGAACCGGCGCAAAGATCAACGGTGATAGCTACATCCCGGCCCCGCAGGTCTGCCTTGGCTCTGTCCTCACCGGCGCTGCCGCCCTTGCACACCCAGACCCCGTTGATGGCCACGTTCAGCTGGTCCGGATCGAAGACGGCAGCGGTGGTGCCCACCGCGGCCACCACACGGCCCCAGTTCGGGTCGCCTCCGGTGAGCGCGCATTTGAGCAGGTTGCTGCGGGCGACGGCGCGGGCCGCGGTGAGCGCGTCGGCCTCGGTAGCCGCGCCGATCACCTCGACGGTGACCATCTTGGTCGCCCCTTCGGCGTCGGCGACAAGCTGGCGCGCGAGGTCGGCGCACACGGCGGTGACCACCGCCGCGAAATCGGCTGTGGCTGGGCGGACGCCGGACGCGCCGCTTGCAAGCAGCAGCACGGTGTCGTTTGTCGACATGCAGCCATCGGTGTCCACCCGCTCGAACGTCGTTGCGACCGCCGCGCGCAGCACGCCGTCGAGTTCGCCAGGTGGCAGGTCGGCGTCGGTGGTGAGCACGCAAAGCATGGTGGCCAGCGTCGGGGCGAGCATCCCCGCGCCTTTGGCCATGCCGCCGACGGTGAAACCGCCAGCCTTCCTGAAGGCGATCTTGACGACGGTGTCGGTGGTGCGGATCGCGTCCGCGGCCGCAAGCCCGCCTGCGCGCGACAGCGTGGCGACGGCGGCGTCCACGCCCGGCAGCAGCGCTCCCATGGGCAGCCGCTCGCCGATCAGGCCCGTTGAGCAGACGGCGATCTCGCCGGCCGAGTCTTCGAGCGCCGCCGCGAGCCGCTCCGCGGTGGCGTGGGTGTCGGCGAATCCCGCTGGCCCGGTGCAGGCGTTGGCGCCGCCCGAGTTCAGCACCACCGCGCGCACCCGGCCGCCGCGCGCGACCTGCTGTGTCCACAGCACTGGCGCGGCCTTCACCCGGTTGGCGGTGAAGACAGCTGCCGCAGCGCGGGACGGCCCGTCGTTCACAACCACGGCGACGTCCAGGCCGCCGCCGCTCTTCAGCCCGGCCGCGACGCCCGCGGCCCGAAATCCCGTCGGCGCGGTGACGCTCATGGCGCGACTCCGTGCGTCGCGAGGCCCGCGGTCTCGTCCAGGCCGGTCATGAGGTTCGCATTCTGGATGGCCTGGCCGGCCGCGCCCTTGCCGAGGTTGTCAAGCGCGGCGACCACCACCGCACGGCCTGCTCTGGTATCGGCGGCGGCCTGCAGATGAACGGCGTTCGACCCCACGGTCGCGCCAGTGGACGGCCAGGCGCCTTCGGCAAGCAACCGAACGAACGGCGCGGCCGCATAGGCGTCGGCGAGCGCCGCACGCAACCGGGCGGTCGCACCGCCTGCGCCGCCTGCGCCGACCGCGCCGCCCCGTCGCCTGCCCCGTCCGTTGCGCACGGACAGCGGCGCCGTGCAGGTCGCAAGGATCCCGCGGGGCATGGGCGCGAGCATCGGCGTAAAGGAGACTCTCAGCTGCGCGGACGGCCCGAGCACCTCGCCGAGTGCCTGCTCGATCTCCGGGGTGTGCCGGTGTACGCCGCCTACCTGGTAGGCGGACATGGCGCCCATGACCTCGGCGCCGAGCAGATGAGCTTGGGGTGTGCGGCCGGCGCCGGACGTGCCTGAGGCGGCGACGACCACGATGTCGGCCGGTTCCACCAGGCCAGACGCGAGTAGGGGCGCGAGCGAGAGGATCGCCGCCGTGGCGAAGCAGCCAGGAACCGCGACCCTGGCCGAGCGTGCGATCTGCGCGCGAGCGCCCGGCAGTTCCGGCAGCCCGTAGGTCCAGCGGCCCGCGTGCTCGCCGCCGTAGAACTCGTGCCAGGCGCCCGTGCCGTCGAGCCTGAAGTCCGCGCCGAGATCGACGATCTTGACATCGCCCGGCAGCGCCGCGGCAACGGCCGCCGACTGTCCGTGTGGCAGGGCGAGGAAGACGAGATCGGCCCGCGCGAGCCGTTCTGGATCCGTTGGCTCGAACGTGCGGCCGGACAGGTGCGGCAGGTGCGGATGCAATGCGGTGACCGGCGCGCCCGCGTGCGACCGGGCGGTGAGCGCGCCGGGCGTCAGCCCCGGATGGCTGGCGAGCAGGCGCAGCAGCTCGCCGCCCGTATAGCCGCTGGCGCCAGCGACGGCCACCACGCTCCCCATCGGCTTCTCCCTGTCGGCTACCGAGTCGGCAAGGTGCCGGCAAAGGCGCCGGCAACGGACTGAATTACTATGTAGGAGAATGGAAATTTATGCAACCCCGCTCGGGCGCCGCTCGAGGACGCCCGGGCCGCCAGCCGTTACGAGCCGGGCCGATAACCGGCCTGTAACGCTCTGCGGAGGCGCATGTACGCCGCGGCTTCGGTCACGGCATCATGAAGAAACGCGGGAGGGAGGTGGCGATGCAGCACGCCGCGCCCATTGCCGTGGCGGCGCTGATCTTGGCATTGGTGGCCGGTTGCTCGGGCCGCTCCTCCGGTGTGGGAGCGCCGGGCCCGGCGGCGCCGGCAGGTGATCTTGGCAGTAAAGGGACCGACTGTGGCACCGCCTTCACCGCGGCGCACGTGCCGGTCATCGTCGAGGTACCGAAGGGCGCTGTGGCATGCGGCGAGGCGCTGCACGTGCAGCGCGACTACACGCGCAAGCTCAGCGAAGGCGAGGCCCCGGGAAATGGCGGCGGCGGGCCGGTGCCCGTCGATGGCTGGGTCTGCGAGGGGTACCCGACGCCGCAGGTGCTGCGGACCGGCCGGGCGTCGCGGTGTCACCGCAGCGGCGTGGAGTTTTACGCCGTCCTGCCCGCCCCGAGCGCTTCCGCGACGCCCTGAGTACGCCTGACGCGCCCCCGACGCGACCGTGAGCGCGCCCTGACAGTCAGGACTTGTAAGAACGGGGTCAGGACCCGGCCGAGCGACCGGTCACGACCGGGTCAGCCGCTGCGCAGGACAGCGCCGGTCCGCCGCGCTGCCTCTGCGACCGCGGCGTCTCGCGCGGCCGACACCTCGCTCGCGGTGAGCGTGCGGTCCGGCGCCCGTAGGCGCAGCGTGTACGCGAGCGACTTGCGGCCCTCGCCGACCTGCTCGCCGGTATAGAGGTCGAAAAGCCGGATCTCCTCGAGCAGGTCGGCCCAGCGGCTGGCGGCGACCCCCGCCCGCAGCGCCGCCTCCACATCGGCGGCGGGCGCCGACGCGGGCACGATCAGCGCGACGTCGGTCGTCGCCACCGGGTGCGCGGATATGGGCGGCGCCTGGACCTGGCGTTCACCGGCCGGCTCAAGCACCGACAGGTCCAGCTCCATCGCGCAACTGCGCGGCGGCAACCCAAAAGCCGCCGACACCCTTGGATGAAGCTCGCCGGCGAAGCCCGCGCGCTGCTCGCCATCGGCGATCCCGGCGAGCAGTTCGGCGCACCGCCCCGGGTGCCAGGGCAGCTGATTCGCGGCGCGCACCGTCGGCGTGACGCCCGCGGCGTCGGCGATCTCGCGGGCCGCCTGGACCGCGTCCGCCCAGTTCGCCTGTCGGCCCTCGCCCCACCAGCCGACCGGCTCAAGGTTTCCGGTCAGAACCACCGCGCAGTGCAGCGGCTGCCACGGGAGCGCCGCGTCGAGCGAAGCGCGTTCGGCTGCTGTTGGGCCGCGGTCCACGCCAAGCCGTGGCGCGTGGACAGCCCCGCCGGCGCGCGGAAGGTACACCAGCCCCATCTCATAGAGCGCGAGGTCGCCGAACCCGCGGCCGAGGTTGCGCACGAGCGTGCGAAACAAGCCGGGCAGCAACGTCGTGCGCATCAGCGGTTCGTCATCCCGTAGCGGGTTGGCCAGCTGGGCGGCGCGCCGCCGCGGGTCGTCGCCGGGCAACTGGAGAGCGTCGAAGTCGGCGGCGGAGATGAACGGTGAGCTCAGCACCTCGACAAAGCCAGCCGCGGCGGCCGAGCGGCTCACCCTGCGCCGCATCCGCTGCGCGCCTGCCAGCCCTCGGCCCGCGGTGGCGCGTGGCAAGCGCGCCGGCACGTTCTCATACCCTTCCAGCCTGATCACTTCTTCGGCGAGGTCGTTCGGCATGGTCAGGTCGGGCCGCCAGGATGGGGGGATCACCTCTAGCGTCTCGGCCGCCTGGCCGGGACCAGCCCCGGCCTGGCCGCCGCGCTTGCCGCCGCTGGCGCGCCCCGGCCCGCCGCCGCGCCTGCGGACCTCGCAGCCGATCTCGCGCAGCCGCCGCTGGACCACCTCGGCCCCGTAGGTCATCCCCGCGACCCGGTCCGGATGGTTGGCGGGCGTGCTGATCACGACCGGCTGGACCAGGGTGTGGGCGTGTGTGCAGCCGGGGACGATGGCGGCGCCGCCGAGTTCGGCCAGCATCGCGGCGGCTTTGGCGGTGGCGCGCAGCGGCAGCTCACGGTCGACGCCGCGCTCGAACCGGTAGGACGCCTCGCTGCTCAGCCGGTGCCGTCGGCTCATCCGCGCCGTGCCGACGGCGGAGAAGTGCGCGCCCTCGATGACCAGATCTGTCGAGGTCTCGTCGATCTCCGTGGCGAGCCCGCCCATGGCGCCCGCCAGCGAGATCGGGCCGGACGAGTCAGTGATGAGGATGTCTTCCGGGTGGAGCGTGCGCACCACGTGGTCGAGCGTCTCCAGCTTTTCGCCCGGCCGGGCGCGCCTGACCACGATGGGACCGCTCAGCTTGGTCTTGTCAAACGCGTGCAGCGGCTGGCCAAGCTCGAGCATCAGATAGTTGGTGACGTCCACGGCGAGCGACACCGGCCGCATCCCCGCGCGGGCGAGCCGCACCCGGAGCTTTATCGGCGTCACCGACGCCGCGCGCAGGCCGCGCACCTCGCGCAGCACGAATCGGTCGCACGCGGTGGGGTCGGCGATGCTCGCCCGATGCACCGCGCCGTTTTCTGCTTGCCAGTCCGCGGCGAGCCCGGCGCTGGCCGGATCGCGAAACGCCACGCTGAAGGCGATTGCCGCCTCCCGCGCCACCCCGCGCACGCAGGCGCTGTAGCCGCGGTCGGGTGACACGGCGACGTCGAGGACCGCGTCGCGCAGCCCCGCGTAGCCGCAGAGGTCGCTGCCGAGCGGTGCGGTGTCCTCCAGCACGACGATGCCGGAGTGGTCGTCCCACAGGTCCAGCTCCGCAGCGGAGCAGATCATCCCATCCGACACCCGCCCGTAGGCCTCGCGCTTGGAGATCTCGAAGCCGCCTGGCAGGACCGCGCCGGGCAGCGCGACAGGCACCCGCGCGCCCACGGCGAAGTTGACCGCGCCGCAGATGATGCCGCGCGGCGCTGCGTCGCCCGTGGCGACCTGGCAGTATCTCATCGGCTTGGCGGAGGTGGCCACCTCCTCGATGCCGAGCACCTCGCCGACGACCACGCCGCTGATGTCGTGCCCGACGGGGGTGACGGTCTCGACTTCCAGGCCCGCGGCGACAAGCCGGTCCGCGACCTCGCGGGCCGGCACCTCGGGCAGGGCCGCGTGCTCGCGCAGCCACGACAGCGGGACGCGCATCAGACCTCCATCCCGAACGCCCTGGTCAGCCGTACGTCACCCTCGACGATGTCGCGCATGTCCGCGATGCCGTGCCGGGACATCAGGGTGCGCTCGATACCGAGCCCGAACGCATACCCGCTGTACACATCCGGATCGATCCCGCAGGCGACAAGCACGCGTGGGTTGACCATGCCGCAGCCGCCGAGCTCGAGCCAGCCCTCTGACTTGCAGGTGCGGCAGGGCGGCGCCCCCGGCGCCACCGAGCCGCCGCGGCAGACGTGGCACTGCAAGTCGACCTCGCCCGAGGGCTCGGTGAACGGGAAGTAACTCGGCCGGAACCGGGTGCGCAGCCCCGCGCCGAACATCGCGTCCACAAAGGCGCCGATGGCGCCCCGCATGTCGGCCATGGTCAGGCCCTCGTCCACGGCCAGGCATTCGAGCTGATGGAAGACCGGGCTGTGGGTGGCGTCGAGTTCGTCGGTGCGAAAGGCTTTGCCGGGCGCGACCACATATACCGGCAACGGCCGGGTCAGCAACGCTCTGACCTGCACCGGGGAGGTGTGCGTGCGCAGCACGACGCCCGATTCGCCCGGTTTGGACCCCTCCGGCGCCGCCGTTTGGACGAAGAATGTGTCCTGCTCGCTGCGGGCGGGATGATCCGGCCCCATGTTGAGCGCGTCGAAGTTGAACCATTCGGCCTCGATCTCCGGGCCTTCTGCCACCTCGTAGCCCATGCCGACGAACACGTCGGCCAGCCGTTCGACAAGGGTGGTGACCGGGTGCCTGGCGCCGCGCGGCGCGCGGTCCCATGGCAGCGTGACATCGACGATCTCGTCGGTGAGCACGCGGCGGTCGCGTTCTGCTTCGAGCTCGGCCTGCCTGGCCGCGAGGGCGTCACGGACCTCGGCGAGCGCCGCGCTCACCCGCCGCCCCGCGTCGGCGCGCGCCGCGGGCGGCAGCGCGCCGATCTCACGGTTCGCGAGCCGGAGCGGCGAGCGGTCGCCAAGATGCGCCAGCCGGGCTGACTTGAGATCATCGAGGCTGGCCGCACCCGCTATGGCGGCGACCGCCTCATGGGTCATGCGCTGGAGTTCCCCTGCCGACAGTGACGCCACCTCGACGGGGTCGTAGGACTTGTTCGGTGCGGACATTGAGAAATGCTCTTCCTTGCGGGCCGATCGAGCGGGCCGATGACGGCGCGTCGTTGGAGTCTTGCCCATCCCTCGCCATGGCCCCTGCACCTGGCCGCGGTCTGGACACCGGGGCACAGGCGGGCGGGCTGGGCTGGTGGTGGTCCGGTGGCTCCACCGTAGTTCCTGCGGACCATCCAGATGCCGAACGGCTGCCGCCCCGCGCACCCGGTTCGCAGGTGCGAACAAGGCTACGGCGACGGGCCCACCGAGGCCGGTCCTTCGTTAGGCGAAGTCGGGTGCCCCGGCGGGCAGGGTAAATCGAAACTCCGCACCGCCGCCAGGCGCTGTCTGCACGGTGATCGTCCCACCGTGCGCCTCGACCAGCCCTTTCACGATGTACAGCCCCAATCCGGTTCCGCCGCGCCGCTTGGCCCGCCAGAACTGACGGAATACCCGTGGCGCGTACTCGGGCGCGATTCCCTCGCCCTGGTCGCGTACCGACACACAAGCGCCGCCCCCTGGACCAGCGCCAGGCGCGGCTTGTACCTCAATGGTCACCGTACCATCGCCGTGGCGCAGCGCATTCTCAATCAGGTTGCCCAGGATTTGGTCGATCTTGTCGGCATCCAGCCACATCTCTGGAACCCCGCCATGTCCTGTGAGCTGGAACCGGTCCAGGCTCTCCCCCGCCGCGATCCGGCCCGCGATCACCTTGCCCGCGCGCTCCGCGATGTCGGTGACCTGGCGATGCACCTCGAGCCTTCCGGCCTCGATGCGCGAGACGTCGAGCAGTTCGGTGATCAGCCTCGTGACGCGGTCCGCGTCGGCGTTGACGGTCTCGAGCATGACGCGCTTCTGGTCATCGGTGAACCGGTGCCATTTGGCGAGCAGCGTGGCGGTGAAACCCTTGACGCTGGTGAGCGGTGAGCGCAGCTCGTGCGCGACGGTGGACACCAGATCGGCCCTGCTGCGCTCGAGCCGGGCAAGCCCGGTCGCGCCGCGCAGGCAGATCGCGAGCCTGCGAACCCGGTGACCGTGGTGCCGGTCGCGGATGTAGCTGACCGTCACGAGCAGTTCGTCGCCGCCCGGCAAACTCAGCGACACCTCCGGATGCCGCGCCCGGACGTTCAGCCCACCGTAAGGGTCGGTGCAAGCCCACCAGTCACGGCCGTCGCGGTCACGCAGCGGCAGCACGTCGCGGATGTCGCCGCCGATGGCATCGGCAGGTGCGATCCCCGTCAGCCGCGTGGCCGCCCGGTTGAACACCGTCACCCGGCCCGTGTGGTCGGCAAGCACCAACCCGTCCGGCAGGTCGTCGGCGCACACGACTCGGCCCGCGGCATCGCCACCTTGCACCAGCGCGAGCCGCTCGCGGACCGGCAGAGCGCGCCGGACGCGGGGCACCGACCGCGCCGCCATACCGTTCGCGCCGGTGTCGGCGCGCTCGGCGGCTCGGTCGTACCTGGCGCCTGCGGCGCCCGCTCCCGATCTGCCCGGACTGATCCGGTCCACTCGCTTGCTGCCTCCATCCGGCGTATCTGCTATCTTCAGCCGCTAGCATTCCTTATGCAACATGCGGCCACACCCGCCACAGTGCTGTGACGGAATGTGATCAGACTCTAGCGTGTCAGGGCAGTGCGGCGGCAGCCCCCTCGTCCCGTTAGTCCGGCAAGGTGCAGGGTGCAGGAAATCCTGCGGCAGAACGGGCCCGGCCAGCGGCATTCTTCTGCGGTGCGTGCACCGGCGCGGCTGTTTTCCCTCACGAGGTTGTCATCGGCGTCGCCGGCGGCCAGTCAGGATCGCTCGTGAAACTGCCTTGTACTCCACAATGTCGTTACTCGCCCGTATTTCGGCGGCCGCGACAACGCCGTGCAGTACAAAGGGCTCGTAGCGGGCTAGGCCTGAGCGCGGGCGGACGCGTAAAGGCACACCGCGGCGGCGGTCGCCAGATTCAGGCTCTCGGCGCGGCCATAGATGGGCACGGCCACGCGCTCATCAGCGAGGTTCGCAAGGTTGTCAGGAAGGCCCCACGCCTCGTTGCCGAACAGCCAGGCCGTGTGCCCGCGCAAGATACCGTCCGCGACCGCGTCATCGAGCGAGCGCTCGCCGCGGGCGTCGGCGGCGATGATCCGCAGCCCGGCGCCGCGAAGCGCGTCCGCCGCCTGCGCCAGCCCGGCGCCGACGACCAGCCGAAGGTGAAAAAGGCTGCCCGCGCTGGCCCGCACACACTTGCCGTTGTAGGGATCGACGGAGGCGTCGGTGAAGATCACGGCGTCGGCGCCGGCCGCGTCCGCGGTCCGAAGCACCGTGCCTGCGTTTCCCGGGTCGCGCACATGGGCGAGCACAACGACGAGCCGCGGCGCCGCGGCGATGACATCGGTGAGCGGGACATCGACGAACCGGCAGACCGCGAGAATGCCCTGGGGGGTCGTGGTCTGCGCGAGCGCTGTCATGACCTCACCGCTCACCACGCGCACAGCGGCGCCCACGGCATAAGCCTTCGCCACAAGGGGTTGGTGGCGGGCCGATGCGGGCGCGGTCACGAACAGCTCGATGACGTCGGCGCCGGAGGCCAGTGCCGCACCGACGGCTTGCGGCCCTTCGGCAAGGAACGCGCGTTCGCGCTGCCGTAGCGCTCGTTTGGTCAGCATGCGGGCCGCCTTGACCCGCTGCGAGCGCGTGTTTGTCAGCTCACCTCCCGTCGCGGCCACGGCAGGAATGCCACCGCTCCTGTCAGGCCACCGCCGTGTCCGCCTGCGCCGCCGCGCCTGCGGCACCGGGGGCCATGGCATCGGGCAGCGCCTTGCGAGCCACCTCTACAAGAACGGCGAACGCATCGGCGTCCGACACCGCGAGCTCGGCAAGCATCCGCCTGTCGACCTCGACGCCCGCGCAGCGCAGCCCCTGGACAAACCGGTTGTAGGTGATGCCGTTCGCCCGGGCCGCGGCGTTGATCCGCTGAATCCACAGCCGGCGAAACGCGCCCTTGCGGTCCTTACGACCGGTGTAGGCGTAGGTCATCGAGTGGAGAACCTGCTCCTTGGCTTTGCGGTACAGCCGTGACCGCTGGCCTCGGTAGCCGCTCGCCCGCTCGAGTACGGTCTTGCGCTTCTTGTGGGCGCCCGTCGCCCGCTTCACGCGTGCCATGTTGTGACTCCCTCGGCCGGGCCCGGGCTACTTCCCGAGCAGTCTCTTGACCCTCTTCGTGTCTGCGTCGGACAGCACCACGTCGTTCCATAGCCGGCGGGTGCGCCGGGACGACTTGTGCTCAAGCAGGTGGCTACGGTTGGCGCGGCGGCGCATCACCTTGCCTGCGCCGGTGAGCTTGAACCGCTTCCCCGCGCCGCTGTGCGTCTTCATCTTCGGCATGGTCGCCGTCGTCTCCGTCCTGTCGCGTGCCTGCGGGCGCGACGTTGTCGTGCGTGCGTTCCTTCACGCGTGTTGCCTTCGCGTCTGCCGCGCTCGGGCATGCTGGCCGCGCGGCAGGGCCGCGCCCGGCGACCGTCGCTCGCCCAGGCAAGGCCTCGCTGGCCGACCGGCCGCGCCGGGCTTGGCACCGGCAGGTGACGGGCTGTCAGGCGCTGGCCGAGGCCTGCGGGCCCCGGCGCGGGCGCGGCACCGAACGCGCTGCGGCGCGCTCAGCCCTCGCTTCGCTCTTCTTCCTCGTCGGCCCGATCACCATGACCATGTTCCGGCCGTCCTGCTTGGGTTGCGCCTCCACGAAGCCCAGCTCCTCGACGTCGCTGGCGAGCCGCTGGAGGAGCCGGAACCCGAGCTCTGGCCGCGACTGCTCACGTCCGCGGAACATGATAGTCACCTTGACCTTGTCGCCCTGTTTGAGAAACCGCTCCACGTGCCCGCGCTTGGTCGCATAGTCATGTGGGTCGATCTTCGGCCGAAGCTTGATCTCCTTGATGACCGTCTGCGCCTGGTTCTTGCGTGCCTCCCTGGCTTTGAGCGCGGACTCGTATTTGAACTTGCCGTAGTCCATCAGCTTGCACACGGGAGGGCGTGCGGTGGGTGCCACCTCGACGAGGTCCAGGTCGGCTTCCTGCGCCAACCGGAGCGCATCGCCAATCGCTACGATGCCGACTTGCTCGCCGTTGGGGCCGACAAGACGGACCTCGGGAACGCGGATACGCTCGTTAATTCTTGGTTCGGGACTGATGTGACCTCCTTGAACTTTCGCGCCTGCCGCCGACCTCGGCGGTCGAGCCGGTCAGAACCTGCGCTGCGGGCCATGTCGCGCCGCCCCCCGCACGCAGGCCCCATCGAGTGGCACCCCTCGTGCAAAGGGCCCAGCCGCGAACAAGCCCCGCACGCCACGCATGCGGGGCCTCATTGGCTGCGCAGATGCCGCGCACTCGCGGATGACCTGAGCCGACGTGGCCATGGCCGTGCCGGTCACCATCGCGTCCAGCCAGCGCGCGAACGCCCGTTTCGCAACCGTACCCGCCAGCTTGGGGGCTGGCCAGGTGGGAGATGCCTCCGCTTGCATGCCCGGCACGGGTGCGCCGAGCTGGTCCGCCGTTTAGCTTACCCCACTCGGCCGCGACGGGATACGGTGCGGGCATCACAGCCGGTGACATTTCGGGTATGCGCGCTGGCCGCCGCGCGAGGGGGCGATCTCAGTGCTGCTCCTGCTCCATCAGCTCACCGAACCGGTCAACCGTAGCTCGCAGGAACCGGTGGATGACCTGTTCATCGGCTGGGTCGACGTAGCCGAACGCGGTCCGCCAGCGCGCCGCGACGTGCTCGCGGGCTTGCCGCAGCTTCTCCCGGCCCTTCTTGGTCAGATGCAGGTGGACCACCCTGCGGTCGCGCGCGTCCTTGCGTCGGCGCAGGTATCCGCCGCGCTCGAGCACATCCGCCACATAGCTCACCATCGGCGGCGTGACCCAGGATCGCGCCGCCACTTCGCCCGACCTGAGCCCATCCTCCTCATCCAGAGCGGCGAGCACACCGAGCCCTGCGGCGCTGATCCCGGTTCCTTCTGCCGTGTACCACCAGTAGGTGCCGATCAGCCGGGCCGCGAGCCCCGCGAGCCGCGACACCGGCAGCTGGTCGAGCGGGACATCGTCCCACCGATCGCCCCACCGGACACCATGCTCGCGGGCAGTGTTCGGCAACGCGGGCCGCGATGCGGCCGGGCGCTCGGGATCGGCGGCCGCCTCTGCCGAGTCCTTCATCCTCGTAGCTTCATCCCAAGATATTTAGGCGTCAAATCATTCGGCGTGTGGGTCTGACCGCCGCGTGCCAGGTGCCCCCAGGTCCTGCCGTTCGGCAAGTTCAGCCAGTCCAGCCCGCCGCATCGCTTCGCGCGGCGCCGTCTGGCCCGTCATCAGCTCGACCTGCCGCGCGGCTTGATGCACAAGCAGCTCGAAGCCTGCGACAACGGCGCACCCGGCAGCCTGCGCCGCTTCGGCAAGCCGGGTGGGCCATGGGTCGTATGCGACGTCGAAGACCACATCTGGCCCGCGAGGCGGGCCACACAGCGAGGGCGCGACCGAGTCGGCGGCGCGGGGCGGAATAGTGCAGATGACCAACCGCGCCGTCGCGCCGCCGCAGGCGGCCCGCGGCTCACCGCGGCCAAGCGATGACAGATCACGGAGCCCGACTCCGACACCGAGCCGCTGCGCGGCCGCCAAGAGCTCCCCGGCACGGCTGGTGTCGCGCGCCGCGACGTCGGCGTGCCTAAAACCGATCTCCCGCAGCGCGGCAAGCGCTGCGCACGCGGTGGCGCCCGCCCCAATCACGAGCGCGGGCGCCGCGGCGATCGGCGCGCCGGTGATCACCCCTGCGCCCGCGAGGGCGTCCACCATCCCGCCGACGTCGGTGTTGAAGCCACGCCTGCGGCCGCCTCGAAACACGACCGTGTTGGCGCCGCCGACGGCTTCGGCCAGCGGGTCGACGTCGTCGAGCCACGGCAGAACGGCCCGCTTCAGCGGCATGGTGAGCGACAGGCCAGCCCAGCTTTCGTCGAGCCGGCCGAGCAGATCAGCCAGCTGCGGCTCGCGACAGTCGATCGCGCTGTAGCTCCATCCACGCAGGCCCAGTGCGGCGTACGCGGCGCGGTGCAGCACAGGCGACAGCGAATGGGAAACCGGCGAGCCGAGCACAGCCGCTTTCACCGCACGTACCCCCGCCCGCGCCGCGACATCAACCTGCGAGCGCCAATCAGCCTGAATTGCCGAGGTTGCGCTGTAGCTCGGCCCTGAGCCGATCGAAAACGGCTGAGCTTGCGGTGAATTCGGTGCGGCGGGTCTTGGGATCCACAGTCACGAAGTAGAGCCAGTTGCCGTGGGCCGGATGCAGGGCCGCGTTGATGGCGGCCAGTCCAGGACTGTCGATCGGGCCGGGTGGCAACCCCTTGTGCAGATAGGTGTTGTACGGGGAAGCGGTCTTGATCTGCTGGTTGGTGGCGAGGATCCCATAGGTGTGCAGCGCGTACATGACCGTGCTGTCGAGTTGCAGCGGCATGCTCACGTCCAGCCGGTTGTAGATGACACGTGCGATCTTGGGAAAGTCGGCGACCTTGCCGCCCTCGGCCTGCACCAGGCTGGCCACAATAACTGCCTCGACAGGGGTCAGGTTCACCCGGCGGGCGGTGGCGGTCAAGTTGATTCGCGCGGCCTCGGTGTTGAACTGCTGCACCATGGCGCGCAGCACGTCAGCTGCGGTCATCTTGGGCTGGACTGAGTAGGTGGCGGGGAACAAGTACCCCTCGGGCCGGTTATTCGCATAGGACGGGAGCCCTAGCGCGGCTGGGCTTGCGAGCACACGCCGGTAGTCCTTCGCCGATATGCCGGACTTTGCGCTGAGCGCGCTTACGATCTGGTCGACTCGCAGCCCTTCGGGGATCGTGATTCGCAGCTGGATCCTCGCGCCCGGGCTGAGCAGCAGGTCGAAGGCGAGCGCCGCCTTCATATGCCGGTGCAGCCGGTACGAGCCTGGCTCAAGCGCAGTTTGCTGCGAGCTTTGCTCCGCAGCCTTGACAAAGGCCCGCGCGCTTGCGACAACGCGGAGCTTGAACAGCGTCTGCGCCACGTCGGTCGCGGTTTCATCCTGTTTGATCGCAACGATCACAGTCCCGTAGCCGGGTCCGGAGTAGTCGGGTGGCACCACGTACGCGCGGAGGAAGTGGTATCCGACAATCGCGCCGCTGGCGAGAAAGACCGCGATAACCAGCAGCGCGATCAGCGGCGCACTGCGCCTCCTGACGCGGCGCCTGAACCGGCCATTCCCGCCTGGCTTGGTGGCGCGCTGCTCCAACGGGAGGAGCGGGCCGTCATCACCTTCGGTCCAGCCAGGTAGATCATCATCGCTGTCCTCAGCCGCCTGGCTGGCCTGGTCCAGTGGGTCGGGCTCGGGGTAGCCAAACCAGTCAGGCTCCGAAGAAAGGGCGGGCATTGGCCCAGAACCGGCCAGGTGATCGGGCCAGGGCGGCACGGGCAGGGGCCCGGAAATCTCCGGCGGGCCCAGCTGTTCAGGCCGTTGGCTGAGGCGGTCGGTGTGCTGCCGCCATGGGTCTCCGCCGCCCAGCGGCAGCCGGTAAGGATCGGCAGGCGCAGACCGCCTGGCGGCCGCGGCTACGCGAGGCAACGGCCCGGACACGGCCGGGGGTGGCATCCAGGGTCGGTCCGGGGTGTGCGGCGTGCGTGGGGGCAAGCGTCGGCTCTGGTATGGATCGGCCCCAGGTCCGGCCGGCTGGTCCGGCGGGGCTTGGTCACGGTATCGGTGCGCCGGATGGCCGGGCTCGTCGAACCCCTGCCAGCGGTCAGTGGGGGCGCCATGGTAGCTCGGCCCAGGACTCCATGGCAGCGGGTCGGTGGGCAGGTCGCGCTCCTGCGGAGGGTGCAGGTGATCAAGTGGGCCGGAGTGCGGGCCCAGGTAAGGCCGTGATGGGGCGCCTGCTTGCGGATCAGGCCACATACCGGGCCCGATACCGGGCCTTCGGGCGAGCGGCCCGGGCGGATACTCCTCGCTCGGCATCGCCGGGTGTGACCCGGGTGGCGACCCGGCCCGATAGGGCTGAGGCCCGGCCGCAAGCGGCCCGGACGGCGGGTGCCCCGACGGTGACCCGCCCGGATAGGGCTGGGGCCGGGCCGCAAACGGCCCGGACGGGTGCCCGGACGGTGGCCCGCCCGGATAGGGCTGGGGCCCGGCCGCAAACGGCCCGGACGGAACCTGCGCGGACCGCGGCCCGGCGGGAAAGGGCCTGGCAGGCGAACCGCCAAGATCGTCCCCAGGCCATCCGCCCGCGTACGGCCCCGGCTGCGGGCTGGGCTGAGCGCTGCGCTGGCGGTCTCGCCTGGCAGCATGGTGGACGGTTGTTTCCTCAGCCGGCGGCGACCCGGGCTGGTGCGAATCGCCCGGCGAGGCGCGATGGCGTCCACGGCGGCCCCGGCGCGCTCGATCGCGGCCGTCGCTCACGGTGCTACCTCGCAGGGTGCGTCGGCGCGTGTGGACACAAGTACCCCCGCCGGCGACCCTGCGCTGCGCTCATTGTCCAGGGCCGCCTGCAGCAGCACCGCCGCCGCCGCCTTGTCGACCACCTGGCGCCTGGACCGCTCGCCTCTGCCGCCAGCGCGCAGCGCGCCGTGCGCGATGACCGTGGTAAACCGTTCGTCGAACAGTCGGACGGGAACAGGAGCAAGCCGCACCGCCAGCCTGGCGGCAAACTCCCGCGCGGCTGCCGCGGCACGACCCGCGCGACCGGACAGGGAGGTGGGCAAGCCCACGATCACCTCGGCGACGGCGTGCTCCGCGACAAGGCGCGCGATGGCCTCGAAATCTCCGCGATCGCGGGCAATGGTGGCGAGCGGGGTGGCGAGCTGACCGTCCGGGTCGCTGCGTGCGACGCCGACTCGCACCGAGCCGACATCGATACCCAGCCGCACCCCAGCTCGCACCGGTGCTCTCACCGGACGGTCTGCCGCAGAGCCTTCCGACACGCTTTCACGTTACGCCGCCGGACCTGGCGGTGTCGCGTACAGCGCTCCGAACGACACCAAATGCCGCATTGATGGCGTCCGCCTCATCCGACCCAAGCGGAACACCGCCGCCTTGCGCCACGTCGTCCTTGCCGCCGCCGCCGCCGCCAAGCGCCCGGGCCGCGAGGCCGACCAGGGCTCCGGCCTTGAGCCCCAGCGAACGTCCCGCCTCGTTCACCGAGATGACGACGGCCGGCCGGTCTTTCTGCACCCCCGCGATCGCAACCACCGCCGGCCGGTCCACTATCCTGCCGCGGATGTTCAGAGCCAGCTCACGAATGCCCTCGGCCGCCGTGCCGTCCGGCACACGGTGCGCGACGAATGCGACTCCGTCCACGTTCTCCGCCTCGCCCGCGAGCCGACCTGCCGAACCGAGCAGCTGAGCCGAACGGAGCTGCCGAAGCTCGCGCTCCGCATCGCGCAGCCGTGCCACGATGCCGGCCACGCGTTCTGGCAGCTCATCCGGGCGTGCCTTCAGCTGCTCGGTTAGCTGCGAAACAAGCACGCTCTCCGTGGCGAGGAAACGGAACGCGTCCAGGCCCACGAGCGCCTCGACCCGGCGAACCCCTGAGCCAATCGACGATTCGCCCAGGATCTTGATCAAGCCCAGCTGGCCGGATCGCGCGACATGAGTGCCGCCGCAGAGTTCGCGTGAGTAGTCGCCGACCTCAACGACCCGGACGTCGTCCGCGTACTTCTCGCCGAACAGGGCAAGCGCGCCCATTTCCCGCGCCGCCTGCAGCGAGGTGTGGAAGGCGCGCACGTCCAGATCGCCGATGAGCACCTCATTGACCTCATCCTCGACGTCGCCGAGCACCGATCGCGGAACCGGACCGGCCGCGGTGAAGTCGAACCTGAACCGGCCAGGCGAGTTCTCCGAGCCAGCTTGCGCCGCTGACTCGCCAAGTGCGCCGCGGAACGCCCGGTGGACGAGGTGCGTCGCGGTGTGCGACCGCGATATCGCCCGCCGCCGCTCGATGTCGATCTCCGCGTACGCGAGGTCACCAACAGCGACCTCGCCGACGCGGACCCGGCCGCGATGCACAACGAGCCCGGGCACGGGGGCTTGGACGTCGAACACCTCGATTTTGGTGGCGCCTGCCGCTGCCGTGATGAGGCCGCTGTCGGCGAGTTGCCCACCGCCTTCGGCGTAGAAGGGCGTGCGGTCGAGGACCACCTCGACCTCGGCGCCCGGACCGGCCGCGGGCACGGATGCGCCACCGAGCAGCAGGCCGACGACCGTGGCCTCGCCGGCCCAGACATCGTAACCGGTGAAGGACACCGGGCCCGAGCGGTCAAGCAGCTCACCGAAGACGGAGATGTCGACGTTGCCTGTGCGCTTGCGCGCGGCGTCCTGCCTGGCGCGCTCGCGCTGCGCGCCCATGAGCCGCCGGAACCCTTCCTCGTCGACCGACAGCCCCTGCTCCGCGGCCATCTCGAGGGTGAGGTCGATCGGAAAGCCATACGTGTCGTGCAGCTGGAACGCCTGCTCACCGGCCAGCGTCGCGGCACCACGGCGCTTGCTCTCCTCAACCGCGGCCTCGAAGATGGCGGTGCCTGTGCGCAGCGTGCCGAGAAAGGACTCCTCCTCCGCGTCCAACACCGTGTGGATGTGCGCCGCGTCCCTGATCAGCTCGGGGTATTGCTCTCCCATGGCGGCGATGGCCACTTCGGCGAGTTCGTGCAGGAAGCGATCCTCACCCCTGCCGCCGCCGCGCTGGCCGCCAGCAAGCATCCGCAGGTTGCGGATGCTGCGGCGAAGGATGCGCCGCAATACGTAGCCACGTCCCTCATTGCTCGGTATGACGCCGTCCCCGACGAGCATGACCGCGCTGCGGATGTGGTCGGCCACCACGCGGAGCGCGGCGTCGGTGCGTGGGTCGCGAGCGTACTTGCAGTCGGTGAGATCAGCCGCACCGTCGAGCACCTTCCAGGTGCTGTCCACCTCGTAGATATTGTCGACGCCCTGCAGCACCACCGCCATGCGCTCCAGGCCCATGCCGGTGTCGATATTGCGCGTGGGCAGCTCACCGAGGATCGGGTAGCCTTCCTTCCCCTCACCAGGGCCGCGCTCGAACTGCATGAATACGAGATTCCATATCTCCAGGTAGCGATCCTCATCCACGACAGGACCGCCTTGCGTCCCGTACTCAGGGCCGCGGTCATAGTAGATCTCCGAACATGGGCCGCACGGTCCTGGCACACCCATGGACCAGTAGTTGTCCGCCATGCCGCGCCGCTGGATGCGGTTGGCCGGAACCCCGACCTGGTCGCGCCAGATCCGCAGCGCCTCATCGTCATCGGTATAGACGGTCACCCACAGCTTGCTCTCGGGCAAACCGAACCCGCCGTCCGTTTCCTGCCTGGTGAGCAGTTCCCACGCGTACGGGATCGCCTGGTCCTTGAAATAGTCACCAAAAGAGAAATTCCCGAGCATCTGGAAGAACGTGGAATGTCTGGCTGTCTTGCCCACCTCTTCGATGTCCTCGGTGCGCACGCACTTTTGCGCGCTCGCGGCGCGCGGGAACGGCGGCTTCTGCTGGCCGAGGAAGTAGGCCTTGAATGGCACCATCCCGGCGTTGACCAGCAGCAGCGTCGGGTCGTTGGCGATCAGGCTCGCAGACGGCACCACGGTGTGCCCGCGCTCGGAGAAGTAGCTCAGGAAGCGGTGGGCGATCTGAGCCGACTCCATTATTGGCCATCCTTCACTTGGTCGAAGCTATCGGTCTCTGCATCGGTTACTGCCCGGTTGAATGCCCAGCCAGGCGCGTCAATCTGCCGTCCGAGCCTAGCCGCCTCGCGGGCGCCGGCGAGCCGGTAGATCCGCCTGCCGTCGTTGACGTCGCTGACGAACCCGGCGGCCGAACGTGCGCCCCGTGCGAGCAAGCCGGCCAGCCGGCCAGCCGGCTGCTGGTCCGGTGGGGGCACCCCGGAGCGTACCGATGGCCGCGCGGGGGAGAACACGCGGGCCGCCTTCGCCACTTTGCGGTAGCCGCTCACCCCGGCCGCCGCGCCGACCGTGAACCAGAACACGCGGCGAATCACCGGGCCGGCCTCCCCCTGCCGGGGGAACGGCCGCCGCGGTCACCCCGCCGCGTCGGGCCGGCCACGGCTGACCGCAGCGGCTTGCTTGCCCCGCTCGCGAGGGCGGGACCCGGCAACGCGGCGTTCGGCGGCCGAGCATCGGGCGCCGCGGGGTGGGCAGCCGAATCCCGCACACGCGCCGATCGCCCGGCGCGCGCGAGCGCGACGGCGCGGCGCAGCCCAAAGGCGAATCCAGCCAGGCCGTGCAGCGGCCCGCCGAACAGCGTGTGAACCGCGCGGGTCAGCATCGACACATCCGCGGTCAGCTCGGCGATGTTGGCCGTGACCTCATCCATGCTCGCGGTGATCTGGTCGGTTCGTGCGAGCTGCTCATGTGCCCGCTCGACGGCCGCATCGGCCCGCCCGACCAGCAGATCGCTGCGCGCGCGCCAGTCGGCCACCACCCGGGAGGCTTGCGAGATCAGCCGGCTGAGCTTGACAAGCGTGTACACCCCCGCGGCCGTGAGCACGGCGAAAGAGATCGCGGCGATCAGGACCGCAGCGCGCGCGGCCGTCACCATGGTTGGGCCTCCTCCTGTCCGCGTCGGTGAATCGCTAACCCTATCGCGAAGCGGTCACCGGACCCGGCGGGTCACTCCCGATCCCCGCCGCGCAGCGCGGCGCGGAGGCGCTCGGCGCGGTCGGCATAACGGGCTTCGGCCCCGTGCCTGGTCGGCTCGTAGTAGACGCGGTCGGCGAGCGCGTCAGGAGCGTACTGCTGTGCCACCAAACCGCTGCTGTGGTCGTGCGGGTAGGTGTAGCCCTCGCCGTGCCTGAGCCTGGCCGCGCCCGGGTAGTGGCTGTCGCGCAGGTGTGCGGGCACGGGCCCGAGCATGCCGGCCTTGACGTCGGCCTCTGCCGCGGAAATCGCCTTGATCACCGCGTTCGACTTGGGCGCGAGTGCCAGATGGATGACTGCCTGCGCGAGGTTGATCCGGGCCTCGGGCAAGCCGACGAACTCCACTGCCTGCGCGGCGGCCGCCGCCGTCTGCAGTGCGGCCGGGTCGGCCATGCCGATGTCCTCGCTCGCGTGCACGATGAGCCGGCGAGCGATGAATCTCGGGTCCTCCCCCGCTTCGATCATCCGCGCCAGGTAGTGCAGCGCGGCGTCCACATCGCTGCCCCTGATGCTCTTGATGAACGCGCTGATCACGTCGTAGTGCTGGTCGCCTGCGCGGTCGTAACGCACGGCCGCCCGATCTACCGCCCGTTCAAGGCTTGGCACGTCAATGTCGCCGCCATCGGTGCCGAGCGCAGCCGCCTCGAGGTAGGTCAGCGCCCGCCGCGCGTCGCCGCCCGCGATCCGAACCAGGTGATCGGCCGCAGCGGGCTCGAGGGTTACCCGACTCGCGAGCCCGCGCTCGTCGTGCAGTGCCCGGTCCACCACCGTGGCGATTTCGTCGTCGCTGAGAGGCTCCAGGGTGAGCAGCAGCGACCTGGACAGCAACGGGCTGATCACGGAAAAGAACGGATTCTCCGTCGTGGCGCCAATGAACGACACCCACCGGTTCTCCACCGCAGGAAGCAGCGTGTCCTGCTGAGCCTTGTTGAACCGGTGTACCTCGTCGATGAACAGCAGGGTGCGGGCGCCGGTCATGCCAAGATCGTGTCGAGCAGCGTCGATGACCGCGCGGACGTCCTTGACCCCGGCGCTCACCGCGGAGAGCTCAACGAAGCGGCGGCGTGTCACGCCGCTCACCACGTGGGCGAGGGTCGTCTTGCCTGTGCCCGGCGGGCCCCAAAGCAGCAGCGACATCGGGACGTCGTTCTCGACGAGCTTGCGCAGCGGTGTGCCGTCACCGAGCAGGTGCCGCTGCCCGATCACCTCATCGAGCGTGCGTGGCCGCATTCGGACAGCGAGCGGCGCCTGGGCGGCTGCGGCCTCATCCGCGGCCGCGTCGAACAGGCTGTCGGGTTGCCCGGCCCGCGATCTGGCCACGTCCAGACACTATCCCGGCCGACCGGCAGGTCGTGTCATAGCGGCCGGGCTAGCAGGTCACGTCGGCGGTGGTGAACCTCGCCCATGCCAACCCGCCAAAGATCACCGCGTACGCGCAGAACGACAGCAGGCCATGACGTAGGTCATCGGTGGCGATCGGAGAGCGAAGCAGACTGTCGAACGATGTCCACCAGTGGGTGGGCAGATAGGTGTGCACAGCAGCAAACTGCGGGATGTTGTCAAAGACCTCGCTTGCTACGGCGATGATCGCGGTTGCCGCTATTGCGCCGATCGCGTGCTCGGTGAGGGTGGAGAAGGCCAGGCCGATCGCGCCAAGGGTGGTCATTGCCGCGGCCACGTATAGCGTCACGAAGGCGAGCCGCACCAGACTTTCCGCGAGCGAAACCGTGGTCCCCGACAGCAGGGTCACCGGGCCAACGGGGAAAAGAGCAAGCCCTGTGATGACCGCCACCACGGTCACCACGGTGGTCGCGCAGAGCGCGAAGATCGCGGTAACCAGGTACTTGATGGCCAGCAATCGGGTGCGGCCCGCTGGCACCGTGAGCAGGTACCGCAGCGTCCCGTATCCCGCTTCGCCCGCTACCGAGTCGCCTGCCACCACGCTGACGACCAGCGGCAGAACGAGGGTAAGCAGGACGGTGAGCGCCGCGAAGCTGAGGAACAGGCCGTTGCCCGTCACCTGGCCGAAAAACGGCGGGCCCCCGCCATTGTCATGTGGCGAGCCAGCAAGCCGCAGCGCAACCCCGATGATGACGGGCACGACCGCGACCACGACGAGGAGCACCTGGTTGCGCCGACGCCGAAACACTAGGCCGACCTCCGAGCGCGCCAGGCGCAGCCACGCACGGACGGGCGGGGGCACCCGGGTCTTCGACGGCCGGCCGACCTGGGCCGACCCAACCGAGCCTCCAGGAAACAGGGCGTCAACCGTCGACATCGAACCCCTCCCCGGTCAGCGCCACGAAAAGGTCCTCAAGGCTGGGGCGGGGTGAACTCAGCCCGGAGACCGGGATGCCCGCGTGCACAAGCTCGGCGCAGATCCGCTCCGGCGTGTCCGCGCCGAGCTGCGCCGCGACCTGCAGGCCCGTGACGCGTACGTCGGCGAGGCCAAGCTTGGTCAGCAACTCGGCGGCCCGCGCTGCCTCGGCGGTGTCGACATGGATCCGCCGGGCGGTCACCGTCGGCTGGGCACGAAGCTCATCGAGAGTGCCCTGGAACACCAGGCGGCCCGTGCGCATCACGCCGACGTGTGAGCAGATCTGGTCAACCTCGGCCAGCAGGTGAGACGACACGAAGACGCTGACGCCGCCCGCAGCAATCTGCCTGATCAGCCCGCGAACTTCCCTGGTGCCCTGCGGATCCAGGCCGTTGGTCGGCTCATCGAGCAGGATCAGCTCGCGCGGCTGCAGCAGCGCCGCCGCTATCGCCAGCCGCTGCTTCATGCCGAGCGAGTACTGGCGGTAGCGCTTCCTCGCCGCGGCCAGCAGGCCCACCCGGTCGAGGGCTTGGTCGATACGCATGGCGGCCGTCGCCGGATCGGCTGTGCGGTCTGCCGCATCGCACCTGGCGAGGTTCGCACGCCCAGTCAGGAAGGGGTAGAACGCGGGGCCTTCGACGAGGGACCCCACTCTGGGCAGGACGCTCGCCGCTGCCACGGGCATCGGCTCGCCGAGAACCTCCTGGCTGCCGCTGGTCGGGAAGATCAGGCCAAGCAGCATGCGGATGGTGGTGGTCTTTCCCGAGCCGTTGGGACCGAGAAAGCCGTAGACCGCGCCGCGCGGAACATCGAGGTCGATGCCATCCACGGCGAGCTGGCCGCTGCGAAAACGCTTGGTCAGGCCGTTTGTCGATATTGCTGCAGTCGTTCCCGCCGCGCATGACCCGTCACCCGGATCCTGGCCGGTCTGACGCAGCGGCGGGGACGCCAGCTCGGGCATCCCCGCCTGCGACTGAGTCGTGCTCATCGGCCGCTCTGGCGCGGCAACCGTGTGCCCTGGGCCACTTGCCGTCTCTGGGTCACGTGTACCTTCTGGGCCGCGTTGTAGAGGACATCGGGCGTCACGGCCCCGATGAAGAGCCTGCCATCGTCGGTGATCAGAACAGAAACGAGCTTGGTTCGCAGCAGGCTGCCGCTCCCCCAGCTACCGCGTACATGGGACGCCGAGCGAAGCAGCGCTCTCAGCTCGAGACCGGTCACGCTGTTTCCGCCGAAGACATCGGGACCGCCTGCGGGAAGCACGGCGACGGTGAGCCAGCCCTTGCCGACGGCCGTCGTCGGCAAGACACGGCCCGGGACCCCTGGGAAGGGCATTTCGTTGGGAGCCAAGTACGGGAGTGGCACCGCGTCGGACGGCAAATGCATCAGCCTCGCCCTCGCCGGGAACGGCATCATGCCGGGCGGCACGGGCGCCCCCTCCACGACTCTCGCCCCTCTGGGCACTCTGACGAATCTGGGCAATTCCGCCCCTCTGGGCACACTGATCACCACGCCCGGTAGCTTGGCTACCCTGGCCCTGACGCCCCGAGGCGGCAGGACCATCTTCGGCACCCCGATCCTCGGCTGGGCTCCGAACATTACAGTCCCTGGCGACTGATTCTGCTGCACGACCTTCGAGCCAGGTGGCGGAGTGAACGCGAAGTTGGCGGTGGCGGGCCGGGTGAACGCAATGGAAGTGAACCCGGTCTGGAACGCCGGTGCCGCGGCATCGCCGCGGGCGAAGACCTGAACTCGCAGCGGCACATTGTGGTGGGCGTCCACCGCGATCCGCACCTGCCCGACGAGGGACCGGCTGTCCTTGGGCGCAAGCACGAGTTCATAGCAGGGCTGGCCGGCGACCATGACATTGCTCGCGACGCTGACCTTCGTTGTGTGCCCGACGGCTGCGAGTACCCTGCGAGCGGCGTCCTGCGGCGTCAGCCGTGCCCGATCCGGCAGCGGCACCGGCACCCGAATGCTGGCACGGGCGGGCATCACCGTGTGAGTCGCGGTGTTGTGGACGCTCGACCACGTCCACATGTTGCTGCCGTTTCTGATCACGTCGGTCTCGCTCAGCTGACCGGGTATCGCGAGCCGGAAATGCTGCGGATCGGCGTACCAAACGCGGACGGTGTGCGAACCGGTGAGCAGCGCCTGCGGCGATGTCGGATCGCCCATACTGGGCAGCGCGGGCAGCCCGAGCGAGGCAGTCTCAACTACCGTGCCGGTCAATGGGGGCGGCGGCCCTGGCTGGCCAGCGACGGCGGCAAGCAACTGCGCCGCTGTGCGCTGCGGAAGCTCAGGCGGCCCCTGCGCCGCGGAGACCAGAGAGGCGGTCACCACGCCGGCGACGGCGATGACGCAGACCGGGACTGCCCATCTGAGATGCCGCGACGGCAGCGCGGATCGTGACATGGATACCCCTTATGAGCACGTTCTGATATCTCCCACTGTGCCGCACGGCGGCTGTGACGACGCTGAGAAGCGCTGTTGTGACGCTGAGGCTGGGCCGCGCGAGACTAGATGGGACTGAAGACGCGCGACGGCGGAACAGCGGGAAGGCCGGGCATGCGGATACTTGTGATCGAAGACGAACGGCGGCTGGCCGCCGCGGTACGGCGCGGCCTACAGGCAGAGGGCTTCGCCGTGGATCTCG
>WNGD01000962.1_pt1 | contig 33208 bp, 28 predicted proteins | sample 5400671 | NCBI WGS metagenome assembly WNGD01 (sample SAMN13153369, study PRJNA577476) | soil metagenome | isolation source: 40 cm soil or saprolite under grassland replicate 2 | place: USA:California | collected 2016-06-15 | reverse complement strand
ACAAACGCAACGCGCGATCCATCCGGCGAAACCTGCGGGTCGCCGATCCAGACAAAATCCCAGAGATCTTTTTCAGTGATGCTTCGCTTTTGCGCGGGCAGAACGGCGATCGCTGCGAGGAAAATTACAAATGAGGTAAAGAATGTACGCATAGGTTCAATAAAAGACGTTGCCGGTTCCGGATTTTGTCTCAGGAGGCGGCTGATTGTCGATGTTAGTAGGTCTGCTTTGTTGGATGCGAGCGACAGTTTTTTGGATTCAGAAACAAGTAAATCCTTCCGTCTTCACATGTGCTCGATCACTTTATCGCCAAACTGCAAGCATCCGCCTTCGCCAAGGCTACGGCGTGATTGCGATCGCAGGTCCTGCCAAATCACATGTGGTCGATAACATTCGTCCCAAATTCGCTGCACTTGATCTCGGTGGCGCCATCCATCAACCGCGCGAAATCGTAAGTCACGCGTTTGCTCGCAATCGCGCCTTTCAATCCATTCAGGATCAGATCGGCGGCTTCGCTCCAGCCCATGTAACGGAACATCATTTCGCCGGAAAGAATCACCGAACCCGGATTTACTTTGTCCTGGTTCGCGTATTTCGGAGCGGTCCCGTGGGTCGCCTCGAAAACGGCGTGGCCGGTGATGTAATTAATATTGCCACCGGGCGCGATCCCGATCCCGCCAACTTGTGCGGCCAGCGCGTCGCTCAAATAATCGCCGTTCAAATTCAACGTCGCGATGAGGTCGAAATCTTCCGGGCGCGTCAGCACCTGCTGCAATGTGATGTCGGCGATCGCGTCTTTGATCACAATGCCGCCACCGGGCTTGCCCATTGGAATTTTGCACCACGGCCCGCCGTTGATTTCTTCCGCGCCGAAATAATTCTTCGCAACATCGTAGCCCCAATCGCGAAACGCGCCCTCGGTGAACTTCATGATGTTGCCCTTGTGCACGAGCGTGACGCTCTTGCGCTGATTGAGGATCGCGTAACTGATCGCGCTATGGATCAGGCGCACGCTGCCGGAGCGACTCACCGGTTTTAGTCCCAGTCCGACCATCACGTTGTCTTTTTCCGGCGCGCCGACTCTCTTCCAAAACTCAGCCGCCTTTTCCCGGGTGCCGAATCGGATTTTGTCGAATTCTTTTGGAAATTCTTTCCGGAAAAAATCGAGGATCTTTTGCGACTCCGGCGTGCCGGCGGCGTACTCGATCCCGGCGTAAATGTCTTCCGTGTTTTCGCGGAAGATCACGATGTCGACTTTCTCCGGATGTTTGACCGGCGAGGGGACGCCTTTGAAGTATTGCACCGGGCGCAGACAAACGAAAAGATCGAGAAGCTGCCGGAGCGCAACGTTGAGCGAACGAATTCCGCCGCCCACCGGCGTCGTCAGCGGACCTTTGATGCCGACGAGATATTCGCGAAACGCTTCCACCGTGTCGTCTGGTAACCACGAATCAAACTTGTCCTTGGCCGTCTGACCGGCGAACACTTCGAACCACGCAATTTCCTTTTTGCCGCCGAACGCTTTCTTCACCGCGGCATCGAGCACGCGCGCGCTCGCCGCCCAAATGTCGGGGCCGGTCCCGTCGCCGCGGATGAAAGGAATGATCGGTTTGTCCGGTACATTCAATCGGTCGGTTCGGGTAATTTTTTCGCCATTGGGCGGAGCGACGTCTTTGTACGGCATAAGGCGAAGACTCTAATTCGAAATTCGAATTTCGAAATTCGAATTTCGCGAATGCGCTCGCTTTCCGAGTTGCAGGTTACCCAATAACTTGTCAACAACCCTACAACCTTGGTATTCATGTCTTCCACTGAGCTGATTCTCGGCGTGCGCTTTTTCAACGGCACGGTTGACGAAGCCGTTGAAGTGATGTCGGCCGCTGGCGGTTTGCTGGTGGTGCTGGCTGCGCCCACCCTGGTCAAGATTTGTCACGATGAAGATTATCGGCGCGCCTTAACGTCGGCCGACATGGCGATCGCGGACAGCGGCGCGATGGTGCTGCTTTGGAAAATTTTTACCGGACGGCGGGTCGAACGCATTTCGGGATTAAAATTTCTCAAGCGCTTGATGGGATGGCTCGCGTCGCATCCAAAAGAACGCGTGCTTTGGATTGTGCCGAGCGAATCGGCCCACGAAAAAACGATCGCATGGCTGCGGCAGGTCAACCTGGCCACGACCGCCGATTTTTACATCGCCCCGCGCTACGCGGCGGAAGTCCGGGACGACGCGTTAGTCGGCAAAATCGACAGGCATCCGCCGGCTCATGTGGTGGTTGGAATCGGCGGCGGCGTGCAGGAAAAACTGGGGCTTTTCCTGAAAGAAAATCTGCGGGCGCGACCGGCCATTCATTGTATCGGCGCGGCGCTCGCGTTTCTCACCGGCGATCAACCGCCGATTCCAATGTGGGTCGACCGTTTCTATCTCGGCTGGCTCCTGCGCTTGCTGCGGCAGCCACGCGTGTTCGGACCGCGCTATCTGAGCGCGCTCAAATTGCCGTGGCTTTTGCTGCGCTACAGGCAGGAAATGCCGCCGTTGCAAAGCAAAGTCAAAATTGGAAAGTAGGAAGTAGGAAACAACAATGGAAAAAGATCTCGAGAACCGGCCTAAGCGTTTTGCGCTAGCCCGTAATAAAATGCTCTTCGTCCCCTGCCGCGGACTCGAGAAATCGACATTTTGATCCGCCCACTGATCCGTTCGGCAACGTCGATTGGGGCAAATTGTGAGGAAGCAAATCGTGGTGTCTCCAGAGCCGATTTCGCAAATAAAACCGAGACTGTTCAGAAAGAAGCGGCGGAAAACGCAATACTGGCTCGAGCTTCTCCTCGACTCCGGTCTCGCTAATGATCAAGGCGCACAAGAACTGCTGCAGGAATCATCAGAGCTGCTCGCGATTTTCGCGAGCATCGGGAAGAAGCTGAAAGAGTAATAGTTTTCTACTTTCTAATTCCTAATTTCTACTTGGATGAAGATCTTGGGCCTCAACGCTTATCGCGGCGATTCCGCTGCGTGCTTGTTTGTCGATGGCAAACTCATCGCGGCGGCAGAGGAAGAACGTTTTCGGCGGATCAAACATTGGGCGGGTCTGCCGAGTAACGCGATCAATTACGTTTTGGAGGAAGCAAAGCTACGGTTGGAGGACGTCGACCACATCGCGATCAATCACAGGCCAGGCGTGAATAATCTTCGCCGGCTCGGATTTGTCCTGACCCACTGCTCGCCTCCGAAATTAATGGCGCAAAAAATCAAAAACATTCGCAGCACCGCATCGGTGAAGGAGCGACTCGAAGCAAGCTACGGGATCGAGATCAAAGCCGAGGTGCATCACGTCGAACATCACCTCGCGCATCTCGCCTCGGCGTACTTGGTTTCCGGATTCAACGAGGCGGCCTGCATTTCGATCGACGGCTTTGGCGATTTCGCCAGCACTGCATTCGGTTTCGGCCACGGAAGCGAGGTCAAGATCGACAGTCGCGTTTATTTTCCGCACTCGTTAGGCGTTTTTTACTCCGCGCTGACCCAGTTCCTCGGTTTCCCGAAGTACGGCGACGAATACAAAGTGATGGGACTCGCGCCTTACGGCGAACCCAACTTTCTCGAACCGCTCCACGAAGTCGTCCGCATCAAACCCGACGGCAGTTTTCGATTGAACCTGAAGTTTTTCCGCCACCAGATCGGAGACGTTTCTTATACCTGGCAGGATTGCGCGCCCGAAGTTGGCACGCTTTACCGACGCGCACTTGTCGATCTTCTCGGGCCGCCGCGGCAACGCCACGAACCGCTCGAGCAGAAACACAAAGACATCGCGCGTTCGGTCCAGGCGACTTATGAGAAAGCGTTCTTTGCCCTGCTTCGGGCTCTGCACGAACAGCATCCGTCCGATAATCTCGCGCTCGCCGGCGGTTGCGCGATGAACTCGGTCGCGAACGGAAAAGTTTATCGCCGGACGCCGTTCAAGAAAATGTATTGTCCGGCCGCGGCCGGCGAGGCCGGCGGCGCCATCGGAGCGGCGGTCTACATCCTCTCAACCCTCGATAAACGCCAGTCCAGCTCGGACCAACAATCAACGATCGCGCTGTCCTCTGACCTCTGTCCTCTGATCTCTGCCTACTTGGGTCCCGAAGCGAGCGAGAAAGAAATCCTTGCGCTGATCGATTGGAAAAGAAAGGAGGTCGCGGACGCAGGCTGCACGATCTCCTACATCGGCGACGAAGATGAACTTTCGCAGAAGACGGCGCAAGCTATTGCGGACGGAAAAATTGTCGGTTGGTTTCAGGGGCGAATGGAGTGGGGGCCGCGCGCGTTGGGGAATCGTTCCATTCTGGCTGATCCGCGCAACGCCGGAATCAAAGACGTTTTGAATACGAAAATTAAACGGCGCGAATCGTTCGGGCCGTTTGCCCTGTCGATTTTGCGCGAAGCCGCGGCCGAATGGTTTGAGACTGACGACGACGTCCCGTTCATGATGAAAGTTTTCCAGATCCGCGCGAAATACTCCGACATAATCCCGGCCGTCATCCATGTCGACGGTACCGGCCGCTTGCAGACCGTTCACAAAGCAATCCGCGCTACTATCGCCTGATCGAACATTTCCGCGATTTGACCGGAATCCCGCTTGTGCTCAACACTTCTTTTAACGAAAACGAACCGGTTGTCTGCTATCCTGAGGAAGCGCTCGACTGTTTCCTCCGCACCCAGATGGATATCCTGGTGCTCCGAAATTTCTGGATCGGGAGAAAGAGTTAATTATTATTCGTTATCGGTTATCGGATGCTGACCGCAGACGAAGATTTGACTCTGATCTTATAACTATTAACTAGTAACCGATAACTGATCCTCCGCGGGACATATGAAGGCCTCTTACAAATTGATCCTTATTTCGGCCGCATGCGGATTCATTTCTCCATTGGCCCGCGGCCAAGCGTCTCTTAACGGGACAACTCTTGGCAAGAGCCAGAATGACTCCCGGGACCTTGCAAATTCATTGATTCCTGGAAAACCGCGCCTTGGGAAAGAAAAAAAAGAGGAAGTAGACCCGCAAAAACTGCCGAGCAAGGCTATCAAAGACCCAAAATTTCAGGGCAGCCTTTTAGACGAAGGACTCGACTCTAGCGCCGAAACCAAATCGCAGGTCGAAAAAGCGGCTAGCAGCAGTGATAAGGATCCAAAACCGTCGAAACCAGCCGATGCCGCCAACGATAAAGATTCAAAAGCTTCCAAGTCGGCTCAGGTTGGCGATGGCCAGAGCAAAGACCAAAAAGCAACTGCGGTGAGGTCCGACGAAAAGGCGCCGGAGAAGGAGAAGGCTTCAGCAGGCAAAACTGACGGCAACCACTGATCGGCGGTTGAAGCGCTCGACTTGCTTCTTGCGCACCCAAATGAACGTTCTGGTGCTCGCAAACTTCTGGATCGCGCAATCATCTTGAAGTTTCTGAGCGCAGAAGATGGAAGATTCGAAGTTAGATGCGTACGATCATCGTCACTGGATCGGCTGGGCTGATCGGGTCGGAAACGGTCAGGCGCTTCGCCAAGGATGGAGCCCGCATCGTTGGGCTCGACAACGACATGCGTGCGCAATTTTTTGGGCCGGAAGCTTCTACCCACAAAGTCCGCGACGATTTGATTGCAAATATTCGCAATTACGAGCACCACAACATCGACATTCGCGACGCGAGCGCTACCACAGAGTTATTCCAAAAGTATCGCGGCAGAATCGACGCCGTCGTGCACACGGCTTCGCAGCCTTCGCACGATTGGGCGGTGCGCGATCCGCAGATGGATTTCGCCGTTAACGCCCATGGCACACTCAATCTGCTCGAGGCGGCGAGGAATTTTTGCCCGGAAGCGCCCTTCATTTTCACATCGACCAATAAAGTTTACGGCGACACGCCGAATCGTTTGCCGTTACGCGAATTGGAAAAGCGTTGGGAAATTGAGCCCGGCCATCAATACGAGCCCGGAATTCCGGAGACAATGACCATCGATCAGAGCAAGCACTCCCTTTTTGGGGCTTCAAAAACCGCCGCTGATGTTCTGGTTCAGGAGTACGGACATTACTTCGGGATGCCGACCGTTTCATTTCGCGGCGGCTGCCTGACTGGCCCGGCTCACGCCGGCACCGAGTTGCACGGCTTTCTCTCTTACTTGATGACGTGCGCCGTGAGTGGCCGCCCGTATCGCGTCTTCGGATACAAGGGCAAACAGGTGCGCGATAACATTCACAGCTTCGATCTGGTGGAAGCATTTGCCGAATTCATTCGCGCTCCGCGTGCCGGTGAAGTTTACAACATCGGTGGGAGCAGACACTCCAATTGTTCGGTGCTGGAGGCGATCGACCTGTGTGAGCAAGTCAGCGGCCGCGAATTGCAATGGCAGTACGAGGAGCAGAACCGAATCGGCGATCACATTTGGTGGATCACCGACGTCCGTAAATTTCAAAGCCATTATCCAAGATGGAAATTTCGTTATGGGCTGCGCGAAATGCTAGCCAAGATTCATGATGCTGTCTCACGAACCCCGATAACCGATAGCCATTTTGTGGACCACTAATCGTCGTCGCGCGATTCGTTTCGGTACCGCGAGCTCTTTTATTTTCCGGCTGACGCGAGGTGCTCGCGCGCTACAAACACACCATGGTCGGCAATTTGTGGGCGATGCGACGAAGCCTTCAATCCGAATCAAGCTCCGACGTCGGATTTGTTATCGTATGTGGTAAAACCGTAGTTATTTGCGAAGAGGCAAAATTGCCGCTCTGCCTTTTTCGTGCAGATTTACGCAGTTTCAGTGTCCGAAACTGTCCGACAATCCTTGCTATTGATTCGGCGCTTCCGAGGCCGCGCGTTTTTGCTTTTCGATATCAGCCGAAATCAGAGCAGACTCCGGCAGCTTATGATTGAAACCATTGATCAGTCTTCCGTTCAGCACTTTGGAAAGATCGACGTCGCACACGTGCGGCGGCTTTGTCGGATTGGGCGGGGAAATCACCGCCTGGCCATAATGCAAGCGGCAAGGTTTACCCGGGAATTTTTTCAGCGTGAAGACGCCGTCGCCGTGGAGTAAGATGAATTTGTTGTGGGAATCCGTGCGCCGCTCCACGATAGCGGTAAACCCACTCACGGCCGCCGTGGCGATTGCTGTGGTGATCTTTACCGTACCGGCTTCTTTCGGAGCCGAAATCAGGATAGCGCCGCTCCCAAGATCGTAAGTTCGAGTGGCAGCGTCAAAATTGAACACTGTATTCGCGCCGAGGCGAGTGACACTCAGATCGGTGAAAGTCAGCTCCGCACGTGACTCGCCGCCAGTGTGCACGGCTGTCCCTTGACGAACGGTCTCGTTGACCACCGCCGGACGGGATGCGGCCTGGGCCGCAAGCAGGCGCACATCGCGGATCACTGTGGTGACGCGGGCCTCCTTTTTATCAGCCGCGAGCGCGAATTGGGTTAGGGCAAGGAGAAAGACGAATGCAATGCCGTACTTAGAGGGACGACTTAAACCTGCTCGCCATAGCAAGTGTCGTCCCAGCCCGGCCCCTTGATTGTAATCGCACACGATCACGAGTCCGATAGTATTGATCGAGAACGCGCGTGTCAAGCCGACCGTTCAAGCCTCGTGACCTCGTACTCGTGTCTCCGCGCCCTTTGAGGGATGGGCCGAAGCCGAGGAGGTGTCGAGCCTCAATTCTACCACAGCCGTTAGTACCGCCGGCACGCAAATGCCGGAAAGAGAAATACGGGGGACATTGGGCCGACACGGGCATTCACTTACGGGAAAAGGCCAACCAATCCTGAGATCTGGACCGCTAGATTTATGTTGTTGGAATCTGGCCGATCGGATATCATCGTTTTGTAGCTATGGAAATTATGAGCGCACCTATCTTTTGGTCTGCCCGCGTCTGGACGTTGAGTTGCTCCCTTTTTCTCAGTCAGGCCGCAGGATTGCTCGCAGCGGAACTCGTTTTGCAAAAGGTTCCACCTGTCACTATCGAGCAATCCGCTGCCTATCCGCAAGACGTCGCCCACTATTGTCTCGTCGCGCAAGTTGAAACCGTGCCTCAAAACGATCCCATCGCGGGTTTGCAGCTAAGCTCGAAGTCGGAGCACGACAAGGTCGCCGAAGCAGCGCTGCTCTGCGGTGATCCAACAGCCGGCTACCCCCTGTCTAATGGCAGCACGACTTTGCTCGTCTCGCTCGCGAAAATCGAAAACTTCGACAGCATTGCCTTTCGCAACAGTGGTGCGAAAGGGGATGTCCTCATCGCGACCGCTAATGCCAAACTCCCTGCCGATAGCCCGCAGTGGAATAAAGTGACTCAGCAAGATCTGACTTCGGACGTGGTCAAAATAAAGATCGGCCCGAGTGAAGCGAAATATGTCAAACTTACTTTTAGCGTAATCGAGACCGGTCGCATTGCGGGCTTGGGTATTTATTCGATTCCTGCAGTCTCGGATGTTACGATACCGCGTTCGCGAAAAATGGTTCAGGACAAATCCGAGAGCTTGGCGCTGATCAGTTATAATCTTAGTAACGTGCATTCCCGAGCACGGGCGCTCTACGTCAGCTCTGGAGAAGACTTGAAGCAGGCGAACAACATGATCGACGAGCAGCCAGGCACAAGCTACCGCTTCGCTCCGAATGATACCACGCCGGCTGCCCTAATTGATCTGGGCGAGGTTACAAAGCTGCGCCGCATTTCCACCCTTTATTCACCGGCCAAGAGCACAGTCGACTTTTATGTACTGCAAACTTTACCTGGAGAAGCGACGTCCACAGCTGAAAACGCGCCGAAAACGCTGCGTGTCAGCGAGAAAATACTGGCGGAAGTGAAGCCAATCGGTTCGGTCGTGGACGACGGCACCGGTCGCGCGGCGATTGATTTTCCCGTGACCAAGGGTCGTTACATAATGCTGAAATGGAGTCCAGCCGCGCAGCAGGATACTGCGTTGTCTGTCGCGGAGATTGCCGCCTTTGGTAGCAATGAGACTCAGTCAACCAACTTAACACTGGCCAATGCCAGCCTCGCTGGTGCTGACGGTAAAGTCGTTTCCGATGCCAAGGACGTGATCATGGACGTTAAGGATTTTAAGGAGTGCTGCAATGAGCCCGAACCCCCTGCGGAAGGTCCACCGCCCCCACCTCTTCCCGAACCGCCGTCCTTTGTTTCTGTGCCCTTCATTAGTCCCTAGCAGAAATTTTCCACCAGAAACGGCCCGTCTGTTGGAATGAACCGATAGTACGGGCCCTCTGCTTTTAGAAATTGGGGCAATTCTTTGGACCTAGCGAGACTTGCCTATAAAAACAGGTAGCAGCGCGTACGGGAGTCGAACCCGTGCACCGGCCTTGAGAGGGCCGTGTCCTAACCACTAGACGAACGCGCCATGGTAATTTTCGAGGCGCTTAAAATAACCGTTGCCGCAGCCCGAGCAAGATTGCCTTTCCCTCCGCCCTAAATCGACTTGCAATCACGGTCGCGGAATCAGCTCTGGTTTGCCTCGTACTTTCTGGCCCGTTTGTCCTTTTTCTTTTTCGGCGTCGGGCTCGGCGTCGGCAATTCGCTATCGGTCTCGTGTCGTACTCGCGCCTGGGTGATCTGACTTAAATGTTCCATTTTCAACTCGTCGAGCGCAGTTTTCATTTCCGCGCTGCGGGCCAGGACGCGCATCCGTCCGTAGTAAAGATTGTAATAATCGCGGAGCCGCTCGCGTTTCGCCAAATCGGTCCGCGCCGTCTCGGCCGCTCTCCTTGCGGCGGCGACGTCGGGCGCGTTTACAACCTGGTTTTGCAGTTGTCGCCATTCAATATGCAGCCGGCGCCGATCCGCTTCTTTGCCTAACGAGGTTTGCTTAAAAATTTCATCAATCTGGGCGCGTTCCGGAACGGTCGCTTCGGCGGTCGCGCTCGGGAGAGGTGCTTGCCGGGGCAAGCTCGATTGGAGATCCGAATCGGTCGCTACTTGTCCGGTCATCAAACCCGCACCGGCGCAAAAAGCCACCAGCAAGATCGACAATGAAAGTTTCGCGCGCACTTGCAATATTTTATCGGGGCGAGTCGCTGTAAAACATGTCAGTGGTCGGGGCGAGAGGATTTGAACCTCCGACCTCGTGGTCCCAAACCACGCGCTCTACCAAGCTAAGCTACGCCCCGCAATTATCGCCGTGACCTGTATCACGGATTCGATTCGTAGCCAAGGTTTGGCCCGAGTCGCTTCTCCGCGGTCGCAATTGATTCACCGCGCCGCTGCGCGTAATCCGCAACCTGGTCGCGTTCAACTTGTCCAACAGCAAAATATTTCGCTTCCGGATGCGAAAAATAAAACCCGCTCACGCTCGCAGCTGGATGCATCGCGTACGTTTCGGTTAGTTTGATGTCGATCTTACGTTCGGCGTTGAGAAGATCGAATAGCGTCCGCTTTTCGGCGTGATCAGGGCACGCGGGATACCCGGGAGCTGGGCGGATTCCCTGATATTTTTCGCGAATCAAATCGGCGTTGGACAGATCCTCGTCGCGCCCGAAGCCCCACGCGATCCGCGCCTCCTTATGCAAATATTCGGCAAAAGCTTCGGCCAATCGATCCGCTAGCGCTTTAGCGATGATCGCGCTGTAATCGTCGTGGCCAGCAGCAAATCTTTTCGCCTGCTCGTCCGCGCCGTGAATCGTGACCGCAAATCCGCCCACATAATCCAACGCGCCGATGTAATCCGCGAGGCAATGATTAAATTGGCCTGGCGGCTTTTGGATTTGCTGCCGTAAGAAATAAAATGTGGCGAGTTTTTCGCGCCGCGATTGGTCGACAAAAAGATCGACATCATCACCGCTCGAGTTCGCCGGCCAGAATCCAAAGATGCCTCGCGCAGTTAACAAATCTTTGGCCGCGATTTCATCCAGAATCTCTTGCGCGTCGTCAAAAAGCTCGCGCGCTTGTTTACCAATCGTCGGATCGTCGAAAATCACCGGATATCTCCCGCGCAATTCCCAGACGTGAAAAAATGGAGACCAATCGATGTAATCCCGAAGATCGACAATCGACGGAGCAACTACCCGAGTTCCGATAAAGTCCGGTTTCGGCGGCTGGTAATTACTCCAGTTGATCGATGTCCGATTCGCGCGCGCTTGATCGAGCGTCAGTAATTTTCTTGCGTGCGTTTTTACAACATATGCTTTGCGCAATGCATCGTATTCCGCGCGGGTCTTGGCATCGAATGCCGTTTTTTGTCTTGCATTTAACAATGAATTGACCACACCGACTGCGCGGGAAGCATCCAGAACGTGGATCGTGCTCTCGTGATAATGCGGCGCGATCTTCACCGCGGTGTGCGCCCGGCTCGTCGTGGCACCGCCGATAAGAAGCGGCAATTCAAAATTTTCGCGCTCCATTTCTTGCGCCACGTGCACCATTTCGTCGAGTGACGGCGTGATCAGGCCGCTCAATCCGATCGCGTCTGCTTTTTTCTCGCGCGCAGCCTCCAGAATTTTCGCAGCCGGCACCATCACGCCAAGATCGACAACGTCATAGTTGTTACACTGCAGGACGACGCCAACGATGTTCTTGCCGATGTCGTGGACGTCGCCCTTGACGGTGGCCATGATGACGCGGCCCTGCGGTTTGGCGCCCGCTGATTTTTCCGCTTCCATGAACGGCATCAAGTACGCGACCGCCTTCTTCATCACCCGCGCGCTCTTCACCACCTGCGGTAAAAACATTTTGCCCGATCCGAAGAGGTCGCCGACCACACTCATTCCCGCCATGAGCGGACCTTCGATGACGTCGAGCGGGCGTGTGCATTTTTGCCGCGCCTCCTCGGTGTCGATGTCAATGTAATCGACGATGCCTTTGACGAGCGCGTGCGTCAGTCGTTCTTCGACAGACTTGGCGCGCCACGCTTCGTCTTTAACCCTGGTTTTTCCCTTCGCTTTAATGCTTTCCGCGAAATCAACCAGCCGCTCGGTCGCGTCGTCGCGTCGATTGAGAAGGACATCTTCAACGCGTTCGCGCAGTTGGGGCTCGATCTCTTCGTAAACGGCGAGCTGGCCGGCGTTCACGATGGCCATGTCGAGCCCCGCACGAATCGCGTGAAACAGAAACGCGGCGTGCATCGCTTCCCGCACGGTGTTGTTCCCGCGAAATGAAAATGAAATGTTGCTTACGCCGCCGCTCACGCGAACGCCGGACAGATTCTTTTTGATCCAGCACGTGGCCTCGATGAAATTGACCGCGTAATTTCGATGTTCCTCCAAACCGGTCGCGACGGTGAGAATGTTTGGATCGAAGATGATGTCGGTTGCTGAAAAGTCGGCGCGCTCGGTGAGAAGTTTGTAAGCACGGGCGCAGATGTCGATCTTGCGTTGCAAATTGTCGGCCTGACCTTGTTCGTCGAATGCCATCACGATGACCGCCGCGCCATAACGCCTAATCAGTCGCGCCTGGCGCAGAAATTCTTGTTCCCCGTTTTTCAAGCTGATCGAATTCACGACCGCCTTGCCCTGGACGCATTTCAGCCCGGCTTCGATCACGCTCCACTTCGAGCTGTCGATCATGATTGGAATCCGCGCGATCTCCGGTTCGCTCGCGATCAAATTCAAGAAGCGCGTCATCGCCGCTTCCGAATCGATCATTCCCTCGTCCATGTTGACGTCGAGAATGTTGGCCCCGCCTTGCACTTGCTGACGCGCGACCGCTAACGCTCCTTCGAAGTCGCCGTTCAAGATCAACTTCGAAAATTTTGGAGAGCCGGTGATGTTTGTTCGCTCGCCGATCACGACGAACCCCATCTCCGGCGTAATGTTCAATGGTTCGAGACCGGACAGTTGTAGCGCATCGTTCCGTGCCCTCTCCGGAACTTCGCGCGGCTTGCAGTCGCGCACTGCGTTCGCGATCGCGCGAATGTGATCGGGCGTTGTTCCGCAACAACCGCCAACCAGATTGAGCCAGCCGTTTTCGGCCCAGCGTTTCAATTTTGGAGCGAGTGTTTCTGGCGTTTCTGGAAAGCCGGTTTCGGAAAGCGGATCGGGCAAACCCGCGTTCGGATAAGCGCTCACGTAAAAAGGAGCGGCGCGCGCGAGCTCTTCGATAAACGGATTCATTTCGTCCGGGCCGAGTGAACAATTCAACCCGCCCATGAGCGGGTTCGCGTGCGCAATCGAGACGAGAAACGCTTCTACCGTTTGGCCGCTCAATGTCCGGCCCGCTCTGTCCGTTACCGTTCCGGAAACGATTAACGGAAGTTTTTTGCCGGTTTTTTCGAAGACATCGGCGACAGCGAAGAGGGCCGCCTTACCGTTCAACGTATCAAAGATCGTTTCGACAATGAGAAGATCGACATTTCTTTCCACCAGCGCGTTGATCTGCTCGAAATAAGCCTGGCACAGTTGATCGAACGTAACCGCGCGAAATGCCGGATCACCGACATCTGGTGAGATGGAGGCGGTGACGGGCAGGGGACCAATCGATCCTCCGACAAATCGGCGAATACCGGTTTGCTTGGTTGATTGATCTGCAGCGCGTCGCGCAATCGTCGCGGCCGCCAGATTCATTTCGCGAACGAGCGCGCGAAGATCGACATCATCCACGACGCGCTGAAAGAATTCCTGATTCTTGCGGCCGTTGGTCGGTTCGCTTTGAAACAGAAAATCGTGCAACCCGATCGCGGTCGCATTGAAAGTGTTGGTTTCGATGATGTCGGCGCCTGCTTCCAGGTACTGGGCGTGAATTTCCTCGACGATGTGCGGCTGAGTTAAGTTTAGTAATTCAAGACAGCCTTTGAGATCTTTGGCCTTCCAATCGTGAAACCGTTTTCCGCGATAGTCCTGTTCGGACAATTTCCGGCGCTGGATCATCGTGCCCATCGCGCCGTCAAGCACGATGATGCGCTCGCGCAAAAGGCCTTCGAAAGGATGAACGTTAGTCGGCATGTTGGCGAAGAACTAAGCGGTCTTTATGCCAACATCAAGAAACAAATCTACGCATCATGATACGTAGATGTGTCTTAAGATTCCAAATCCCAAGATCCAAATCCCAGGGGAGCCTCAAGTTCCAATCTCCAAAGAGCCATCTCCGGGTTGAAAATTGATTATTGGAGATTCTTTGGAGCTTGGATGTTGGAACTTGGAGTTTTTTAGAGCGCGTTTGGCCTCAAACGCAATGTCTGGAGAAATGATGCGCCCAGACCGCGCAATTTCGCTTCTAGCTTTTTCGTGCAATCGCATTCGCAGCACGCCCATGGCTCCGCGCCGTTCTCGTGCCGGCAATTTCGGCGCGAGTGCGCGTCCTTGACGCTGAGAAGTTCGAAGTATTTCTCCCAATAAGGCCGTTCTTCCGCGAGCGGCGGATCACAAAAGCAGGTTTCGACCCAGGTTGCGACGCCGTCGTCATTCAAGCGCGCTTCGTTCATATTAAAATTGTACTCGTGACCGGCGATTGAACCTTTGCCGAGCGTCCCGTCATTGATCGAGCGCAATAGGGACTGCGATTTGCCCGTTTTTACTTTTGCTTTGACGAGATAGCGCACGCGGAAAATCTAGCACGCACTTTGGGAACTTCGAATTGCCGCTAAGGACAACGGCCGCTACAAGTGACGAGATGGAGGCGGTTCGCCTTTTCAAACTCTTGAATCGCGACCAGCGGAATACGTTTGTCGCCTGCTTCCTCGGTTGGGCGCTCGATGCGCTCGATTTCTTTCTGGTCACGTTTGTGCTTGTTCCGATCGGCCATGATTTCGGACAGACCATCCCCAAGGTCGCGTTCGCGATTACATTGACGTTGATGATGCGGCCGCTCGGCGCATTCATCTTTGGCTTGCTCGGCGACAAATTCGGCCGGCGGATTCCGCTGATGGCCGACATCATTTTTTATTCGGTGATGGAATTGCTGACTGCGTTCGCGCCGAGTTTCACCGTCTTTTTGGTACTTCGCGCGTTGTTCGGAATTGGAATGGGCGGCGAATGGGGCCTGGGCGCTTCCTTGGCGATGGAATCACTGCCGACGCAAACGCGCGGACTTTTCTCGGGAATCTTACAACAAGGCTACGCTGCTGGTTATCTGCTCGCGGCGCTGGTTTATTGGATTGTCTTTCCGCACTTTGGCTGGCGCGGGTTGTTTGTCGCGGGCGCGCTGCCGGCATTTTTGGTCATTTATATCCGGGCGCGAGTTCCCGAATCGCCGGTCTGGCAACGCAACCGCGTTCGCAGTGAGCGCCCGCGAATCAAGATGTCGATCTTCATTAGGCAACACGGCGCTTTGTTCATCTATGCCGCGCTGCTCATGACCGCGTTCAACTACATGTCGCACGGTACCCAGGATCTCTACGCAACCTATTTGCAAAAGCAGCGCGGTTTCGATCCCGATCAAACATCCAAGATCGCAATCATTTATGCCATCGGAATGATTTGCGGTGGAACTCTGGTCGGCCATTTCTCGCAACAATGGGGCCGGCGCCGAGCCATCATCTTGTCTGCGATCTGTGGCATGCTGCTAATTCCGCTCTGGATTTTCGCACCGAGCACGGCGCTGCTCATAATGGGCGGATTCTTGATTCAATTCATGGTGCAAGGCGCGTGGGGCGTGGTGCCGGTTCATTTAAACGAACTGTCGCCGCCGGAATTTCGCGGGACTTTTCCGGGACTCGCTTATCAGCTCGGAAATTTTGCTGCCGCTTACGCTGCTCAGCAACAGGCGTGGCTGGCGGAACATTTTCGTTCGGCCAATGGAGAACCGAATTACGCGCTGACAATGGCGCTGGTAGAAGCGGTAGTCTTCTTGGCGATCATTTTTCTCGCGGCGATCGGGCGCGAGGAGCGCGGGAAGGAATTTTAACCGCATTTTCGCTGCCGGTGAAAATGCGCCCGAAGGGCAGCTACTTCTCAAGAAGTAGCTGGTTAACCCAGTCCCTTCAACGACCAGCGCGATTAACAATCCAGATCCAAAGTTTTGGAGCGCCTTGAGAAATTCCTGAACTATTTTTAAGGGGCTGCTCGGCTTCCCGCCGAGCGGACAGAAATGTCCGGGTTAATCACGTTTTAGCGTCGAAGGCGCTAGCCCCGGTTCTTCGCCCGGCGGTTGCGCGACTGCGCTTCTCGATGCGCGATAAACGCCCGCACCGTAACGCTGCTCCACAATTGCGTCCGCGATCCGGTCCGCGAGCGCTTCGCGATAGTCGGCATCGCGCGCTTCGCCGCCCTCCAAGCGATTGCTCAGAAAGCCACATTCCACCAGCACCGCCGGATATTTTGCCAGCCGCAAGACCCGAAAATTGGCTGAGTGAACGCCGCGATTAGCCGACTGGGGAATGGTCATCAGCTTCGATTGGATCCGATGCGCCAGGTCAATCGAATTTCCTGAATGATAATACGTTTCGAAACCGTGAATCCCGCGCCGGCGCGAATCGTTAAAATGAATGCTGACGAAAACCGAATTTTTTTGCGCGTTCTCAATTGCCACGCGTTGGTCGAGAGGAATAAAAACGTCGGTCGAGCGTGTCATCACGATCTTCAGATCCGATTCGCGCAGTTTGCGGGCGAGACGTTTGGCGACATCGAGCGTCGCAATTTTCTCCGCGCCGCCGAATTTGCGGTAAGCGCCATTGTCTTTGCCACCATGTCCAGCATCGACGACAACAGTGCCGAAAGATTTGCTCGTATCTTTTGTGCCGACTTCAGACGGTCGCGGACCCGTGGCACAAGCGGCAAGGAAGCCCGAAAAGCCAAGAATTAAAAACCTGTAACTCAGTCGAGACATTTGACGTTCTTACATTAAAACACGCCTTACCGCCAACGGTTTCTCGATGGGCACGATTCTCTTTAAGGCAGCAAAGTTCGTGCTGGGATTTGTTGTCGTTCAGAAAAACCGCTTGTTTTTTGTGCGACCAGATTTAAAGGCGTTTACTCTAACTTATGCGCACCCAACTTCTTTTCTATCCGCTCCTCTTTGCAGTTCTGACCTCCAGCATTGCATTCGCAGCAAAACCGACACCTGCTCCGAAAGCGGCCACCGCCACACCTGCGCCGACCGTATCCAAGCCGGTGGTCGATCAAACCGCGCAGACGATCATCTACTGCTATCACCGCTTGGTCGACAAAGTCCGTTACCCTGGGACTGAAATCACGCCGGCAGTTTTCGAAGCTCAAATGAAGGAGCTGAAGGATCGCGGCATCACCGTAATCAGTTTGCAGGATCTGCTCGCTTGGAAAAAGGGAGAGAAAAACATTCCGCCGCGTTGCGCGGTGATCACGTTCGATGATGGCTGGAAATCGCAATATGAAGTCGCCTGGCCGATTATGAAAAAGTTCGGCTACACCTTTACCATGTTCATTTATACCGAGGGCGTGGCTGGCGCCAGCCTCGGCGGTGGACAGGCGTGCACTTGGGAAATGCTCGCCGACATGCGCGATAACGGGATCGACATCGAAGCCCACTCCGCAACCCATCAGGATTTGCGCGAAGGCCACACCATCATGGTGGCCGAACCAGGCGGGAAGCGGACCAAGAAGAAATTGACCGGCGCGGAATACGAACAATGGGTCCAAAACGAGGTCGTCGGCTGCAAGCAGCTGCTCGAACAACGGCTCGGCATAAGGATCAACTGCTTCGCGGTGCCGTTTGGCACTTATAACGAGCACGTGAAAGAAATCGCGCGTAACGCCGGTTACGAGGCGATGTTCACAGTTTACGGACAACCGATTAGGTACACGTCGCCGATGGATGCGCTCGGACGTTATGCGATCGAAGCGAACAAGCCGAAAGTTTTTGAGGACGCCGTGAAGATGATCGCGACTTCCAGTGGTGGTCCCGGCGCGCCGGCAATCGCAGAAGTTGGCGCGGCGAATTTGTCGACCGAACCCGCCGACGGTACAACCGTTCGGAGTGCGCTGCCGTTGATTAAAGCGAACTTGAGCGGGATCGGACAAATTGATCCCGCCAGTGTACAATTGCGAGTCAGCGGCTTGGGAGTTGTTCCAGCCAGCTTCGATCCGAAAACTGGTGTCGTCTCATATCAAGTCACTCAAAAGTTACGGGAGAAAAGCTGCACCGTGATTCTGAGCGCGAAATCAGGGGACAAGAAAGTCGAGACCCGCTGGACGTTCGGAATCGGCGAGACTGGCGCTGCAACAGCGCCGACTCCAGCTGCGACACCGAAGAAATAAGGCGGATCGGCCGCTCCGTCGAGCGATGCTAGATATATGCGGCTCTGCCACCATTCATAACATCGAGCAAGAGACTGCTCGATCCACCTAATGTTTTCGCAACTGGGCGACAAACTGCAGGAGATCTTTAAAGATCTTCGTGGTCACGGAAAAATCAGCGAGGAGAACATTGACGCCGCGCTGCGCCAAATTCGCCTCGCCCTGCTCGAAGCCGATGTCGATTTTCAAGTTGCCAAAAAGTTCATCGCGCGGGTTAAGGAAAAGGCGCTCGGTGAGACCGTTCTGCGCAGCATCACGCCCGGTCAGCAGATCGTTAAGATCTTTTATGACGAACTCTCGATCTTACTCGGCGGCGACGCCGCGCCCCTTGATCTCGGCAAACCTGGCAGAATTCTGATCGTCGGGTTGAATGGCTCCGGCAAAACAACTTCGGCGGCAAAGCTTGCGTTGCTGCTAAAGAAACAAGGTCGCGCGCCGGCGTTGATTGCCTTGGATTTGCAACGACCAGCTGCGATCGAGCAACTCGCGACGCTCGGAAAACAGATCGACGTTCCGGTTCTCACTCCGGATCCGAGCGAAAAGAGTGTCCAGCGCGCGGCGAGCGCAGCGCTCGAATGGATACATCGACCCGCCTCCGCCGAGGCTACGGCGGGGCAAGCCATCTTCGACACCGCGGGTCGCCAGGAAGTTGATGTCGCCCTGATTGAAGAACTTCAACAACTCAAAAGATTTTTGCGGCCGCAGGAAACCTTGCTCGTCGTCGATGCTGCCACCGGCCAACAAGCGGTCAGCGTTGCAACGCATTTCAATGACGCGTTGCAGATCACTGGAATTATTTTGACGAAACTCGACGGCGACGCACGCGGCGGCGCGGCGTTGTCGATGCGCGAAGTCACGCAATGCCCGATCAAATTCGTCGGTACCGGCGAAAAACTCGATCAGTTCGAGCAATTCGTGCCGGAGCGCGTCGCGGGTCGAATTCTCGGAATGGGCGACGTCGTCGGGCTCGTCGAAAAAGCAGCCGAAACAATCGAGATCGAAGACGCGGAGCGCCTCCAACGAAAATTGCGCAGCGCGTCGTTCGATTTTAGCGATTTTCTCGGACAGTTCAAAATGCTCCGAAAGATGGGGCCGCTCGAAAATGTGCTTGGCATGCTACCGGGCATGAGTAACGTGCAGGGCCTCTCGATTGACGAGAAGCAGCTCAAGCGCACCGAAGCCATCGTGCTTTCGATGACCAGCGAGGAGCGGACGCGCCCGGAAATCTTAAATGCGCGGCGTCGTCAGCGGATCGCTCGCGGCAGCGGCTCAACCGTCACGGAGGTAAACGATTTAATCCGCCGCTTCGATCAGATGCGGAAGATGATGAAGAACGCGGGGAAAATGAAAAAGATGATGGCGCAAATGGCGCGAATGAAAAAATAACATGGCAGTTTCAATCAGATTACGAAGAGAGGGCGCGTTGAACCGCCCATACTTTAAAGTTGTTGTCACGGACAAACGCAGTCCGCGCGATGGAAAATTCATCGAGATCGTGGGCACCTACGATCCGAAAAAAGCCGGACAAAACAGTACGCTGAAATTGGATCGGATCGAGCATTGGATCAGTAAAGGCGCGCAGCCGTCGGACACCGTGCGCAGCTTGATCAAGAAAAATAAGAACCCAGAAGCCGCGGCGAGAAAAGCTGCAGCAGCGGCAGCAAAAAAAGCTGCCCCCGCGCCAAAGCCTGCGCCGGCCTCTGCTGAAACAGAACCAGCGGCTGCACCAGCTGAAACAACGGCGCCTCCACCTCCTCCCGAGTCGGCATGAAGGAGTTCCTCGAGTTCATCATTCGGCAGCTAGTCGAATTTCCCGACGACATTGTGCTGACCGAAATTCCGAGCGGCAGGATGACGATCTTTAAAGTACAGCTGCGTCAAAGCGACGTGGGCCGCATCATCGGTCGCAACGGACAAACGATTCACGCCATTCGCGCGATGCTCAACAGTTCCGCGTCGCGTCATGGTCAGCGGGCCACCCTCGAGATCGTCGAATAATTCTTCTGTAGCGGCCGCTGCCTGGGCGGCACAGTAGGAAATTGCCGCTGCAGAAAACGGCCTCTACAGTTTGTTCGAGTTCTTGCGAGATGAAGATCGACATCCTCACTTTGTTCCCCGAAATCTGCCGCGCGCCGCTGAGCGAGAGCATGTTGAAACGGGCGCAGGAAAATAAGATCGTTGATCTTCGCATTCACAATCTGCGCGATTGGACAACGGACAAACATCACATCGTCGACGATGCGCCGTTCGGCGGAGGGCAGGGAATGGTGATTAAGCCGGAGCCGATCTTTGCAGCGGTTGAAGAATTGAAACAGCAAACGCTCAACGTCCAACGCTCAACGTCCAACGCTCAGAAATCAGAAATCAGAAATCAGAAATCAAAAATTATCCTGATGTCGCCAGCCGGGCGCCGATTCGGTCAAGCGATGGCGACAGATCTCTCGCGCGAATCGCATCTTATCGTCATCTGCGGGCACTATGAAGGCGTCGATCAACGCGTGATCGAGCACCTTGTCGATCTTGAGGTTTCGATCGGCGATTACGTTCTGACCAATGGCGCGATCGCAGCAGTCGTGCTAGTCGATGCAGTCGTCCGTTTGTTACCCGGAGTTCTCGGTCACGAACATTCCGCGATTGATGATTCCTTTGCCACGGGAATACTCGAAGGACCCCAGTACACCCGACCCGCTGAGTTTCGCGGTTGGAAAGTTCCGGAAGTTTTACTTTCCGGAAATCACGCCGAGATCGCGAATTGGCGGAAAGAGGAAGCGCGCAAGCGCACAAAACAAAATCGCCCGGACCTGCTGGATTAATCGCGCACGCGTCCCAGCACAATGCAGGCGTTGATCCCGCCGAAGCCGAACGAATTGCTCATGACGTAATTCAATGCGGCGGCGCGGCCGTGATTTGGGACGACATCGAGATCGCACGCAGGATCGGGATTTTGATAATTGATCGTCGGCGGTACCCATTGTCGATCTAGCGCGAGGGCGCACAGCGCGGCTTCGATCGCGCCGGTCGCGCCGAGCGGATGCCCATGATAACCCTTTGTCCCACTCACTGGAATTTTTTTGGCATGCTCGCCCAAAACGTCCTTGATCGACATCGTCTCAGCGCTGTCATTCAGCTGCGTTGAGCTGGCGTGAGCGTTGACGTAATCGATTTGCTCTGGCCCCACTTGCGCGTCGGCGAGCGCGTCCCGCATTGCGCGAATGCAGGAATCGCCGCTCGGCAACGGCGTCGTCATGTGAAAGGCATCGTTGTTCAAACTGTAACCGAGAACTTCGGCGTAAATTTTGGCGCCGCGTGCCCGCGCGTGTTCGAGTTCTTCCAAAATCAGCGAGGCCGCGCCTTCGCCCATGACAAATCCATCCCGCAATTTGTCGAACGGACGACACGCTAGCTGCGGATCCTCGCAGCGACTCATTGTTTTGATGATGTCGAATGCGCCGATGGTAATGGTGGTCAGCGGTGCTTCAGCTCCGCCCGCAACAACGACATCGGCAAAATCGTCGCGGATGTAGCGGAGCGCTTCGCCGACCGAAACAGTTCCGCTGGCACAGCTGTTGGAATTCGTGGTGCCCACACCGCGAAATCCGAAATCGATCGCGATGTTCGAATGGGCTGAGCCGCCGAACACTTGCACTGCCAAGGTCGGTTGAACTCCGCGGGCGCCCTTTTTCAAAAAACGAATGTATTGCTCTTCGGCTTTGCAAACGCCGCCGAGCGCCGTGCCGAAGCTGACGCCGATCCGGTCCTGCGGCTTTTCGCGCGAATATTCAATTCCGGCGTCATCCAGCGCGAGTTTTGCGGAGGCGACTGAAAATTGGGCGTAGCGATCAAGCCGTTTCAAACGATGCGTCGGAAAAAATTCTTCCGGATCCCAGTCGCGGATCTCGCCGGCGACGCGCACTCCGAACCCGCTCACATCGAAACTGGTGATTGGCCCGATGCCGGTTTTCTCGGCGAGAATGCCTTTCCAAAAACCATCGACGCCTTTGCCGATGCAAGTGATTGGACCGAGGCCGGTGATGACAACGCGTGCTCGATTCATGCAGTTACTCTATTTGTTCGCGCCTCTAGGTAACTCTTCATACAGCGCAAAGTCTTGTTGGCAACGTTACCGATAAAAAAGTCACCGATGATCTTGTCGGCGAGCGGCGCAAGAAGCTTCACCCGAAAATTCAGATCATGCAGAATTGTTACGAGCACGCCGTCCGGCTTTTCGTCAAACGTCCAAACCACGTGCATTCCTTTGGTGAACGCTTTCAAATGTTGAAAATGAATTTCGACACGATCGCGGTCGACGGTTACTTCGGATGTCCATTTGATCGGAATCCCGGAGCGCCGCGCCGCCATCACCACCACGTTGCGATTTGGACTGCGCTCGAGACAGCGAATGTAGCGGTAGTGCGGCAAAATTTTCGGCCACAGCTCCAGGTTGGCCGCCGTCTCGAAGATCGACATCTTCGGTGCTTGCATAATGATTGAATTCGTTTTGTGCATGCCGGTTGCTCGAAAATTAATCTACAGTGGCGTGTTTCACCTGATGTTGGAAACGAAAAAGGAGTTGATTGGCGTCCAATAGAGACGCCTGGCAATCAACTCTTGCGCAGATTCTTATTTGTCGCGGGGCGCCTCAGCCTCCCCCCATCGTCTTAGGCTCCGCCGCGCCGCGCCGCATCTGCTGTCTGTGCCAGCTGTTTCATAAGGGAAAAGAACGCTGGCGATTGGCCGATGAAAAGCCCCATGTCCGTTAGGAACTTAAGCGCGCCCATGGCAACGCCCTTTGTCTCGGTCGGACGAATGATCGAACATGGCGGCAGACTTCGGCTCAGAAACGGGCACGGCTCGGGCATGATCAGGCTCTTGTTCAGGTCCTCGCTGCCATCCTCCAGGTCAGGAAACGTCACCGATACACCGGTTACTGGATCCGCCGCAGTTAATGCCGGCGCATTGCCAGCTTTGTCCGACCAGGTCTGAAAGTGCATTGTCTCGGTCGGACCGATGCTGATCAGGATTCGCAAGACTTCCGGGTGGGTCGCCCTCTGCGCCATCGAGGGATAAAGGCTGTTACCACCTTGTTCAATAGTCGGAAAGTGGAAAGCGGCGGTATTGGCCATCGCCTGAACGAAGTTCGGATCGCTCAAATCGGCATCCGTCCTTGGGATGGCGGTATGCTGCCCAACCGCTAAAGTCGGGACCGCCTGCGGGAAGGTAAAGTTTGGATCAAGGTCAGGGTTATGACTGTCGCTGCGGTAGCGAGTCCACCAACTGGTATCCAACGTGAGTCGCGTGAGGTTTGTAAGCCGCGGCTTCCCGCTGGATCCTGTCGCTGAACTGCCTGGCAGAGTACGAAACGGTTCGAGATTCACAGTCGCCGCGCCTTTGGAAGCCAGGTAGGCATTGAGGAAGTTCTGATGGGTGAATTCATCATCGGTGTTGTCGTGGATGTATATCGGCATGTCCTCGTCAAGGACTTCCAGGGCCGCGGTGTAATCTGGATTACCGCTGCCGCCTGGAACTTCGCTGTCCTGGACTCCACCGAGTTCGTTGTATTGGACCCAAAAGTCGGTTTCTAGAATTTCCGCCGCCGCTGCGAACCTGAGCAGCGCGGCGTCTCCCGGTGTTAGACCGCCCGCTGCGACGGCCGGTGTGCGATCGCTCAGAAGCCATCCGGCGCCGACGGTTCCTGCTCCGGCGACGAGTGACTTTCGCAAAAATTTGCGACGACTAAGGCCTCCATTTGATTTCAGCGCGCCTTCCGTGTTTTCCCTGGAATTAATAACTTGCCTGTTGCTGGTGGTATTCATGGCTTTCATATCCGTAGAATCGCCACCAACGAGGCTGAATGCCTCACCGGAAAAGTTACGCAGTTGTTACTTTTTCTGAGCTTCGGGAGTCACGCTCGCTTCGCGAATCGTGTAACCGACATGGCGCACTGTCTGAATTAGTGAAGGTTCGCCGATTTTTTTTCGCAAACGGCCAATAAAAACCTCCACCAGCTTTGTGTCGTACTCGTGTTCGTGCTCCCATACGCGCTGGCATAGTTCGGTGCGACTGAAGGCGCGGCCGGGTTCACGCATTAGCACTTTCAGCAGCATCAGCTCGCGTGCAGACAGGTCGATTCGGTGCGTTCCGCGATGCACTTGGTGGTCGACCAGATCGAGTGAGAGGTCGCCAACTCGTAGCGTCACCACCGGTTCTTCCGGATAACGTCTGCCAAGCGCATTGATGCGGGCAACTAATTCCGGCATTGAAAAGGGCTTGCCCAAATAATCGTCCGCACCAAGCTGCAAACCGGCTACGCGATCTCTGGTTTCGCCACGAACGGTCAGCATCAGCACGCGACTCTTAACGTGAAGCGATCGCAGCCGACGCAATAGTTCGAATCCGTCCATTCGGGGAACACCGATGTCGAGAACGAGCAAGTCGAAAGCAGCCTCGGCCGCGGCGTGTAAAGCCGCTTCGCCATCATGAATCACAACGGGATCATGCCCCGCTTGGATCAGGGCCGCCGCGATTTGGCGGGTCAAGGGGACATCATCTTCGACAACCAGAATGTGCATGATCTTGCAATGGCTCGAGCATTAAAAGCGCACAGTGAATTGCGCCGCGAAAATGTGATTGGCGTCGCCGGGCCCACTGGTTTCCTGCTGAAAACTGTATTGAAGCTTCAACTGAGCGTGCGGCGTAAAACGATATGTCGCCGCGATGTCGATCTTACCGAGGTCGTTCCCCCAGCGTTTGTCATTGTCGATCTTGCCGAAGACCTGTTGGTTCCAGCGCACTGCGCCGAAAATCTGCGGCGTGAATTTATATTTCGCTTCAAAGTAGTACGCGAAAGTGTCGGCGTCGCCCACCCGCGGCACTTCGAAGCGTGCTTCGTAAAATTCCGCCCACACTTGCAAATGATGCAATGCGAAGCTGACATCTTGGCCGAGAACGAGCTCACGATAATCGTCGATGTCGCGACCGCGCGGCAATGTCCTTTCCGCTTCGGGTCGAAAATACGCGCCATCGCTCGCAGACAGACCAAAGTTCCATATCTGGCTCGGGCGGAAACCGAGACGCGCATTAAATGTGGGATCGCTAAAACCAACCTCAGTAATGTTCCATGACTCCGGACGCGAAGAGAGCGAGGAATTTTTCATTTCGGCGGCGTAATCAAACTGGCCGAGCCGTCCGGAGACGGAAACACCGCTGGCATAATCGGGTCCCCAGATCACCGGATTAAATTCATACTTCTCGGTCGCTTCAAACCTGTGAATGAAGTCTCGTGGCGAAGCGGGCGCCGCCTTGTCGCTGATTGCAGTTATGTTTTCGTAAACCAGCGGCGCGTCTACAAACGGGTTTTCCCAAGACAGATGCCGCGGGACATAATTTCCGACAACGGTGGCGAACTTGCCGATCTGCAAGGAGAAGCGGCCATCCTCCCATGGCGTCAGCCGAAGCGCATATTCGTCCAGCCGAACGGCGGCGCCGTGATTGCTCGGATCGAATCTGCGATCAAGTCGAGCTTGTGCGAAAAAATAAATTTGTTTGCCGAATTGTGCGTCGAGAAACAGTGCTAAACGCGGATTGAACAGATTGTCGATCTTGCTGTCGATGAGTCCGGGTGGCGGTTGTTCGAAGTGATAAGCTTCCAAATCGATCGTGCCACTCAATCGCGTGCGAAGCTTGTCTTGAAATGCGGAGAAGGTGAGTGCGCTGTCAAGCCGGTCGAAGAAATCATCGATTTCAAAAGCTTCGGCTGTCCAGACCAGGAGGCAAAAGTTGAGGGCCATCAGCACCTTCATACAATTTTAACTCGCGCGCTCTACACTGGTTGCGCTGCGCACAAACGCAGCTCGAACTCAGTCCAATCGTCTGCCGAACGAACCAACTTTAAATCACCTTTGTGCAAGCGCACGAGTTCGCGTGCCAGATTCAGCCCTAGTCCGTGACCGGATACCGCCGCGCCGGTCGCAGCGCGACGGAATCGTTCGAAGATATGTTCCTGCGCATCACGCGCAATGGGCTGCCCGGTGTTGCCAATGGCCAGACGAATTTCACTTCCTTCTGCCTGGGCGGCAACGCGAATGCGGCCGCCTTTTCGATTGTACTTTCGCGCATTCTCGAGAAGATTTTGAACGATTAGCGAAATGTATCGTTTAGCGCCCGCGACATATAGGTCAGGCGGAACTTCCTTTTGAATTTCCACGTCGGGCGAATCAGGAAGCGCGTCCAGATCATCAAGCCATTCTTCAACCAGCTGACTCAGATTCACCGGCTCGGAATGGAGCTGAAGATAACCCGCATCCAAACGCGCCAGGAGCAACAAGTCTTCAATTATGCCGTTTAACCGGTGCGTCTGGTGAAGAAGAGTTGAGAGTTCTTCGTAAATTTCCGGTTTGAAATCTTCATGCGCTAACAACGCTTCCAGACCGGCCCGCAGCACGGTAAGGGGGCTTTTCAACTGATGCGAAGCGTCGGCCGAGTACCGTGTCGATCTGCTTAATTTCTCACTGGTGGAAATGAGGGCGGCCTCGGCGCGTCTGCGTTGGGCGCGATTTTGTTCTGAATCTAACGCCAGTCGCTCCACTGGCTTCGCGAAACGCAGAGCGATAAAATGGCTGGCTACAAAACCGCCCAGCAAAAGCAATGCGCCCGCGCCGCCAAATTGCCAACGCAGCCGATTTTGTTGCGAAATCGAATCAGCGAGCGAATAAACACAGATTTCGTAGGCTGGCGGAAAGAGCGAATCCGGATTGAGCCGTTTGTAGAACAAGAGCTGTGGCACGTTCTCGACTGTGACCGTGAAGCCGTTCTGGACGCGATCGGGCTTCGACAGTGCATTGCTGATTTCGTTGGCGAGAATTGTTTGTGCCGCTTTCGAAAGCGATGGCATGTGCAGTTGTCCACCTGTCCAAATGCCGCTTTTGACTTCAACACCTGCGCGCTTGCTTGTGACCGCAAACGGTTTGAACCCGACTACGAGCGCGGAAATAACTTCGCCGGTCTCGGTGGAAAAAATCGGGACGGCGATCACCTCATCGACCGCTTTATCCGCAAGATCGACATCTTCCGTCAGGTAACCGATCTGTTGTTTGTTAGGCAATGTTTTGAACGCCAACTGCGCTTCGATTTTCGCGCTCAGCACTCCCACATCTTTCGGATTTGGCGGTGAGAGGACGGCGCCGGCGCGATCGAGAAAGCGACAGAACCTGGCGTCAAGCGAGCCGGCCGCTCGCTCGGACGAGATGTCGCCTCCTTCCATCAAATCGTGCAGTTCGTCTTTGGCGCTCGGATACAATAGGTCAAGCGCGTTGTCCTCTAATGCGGCGTGAATCCGTGGCTTCTCCGCCAGCACGCGGCAGCGCTCCGCCAGCGTGGCGTGTCGCAATTCCTGAAGCTTGTCCAGTCCGGAAAGTTCGGCCTGAAATGTTTGCCGAAGATCCCGCTCGGCATTCGCGGTCACTCTGCCTTGACCAAGATAAATCCCAAACGCAGTCACCGCAGAAACAACAAGCATCATCGCGATCGCCAGTTTGGTCCGAAAACTGGTTATCTCCGGCCCAGTCGCCTTGGCCGAAAAGATCATGGGAAATCAACGCTCACCGTTCCGCCATTTTTCAATTCCACCGGCCGTTCGCGCGTGGTCTTGCTGTCGATCCAGGCTTTGAGCACGTAGCGACCCGAAGGCAGTCCACTCAATCGGAATCGTCCGTCCGGATCAGTCACAACGAAGTAAGGACTATTTAGAACGAGAATCAGACCGCGCATGTGCTCGTGAATATCACAACGAAGTGTTACCAGCCCCGGCGCGTCAAACACCTCCGATGGAATCGGCCTCTCATCCGGACGATATCGCCCCAGATCAAATCGCTTCGCTGGCGAGTAAGAGAAAATACTGTGATAAGTGTCATCGAGATTGGGAAATTCTATCCTTGTGCCAACTTGCACTGGCAGCAACGGCGGAACAAAAGCGAAATCTTTTTGCGCGACCTGTTTGGTCGGAAGCGAAGGTGGCTTTTGAAAGGGACCCTCCAGATAGACAACGGCCAGCGGCGGTTGAGTCGAAAGAACGCCACCGTGCGTCACGATCTCGTAGCGTTTCGCCATTACCGGTGCCGAGTGCGACTTGGGTAATTCCACCCGTCCCTCTACGACCGCCTCCGCGAGAGCCGAAATGGCGAAGAGAATAAAAATTGCGCTGAGCGAAACGATCTTGCACCAGCGCATTGTTTACTAGTTTAGCAGTCGTTGCTTTGGACGGAAAGTTTTCCGCGAACTGGGGAAGATATCGAAAGCGAAAATCGACATCTTCGGTGCGTGCATGATGATTGAATTCGTTTTGTGCATTCCAGTTGCGCGGAATTTGCCTACAGTCGTCTGATCCGATGGCGCTGGAAATGAAAAAAGAATGCGAAAAGTGCGGACGCGCCTTGCCGGCGGATGGCGAAGCCTACATCTGTACTTATGAATGCACGTTCTGCGGCGAATGCTACGCTTCGCTGAACTCGATTTGTCGGAATTGTGGCGGCGAGCTCGTGCTGCGTCCACGAGCGGGCAAAGTAAATCGCGCAGCTACCGGCGAGACCTGATCCGATAAGTCAGAAAACATTCATCGCCCACGACCCGCATGTTTTTCATCACGCAATTAACACTAGCCGGCAGAAACTCTTTGCTTAATCCGGTAAGCGTCGGCACATCGGCTCCGCCAAATAAATAGGGCGCGATCGTGAGGTTGAGTTCGTCCACTAATCCGAGTTCGAGCAACGAACGAAAGAGAATCGGCCCGCCTTCACACGCAACCCTGCGAACTTTGTAATCGCGCCACAAGGTCCGTAGCGTCTCGACAAGATCGACATCTGGCTGATCGCTCAAATGCAGAATCGCTTTATCCGCGAGTGCGGCTCGCACTTCTTTCGGCATTCGTCTGGTCGAGAAAATTAGAATGGGTCCCGTTTTCGCGGGATCGGACTGAAAAATTTTCAGCTGATTGTCGATCTTGCCTTCGTTGGAAACAATCACGCGCAGCGGCCCCGGAGTTTGTCCACGTTCGATCCGCTCCGCGAGCAGCTCGCCCGGCAAGCCGAGGCGGACATTGTCGCGCTTGAGGGTGCTGTGCCCGATCATCACCGCATCCGCGAGTGCGCGTTGCCGGAACAAGTGCCGTTTGTCTTCGGGCGAAGTGAAATCGACTGGCGCGAGATCGCGGGTGGTAATTTTTCCATCCACGGTCGTGGCAAAAGTCGCGCTGACAAACGGCCGGGAAATGTGGGTGCTGCGTTTGGGCGATGCTGCCCGTCCGGCTCGGACTCCGGATGCTGAGGTCCCTCCCACTTTCTTACTGCGGCTCTTGGATTTCATGCTCCATCGTGGCCACTTCGCGTTGCATTTCGCGAATGCCAACGCGTTTCGCGACGCCGCTCGGTTTGTAGAAGAAGTAAACGATGCCGCCCGGCGCGCAGCAGACCAGAATCACGAGAAAGCTCATCGTCCCAATCAATTTCGCCACGGCGACCGGAACGCCGCAAAGGTTGTGGAGCATGAGCTGCAAGATTTGTTCGCGCAAACCAACGCCCGCAAAACTGATCGGCAAGGCCGTCAGCGTGCGTTCTACTGGCAGCACCGCAAAAAAATCGATCAATTTCACGCCGGCGTGGAAGGCATAAGCGACGCAAAGAAAAGTGGTAAACGTGGCCAGGTGCGCCACGAGCGATGCCCCGAATGCAAGAAACGTCGCAAACCAGTGACGGGCGTAAAGATGATAGGCCGCGGCGATCTCAATCAATTTGTCGCGCCCGGGAAATTTATGCGGCAGGAGATGGAAAAGGTTGAAGCCGCTGACAATGAAGCTTGCGATCAATGCCGAAATCGAAAACCCGAGCACAATGAGCAGGAGCCAGAGCAAATTTCTCGTTTCCGGCGTTCGTGAGAGCAAATCGAACCGCAAACTCAACAGTGTCACCGTGATCGCGACCAGCGCGACCAGCCCAATCAACCGGTCGAAGACGACGGCGAGTAATGCGCCCGCTTTGTGTTCGGTCGTCTCTTTTAGCAGCAAGTAGCTCTTAATAATATCACCGCCAGTGCCGCCGGGCAGGAATTGGTTGTAAAACATGCCGATCAAGAAAAGACCGGAGAGACGTGGAAGATGGAGCCGAATGTTTTGCACTCGCAACAGAATCTGCCAGCGGATAGCAGCGGCAATTTCGACGACCACATACGCAAGAATCGCAGCGCCGACCCAGCGATAATCCGCGGCAGCCAGCGCTACTTTCATTTGGTGGCGCTGATTCGCATCGTGAAAGACGTACCAAAGCAATGCGAACGTGACCGCGAGCTGGATAAGCGTGACGAGGATCTTTTTCATTCGCCGAAATGTTCCCTCCAAGTCTCGACCGAGCGCTGAATTTCTTCGGCGGTCTTTCTCGGACTCATTTCCCAAACCCACGCGCAATCTTTTGGCAACAACGGCACCAGCTTCGCAAGATCGACATCTCCGCTAAACGGCGGCTGATGATCTTGGGCCGGCCAAATGCAATCCTGAACGTGACAGCCGAATGCGCGGCGACCGATTTTCCGGAGCCACTCGGCGTGATCGAGAAACGCGAGGTTCTCTTTGATTTGAATGTGGCCGAAGTCGTGCCAATAACCGACCTGCGGCGAATTGAATTCGTCAAGCAGCGCGGGTAGTTCGCGTTCGCTCGGAATTTCTTCATAACCGCGGCGGCCTTCGATCCCCAGTTTCACTTTTTTCGATGCGGCGTACTCAACGACGCGGCGCAGGCAATCTTTCACTCGCTCGAGATATGCGGCCGATGCTGCTTCACGCTTTTCCACCGCGCGAATTTTTTGGCGGACGTATTCGCGCGAAAGGAGTTCGCCTTTTCGAGCAAGCTTGATGAACGAATCGGTCACCGGCTTCATTGGAACTTCGCCAAGATGCATCACGATAAACGGCGCGCCGAGTCGCTCGGCAAAGTCGATTGTCTGAAAAGTTTGTTTCACCGCGCGTTCGCGTTCTTTTCCATAGGCGGACGAAAATTGGTAGCAATCGGGCGACGCGCCCATCACTTCCACCGGCAACGGACAAAAATTGTGCAGGCTGACGCGATCGAAGCCAAGATCGACAATCTCGCGCAGCATCTCGGCGCCGTCGGTGTGTCGTCCGGAGTTCCAGCAGGTGGAAAACGCGATCACGTTAAATCGCCGCAGCGACTGGCGGCGCAGGTGCGGCTGGGGTCGCTTCGCTTAGCGCCGGTTCACAGCATTGCCGCCGGACTCGAGCAAGAATCAACAACGTGATTGCGCCATAAACGATCGCGGCAATCGCCAATGCAGTTGGCATTCCGATGAAATCGGAAAGACTGGTCACGCCAAGTCCAGAGATTGGCATGAGCCCAACGAAGCTCAACATGAAGACAGCCGAGACCCGGCCGCGCAAATAATCCGGCGCGCGCTCCTGCACGATCGTGCTGGCGAGCCCGAAGTTCGTCGCCAGGCCAAGCGAATTAATGAGCATTAGCGCTGTCGCTAAATAGAACGTTGGCGCGCGCGACATCCCGAATATCGCGCCGGTCACACCCGTCACGCACATCATCATTAGCGGAATGCGTTTCTCGCGCGGTAACCCGATCAGGAAAAGCGAACCAACGACGGAGCCCACGGCAGAAGTGCCCATCAGAAATCCGAGCCGATCCGGGCCAAGATGTAACACGAGGCGAACGTAGAGCGGCATCATCACGGTGATGATTGGAAAAATGCAGACCGATTGCGTCGCGATCAGCATGACCATCGCCAGACTCGGTTTATCTTTTGCGATGTAACGAAAGCCTTCCTTGATTCCGCTGGCGCGCTTTTCTTCCTCTTCTGCCGTTCCACGCAGTCGCGGCGGCAATGACAGAATCGCAACGATCAACGCGATAAAGGATAGAGCGTTGGCAAAAAATGCAGAAGCCATCCCCCATGCGCTGATCAAGATACCGGAAAGAGAAAATCCAATCATCCGCGATCCGTGAAATACGGAGCGATCGAGAGAGATGGCGCCCTGAATCTCTTCGCGCTTGACCAATTCCGGCACCAGCGCAGACAGCGTCGGCATTTCGAAAGAATTCGAAATACCGAGGATGGCGGCGAAAATGAAGATCTGCCAGATCTCGATCTTTCCGCTCCAGATCAACAAGCCCATTGCAACGGCGAGCACGATCTGCACGTATTGCGTAATTAACAGGATCTTACGTTTATCGAAGCGATCCGCGGCTGAACCGCCGACCATGGTCAGCGCGAGCATTGGCAATCCGGCGCAAAGGTTTACCAATCCAAGCATAAGAGCGGAAGTCGTGAGCGTGGCCATCACCCAGCCTTGCGCCATCACTTGCATCCACGTTCCGGTATCTGAAATCGCGCTGCCGATGATGTAACGGCGGAACGGACCGGGCCGCAAAACGCGCAGCGCATTGCGAGTGGTTAATTTTATTTCGCCGCTCATGGCCAACACTCATAAGCGGGAAGAAGCACCCCTGCAATTGACAAGCAGGCGCAATTGCTCACTCAGTCGCGTTCACTATCTTGAAGTATGCGGATCGACAAGTTCACCCAGAAGATGCAGGAAGCGCTCCAGGCGGCGCAGGACGTCGCTTCGCAATTCAATCATCAGGAAATCACCAACGAACATTTCCTTTCTGCGCTGCTTGATCAAAGCGACGGCATCACACAACCACTGCTGGAAAAGATTGGCGTTCAGCCAAATCAACTTCGCGCGCGCCTAACGAGTGAGCTCGAGCGGCGACCGAAAGTTACGGGCGCGGCGGCCGATCTTCGATTCTCAAACGAGCTTCGCAGCCTGCTCGACGGCGCGGAGAAGGAGATGTCGAAGTTGAAAGACGAATTCACCAGCGCCGAACATTATCTGCTCGCACTTTCGTCAGCGAATGCTCCCGCAGCAAAAATCCTGAAAGATCTCGGCGTCACTCGCGACAAGTTGATGCAGGCGCTCCAACAAGTGCGAGGTTCGCAGCGTGTGACCGATCAAAATCCGGAAGGGAAATA
>WNGD01000905.1_pt1 | contig 33222 bp, 24 predicted proteins | sample 5400671 | NCBI WGS metagenome assembly WNGD01 (sample SAMN13153369, study PRJNA577476) | soil metagenome | isolation source: 40 cm soil or saprolite under grassland replicate 2 | place: USA:California | collected 2016-06-15 | reverse complement strand
CCGGATGCTTGATGAACGTATCGGTAAAAGAGCGCATGAACGGTTTCCGATTAACGAGTTGAGTCGCCCGCGACCAGCACAGCCTCGCGCAGCTTGAAGGACCCCGAGGTAGCGACCTGCTGACCGGGGGTGAGACCACTCAAAATCACGACTTCGTCGTCGAGCACCGGCCCACTACGCACCGGTTGCACGTGCGCGCGGCTCCGCCCGCTCGAGTCCGCGACCACTAGGAAGACGTGGTCACCGGCCGGCCCCTTGCGGAGGGCGCTCACCGGAATCGCGACGACCGTCGTCGGGGCTCCTACGGGGACTTCGACGCGCACCGAGGCGCCGGGCGCCGGGGCGTGGCCGGCGATCCGGGCCCGCACCAATGCATTGCGGGTCGCCGGATCGATTTTCGCATCGACCGCGACGATCCGGGCCGTTATCGGACGAGGGTCGTTCGCCCCGAATACGGCGACAGGCTCGCCCGGGCGCAGCTCGGCCGCCACCGCCTGCGCCACCGTGAAGTCCACGTTGGCTGCGGCGTCGACGCCCTGCAGCGTGGTGAGCTCAGTGCCTTCGTTCAGGTACTGCCCGGGATGCACGTCGGAGATCCCCACGCGGGCCTGGAACGGGGCGCGGATCGTCTTGCGCGCGATGATGGCCCTGGTGCGCGCGAGCTGCGCCAGCGCGACATCGCGCGCCGCGCGTGCCTGGTCTACCTCCTCCTGGGACGTGGCCTTGGCCTCCCGCAAGACCTCGAGACGCGCGAGGGTCGTGGCCGCGAGGTCGGCCTGGGCTTGCTCTGCCTGGAGCTCCGCTTCCTCAACGGAGACGTCGAGGGCGATGAGTACCGTGCCGGCGTCTACGACGCGCCCGGGCGCGAGCATCACCTGGCGTACCGTGCCCGCGAGCTCGTTACGCAGGGTGATCGAGTTGAGCGCGAGGACTGTTCCGACCGACGTGGTCGTCGGGCGATACTGCCGCGCCCGGGCGACGGCCAGGGTTACCGATTCGACGGGCTCGGGCTGCCTTGCGGCCACCGCATCGGCCTTCCGGGCGGAAGCGTGTTTCCAGGCCACCAGGCTGCCGGCGGTGAGGGCGAGCGTTCCCAACAGCACTGCCGATCCCACCCAACCGCGATTGTTCATGAAAAGACGACTGCGCATACGGGGTGATCTCCTTCTGTCTGGAAAAGGTGACGCATGCTCCCGTCTGTACTAGACGTTCGGGCGAGGCTCGATTCGACAACGAGACGGTCTCGATCGCGCCACAGTTTCAAGCAGTGGCGCTCAGGCTATAGTTCATTAATGGACAACATGGCCGCGGGGTTCCCGTGGCGGGGGCGAGGGAGGAAACCGAAGGGCTAGGTTACGAGAGGAACTGCGCCGCGAAGAAAGGGGGTGTGGATCAAAGACGCGGAGAGGGGGTCAGGGGGTGCGGACCCAGTCGCCGAAGAACCGGCGTGGCCCTGTCTCGACTGCATTGCTTTGCTGCGTCGGAGGATGCGTCAACCCCACGCCCACGTAATTCGTGCCGATGCTGACGGAAAAAATGATGAGGGAGTTGAGAAGGTAATACACCGCCCGCTGCCACAACGGAATCTTCGTCGCAACGAAAGCGAGGAGACCCAGCAGGAAGCTCAACACCAGCGATGTCCATCGCGGGGGGAGGCTGAAGGCGACCCAGAGCGCGTTGGCGATCAACATCGTGATGCCGCCCGCGATGCCGGGCGTGAGCATCGCCTTGGGCTGCAGGAACTCTTCTACTTTGGCCCTCTCCAACTACGGCTTCTTGATCAAGGCACGAACCCGCGTGGCGTCCTGCTTGGAGAGGACGTCCACCTTGTGCAGCGCCGTGTAAGCCGGCACCGGCCGGCCGGCGATCATCGTGAGGGGCGAGCCGCTGGTCGAGTCCTTGTGGAGCAGGAACGTGCCTTCCTCCCCGACGGCGAACTTGGGGGCGCCGACCCAGGCGACATCGGGGGAGCCCGGGAAGCGGACCACGACTCGCTCGCCGGCCTGGGCGCCTTTGATGCCGTCTTCGACCTGAATGATCGCTTCCTGCCAGTCGGGGTCGTGCTCGGTGATCCGCTTGGGACGCGTCGGCGCCGCGGCGAGCTCGGCCGGACGCACCTGCTCCACGCGGCCCGCGACCACCATCGCCGCCCTCTGAATGTGCGCCTTCAGATCCGCGTCGTTCACCAGTACCCGAGCCCTCGCCACCGCTTCACGCGCGTCCGCCGCCACGACCGGCGATTGCCCCGGCTCGTGTCCGACCTCTCGCACCGCCACGCCCCGACCGAAGATCCAGCCCGTCGTATAGAACGTCGCCTGGATTCCCGCCTTCAGCGAGCCCGCCCGCGCGGTTTCGACGGTAACGGAATCGCCCGCCGTCAGGGCAACCGGGGCCGGCTTCTCGAGCACCTGGTCGACCCGCACCACCACCGTCCGCTCCGACGGGGGGACCTCGGGGACCGCGACAGCGCCGACCTGTGTGACGGTTCCGATAAAGATGATGTCGGACTGTTTCACGAGTGCCGCCCGGCTCATCTGGGCGACCGCGGCACCGGGGAACGAAAGCGCAACCGCGAGGAGCATCGCTGACCGAGTGTGCATGGGACCCTCACTGCGACCGTCTGTCGTCATGGCAGGACCGGGACGCTGAAGAAGAACGGATCGATCGAGACCGCCACCGGGGCACCCGAGCCATCGAGTAGCCGATGCGTCGGGAAGTCCACACGCCGTTGATACACCACGCCTTGCGGGAAGTTGGCGGAATCGGGCGCGTTGTTCGCAGAGAATATACCGAGGAACTGGTTCCCGCGGGCGAGCAGGCAGTTGTAGTCGCCGATGTACGGGAGGAACTGGAACGGCGGTGTCGTGGCCGGGACCGTGGCGAGGATGACGTCCTGGTGCGTCGCGAAGCCGTCCCGGGATTGCTCCAGGCGCGTGACCCACCGGCTGGCGCCCGCGGGCCCGGTCACCTGCTGATACAAGAGGCCGACCGTGCGGTTGGTCGAGACCGCCAGGCTTGCATCGGTGGCGTTCGTCAGGGTACGCAGGTCGCCGCTCCAGGTCGCGCCGCGGTCGGTCGAGCGCCGCACATGCACCGTATAGATGTCGCCCGTCCCCACGCGATCGGCCCATGCCAGGTACACGTTGTCGCTATGGAGCGCGTCGACCGCGATCGACAGCGTGGACCCGATGCGCTCCTGTCCCAGCGTCGGCGCGTTGGACCAGGGGATGGTCACGCCGGTCGCCACGAGGCGGCCGGGGAGGTGGTCCGACGGGTCGACCAGGTCGCGGAACGGGGTCGCGCCGGTCGCGCCGCTATCGTCGCGCACCACGACGACGTCGCTCGTCACATCCGCTCCCGCGTTCGACCGCCAGCCGAAGTACGCGACGTATACGGTGTGATCCTGTGCCACGGCGGGCCGGATGGACGGGCCATTCTGCCCCGCGGTGTTGCGGGTTTCGATGCGCCGGGACGTATAAGTCGTGCCCCCGTCCAGCGACACGTCGACGGTGGCGGTCCGCCCGTCCGGTGCGTCGAAATCATTGAGGCCCACGTACACGCGGTCGGCGTTGCCGACGGCGGTCGTGCGCACGAAGGGCTGATCGATGTCGGCGCGGAACCCTTGCAGCGCCATGGTCGCGGGCGATAAGAAGTCGTTCGCCTTGAGCTCGTTCAAGGGGAAGTCGGGCACCTTCAGGATTCCCGCGTACAGCATGGGCGGGTTGCCCCCGACGGCGTGCGTGATATCGGCCGTCATGGACTCGCTGGGGAGGGTGTTGCGGAGCGTCCAGGAGTCGCCCCCATCGTCGGACACGAAGATGGGCGCCGTCGCGCTCGCCGAGCCGCCGGGATTCGGCGTGAAGGCGGAGGCCGCCATGAGCTTCGGGTTCGAGGCGTACAGCGCCAGGAACGGCTCGGCGTCCTGCCAGGTTTCCCCACTCAAGGAGAGAGGGATCAAGTCTACGACCCGTCCGCCCGCCAGCTTGGCCGGTGGCACTTGCCGCTCCGATCCGGTACAGGCGGCGAACAGGGCGACTCCGACGGCAATCATTGTGGCTCGCATGACCCAATATACCCGGCCGCTATATCAGCGGGGCTGGAGCTGTTCCACCACGAGATCACCGCGCGAGAGATAGCGTCCGGGGAATAACTGACCCCGGGCGAGAAGCCCCGGGGTCACATAGACCGTTCCCCCCCTCGCCCGGGCCGAGCATCTTTCCCGCCCATGAACCAGATCCGATCGACCCTGCTGCTCGCCTCACTCGCCGGTGCGCTCGCCGCCGCGGTGCCGGCGCGAGCCCAGACCATCCCGCCCAGCGCGTTCGGCGCGCTGCGCTGGCGGCTCATCGGCCCGCACCGCGGCGGTCGGGTGCTGGCGGTGGCCGGCATTCCCGGCGACCCCGCGACGTTCTACTTCGGTGCCGTCGACGGCGGCGTGTGGCGCACTCGGAACGCCGGCGTCACCTGGGACCCCTTGTTCGACGACCAGCCGATCGCCTCCATCGGGGCGATCGCCCTCGCGCCCTCCGATCCGAACGTGATCTACGTGGGCACGGGCGAGGCGGCGATCCGGTCCGACATCACCTACGGCGCCGGCGTCTATAAGTCCAGCGACGGCGGCGCTCATTGGCGCGCCCTCGGCCTCGCCGACACGCGCCACATCGGCAAGGTGCTGGTCGACTCTCGGAACGCCGATGTCGTGCTGGTCGCGGCGCTGGGCCACGCGTACGGCCCCAACCCCGAGCGCGGCGTGTTCCGCTCCAGCGACGGCGGACGCACCTGGACCAAGGTGCTGTACAAGGATCCCGATACCGGGGCCATCGACCTGGCGGCGAATCCCGCCGATCCCCAGGTCGTGTACGCCGCGCTCTATCAGGCGCGCCGCACGCCGTGGGAGCAGTACCCGCCGGACGAAGGACCGGGGAGTGGCCTGTACAAGTCCACCGACGGCGGGGTCACCTGGACGCCCCTCACGGGACACGGTCTTCCTTCCGGTCCGGTCGGCCGCATCGGACTGGCGGTGGGCCGCGGCGGGCGGGTGTACGCGCTGATCGGCGCGAAAACGGGCGGGGGCGGGCTGTACCGCTCCGACGACGCCGGCGCGACGTGGCGGCTCGCGGGGAACGATCCACGGCTCACGAACCGCAACTGGTACTTCTGCCGAGTCACGGTCGATCCCCAAAACCCTGACATCGTGTACGTGCCCAACGTGGCGCTGCTCAAGTCCACCGATGGCGGTAAGACGTTCGGTGTGCTCAAGGGGCAACCTGGCGGGGATGACTACCATGAGCTGTGGATCGACCCCACGAGCCCGACCCGCATGGTCGTGGGCAGCGACCAGGGCACGGTGATCACGCTCGACAATGGCCGTACCTGGAGCAGCTGGTACAACCAGCCCACGGCGCAGTTCTACCACGTGGTCACGGACGACGCCTTCCCTTACCGCGTGTACGGCGCCCAGCAGGACGCGGGCACCGCGGGCGTGGCGAGCCGCAGCGATTTCGGCGAGATCACCTTCCGCGACTGGGCCCCGGTGGGCGCGGGCGAGAGCGGCTATCTCGCGCCCGACCCGCTCGACCCCGACATCGTGTATGGGGGCGATACCTACGGGGGCGTGCATCGGTTCGATCGGCGCACCGGCCAGTCGCACGATATCTCGCCCTGGCCCGTGTCGACGTTCGGGCAACCGCTGCCGGGATGGAAATACCGTTTCACGTGGACGTCGCCGCTGGTGTTCGACCGCGTCGACCGGCACACGCTCTACCTCGGCGCCCAGGTGGTGCTGCGCACCAGAGACGGCGGCCTCCATTGGGAGTCGATCAGCGCCGACCTGACGGGCGCCGTCGCCCGACCCACCGCAACCGACACGGGCCCGCCCACGATCGCGAACGCCGCGGCGCGCGGCTACGGCGTGGTGTACGCCATCGCTTCGTCGCCCCGCGCGGCGGGATTGCTCTGGGTGGGCTCGGACGACGGGCTGATTCACCGCACCCCCGACGGAGGGCGGGACTGGCGGAACGTGACGCCACAGGGCCTCGAGCCCTGGAGCAGCATCAGTTTGCTCGAGGCGTCGCCCTTCGACACGGCGGTCGCGTACGCCGCGGTGGACCGCCACCGGGTGGACGACTTCGCGCCCTACATCTATCGCACGCGCGACGGGGGCGCGCACTGGACCCGCGCCGATGAGGGGATCGCGCCGCAGGCGTACGTGCAGGCCGTCCGTGCCGATCCCGAGCGTCAGGGGCTCCTGTACGCCGGTACCGAGACGGGCGTCTACGTGTCGTTCGACGACGGCGACCACTGGCAGTCGCTGCAACTCAACCTGCCGGTGGCGTCGGTGCGCGACCTCGCGGTCCACGGCCGCGACTTGATCGCCGCCACGCACGGTCGCTCGTTCTGGGTGCTGGACGATCTCGCGCCACTGCGTCAGCTGGATGACTCCGCCCTCCGTGGTCCTGTCCATCTGTTCGCTCCGGCGCCGGCGATCCGGCTGCGTCGCAGCGACAGCAACGACACCCCGCTGCCCCCCGAGGAGCCGCACGGCACCAACCCGCCGGCCGGCGCGGTGATCGACTATCTGTTGCGCGCGGTGCCTCCCGGTCCTGTGACCCTGGAGATTCGCGACGCGCGCGGCGCTGTGGTGCGCCGCTTCTCGAGCGACGACCACGCGACGCCACCGGCGGAGCCTGTCCAGTTCGCCGACGACTGGCTGCCGCGCCTCGACCCGCCCACGCGCAATGGCGGGCTGAACCGCTTCGTGTGGGATCTGCGCTACCCGCCGCCGCCGGCCGCGCGTTACAGCTACAGTATCGCAGCCGTAGCCGGCCAGGGAACGGTCGCCGAGCCGCAGGGACCGCTGGTGCTGCCCGGGGTTTACGAGGTCCGGCTCGGCGTCGCAGAGCGGACGTACACGCGGCCGCTTCGCGTCGAGCTCGATCCGCGGGTCCACGTCGCCGACTCGACGCTCGTGGCCCAGCTGCGGCTCGGCCTCGACATCTGGAATGCGATGGCGGAGCAGCACGCGCTCGCGGGGAGCCTGCGCAGTGCACGCGATCAGATCCGCGCCCTCGCCAGCCGCTCGGTCGATCGCGCGACGCGGGGCTCGCTCACCGCCATCGAGGGGCTGGCCGACAGCCTGGCGCGGGCGTCAGGCGGCGCGAGCGACGGCCTGGCCGGGCTCGAGACCGCAGTGGAGAGCGCCGATCGCGAGCCTACTCAGCAAGCGCGGGCCGTGTTTGCCGCACAGCGCGAGCGCGTGGCGAGCGCAGTGCGCCGCTGGCAGCAGGTGCTCACCACCGAGCTGCCCGCGCTCAACGCCCGGCTCGGGCGGCAAGGGGCGGCGGCGGTGCAGCTGCAGGAGCAGGTGCCTGACAGGAAGACCGGGCCGTGGTAGCGCCCATCGGATCGTGATCCACTTTGCGTCACCGGTCTGGCGGTGGTCGGTCAGGGCGCTACGTTAGTCCCGTTCCGCCGATTCCCCCTCCGGAGGTCCCGCGTGCGTACTCTCGTCGGCAGCAGCGCTCCGCGCAACGGCGTCGTTTCCCTGCTCCTTGCTCTCTGCTGTGGCTCGCTGGGCGTGGCCCAAAGCGATGCCCCCCCGCCCACGGCCCCCCTGCTGCTGCGCCGGCCTGCCATCAGCGCGACCCAGCTGGTCTTCACCTATGGCGGCAACCTGTGGATCGTGAGCCGGGATGGCGGCGATGCGCAGCGGCTGACGGCGGGACCGGGTACGGAGAACGAAGCGGCGTTCTCGCCCGACGGGAAATGGGTGGCGTTCACGGGGGAGTATGACGGGAATCCGGATGTGTTCGTCGTGGCGGCGGGGGGCGGTGTCCCCAAGCGGCTGACGTATCACCCCGGCGTGGACGACGTGGTGGGGTGGACGCCGGACGGGAAGAACGTGCTGTTCCTGTCGACGCGCTCGAGCTACTACCACTTCGCCGCCAAGCTGTACTCGGTCCCGCTCGACGGCGGTTTCCCGACCGAGTATCCCCTGCCGATTGTGGCCGCCGCCTCGCTGTCGCCGGACGGGTCGCACATCGCCTACGTGCCGCATCCGCAGTGGCAGCGGGCCTGGAAACGCTACCGGGGCGGTCAGACGACGCCGATCTGGGTGGCCGACCTGAAGGATTCGCGCATCGAGAAGGTGCCGCGCGAGAATTCGAATGACTTCAATCCCATGTGGGTGGGAAGCACGGTCTACTTTCTCTCCGACCGCAACGGCGCGGTGAGCTTGTTCGCGTACGACTCGAAGAGCAAGCAGGTCAGCGAAGTCGTCAAGAACGACGGGCTGGACTTCAAGTCGGCGTCCGCTGGGCCGGGAGCCATCGTCATCGAGCAGGTCGGGGCACTGAAGCTGTACGACCTGAAGACGCACCAGACCAAGACACTCGGCGTGCGGGTGTCCGGGGATCTGCCGCAGGTACGGGCGCACTTTGCGAAGGTGGATCCCCAGCGGATTCGCAACTTCGGTATCTCGCCGACCGGCAAGCGCGCGGTGCTGGAGGCGTGGGGCGAGATCTTCACCGTGCCTTCCGACAAAGGAGACATCCGGAACCTGACCAGGACGCCGACGGTCGCGGAGCGGGATCCCGCGTGGTCTCCGGACGGAAAGTGGGTGGCCTACTTCTCGGAGGCGTCGGGTGACTACAACCTCGAGATCCGCGACCAGAGCGGGCTCGGCGAGGTGAAGAAGATCAACCTCGGCAATCCGCCGTCGTTCTTCTATTCGCCCCAGTGGTCCCCGGACGGCCAGAAGATTGCGTACAGCGACAAGCGGTTGAACCTGTGGTACGTGGACCTGGCGAAGGGTGCGCCGGTGAAGGTGGATGCCGATTACTACGAGGGAGCGTCTTTCAACGTGCGGTGGGCGCCGGACAGCCGGTGGCTCGTGTACACCAAGCAGCTGCCGAGCTTCCTGCATGCCGTCTGGGTGTATTCGCTCGAGCAGGGGAAGAGCTTCCAGGTCACCGATGGGATGAGCGATGCGCTGTTCGCGACCTTCGACCGCAGCGGCAAGTATCTCTACTTCGCCGCCAGCACCGATGTCGGGCCTTCCGCCGAGGGGTTCGACATGTCCAGCAACAACCGGCCCCTCACCCGGAGTGTGTACGCGGTCGTGCTGGCGAAAGACCAGGGCTCGCCGCTCGCACCGGAGAGCGACGAGGAAAAGGCCAACGAGCCGAAGGTGGACGAGAAGGACAAGCCCAAGAAAGACGAGGTTCCTCCCCTCGTGCGGATCGACCTCGAGGGGATCTCGCAGCGCATCGTGTCGCTACCGATCCCGGCGAAGAATTACGTGAACATCGTTGCCGGCAAGCCGGGCATCCTGTTCCTTTCCGAGGGACCGCGCGTCATCACGGAATCGGACTACCCGAACCTGACCCAGACTCTTTACAAGTGGGACTTGGAGAAGCGGAAGCTCGACAAGTTCGTCGAGGAGATCAACGACTACACGGTGTCGTTCAACGGCGAGAAACTGCTGTACCGCAAGGGCGAGCAGTGGGTGATGGCGGGAACGGAGGAGCCGCCCACGAGCGGCGGCAAGCCCAAGCCGGGGGAGGGTCCGCTCAAGCTGGATTCGCTGCTCGTCTACGTCCAGCCGCGGGAGATGTGGAAGCAGATGTATCGCGAGACCTGGCGGATCGAGCGGGATTTCTTCTACGACCCGAACCATCACGGGCTCGATCTCGGCAAGGTGGCGGCGAAATACCAGCCGTACCTGGACGGCCTCGCCTCGCGCGACGAGCTCACGTACCTGCTGGAGGACGCGCTGGGTGAGATGACGGTGGGGCACATGTTCCTCTGGGGGGGCGAGCGGCCGGAGCCGAAGAAGCTGAAGGGCGGTTTGCTGGGCGCGGATTACGCGCAGGAGAACGGGCGGTACCGCATCACCAAAGTGTACGACGGGGAAAACTGGAACCCGGGCCTACAGGCGCCGTTGACCCAGCCGGGGGTGAACGTCAAGGCGGGCGACTACCTGCTGGCCGTGAACGGGCGCGACCTGCGGTCCGGGGACAACCTGTACAGCTTCTTCGAGGAGACCGCCGGGAAGCAGGTGGCCTTGAAAGTGGGGTCGGCGCCCGACGGCAAAGGCGCGCGCGACGTGACGGTCGTCCCGGTGGAGAGCGAGGAAAACCTGCGGCGCTTCGCCTGGATCGAGGGCAACCGGCGCAAGGTGTCCGACATGACGGGCGGACGCGTGGGCTACGTGTACCTGCCCAACACGGCGGGGGCCGGCTATAGCAACTTCAACCGCTACTACTTCGCGCAGGTAGGGAAGGAAGCGGTGATCATCGACGAGCGGTTCAACGAAGGTGGACAGCTCGCGGACTGGGTGGTGGATTTCCTGCATCGGCCGCTCATGAGCAAGATCATGACGCGCGAAGGCGCGGACTGGAGCAGTCCGTCGGCGTCGATCTACGGACCCAAGGTGATGGTCGTCAACGAAATGGCCGGGTCCGGGGGCGACGCCTTGCCCTGGTACTTCCGCAAAGCCGGCGTCGGACCGTTGGTGGGAAAGCAGACCTGGGGCGGACTGGTCGGGATCGGCGGCTATCCGGAGCTGATCGACGGCGGCAACGTCATGGCGCCGCGCTTCGCGTTGTACGGACTAAACGGAGAGTGGGAGGTGGAAAACCACGGGATTGCCCCCGACTACGACGTCGACCTCGATCCCGCGGCGGTGCGACAGGGGCACGATCCACAGCTGGAGAAGGCGGTGGAAGTGGTGCTGCAGCTGATGAAGCAGCACCCAACGCCGCAGTACAAGCGGCCGCCCTTTCCGAATTACCACGGGCAGGATGGCCTGGGAGTGAAGGAGACGGCCGCGTCACGCTGACGCGGCGCGCGGTGCCAGTCGCTGCCTGATGGCGCCGAGGTGGTACGCGGCGTGCGCGATCGCGCCTATCGCAACGCCCAGCGCGTCTTCGTCCCACACGGTGTGCGTCTCGACCGCGACCAGCAGGCTCTCGTACTCGCGCCGCAGCCGAGCCTGCAGGTCGGCCCAGCCACGGTCGTCGACCGTAGTCACCGTCCAGCTGCGCCCTCGGTCGCGCGACGTAGGCTGGCCCCGCAGGCCCAGGGTCGAAAGGGCGAGGCTCGAGCTCAGGTGATTGACGTGCCCGGCGATGGTCGTGCGGCCCGGCCCCCCGCGCTCGGAGGCCTGGAGAGCGCTCAAGCCGCCGAGCGTCCCGAATGCGCCCGTTCCCGGGGATGTGTCGGTGAAGTACGTCCACGGACCGGGAGGCCCGTCGAAGGCTTCGCGTAGCATTCGCGTCAGCAGACTCACCGTCACGGCCGCGGGCGTCGCGCTCATGGAGAGCAATCGTGAGTCACGACCGTCCGGCGCGCCCCTTCGTGACGCCTCGACTCCGGATCAGTAAGAGCACGGCGCCGACGAGCCCGACGGCGCTGGGATCGATACCCGCGAGGTAGTCGACCAGTCCCCGCGCTATCAGGCGGAATTGCGTACCGTACGGAGTCATGCTTCATTAATGAACCAAATCGCTGGGAAGTTCCTGCAACCCCATTTCCTCGAGGAAGCTCGAGCCCCCCGCCTCCATCCCGAAGCGTCGCTCGACCCGCGTCAGCACCAGCCGCTCCCGCGCCCGCGTCATTCCCACATAGAGCAGTCGCCGCGCCTCCTGGATCTCCGCCTGCCGATTCTCCTTGGATTCGCGCACGCCCGGAATCTGGTAATCCTCCACGCCCACGATGTACACACGCGAAAACTCCAGGCCCTTGGTCGAATGCAGCGTGAGGAGGTTGACGCGATCGGGCGCGACCTCGATGCCCTCGGATGTGGAGAGCGCCACGCGCTCGAGCAATCGGTCGATACTCTCCGCGAGGGTGGCCGAAGAATCGCCATCCATCAGTGCCCGCAATCGCGCTACCGCCGCGGGGTAGCGCTGAGCGGGATCGGGCTCGGCCCGGAGGCGGGTCATGAGGGCGCGCCCACCGAGCCGCTTGATGACCTCGTCGACCGGCGGGGCGGCGGCGGCACCGCTGCGCTCGCGCTCCATCTCGTAAAACGCCAGCGCATCGCTGTACCGACCCAGCGTATAGAACGTCGCCACCTTGAACAGAAGGTCCCGCTCCCCGCTCCCCGCTCCCTGTTCGGTTCGGGGCTCGAGTGCGAGCGCCAATCCGAGGTAGTCGAGGAGGTTCACAAGCACCGCCTTGCGCGCCCGAATCGCTCGCTGGCGCTCGAGCTCGCGATACACGCGCGCCAGCGTGACCGCGTCGTCCAACGCGTGATGCGCCCGGCCGGCGTCGATCCCGTACCGCAGCGCGAGGTCCTCGAGCTTGGCGCTATCGCGGGAGAGCGAGCGAACCAGCGGCAGCGTGTCGTAGAACACCAGGCTGTCCACGCCGTCCTGTCCCGCCGCCAGCCGGCGCAGCACCGGAATGTCGAAATGCTGGCCGTTATGTGCGATCAGGACGTCGTCGCCGATGAAGGCTCGAAACGCGGGCCAGACTTCGGGAAAGGGGGGCGCGTCCTGCACAGCGGCGTCCGAGTACCCGTGGACTTTGGTCGCCCCGGCCGTGATCGGGCGGTACGGCTTCACGAGCGTGTGGAACCGATCGACGATCTCGCCCCCCACTACGCGCACCGCCCCAACTTCGACGACCTCGCAAACGTCCACATCTTTGTCGGTGGTTTCCAAGTCGAACGTGACGTAGCGGGGGAGGTCATGGACGATGTCGAGGGAGTGGAGGTTCTGGAGGGCCTTGAAGAGCGTGAGGGCGAGGCCGTGCGGGCCGCCATCCTGTGGCCCAATCACAACCTCCCCAACCTCCCCAACCTCCTCAACCTCCCGCCGCACTGCGGCGGAAGACGGTACGTGACGGAGGCCTGCGGCGGCCAGCATTCCCCTCAGCGCGATCTCCAGCCCTCCCTGAGGCTCGATCACGATGTCCTGCTCCGCGGCAATCGCCGCGCCGAGCCGCTCGGCGAGCCGCATGGCCTCCGGGATGGCGGCAGGATCGGTGAGCTCGTCGTGCCGCTCCTCCAACGCGTTCCGGTACGGTCCGACGCTCTGCGACAGGATTTCATCGACCAGCGGTGCCAGGGCGCGGTGCGACCGGGGCAGGGCGCGCAGGTTCTCCACCTGAAACACGAGGCGCCACAGCTTCTTGGTGTCGGGGTCCTGCGCCGGCCGGCGTCGCGCGAGTGCGCGGATGGCCGCGAGAAAGTCGTCCTGCATTCCCCCTCTCCACGTCGTGGAGAGGGGGTCAGGGCGTGAGGCCGACGTCGTGGAGAGGGGGACAGGGGGTGAGGCCGAGATCGCGGCCTCGACTTCCTGGAGAAAGTGCGCCGAGAGCACGCAACGCGCGAACGCCTCGAGCGCGACGGGGTCGCCGGGATCCCGCACGATCCGCAGCGCGGCGATCACGTACTTGATGACGTCGTCCTCGACCAGCGCGCGGCCGCGCGCCAGCCGGCAGGGAATCCCCGCACGCACGAGCCGCCCCTCGAGGTACTCGCCGAGCTTGTGCCTGCGGTAGAGCACCGCGTAGTCGCCCCATCCCAGGCCGGACGCCGCGCGGTCGGCGAGGATGTCGTCGAGCAGCCAGGAGGCCTCTTCCTCTTCATCGCGGAACGCGAACGCGCCCACGTCGTACGCCGACTCCTGCTCCGCGCTGAGCTGCTTCTCGAATAATTGGGGATTCTGAGCCAGCACGCGCCGGGCGGTCTCGAAGATCTGGCGCGACGAGCGGCAGTTCCGGTCCAGCACGATGGGCCGGTCGATCTCGTAATCGCGGGCGAACCGCACCAGGACGTAGGGGTCCGCCCCCGTCCAGGTGAAGATCGACTGCTCGTCGTCACCGACGGCGAAGAAGTTGCCGTGCGGCGCCGCCAGGCGCTTCAAGAGGTCGTACTGGACGGCGTTCACGTCCTGGAACTCGTCCACCAGGAGATAGTCCCAGCGCGCGGCGATCGCGTCGGCGAGGTCGCCGCGCGTGCGTAACAGCTCCTCGGCTTTCGATACGAGGTCGTCGAAGTCCAGCATGTTGCGGTGCGCGAGCCAGGCGGCGTACTCGCGATACAGGCGCGCGTCGTCCGCGGTCAGCTCGAAGTCGTGTTTCTGGACGCGGTGCCGGCTGAACCGATTGAGGAGCGATCCCCGCTGCTCGAGCGGCACGTGCAGCCGGCCGAGGATGACCTTCTGGTACTGCTCGTCGGCCACGCCGAAGCCCTTCCGCAGGCCCGCCGCCTCGGCGTGCTCGCGCAGCAGGGCGAGACACAGCGCGTGAATCGTGCCCCGCGTGATTCCCTCCGCACGGTGCTCCAGCGTGTGCTTCAGGCGAACGGCAATCTCTTCGGCGGCCCGATTCGTGAACGTGACGGCGCAGATGCGCTCGGGCGCCATGTGGAGCGTGTCGATCAGATGGTGGATCCGGGCGATCAGGCAGAACGTCTTCCCCGCCCCGGGTCCCGCGACCACGAGCACCGGGCCGAGCGGTGCCTCAATGGCGAGGCGCTGCGGGGGGAGGGGGTCGAACTCCATGCCGGAGTCTAGTGGTGCGGCCCTCGAACGTCACGGGACGACACTGGTCACCGGGCGTCGAACCTCCACCATGTGAAGCCCAGGCGATTCGCGGACGGGTTTTGGATGGGGGTAGTGACTCCCAAGCCACCGTCTTGGAGGAAGGTCATGCCGAGATACTCGCCGCCAGTCCCGTGGTGCAGCGAGTCTCCTTGAGCAGCCTGTGGTATCCACACCTCGATCGGGAGCGGCGGTGATTGGATGACGCGCGGCGCAGCGCCGTCGTCCTGACCCTGCAGTCGCGCGGCGTGCCACTCGAGGTCCTTGCCAACGCCGGAAAACCAGGTCGCCGCGAGCTCGCCGTGTCCGCGGGCGACGAGATATGGGTAGTACGACGTGCCGCGGCGGCTGACGACGCGCCAACTCGTCCACACTCCTCCCCGATCCGCTGACCGCGCCAGCCACACGCCGGTCGTATCAGTCCACAGAGCGTAAAGCCTGCCCTCACTGTCCCAGGCGAGTGGCTCGACCCAGCGTGGGAGGACGCCGCTCGTGCCCAGCGGGGCCCAATCGCGCTGACCTGGCGGAGGACGCTTCTGCCACGTCGTGCCGCCGTCGGTGCTCACGGCGATCAGCTCGACGCCCGCGTCGAACTTGTTGCCGGAGGCGGACAACGGCACGATGCGCACCGCCACCTCACCGCGTGGTCCAACGGCGAGGTGGCTGGAGCCGCCCTGAGGGTGTATTCGAGAGCCCATGCGCCAGGTTACGCCCCGGTCGCTGCTCGTTGCATGCGAAACGCCGCTGCCGTCATTCCAGATCACGTGCGCCATGCCATCCGGCGCCACGGCGACCCACGGGCGATCATCGAAGCGCCTTTGCGAAAGCGTCGTCCACGACCACGTCGCGCCGACATCGCGGCTGACGCCGATCGCGATCTGCCTGCCCTCGTTGGCGGAGCGGTCGAAGAGCATACTGACGAAGTAGAGCGTGCCGTCCCGGCTGACGGCGATGTCGACGTCGGAGTTGCCGATCGCGCCCTGAGCTTCGCTCCCGACGTCGACGCGCGTCCACGTCACCCCACGATCGTGACTCTTCCACAAGGTCGGTCGCGGCTCGCCGTATCCGGCCACGAAAAGGCTGCCGTCCGGGTGCTCGACGACCATCGGTTCGCGGCCTACGACGTCGAGATGGTCGACGTGCTGAGCGACGGCCAACATCCCGTTCGAAGTCGCGCCCAGAGCCGCGGATCCGCGACTATGGGTGCAGCCGCCGTGGATCGCGAGGGCGCAGAGGAACGCCAGGGGTCGAGCTGCTGCAGCGCGCATGACCATCGCGGTCACTCGTACAGGTCCTCCGTATCCGCCTTCGCCAGCTCCACGAGGAACTCTCCGATCTTTGCGCTCACCGCCTCCACGTATTTCCGTCCCTTCTCCGCGGTCGCGGCGGCGGGGTTCCCGACGCCGGTGTCGTCCGTCACCTGGCGCCACTGCCGCGGCGCCCACGCCCACCCCTCTCGTAGCGCCTTGATCGTGAAGCGGCGCGCGCGCCCGGCGCCGGCGTCAGACAACGGCCGCACCAGCTCCGGCGCGACGTGGAGCATCACGCTCGTCTCGAGCTCGCCCGCGTGGTCTCCGAGGTCCGCGAAAAACAACTTCGGGTCCACGACCTGATACCAGCTGACCGTGCAGAGGAACAGGGACACCGCGGGCTGCAGCTCCCGGATCATCTGTCGGAAGTCGTTGCCACCGTGGCCGTTCAGGATGACGAGCTTCGGGACGCCCTGACCCGCGAGCGCCGTCGCGAGGTCGCGCAGCATCAGCGCTTGCGTGCTCGGGTTCAGGTTCAGGCACAGCGGAATGTCGAGCTGTCCCGTGTTGACGCCGAATGGCACCACCGGGAGGACGACGACGCGCGTGCCCTGCTCCCACGCGTGCCCCGCCGCCAGAGCGGCGATCCGCTCCGTCTCGATGTTGTCGGTGGTGTACGGGAGGTGGAAGTTGTGGGCCTCGGTCGCGCCCCAGGGAAGGACCGCGACCTCGTAGCGTGTGTCGCGCACGGTCTTCCAGGTGAGCTCGTTCAGGATGTACGGGCGAAAGGGCGGGGGGGCGGGGGCCATCGGGCACCGTCAGGACGGGGACTCTCGATAGTACCACGCGACGCCCGCGGGCGCACTGACATGCGCACGGGCGTGTCGCAACGTAGTTTACGTGAACGCGGAACCACACTCGATCAGAGGGCGTTACCTTGCCGTGATGAACCCACTCCGCAGCCTTACCCAGCTCCTCGTTCTAGTCGGCGCGGCCAGCGTCCTGGCACACAACATCGCTCGGGCGCAGATCCCGGCGTTCGCGCCAGCGTCGCACGTCACTCCGGCCAAGGGCGAGCAAACCGCCGTGTTCGCGGGAGGATGTTTCTGGGGCGTCGACGCCGTATTCAAGCACGTGAAGGGCGTATCGAGCGTGGTCTCCGGCTACTCGGGCGGGGGCGCGGCCACGGCGCAATACGGCGTCGTGAGCACGGGCACGACCGGCCATGCCGAGTCGGTGAAGATCACCTATGACCCTTCGCAGATCTCGTACAGCGAGCTGCTGCGGGTCTTTTTTTCGGTGGCGCACGATCCTACGCAGCTGAACCGCCAGGGACCGGACGTGGGGAGCCAGTACCGTTCGGCGATCTTCTATGAGAACCAGGCCGAGCAAGAAACCGCGCAGACCTACATTGACCAGCTGAACAAGGCCCACGTTTTCTCCGGTCCCATCGTCACCCAGGTGGCGCGGTTCGAGGGCTTCTATGCCGCGGAGGACTACCACCAGAACTACCTCGCGCTCCACCCCGACCAGCCGTACATCGTCTTCAACGACGCGCCGAAACTGCGCCGGCTCAAGCAGCAGTTCCCGGCGCTCTACCGGCAATAGTCGCGACACCTCCAGCCCCTTGTAGAAGGCAATGACTCACCCCGGGCGCGAGCCCGGTGAGTCCGGCGCAAATCGTGCTCAAAAGAGCCCGACGGCGGCCCGCGGGGTATATACAGATGCGCCCGAACTTCGACTCAGGAGACCCAATGAGCCGTCGAGTTCGCGTATCTCCCTCCAGGGCGCAAGCGGCCACGGGCGCCGGTGCCCCGTCGGAAGCGATCGATACCTATTTCGACAAGGTGGTCAAGTTCATCCCGGCGGACATCGTTGCCGCCTGGGTTGCAGTCACCGGCCTCGTCGCGAGTGCACCCGACATTCCCCGAGAAACGATCCTCTGGATCGCGTTCGCCATCGGTTTGATCCTGACGGCCTGGTGGACCTGGAAGCAGGCCGCCGCGCCGGGACGACGGCCCGCTGTCACTCAGGCGATCATCTCGACGGGAGCGTTCGCCGTATGGGTCTTCGCTCTCGGCGGGCCCTTCCAACACGTCCCGGGCCAGCACGTGTACGGGTCGCTCCTCCTGATCCTGTACACGTTGATCGTAGCACTGATCAATCCCCCGGAGGCCTGAGAGGCGCCTATGCCGCGTTGCATCGTCTTGATTGGCGGCCACGAGCTCCTGCGAGACGGATGGCGCAAGCGCTCCTTCGCGCCGGCCGGATCGCTCCTCGATAGCAGGGTCAAGGTCGCGGGCGTGCGGTTCGACGAGACTTACCATCCGGTCCGGGTGCTGCGCCGCATCGGCGGCGGGGATGACCCTCCCGCGGCGACCGGTTTCAACTACAGCGCCGTTGGACCGGCCGACACTTATGCCCTGCGCGCGGCAGTCGACGACGAGGACGCCATCGAACGGCTGCGGCGCGACCGCCAGTCGGAGATTGTCGGCGTGTTCGCCGACCCCGCCGTGTCTCCGTTCCCCTCCGCCTACTGCGGTAACTCACCGGTCGGTACCACCGAGGAGGTGGCCCGACGGCTCGGCGTCCCGGCACTCCGCCGGGCGGGGCTCACCGGCCGCGGCGTCCACGTCGCCATCGTCGACACGGGGATCGACGGCTCGCGCATTCCGGTGGCGGGCGGCTGGGCGCCGACTCCGGGCTACGTACCGGGCTCGAGCGCACCCGACCACGGCACGATGGTGGCGTTCGACGTTCGGATCGGGGCCCCCGACGCGCAGGTGTTCGACTATGCGCTCCTCCGGTCCCAGGCGGGGGCCTGGGCGGCGTTCCTCTCGGACGCCATCGCTGCGTTCGCGGACCTGGTGGAGCGGGTGAACGCCACGCCGGGTCGGTGGGTGGTCAACAATAGCTGGGGGCTGTTCGACCGCGCGAGCGACGCGCCGATCGGCTCCCCGGAGAACTACAGCGCCAATCCCGACCATCCGTTCAACCAAATCACCGGTGCCCTCGTCGCGGCGGGCGCAGACGTATTCTTCGCCGCCGGCAACTGCGGCGCCGACTGCCCCGACCAGAGGTGTGGCGCTGGCGATACGGGCCCCGGGGCCTCGATCCACGGCGCGAACTCCCATCCCGACGTGTTTACCGTGGCCGCCGTCACCGTCACGGACCGGCGCCTGGGGTATTCGTCGCAAGGGCCTGGCGCGCTCTACTCGCGCAAACCCGACCTCGCAGGCTTCAGTCACTTCGCGGGATCGGGCATCTATCCCGCCGACGGGGGCACCTCGGCCGCGAGTCCGGTCGCTGCCGGAGTCGCCGCCGCGCTCCGCCAGCGGTTGGCCAGCGACCGACTGGCGCCGGCCCAGCTCAAGGGGCTGTTACAGCGGACCGCGCGGGACCTGGGGGGCGACGGCTGGGACTACGACTTGGGGTACGGAGTGATCGATGCGGCAGCGGCGGTGAAGGCGCTCGGCGTCAAGCCGCAGGCCAGGAAGCGACCGCCCGTCAGGAAGCGGGCTCCTGCATAGCATCGGCGAAGAAACGCACCCCGGGGATCTGCTCGGCCCGCTCTCGCGCATCGGGCGAGGCCACGCCGCGGACCACGTAGCGACCGAGCTTGGGATTGATCGGAACCGGGCCGTAGTCCGGGTCCACGGCGACCCCAACCCCGTCGAGCAGGGCGCGGATCGCTGCCATGTCGACCCGCTCGCCGGGCCGGTCCACCTGAATGATGTAGCGGGTTCCCGGTGACATCTCGCGGATGAGACAGTAACCGCTTCAACACAAAACGGCTAGCTGGGCGGTGCGACCTGGTAGACCGGGTGAAGCTCCCACAGGGCGCGCAACGAAGAGTTGCAACGTCCGTGTTGGCTCCCTTGACCCCCTTGCTGATGGAAACCGTCGAAGAAGGCGGCACCGGTGAACTGTACCCGCACCGGCGGATGTAGATCGCCGCCGGGACCGAGTTGCGTGGTGTCCACCAGGGCAGCGAGCGCCGCACGGGCCCGGCCGTAGATCACGCCGTAGCGCTCCGCCGGGATCTCGACGATGATGCAAGAGACGACCGGGGTGGCCCGGGCTTCGGTCAGCTCGACGTGCCAGTCGCCGTCGGCCTCGTGCAGCCTCAGGCGCCGGACCCAGCCGACGACGGCGAACACGCTGTCCTCGCGCCCCATCCGACGGGCGCACCGGTCCTTATTGGTGAGGCCCAAGGGCGCCCAATTCGTCAGGATCTCGGCGATGTCCACCGGTGTTGGCGGGCGGGTCTGCAGTGTGGTGTCGACCTTCTCGCTCCAGCGATAGTGCGGCTCGGCGCACGCCTGCCCCCTCCCCGCGGCCGGCACGAGAAGCAGCCAACTCACGCCGACCACGACCAGGCGCGCCATCGGTCACCTATGATCCGTAAGTCGGCGCAAGACGTGCTCGATTCCGTCGAGCGCAACTATCCCCAAACAATACATCAGGCCCATAATAGGAAACGCCGCGGTACTCACCCACAGTATTGGAACCGCGAGTGCTGCTGCCAACGCCTGCCGTATCTTGCCGATCACGAGCGGGTCTCCCCGAGCGCCAGTTCCGAACTGAATCGTCGACGGCGCGCTAGTCGCTGACAGGGAGTACGGGCGTCGTCGCGCGGCCGCTGACCGCGGCGCGCCGGTCAACCTCCGCCGAATCCCGTTCGTATATCGCTCATGAGTGCACCGGTCGCCGAGGGCATGAGCCACGGTCGTGAGGACGACGTCGCTCTCGTGGTGCGCACGCTTGCAGGCGATCGAGCGGCCTTCGGGACGCTCGTCCAGCGCTACGAGGAGCCGGTGCGGCGTGTGGCCCGAGCGGTGCTGCACGACGTGCCCGACGCCGATGACGCGGCACAGGACACGTTCCTCACCGCGCTGATGAAGCTGGACCACTACGATCAGAAGCGGCCGTTCCGGCCCTGGCTGTTGCGGATGGCGACCAACATCGCAATCGACCGGCGCCGCCGGCGCGTGCGGCGTCGCACCGCGTCCCTCGAGCCGGACGCCGCAACACTCCTCCCGGGCCCGGACGTCGCCGCCGAGCGGGCGGTGCTGCAGGAGCGGCTGCGGGAGGCGCTGTACGAGCTGCCGGAGCGGTATCGCATCGCGATCGTGCTGTTCGACGTGGAGGGATTCTCGCACGCCGAGATTGCCGAGATCCTGGGCGCGGCGGTGGGGACGGTGCGATCGGCGGTGTTCCATGCCCGGCGCCACCTGCGCGAGCTCTTGGCCGATTGGAAGGAGTAGCCTCATGGTCCCCGGTCCCAACGACTTCTCGCCCGAGCCCGATCCGCACGTGCGTGCGGCGCTCAGCGCCGCGCTCGAGCCGGGCGACCGCGCCGGGTTCGTGGCGCGCGTGCTCGCCAGAGTGGACGAGCTGCCGGCGCGGGCGGAAGTGGCCGCCCGGCACTGGTCGCGCGCGGCGCTGGCGGCCGCGGCGGCGCTCGTCGCCGGACTCGTGACCGGGCTCCTGGCCGGACGTGTCACACCGTCCGGGACATCCGTGGAAGCCGACTTCGTGGCCTCCACGACCGGCAGTGGGTCGGCGGCGATTTTCCTCACCGCGGAGCAGCCGCCCGATCCCCGGACCCTCTTCACCTCGTTGGTCGAGTGATGACCGCGCCCGGCGGAGTCACGCGATCGAAGCTGTGGGTGGTGGTAGCGCTGGTGACGACGTTCGCCGCCGGTGTCGTGGTGGACTGGGGCCTGCGGGCGTGGATCGGGGCCCACCCCGGCGGCGTGTGGGGCAGGGGTCGGCGGCATGGCCCGGAGGCCGTCGTTCCGTATCTCGCGCGCACGCTCGATCTCACCGCGGCGCAGCGCGACTCGGTACACGCGATCTTCGAGCGCCACCGCTGTGACATGGCGGCGCTGTGGCGCCAAACGCGGCCCCGCTTCGATTCGCTGCGCGCGGCGATCGACGCCGAAATCGAGACGCAGCTGTCGCCGACGCAGCGTGAGCGGTTTCACGCGCTCGCCCCGCGTCGCGAGCGCGCGCGTTCCCTGCCGCAGTGTCCGTGACTGCCTGGGTACGCGACGCCTGCCTGCTCGCAGCCGCCGTCACCCTCGCCACGCCCCGACGGGCCGAGGCTCAGGTCGGCGCGACCACCGACATCATCACCGGTACGGTCACGGGGTCCGACAGCGAGCCCCTCGCCGGAGTGGTCGTGCAGGCCACTTCGCTCGAGACGCAGGTGTCGCGCTCCCGGACCACGGACGCACGCGGGCGGTTCACGATTGTCTTCCCTGACGGCGGCGGGCAGTACCAGCTCGTCGCCCGATTCGTCGGCATGGCCCCAGCGCGGATCACTGTCGCCCGGCAGGCGGACGAGGACCGGCTGGTGGCGAACATCCGCATGGGATCCGTCGCCGTGCCCCTCGAGCCGGTCACCGTCACCGCCCGCCGGACCGCGCGGGGCGAACGGCCCGCCCCCGGCTCGATCGAGCGCAACCTCACGCCGGAGCAGCTCGCCCGGTTGCCGATTGACGCCTCCGACCTGAACACGCTGGCGACACTCGCGCCTGGGGTGGTCGGGATCGCGGGCAGCGACACCACCGACGCCGCCTTCTCGGTCGCGGGACAGCGAACCACCGCCAACAACGTCACCCTCGACGGCCTGTCCTTCGGCTCGGCAAGCGTTCCCCAGGACGCGATCCGCAACACGCGGGTGGTGACGAGCACCTACGACGTCGCCCGCGGCCAGTTCTCGGGAGGCCTCGTTGCGTCCACGACACGGAGCGGCACCAACGTTCCCCAGGGCTCGTACACTTACACGCTGCGCGACCGTTCGCTCGCCTGGGGCGGCCCGACGTCGTCGCCGTTCGGCCAGGGCTACACGCAGAATCAGATCGGCGGCGGGATGGGCGGGCCGATCATCCCGAACCGGTTGTTCGCGTTCGGCGCCCTGCAGGGCCGGTGGCGCGATCAGGGGCTAGCGTCGCTCGCCACCGCCGACCCGGCGACACTCGAGCGACTCGGCGTGAGTCCGGACTCCGCGGCGCGCTTCATCGCGCTCGCCCAGGCGACCGGCGCGCCGATCACCGTCCCCGGCCTCCCGAGCGACCGTACCAACGACAATACCGTCGGTCTGCTACGCCTCGATTGGAAACCCACCGATGGCGAGACCCTGATGCTGCGCTTCGACGGTCGCTGGACCTCGCAGGACCCCACGCGCCTCGGCGCGCTGGCGCTACCCCCGACGGGCGGCACGAGCAGCGAGCACGGCGGGGGCGTCATGGCGTCGCTGACATCGTACTTCGGCGGGAACTTCATCAACGAGCTCCGTGGCTACGTTGCGACCGACCGGCGCGACGCGAATGCCTACGTCGACCTCCCCGCCGCGCGCGTCCAGGTCGGTTCGAGTCTCGCGGACAGCGCCCGCGGCATCGCGACGCTCACGTTCGGCGGTAACGCCGGCCTCCCCCAGTGGAGTGACACCAGGAGCGTCGAGCTCACCGACGAGTTCTCATGGCTGCCCGGCAACACGGCACACCGGATCAAGCTCGGCGCTTACGTGAACGGCACCGAGCGGCGCGCCGACCAGGCCCCGAACCAGCTGGGCACGTTCACCTTCCGCTCACTCGCGGCGCTCCAAGCGGGGCAACCCGCGGAGTTCACCCGCACGCTGTCACCGCTCGAGCAAGCGGGCACATCCTGGAACGGCGCGCTCTATCTGGGTGACACGTGGCGCGTGGGCAGCGGGCTGCAGCTCGCGTACGGCGCGCGCCTCGAGGGTGCGCGCTTCAACGGCGCGCCTGCTTTCAATCCGGCGGTGGACTCGCTCTTCGGCATCCGGACCGACCGGATTCCGAGCGAGGTGCACGTGTCGCCGCGCGTCGGCTTCACCTGGACCTTCGGCGGTGCCGACGGACCGCCGACCAACGTCGTGCGCGGCGGTGCGGGCGATTTCCGCAGCCTCACGCCCGCCGCGCTCTACAGCGCGGCCCTCGCCGCCCCGGGACTCTCGAATGCGGAGGCCCAGCTCGTGTGCATCGGGTCGGCCGTGCCGATGCCGGATTGGTCCGCGTACGCGCAGGACCCGGGCGGCATTCCGTCGCAGTGCGTCGATACCGTGACCACCGTGACGATCACGCCCCACCCGAACGTGACGGCGTTCGACCCCGGCTTCGGCGCCCCGCGCGCCTGGCGCACGTCGCTCGGACTGCAGCATCGTATCCTCGGCACCTACACCGTGTCGGTGGACGCAAGCTACGCGCGCGGCGTGAGTCAGTACGGCTTCCGCGACGTGAACCTCGTCACGACTCCGCGATTCACGGTGCCCGATGAGGCGAACCGCCCGGTGTACGTCCCCGCCGACTCGATCGTGTCCACCACCGGTGCGCTCAGCGCCACCGACTCGCGCGTGCGCCCCGAGTTCGGCCAGGTCGTGATGATCGGCTCGGACCTGCAATCGGACACCAGGCAGCTCACGTTCGGCTTCGGCGGGATCACCGGGCGCGGCATGACGTTCCAGCTCTCGTACACGCTGAGCCGGGCGCGCGACCAGTCGTCGTTTTCCTGCTGCGCCGCGGGGCAGGGCTTTGCCGCCGCCACGACGGCGGGTGACCCGAACGTGCGCGAGTGGGCGCCGAGCGCCTTGCAGCGACAGCACGCGTTCCTCGCGACCGTGACCTACCCCGTAACGGCGGCGCTCGAGCTCACCGCCATCGGCCGCCTGAGCTCCGGGGCGCCCTTCACGCCGCTCGTGGGGTCCGACGTCAACGGCGATGGGGCCCGCAATGACCGCGCCTTTGTGTTCGACCCGGCGACGGCCTCGGACACCGCGCTCGTGAGTGGCATGCGCGCGCTGCTCGCGCGGGCGCCGGCGGCGGTGCGGGGCTGCCTCCTCAGCCAGCTCGGCCAGGTCGCCGCGCGCAACTCGTGCGCCGGGCCCTGGCAGCCGTCGCTCGACTTCCAGCTCAACTGGCGCCCGGCCTGGTTCGGGCTCGACCGGCGGCTCACGATGTCGCTCCTCACGGTGAACCTGCTCGCCGGCTTGGACGAGTGGCTGCACGGCGCCGCCAACCTGCACGGGTGGGGCTTCAGCGCCGCCCCCGATCCGGTGCTCGAGTACGTGCGCGGCTTCGACCAGTCGACCGACGAGTTCCGCTACGCCGTCAACGGCCGCTTCGGCGCCACCGCCGGCGCCAACGGCGGCTTCACCGTGCCGTTCCAAATCGGCCTCCAGGCACACCTGACCATCGGTCCCGACCGCACGCGCGACCGGTTGCGCGCCGTGTTCGGTGGACGGCGGCGCGGCGGCGGGGCCCCGGACACGGAAGGCGCCGGCCCGCCCGACTTCGCGTCGCGGCTCGCACGCATCCTCCCCAACCCGATCCCCGCGATGCTGGGCTTCAGAGACTCGCTCGCGTTTTCCGCCGATCAGGTGGCGGCGCTGCAGGCGATCTCCGACTCGCTCGACGGGCTGAACAAAGCGGTGTCGGACTCGCTGCAGGCGGCGGTGCAGAAGGCGGGCGACCGCCCCGATCCCGGGATCATGTTCGCGCGGATGCGCCCGAGGCTGAATGAAGGGCGGGAGAACATCCGGCGGGCGCTCGAGCGGGCGCGCGGTGTGCTGACGCCCGAGCAATGGAAGCAGCTTCCGGACGCGCTCAAGACGCCCGGGTTCAGGCGAACCGGACCCGATGACTAGGCATCAACCTCGAGGAGCTTCGCGATGAGACTGACGGCTGCCGTTGTGCTGCTCGTTGCCGCCACCCCCGTGACGGCTCAGCACCCGGATCTCTCCGGCCACTGGACCTTCAATGCTGCGCAAAGCGACAACCCGCGGGACATGCTCCAGGGCCGCGACTCGAGCGGCGACGAGTCGCGCGGGGGCCGGACGGGCGGCGGATACCCCGGAACGGGTGGTGGGGGTCGTGGCGGTTTTGGTGGACGCGGGGGCTTCGGCCGCGGGCGCGGCGGCGGGTCGCGAGGCGGGGGCGGGGCCGGAATGAGCGACGAGCAGCGCCAGCGCATGCACCAGACAATGCAGCTCGCGTTCGATGCGCCCCCCGCACTCACGATCGCCGAGACCGACTCGAGCGTCGCGGTTGGATCGGATAGCGGCGCGGCGCTGGTACTCTACAACGACGGCCGGAAGGTCACCCAGAAAGTAGAGGGAGGCGGGGACGTCGAGATCAAGGGACGTTGGCTGGGCAACGATTTCGTGGTCGAGCGCAAGGTCTCGGGAGGCGGGAAGGTCACCGAGGACTATCTCCGCTCCCAGGACGGCAAGCAGCTGTTCGTGATCGTCAAGTTCGAGGGCGGACGGGGCCGCTCGATCGAGTTTCGGCGTGTGTACGATGGGGCCGCGTCGCAGTAGCGGCCGCAAACACCGCGCGCCGGACCAGTCCTGAATCCGGCGCGCGCCATCTGTCTGAGCAAGACCACGGCATTAATGCACCGTGATGCCCAGGCCGATCTGGCCGACGTTCGCGTCGCCACCTGAGTAGCTGAGCGCGAACCCGTTCCAATACGGGGTGAGACTGACACTGCGACCGACCGGGATGTCGTAACCCAGGCCAAGCAGAGCCGCGACGCCCGTTTGGCTGGCGCTGCCGAAACCCGAAACGCCGGCGCTGACCGTGCCGAGACCGAGACCGCCGGTCAGGAAGAAGCCGCCCGTCGCCGAGGGGTAGAAGCGAACCGCTGCGGTCAGCGTGCCGACCGTGAGCGTCGCACCGCTATCTGACTTGGTCCAGCCGTTGGTCGAAACGCCGAGCAGGAGTTTCTGGCTCAGCGTCCCGCCGAGCGAAATGTTGCCGCTCAGTGCGCCGGTACGGCCACTGCAGTTTTGGCAACCGAGTGAGCCATACCCAAGACCGCCGCTGAACCAGAAGCCATGGCGGAGCGGCAGCTGCCGAGGCTGAGGCTGCTGAGCAAGCGCACTACCCGCGAGGCAGGCTGTGATCACTGCCAGCGCGAGAGCCGTGCGGGGGAGCGTGCCCTTCATGTGACCTCCAGGGAATTGTGGGTCTTCAGGGCGCACTATCCATCGCCTTGCCCGACCTCAGGATGTCCGCGCAAGGGCGGTGAGGATACCGTGCGTGCAGCCTCACAGATGTGATGTGCATCACCAGTGGCCCCGACAGCCTGCAAACAGGCGGGATTCCCTATATTGCCACCCCTACTCTCAAGGCCCCGCGTGACGCTGCCAGTCGCCAACTCTCCCCTCGACGACTCCTGGGCGGTCGACGAGCGCTCCCTCAAGCTGTTCGTCGATGCGCTGCAGCAACCCCCGGCCGAGCGTGCCTGGTACGAGCTGCGGCGCGAGGCGGAGCGGATCGCGCTGGTTCCCGGCTTCGACCGCCTGATCACGCTCGACGCCAACGCGATCAAGGAGCTGCCCCACCAGATCGACGTGGCCCAGCGGGTGCTGCGCGACATGGGCGGCCGCGCCATCCTCGCCGACGAGGTGGGTCTCGGCAAGACGATCGAGGCGAGCATCGTCTACAAGGAGCTCGCGGTGCGCGGGCTGGCCCGCCGCGCGTTGATCCTCACGCCGGCTTCCCTGGTGGGCCAGTGGCAGGGGGAGCTCGAGGAGAAGTTCTTCGAGCGCTTCGAGACCCCGACCGACCCCGACGACTGGCAGCGCGGGACCATCACCAGGGCGATCATCTCGCACGACCGCGCGCGCTCGCGCCGGCACGCCGAGGAGATCCTGCGGCACCGCTGGGACCTGGTGATCGTGGACGAGGCGCACAAGGTGAAGAGCCACCGCGGCGCGACCTACCAGTTCATCGAGAAGATCGAGCGGGACTTCATCCTGCTGCTCACCGCCACGCCGCTCCAGAACGACCTGCGCGAGCTGTACAACCTCATCACGCTGCTCCGGCCCGGGCAGCTCGGCACCTGGCAGGAGTTCAAGAGCGAGCACCTGGTCTCCGGCGACCACCGCCAGCCGCGCGACCCCGAAGCGCTGCGCGCGCTGACGCACGAGGTGATGATCCGCACCCGCCGCTCCAGCGTCGCCCTCGACCTGGACCTGCCGCCCCGCCGGCCGCGACATCCTGAGGTCAAGCTGACGCGCGCCGAGGCGGACCTGTACCAGCGGACTACGGACTTCCTGCGGCGCCTGTATCGAGAGGGCTTCGTCCAGCCGGCCGAGCAGGAAGAGCCGGAAGACGGGGCGCCACGCCGCCGCACCACCAAGAAGGGGATTCTACAGCTCGCCGTCATTCACCTGCGCCAGCGCCTGTGCTCCTCCTCGCGCGCGCTCGCCGAGTCGCTGGCGCACCTGGCAGAGAGCGAGCGCATCAGTCCCGAATACCGCAACATCGCGAAACAGCTCGCCAAGCGTGCACAGGGCATCAGGACGCACGCCAAGCTGGACGTGCTGACCAAACTGCTGAAGGAGACCCCAGATCGCCTCGTCATCTTCAGCGATCACCGCCCGACGATTGAGCTGATCGAAGAGCGCGTCACCAAGCTCGGCCGGCAGGCGATCGTGTACTGGGGCGCTCATTCGACGGCCGAGCGCGACAAGCGCATCCGCGCCTTCCATGAGGACCAGCGCAGCGTGCTGATCGCCACCCGCGCCGGCAGCGAAGGACGCAATCTGCAGTTCTGCAACGTGCTGGTGAACTACGACCTGCCTTGGAACCCGATGGTGGTGGAGCAGCGCATCGGACGGCTGCACCGCATCGGGCAAAAGCGCGAGGTCCACATTGTGAACCTCGCCGCGGCGGGAACGATCGAGTCGTACATCCTCCAGCTGCTCGACCAGAAGATCAAGCTGTTCGAGCTGGTGGTGGGCGAGCTGGACTTGATCCTCGGCGAATTCGGTGGCGCCCAGAAGTTCGAGGGCCGGCTGGCCGAAGAGTGGCTCGCCGCCGAGAGCGAGGAGGACTTCGCGCGCCGCGTAGCAACGCTGGGCGCCGACATCGAGAAGAGCAGCGCGGTGGGCAAGGAGCAGGAGGCGCTCAACTCCCTGATCGCGCCGGACGACAACGCCATGCGGCTCGAGCGCCGGTTCGGCACGGTGTCGGTCCCGGGCCGCCTGCGCCTCGGCCTCGGCACGAGCCAGGTCGTCAAGGCGGCCGGCTGGGACGCAAAGCGCCTCAGGCTCGGCTTGCACGTGAAAGACGTGCTGGAGGCGCTCGAGTCGATCGAGCCGATCGGAGGGGGGGGCGTCCCGACGCAACCGGCCGGTAGTCATCCCGAATACGGGGAGCTCGTCCGGCTCACCGGCTTGACCAGCGCCGGACGCGCCATCACGCTGGTCGCGCAGGTCGATCGACTGCCCCTCATGCTGGTGGACATCACCGCGGACGCCGCATGAAACGCAGTCCGCCCCGCAAGCCACAGCGCAACACCCAGCGCAAGCGTCGCCCGAAGCGCGCGAGTAAACTCGCGGCTCGGCGTCTGCCCGTAAACGGGCCTGCCGTAGCCGCTTCAGCGGTAGGGCCGAGCCGCGCCCGTGACTCGTCGGTCGCCGACGCCGATCCGCTCGCCGACGCTCGTATTCGACCGCTGCTCGAGCGCTACTGCGGCCTCGCCCGCGTGAAGCAGGCCGCGCTCGGCCCGGATCACTCCGAGCTGCGCTTTCCTCAGGCCGAGCGACCGTTCTTCAGGGACCGCGCCTCGCTGCGCGTGGCGTTCTCGCTCGACGCGCTCGAGCGCGACCCCGGGGCCGAGATCGCGGTGCTCGGCAGCCCCTTCCTGGAGCAGCTGATCCAGGCGATCCGGGCGCGCGCGGCGCGCCTGTCGCTCGGGCTGATCGCGCCGGCGTCCGCTTCGTCCCCCCTCTCCCGAAGGGAGAGGGGGACAGGGGGTGAGGACGGACGGGCGAGGGGGAACGACGGGGTTGAGCTGACAATCCCAGTACGCGACGGCGTGGCGAAGGCGCCCAAGACGGAAGTGGCCGTGCATCCGGTGGGTCGGCTGGTGGCGCGCGTGGTGCTCCGCGCCGGTGGCGGTGTCGAAGAGGCCGTGGTCGAAAGTGATGTGTTCGACCTGTCGGCCGGTACGAAGCTCGACGAGGACCTGGCCGGCGCATTCCGGGACCTGGAAGCAGGCCGAATCGAGCCCGCGGATGAATCGGTCGCAGCGGACGCGGGCCCGGTCCCGGCGCGGGAGCCCGGCGACTTGCTCCGCCTCCTCTTGAGCCATCTCCAGGAGAAGTCGGCCGAGCGGGTCGCCGCGCGGCGCGCCGCGGCGGAGCAGGCGCTCGCCGCCGAGCTCGGCCGATTGGACCGCTACTTCGAGTCGATCCTCGCGGACGAGACCGACCCCGAAGCCATTGGAACCGTGACGGCGCTCGCGGAGCGTCGCCGCACCGAAGAAATCCGGCGCGGCCAGGTGAAGGCCATCGTGCATCCGTTGCAGCTCATCGAGGCGGCCGTCCTGATGCAGCGCGCCGAGTGGCGGCTCGAGTCGGCGCAGGGGCGTCATGCGACCTTCAGCGCTCGGCGTTCTCTCAGTGGCGGGTCGGCCTGGGTGCTGGCATGCCCGCATTGCGGCCGCCCGCCGGCGACCCTGGTGATCTGCCGGCACGACCACTGCGGCTGCGAGAGCTGCACGTCTCGCTGCTCGGTGTGCGCCGAGGGGTTCTGCGCCGACCACGGCATCGCGCATTGTCGCGTGGACGAGCAGCCGGCGTGCGACGAGCACGTGCGCGTCTGTCCTTCTTGCCGGCTCCAGCACTGTACGGCGCACGAAGGGGTCTGCGCCGAAGACGGGCATACCGCCTGCTCGGCGTGCCTCGCACCGTGCGGCAGCTGCGGTCGGGTAGTCTGCAACCGGCACGCGGAGCAAAGTGGCGCGGATGCGCCGAAGGGAAGCCGTCGACTCTGCACGGTGTGCCTCAAGTACTGTGAGGGTGGGACCAGCGAGCCGGTGGGCGTGGACGAGGTGACAGAGTGCGCGACCTGCGGCAAATCGGTCTGCACGACGCATCAGGCGGTGTGCGCGGTGGATGAGCAGGTGCACTGCTCGCGGCATTTGCGCCACACGGACACGTCGCGTCGCCTGGTCTGCGCGAGGCACCGGGCCGGCTGCGCCGAGGAGCCCATGGCGTTCTTCGCTTCCGATGAGGTGGAGGAATGTCCCGTGTGCGGCAAGGAGGCCTGCGCGGCGCATCGGGCGGCGTGCGGGTACTGCGGCCGTCAGGTGTGCACGGCCGACCTGGCGCAACCGTCCCGTCGTTGCGCGACCTGCGCGCAGCTGGCGACGGTCGCCGAACCGCCGGAAGAGGTGGTCACTGCCGCGCGAGCGGTGACGGGTGGGGCGCCGAAGCTGTCCCGCGCCTGGCGCATGGCCCGCGACCGGCGTCACATCGTGGTGGAGATCGATCTCGGGTTGAGTCGAAAGGCGGTCTTCACGCTGCGGCCCGGAACCACGGCGCCGGAGGGCGTCGTGCAGCATTCGTTACTGGGATCGAAGCGGCGGCAATAACTTGACGCCATCGGCGCCTCGGAATATAAGGGAGCGATGACCGCCGAAGACATCGCCGCTCAGCTCGCGCGCGAGCGGGCGTTGAAGCAGGCCGATAAGATGGAGACCGTCGGCCGGCTGACGGGCGCCATCGCGCAGCAGTTCAACGAGCTCCTCGGCGCTATCCTGGCGCGCACCGCCGTGCTGGCCCAGGCGCTGCCTCCGAACCGCGACCTCGATTCGCTGAAGGAAACGGCGCAGCGCGGGGCCGAGCTCGCACAGCGACTCCTGGGCTTCAGCCGTCACCGCGTGCTCGACCTCCAGCCGCTGATCCTGACGGAGTTCGTGCGCGACGCGCTCGACACTTTGCGCCGCGGCCTTCCCGCCAACATCGAAGTGCAGTTCGAGGCGGACGAGGAAGGGGGCGTGGTCGAAGCCGATCCCGCCGCCGTGAAACAGATCCTGCTGCACCTCGTGACCAACGCGCGCGACGCCATGCCGAAGGGCGGCACGCTGCACGTCGAAGTCCGGCGCGCGCGTTTGGGCGCCGCGGATCGTCCGCTCCACGCCTGGGTCGAGCCCGGATCCTACGTCAGCGTCGCGCTGAGCGACACCGGCGTGGGCATGGATGCGCAGACCCTGGCTCGCGTGTTCGAGCCGTTCTTCACCACCAAGCCCGTGGGAGTCGGCACCGGCCTCGGCATGTCGATGGCCTACGGCCTCGTGAAGCAGCACCGCGGATACCTCCACATCTACAGCGAGGTCGGGCAGGGGACGACCGCCAAGGTGTACTTCCCCGCCATCCGCGATCACGGGATGTCGGAGCTCGAGGCCGCGGCCGACGAAGCCTTGCCCGGGGGGACGGAAACGATCCTGCTGGTGGAGGACGATCAAACCATGCGCGTGGCCGCGCAGCAGCTCCTGTCGAAGGTCGGCTACCGGGTCATGACCGCCGTCGACGGCCAGCAGGGACTCGACGCCTTCCGCGCCCACCGCGCGGCGTCGGCCAGGATCCCGGAGTGGCGTTCGTCACGAAGCCCTGGACCGCGAGCGAGCTGCTCGCGCAGGTCCGCCAGCTGCTCGAGCTCGCTCAACCCTAGGTTCTGTCATGGGCCCGCGACGCCGAGGTCGCCATCCCGCCTTCGACGCGCGCGATCCGCTGCTCGACGCGCGAGCCGATGCCGAGTTGGACCTGCACGGGTTCGGCGCGATGGAGGCGCGCTCCGCCGTGCGCGCCTTCCTCGAGAGCTGGCAGCGCCGCAAGGCGGGTGCGGTGGTCCATATCATCACGGGCAGAGGTAAGGGCTCGGCCAACGGGCCTGTGTTGCGTGGTCTGGTGAAGAGCCTGCTACAGGGCGAGCTGCGCGGGATGGTGAGCCAGTGGAGCGTGGATGATGGGGAGGGGGGATACAGGGTGAGGGTACAGTGAGGCCACACCACTGACCCCGGGAGCAAGCTCCCGGGGTCAGGGACACCGGGTCAGCGCCGCGCGGTCTGGAACAGGGGCAGGTAGCGCTCGTATCCCTCTGTTTGCAGGCGCTCCACCGGAACGAACCGCAGCGCGGCCGAGTTGATGCAATAACGCAGGCCCGTCGGTGCCGGGCCGTCGTCGAACACGTGACCCAGATGCGAATCGGCGTGGGCCGACCGCACCTCCGTCCGCGCCATGAAGAGTGACCGGTCGGTCTTCTGGCTGATGTTCGCCTGCTCGAGCGGCCGTGTGAAGCTCGGCCACCCGGTGCCGGACTCGAACTTGTCGAGCGAGCTGAACAGCGGCTCCCCCGAGACGACATCCACGTAGATGCCGGCCCGGTGGTTGTCCCAATAGTCGTTTCGGAACGGTGGCTCTGTCGCCTCGTGCTGGGTCACCTGGTACTGCAATGGAGTCAGCGACTGCCGCAACTCGGCGTCGCTTGGCTTGGTGTCGTGCATGCTCGATTGTACCTCCGTCGACGGGGCTTCGGCGCCCCATACCTCCCGCAGGCGCCGGTCGCGGCCGCACGCCACGCGATACATCCCGTACC